>Ga0190265_10000235_pt1 | contig 49692 bp, 40 predicted proteins | sample Popmic124T_FD_133135 | JGI IMG/M metagenome (GOLD analysis project Ga0190265, IMG submission 133135) | Populus adjacent soil microbial communities from riparian zone of Indian Creek, Utah, USA - 124 T | ecosystem: Environmental > Terrestrial > Soil > Riparian zone | place: USA: Utah | collected... | reverse complement strand
CTCGGCAAGGAGGTCCGGCCGGACAGCGGCATCGGCATCAAGCCGATCTCGAACTTCGGCTCCAAGCGGCTGGTGCGCAAGGCGCTGCGTTATTCCCTGGAGTGCGGGCGCAAGAGCGTCACCCTGGTGCACAAGGGCAACATCATGAAGTTCACCGAGGGGGCCTTCCGCGACTGGGGCTACGAGGTGGCGTGCGACGAGTTCGGCGAGCGTACCGTGACCGAAAACGACGTGTACGAGAAGCACGGCGGCAAATCCCCGGACGGGCGCATCGTGGTCAAGGACCGCATCGCCGACTCCATGTTCCAGCAGGCCCTGCTGCGGCCGGACGAGTACGACGTCCTGGCCACCACGAACCTCAACGGCGACTACCTCTCCGATGCCCTGGCCGCGCAGGTGGGCGGGCTCGGCATGGCCCCCGGCAGCAACGAGGGTGACGGCATCGCCGTGTTCGAGGCCACCCACGGCACCGCTCCCAAGTACGCCGACCAGGACAAGGTCAACCCCGGGTCGCTGATCCTCTCCGGCTGCATGATGCTGCGCTGGCTCGGCTGGCACGAGGCCGCGGACGGCATCGAGTCGGCCCTCGGCCGCACCATCGAGCAGAAGCGGGTGACCTACGACCTGGAGCGCCAGATGGAAGGGGCCACCCTGCTCAAGACCTCCGAGCTCGCGGAAGCGATCGTCGAGAACCTGTAAAACACGGAGATTTCCATGAGATACAAAGTCACCGTGGTGGGCGCCGGCAACGTGGGCGCCACCACTGCTCAGAGGATCGCCGAGGCCGAGCTGGCCGACGTGGTCATGGTGGACGTGGCCGCCGACCTCGCGACCGGCAAGGCCCTGGACATGATGGAGGCCGCGCCGATCCTCGGCTTCAACGCCAAGATCTCCGGCGGCGGCGACTATGGCGCGACCGAAGGCTCGGACATCACCGTCGTAACTGCCGGCCTGCCGCGCAAGAAAGACATGAGCCGCGACGACCTGCTCGCCATAAACCAGGAGATCGTCGGCGAGGTGGTGCGCCAGGTGGTGCAGCGCTCGCCCGGCACGATCCTGATCCTGGTGACGAACCCGCTCGACGCCATGTGCGAGGTGGCGCGCCGGGTCTCCGGCTTCCCCCGCGAGCGGGTGTTCGGCATGGCCGGCGTGCTCGACGCGGCGCGCATGCGCTACTTCATCGCCTCGGAGCTGAACGTCTCGGTGGAGGACGTCGACGCCTTCGTCCTCGGCGGCCACGGCGACACCATGGTGCCGCTGCCGCGCTACGCCACGGTCAACGGCATCCCGCTGCCGCAGCTCCTGTCCGCGGATCGGATCGAGGCGATCAACGAACGCACCCGCAAGGGCGGCGCCGAGATCGTCAACTACTACAAGCAGGGCTCGGCCTACTACGCGCCGTCCGCGGCGGTGTACGACATGGTCGCGGCCATCCTCCACGACAAGAAGAAGATCCTTCCCTGCGCCGTGCTGCTCCAGGGCGAGTACGGCCTCAACGACCTGTTCGTGGGCGTGCCGGCCCGCCTCGGCGCGGGCGGCATGGAGCAGGTGATCGAGCTGGAGCTGACCGCGGAGGAGCAGGCAGAGCTGCACAAGTCCGCCGAGGCCGTGCGCGAGCTGGTCGAAGCGCTGCCCAAGTAGGAAACCTCGCCCCCTTCTTTCCGTAGAAGGGGGAGCCGTCCCGCGGCTCCCGACTGCATGCGAACGTCGCGTCATCTTCTCGTCTGGACCCTGGCCGGCCTGGCCGGGGTGTTGCTCCTGGTCTGGGCATACCCGCGGTCTTTTCCCTTCCTGCCCGAAACCTGGTCCGTCAACCGCGAAGAGGCGGCGGCCATCGCCCTGGAGCGGCTGACCGACCTCGGCGATCCGGTGCCCGACCCCTACGTGGTCACGGCCGTCAACCGCGACTTCTTCCTGGAGCGCCGGCTCCATCTCGCCCTGGATGCCGGGGACAGCCTGGAGCGGCTCCAGGCCACGGGCCTGCCGAAGCGGATCGTCAACTGGAACGTGCTCGTCTACTCGAAGACGGGGCTGCGCGACGAGTGGGTGTACGAGGCGTCGGTTTCGCCATCGGGGGAGGTGCTGTCCCTCCAGCTCCGACTGGATCCCCAGGCGCCCGGGAAGACCATCGCGCCGCAGGAGGCGCGCAGCCGCGCCGATGCGTTCCTCGCGCAGCAGGGCTTCGACCTGTCCCTGTACGGGGAGCCGAGGCTGCGCACCCGCCAGTTCCAGGCCCGCACCGACACGGCGGTGCGCTACCCGCACAAGGCAGGGCCGCCCGGAGGGGGCTCCCACGGGATCGCCGTGCAGTTTTCCGGCGACCGCCTGGCCGGGTTCTTCCCGTGGTACGAGGATCCCCAGGAGCGGGAGCTGCAGCGGAGCCTGCAGCCGGCGCAGTTCGCGGAGCTCGGACGGCTGCTGGGCGCCTACTTCCTGGCGGCCGTGCTCGGAGCGCCCTTCCTGAAGCGCTACCACGAGGGGGAGATCGGCGTGAAGCGCGGCGTCCAGATCTTCGCGATCGTGGCCCTGGCCGGCCTGATCCTGACGCTGCTCGTAGCCCGCACCACGGCCCAGAACGTCGGCTTCGGCGTGGCCACCCGGCAGCAGACGACCTGGCTCGTGGCCATGATCACCATGGTCTTCTGGGTACTGCCGTTCGCGGTGCTCGCCTTCGTCGGCTGGTCGGTGGGGGAGTCGGTCTGCCGCGAGCGCTGGGGGCACAAGCTGGCGGCCTTCGACGCTCTGTTCCAGCGCCAGTGGGGGACCGCGACCGTGGCCCGCTCGGCGTTGCGCGGCGTGGCCGGCGGCCTGGCCCTCGCCGGACTGACCGCGGTGCTGCTGCTGGCGCTCCGGCTCGGCAGCGTCTCGCCGCTGGTTTCGCTCTTCCAGTCCGGTGACAGCCGCTGGCCGGCCCTGGAGCTGCTGGCGGTGTTCCTCACCTACGGCCTGCCGCCGATTCTTGCCGTGACTCTCTGCCTGTTGCCGATGATCGGGAAGATGGTTGCCAAGCGGATCAGCATCCCCGCGGGGATCCTGGTTGCGCTGGCGGCGGGCGCCCTGGTCATCTTCCCGGCGGCCTCGGTCGTGCCGGTCCGCTGGGGGTTCCTGGTCGGCCTGCTGGCCGCGCTCGGCCCGGTGCTGGTGTTCCTCCTGTCGGACCTCCTGGCCGCGCTGGTCACCGGGATGGTGTCGCAGGTCCTGCTCCTCGGCTACCCCCTGCTGCTTTCGGACGACGCCTCCCTGCAAGCCCATGGCTGGGTGGCGGTGGCGTTCTCGATGGCGCCTCTGATCCTCAGCATCCGTTCCCTCGGGAGCGGCCGGGAGCTCCACTACCACTATGAAGACGTGCCGCCGCACGTCCGCCGCATCGCCGAGCGCGAGCGCCAGCGGGTCGAGCTGGAGACGGCGCGGCGCATCCAGAGCGCGATCCTGCCCGAGCTGCCCCCGAGCCTCTACGGGGTGGAGATCTCCCACGCCTACCTGCCGGCCTCCGAGGTCGGCGGCGACTTTTACGACGTGCTGGCGCTGGAGGACGGCCGTCTCGCCATTGCCGTGGGGGACGTGGCCGGGCACGGCGTCTCCAGCGGCCTCGTGATGTCCATGGCCAAGTCGGCGCTCGCCGTGCAGGTGACGTTCGATCCCGAGGTCTCGGCGGTCTTCAACACCCTGAACCGCACGGTCTTCCAGACCGCCCGCAAGCGGCTGCTCGCCACGCTCTGCTACGCGCTGCTCGACCCGCAGCGGCGGGAGCTGGTCTTCGCCAGCGCGGGGCACCTGTTCCCCTACCGGATCACCACCGCCGGCACGGTCGAGGCGCTGGAGTCGATCGCCTACCCGCTGGGTGTCCGCGGCCAGCTCCAGGTGGAGCCGCGCACCGCCCGTCTCGCGCCGGGAGACACCCTCTTCCTGTTCAGCGACGGCCTGGTCGAGGCGCGGCCCGAGGGCTCGGACCAGGTCTACGGCTTCGACCGCCTGGAGCAGAGCCTGGCCCGCCACGCCCACAACGGAGTCGAAAGGCTCCGGGACGGCGTCCTCGAAGACCTGGAGCGCTACGCCGGCCACGGTCTGCGCGAGGACGACCAGACCATCCTCGTCCTGCGTCTACCCTGAGACCCGAATCGTAGATACACTCTGCCGGCTCAAGGAGGAGAGATCCTGATGAAGATCGTCGTGCTGGGCGGCGGCCGGGTGGGGAGCGCCATTGCCAGGGACCTGGCCAGGGAGCCGGGGTTCGAGATCACCGTCGCCGATGCCTCCGAGGCGGCCCTGGGTCGCTTCGGGGACGAGCCGCGCCTGCACACCCTGCGCGCCGACCTCTCCGATCCGGCCGAGGTGGGGCGTTGCGTGCGGGACCAAGACCTTGTCGTGGGCGCGGTCCCCGGCTTCATGGGCTTCGCCACCCTCAAGACCGCGCTGGAGAACGGCAAGGACGTCGTGGACATCTCCTTCTTCGACGACGATCCTTTCAAGCTCGACGCGCTCGCCCGGGAGCGCGGCCGGATCGCCCTGGTGGACTGCGGCGTCGCTCCCGGCAGCAGCAACCTCCTCCTTGGCCATGCCGCCGCCACCTTCGACCGCCTCGACAGCTTCGTCTGCTATGTCGGCGGCCTGCCCGCGGTCCGCACCTGGCCGTTCGAATACAAGTCCGTGTTCTCCCCGATCGACGTCATCGAGGAGTACATCCGCCCGGCCCGCTTCCGGCGCCACGGCCAGGGGGTCACGATGCCCGCCCTGTCCGAGACCGAGCCGGTCGACTTCCCCGGCGTGGGCACGCTGGAGGCGTTCAACACCGATGGCCTGCGCACCCTGCTCGCCATGGACGTCCCCACGATGGTGGAGAAGACCCTGCGCTATCCGGGCCACGTGGAGAAGATGCGGATGCTCCGCGAGACCGGCTTCTTCAGTCAGGAACCGATGGACGCTGGAGGCGTCCAGGTGCGGCCCCTGGACCTCACCGCCCGCCTGCTGTTCTCGGCCTGGCAGCTCGGGCCGGAGGAGGAGGACTTCACGGTCCTGCGCGTGTCGGTCGAAGGGGAGAAGGGGGGCCGCCGTGTGAAGCAGACCTGGGATCTCCTCGACCGCTACGACCGGGAGACGCGCACCACCTCCATGGCCCGCACCACGGGCTACACCTGCACGGCCATGGTCCGCCTGCTCGCCGCCGGCCTCTACACCCGGAAGGGCATCTCGCCCCCGGAGCACGTGGGCCGGGACGCCGACTGCTGCGCGTTCGTCCTTCGCGAGCTGGCGGAGCGGGGGGTGCGGTTCCAGGAGACCCTCACCGAGCTAGACTAGGCGGGTGGATCCCAGCAAGCTCGTCTGCGCCCTTCTCGCGGCTGCGTTGCCAGTGGCAGCCGCGGACCTCTTCGTGGATGTGGCCGCCCAATCCGGGCTCGACTTCGTCCACTTCAACGGCGCGACGGGCGAGCTGTACTTCCCCGAGATGATGGGGCAGGGCGGGGCGCTCCTCGACTATGACAACGACGGCGACCTCGACGCGTACTTCGTCCAGGGGGCGATGCTCGGCCCCGGCAAGTCCCCGGTCCCCGTTCCCCGTGGCCGCCTCTACCGCAACGACGTCTCTCTACATTTTGTGGATGTCACGGAGAAGAGCGGCCTCGATGCCCGAGGCGGCTATGGCATGGGCGCGGCCACGGGCGATATCGACAACGACGGCTGGGTCGACCTCTACCTGACCAACTACGGCTCCAACCGGATGTACCGCAACAACGGGGACGGCACCTTCACGGACGTCACGCAGCGCACCGGCACGGGCTATCCCCGCTGGAGCGTCGGCGCCGCGTTCTTCGACATGGACCGCGACGGCTGGCTCGACCTCTATGTAGCGAATTACGTGGACTTCTCCGTGGAGAAGAACCCCAAGTGCTACGCCGCGAGCAGCCGCCGGGACTACTGCGGCCCCGCCGACTTTCCGCCCCAGCCGCACACCCTCTACCGCAACCGGGGGGACGGCACCTTCGAGGACGTCACGGCCCGCGCCGGCATCCGCCAGCCCGGTCCCGGCCTGGGAGTGATCGCCTTCGACGCGGACCGCGACGGCTGGACCGACGTCTACGTGGCCAACGACGGCGCGCCCGCCTTCCTCTGGATGAACCAGAAGGACGGCACCTTCCGCGACGACGCGCTCCTCGCCGGGGCCGCGGTCAACCGCCGGGGGCAGCCGGAGGCGGGCATGGGGGTCACCGCCGGAGACTTCGACGCCGACGGCGACGAGGACATCTTCCGGACCCACCTGACCGGGGAGACGAACACGCTCTACGTCAACGACGGCACCGGCCTGTTCGAGGACCGCTCCACCGAGACCGGCGCGGCCCAGGGGTCGCTCCCCTTCACCTCGTTTGGGACCCGGTGGTTCGACTACGACAACGACGGCTGGCTCGACCTCTTCATCACCAGCGGCGCCGTGCGCCTCCCCCTTCCCCAGACGGACCAGCTCTACCGGAACGTCGGAGGCCGACTGGAGGAGGTGGCCGGTGCCGTGTCCGGGGCCCCGGCGGTCGGCCGGGGAGCCGCCTTCGGGGACGTGGACAACGACGGCGATACCGACGTGCTGGTCTTCTACAACAACGGTCCCGCCCGCCTGCTGATGAACCAGGCGGGGAACCGCCGGCCCTGGACCGGGGTTGACCTGGGCGGCGCCCTGGGAGCGCGCGTGGAGGTGCGCCGCTCCGGAGCCCCCGCTCTCTGGCGGCGGGTCCACACCGATGGCAGCTACGCCTCCGCGAGCGACCCGAGGGTGCTGGCGGGGCTGGGAGGCAAGGAGATGACGACCGTGAGGATCCACTGGCCGGGCGGAAAGGTGGAGGAGTGGCGGGGGCTGCCGACCGGACGCTACATTCTCCGAGGAAATCAGCAATGAAGACGCTGTCCTTGCTGTCCCTGGTGTCCTTCCTGTCCTTTCAGTCCCTGCCCCCGGCCCTCCAACCCCCCTCCCTGGAGGGCCTGGAGCCCGAGGTCGCCGCGCAGCTCCGGGACGCCCGCGCCCTGCTCGACGCCCTTCAGACCGAGGCAGCCCCTCCGGAGGAGCTGGCCGACGCCTACGGCGAGCTGGGCCGGCTCTACCATGCCTACGGGCTCGCCGAAGCCGCGGCCCCGGCCTACGCCAACGCGGCTGCCCAGGCGCCCAAGGACTTCCGCTGGCCGTACTACCTGGGTCACCTGGAGCAGGCCGCTGGCCGGCTCGCCGAGGCCGAGACCTCCTACCGGAAGGCGCTGGAGCTGCAGCCCGGCTTCCTACCTGCCTGGGTCCACCTGGGCGAGGTGCTCCTGGCCGGGAACCGTCCCGACGAGGCGGAGAGGATCCTGAAGGAGGTCCTCGCCTCCTCCCCCAAGGACGCGGCGGCGCGGGCGGTGCTGGGCGAGGTGGCCCTCTCCCGCCGGCAGTACCGCGAGGCCGTCGAGCACCTGGAGACTGCGCTGGCCGCGGCGCCCGACGCCGACCGTCTCCATCATCCGCTTGCCATGGCGTACCGCGGCCTCGGAGACGTCGACAAGGCGCGCGAGCACCTGTCCAAGGCCGGCCGCGTCGGGGTCCGGCCCGCCGATCCCCTGATGGACGAGCTGGCGCAGCTTCGCCAGGGAGAGATGGCCCACCTCCTGCGCGGCCGGGTGGCCTTTCGCTTCGGCCGCTTCGCCGATGCCGCGGCCGAGTTCCGCAAGGCGGTCGAGGCGCGGCCGGACAGCGTCCCCGCCCGCATCAATCTCGGCGCGGCCCTGACCCAGACCGGGGACCGCAAGGGCGCGGTGAGCCAGTTCCAGGAGGCCCTGAAGATCGCACCGGATAACGGCACGGCCCACTTCAACCTGGCCCTCCTCCTGGTCCAGGACGGCTACGACACCGAGGCCGTGAAGCACCTGGAGGAGGCAATCCGGATCGAGCCACGGGACGGCGCCGCCCACTTGGAGCTGGCGCAGCTCCTGGAGCGGACGGGCCGCCCCGCCGCGGCGCTGATCCACTACGAGAAGGCCGCCGGGCTCCTTCCCCAGGACGAGCGGGCGTGGATGGGTCCGGCGAACCTGCTCGTCCGCATGGAGCGCTACCGCGAAGCGCTGGAGGTGCTGGAGGCGGCGCACGGGAACCTCCCCGCGAGTGGCCGGGTCACCTACGGTCTCGCCCGGCTCCTGGCCGCCGCTCCCGACCCAGCCCTCCGCAACGGCAAGCGGGCGCTCGACTTGGCCCTCAAGGTCCACTCCGCTCGCGGCACCGCGGCGGACGCGGAGACCGTGGCCCTCGCCCTGGCCGAGTCCGGCCGCTGCGACGAAGCCGCCGAGTGGCAGCGGAACGCCGTCGAAGCCGCGCACAGGGAGGGCCCGCCCGACCGTGTGCCCGCGATGGAAAAGGAACTGACCCGCTACGAGACCGGCGCGCCCTGCCGGCCCGGGGGATGAACCATGTTTGAACCCTCGATCAAGGTTTGCCCGGACTGTGGGAGCGAGTTCCAGCAGTGGGTCGAGATGTGCGTGGACTGCGGGAAGCCGCTGGTGCATCCCGCGCAGATCGAGCCGCGGAAGAGGGAGCCTTCACTCATTCCCGCCGACCGCGTTCACCTGCGCACCGCCCCGCCCTCCTGGATCCAGGCTCTCTCCGAGGATCTCGACCGTGCCGGCATCGAACACTGGATCCAGGAATCGGACAAGAAGGACAAGAATAGGGGTGACCGGTCTCTGTACGTCGCGCTGGAAGACTGGGAGGCAGCCTGCCCGATCGACGACTCCCGGTATGAGCTCGAGGTGCCCGACGCGGACATGCTGACCGAAGCGGTCTTCGAAGATCCTGAAGATCCGCATCGGACCTGCCCGGCCTGCGGAGAGCGTCAGCAGGAAGGTGCCATCGAGTGTCCGGAGTGCGGGCTGGCTCTGGGCCAGACCGATTGCTGTCCCAACTGCAAGCGGGAATTTGATTCCTTCGTCTGGACCTGTCCGGGCTGTGGGCTGGAGCTCTTCGCCCGGGATGAAGGCGAGAAGTAGGCTTCCCGGATGCCGGCGCCGCAGTAGGCTAAACTCCCCCGGATGCTTCAGACCGTCTCTCCATCGACCCTCCCCTGGGAGCGCCGGGCTCCCGAGCGGGAGGGTCCGCCCTCGGCCTGGGCGATGCTGCCCGAGGATCTGGCCGCCCGGGGCTGCCCGGGCCGGCCCGGGCACGTCTTCGCCCGGCTCCAGCGGGTCCGCACCTGGCGGCCGGACAGCCTTTTCCTCTCCCGCGAGATCCGCGCCTGGTTGGAGGAGAACGCTGACCTCTCCCTGCCAACGATCCTGGAGCGCCATCCGTCCACGGACGGAGCCACGAAGCTGGTGCTCGGGCTCTCGGACGGCCACCGGGTCGAGGCGGTCCACATGCCGCGGGGGTATCCCGGTTGCGGAGACCCGCGGGTCACCTGCTGCGTGTCGAGCCAGGTGGGGTGCGCCCTGGGCTGCACCTTCTGCGCGACCGGGGCCATGGGCATCATCCGCAACCTGACGGCGGGCGAGATCGTGGGGCAGGTGCTCGCCCTGATGCGCGAGATGGGGCCACAGCAGGGCGAGTACCTCTACCTGGTGTTCATGGGAATGGGGGAGCCGCTCCACAACCTCGACCACGTCCACCGGGCCATCACCGTCCTCTGCCACCCGCAGGGGATGCTCCTCTCGCCCTGGAGGATCACGGTGAGCACCGCGGGGCTGGTCTCGGGCATCGCGAAGCTGGCGCGGATGGACCCCCGGCCGCAGCTCGCGGTCTCCCTGAACGCCACGACGGACGAGGCCCGCTCCGCCACCATGCCGGTCAACCGCGCGTGGAACCTGACCCGGCTGCGGCAGGCGCTCGACGCCTGGCAGCTCAAGCGCCACGAGCGCTTCATCTTCGAGTACGTGCTCCTCGGGGGAGTCAACGACACCTTGGAGGACGCGGACCGCCTGGCCGCCTGGCTCGGCGACCTGCGTCACCGCCACAACGTCAACCTGATCCCGATGAACGAGCACCCGCACGCCGTCTTCCGCGAGCCGGAGGAGGACCGGGTCCAGGCCTTTGCCCGGCGCCTCCACGAGCACGGCTGCTTCGTCACCGTGCGCCGCAGCCGGGGCCGCGACGTCCAGGGCGCCTGCGGCCAGCTCGTGCGACCCAGGGAGAGAGTGGAGATCCAGGCCATGCGATAATGCCATCCAAGGGGGATCTCCGATGCTGAACACCTCCGCGCGCCGCCACCCCTTCCTAATCAGCCTAGCTCTCCTCGGCCTGAGCCTTCCCCTCGCCGCCCAGCGGGTCCCCGGGGAGTGGCGCCATCTCGGCCCGGACGGCGGGTCGATCGTCTCCCTGGTCTCCGCTCCCAGCAGCCCCCAGACGTTGTACGCCAGCGTGGACGGCACGGTCTACAGGAGCGAGGACGGAGGGGCCTCTTGGACCTCCGCGCCCCTGGGCGACACCCTCTCGCCGGTGTACAGCCTGGCGGTCGACGCGGTCAACCCGTCCACCCTCTACGCCGCCCAGGGGGAAGTCGTCAGGAGCTTGGACGGGGGCCGGACCTGGGTCCGTGTCGGTCCGTTCTTTGGCGTCTACGACGTCGAGGCCCATCCCCGGATCGCGGGCACGCTCTTCGCCGCCACCACCGGGGGGCTCTACCAGTCCTCCGACGGCGGGGCATCCTGGAAGCCCATCCGACGGAACGGTCTGCCGGAGACCTACCGCGCGATCCTGGTCGCCGTCAATCCGACCGTCCCCAGCGAGCTCTACGTCGCCTTCGAGGACTACGCCACGGGCGCGTACCGCCTCTTCCGGAGCCTCGACGGCGGGGCCTCCTGGAGGCCGGCCGACGCCGGCCCGCTGCAAGGCCAGCGCGTTCTGGCCGTCGCGACGGATCCGCGGTCCAGCCGGCTGCTGTACGCCGGCACGTTCGAAGGCTTCTACAGGAGCCGGGAAGGCGGCGAAAGCTGGGAAAAGATCGGTCCCCCCGGTACCGGACCCCAGGGCAGCAGTGAAACCGTGTACCTCATGGTCGACGCCGCGCGCGGCTATCTCTATGCCGGAACCTACAGAGGACTGTTCCGCTACCACGAAGCCGAGGACGCCTGGACCCGGCTTTTTGGCCTGCCGGAATTCAGCCTCGTCACCGCGATCCTCCCCCTGGCCCCGGACAACCTCCTGGTCGGGGCCTATGCCTGGGCCCGGCGGGGCGGCGTGTTCCGGAGCTCGGACTTCGGGACTTCGTGGAGCCTCACCAGCCAGGGGTGGGCCCCCGCTCCAAAGTCGGCCCGAACGTCGTGGCCGTCGATCCCCGGGTGTCCACGACCGTCTACGCGGCCTCCGGAGGGTTCTTCTACAAGTCCACCAACGGCGGGAAGACGTGGAAGAGGTTCAGCAACGCGTTCAAGAACCAGCAGGTCAACCCGATGGAAGTGGCGCCTTCCGGCCTTCTCCACGCGGCGGTCTGGTACCGGAACGTCCACTCGATCGGGGAAGGCGGCGCTGTCTGGGACGCGCTGGGAGACGCCGGCCGCTGGTCGTTCACGGAGCTCGCCTTCGACCCGCACGACCCGTGCAGGGTCTACGCGGGCGCCCTGTACCAGGGCCTGCTAGTCTTCACCCACTCCGGGACGACCGGGTGCCCATGACCTAGAGCAGCCCGGCCTTCCTGGCGCGGCGCAGGACCTCGCCGCCGAGCTTGCCGTAGGCGGAGGCGCCGCTCGACCAGCTCTCGAAGCCGAAGATGGTGAGGCCGTGCTCCGGCGCCTGGGCGAGGCGGACGTTGACCGGGATCTCGGTGCGCAGCACCTGCTGGCCGTAGCGCTTCCGGACCGTCTGCACCACCTCGTCGGTCACCAGCGTCCGATGGTCCACCATGGTGAGGAGGAGGCCCAGGTTCTCGGGCATCTTGCCGACCCTGTCGCGGGACGACTCCAGCAGCTCCAGGAAGCTGCCTAGGGACTCGACGTCCAGGTGGTGGGGCCTTACCGGCACGAGGAAGGCATTGGCCGCGGCGAGGCCGTTGAGGCTGAGGATGGACAGCCCGGGAGGACAGTCGAAGAGGATCACGTCGTAGCGCCGGCGGACCGGGGAGAGCCTCTTCTTGAGCAGCTTCTCCGGCTCCTGCTTGCGGGCCAGGGCGAGATCGATCCCGGCGAGGCGCAGCGAGGCCGGGATCAGGTCGATCCCCTCGACGCCCGTGGGGCGGATCGCCTCGGCGGCCTCGGTTTTTCCTGTGAGGAGCTCCGCCGAGGAGGGATTGGCCTCCTCGCGGGTGACCCCGAGCGACAGGCTCGCCGAGCCCTGCGGATCGAGGTCCACCACCAGGACGCGCAGGCCGCTGCGCGCGAACGCCGCGGCCAAGTTGACAGCCGTCGTGGTCTTGCCGACGCCTCCTTTGAGGTTCACCAGGGCCAGCCTCATGCATGCCTCCTCTTTCGGAATCGCTACGGCGCCGACATTGTAACCTCTGACGATGACGCGGGATGAATCTTCCGGGTCGGCCGGTTTCGTACTGATGGTGAACGCAAGGAGAATCCCGACATGAAGCCCGAAATGAAAAAAACTCTCGCCATCCTCGCCGTCCTGCTCGTCTTCGGGCTCCTGGCCGGCTCATTCCTCATGGAAAAGCCCGCCTCGGCGGCTCAGGCTGCTCCGGGCAATCTCGCCAAGGCCACCTTCGCGGGCGGCTGCTTCTGGTGCATGGAGCCGCCCTACGACAAGCTCGACGGCGTCGTCTCGACGACCTCGGGCTACATCGGCGGCACCAGGAAGAACCCCACCTATGAGCAGGTCTCCGCGGGCGGCACCGGCCACGCCGAGGCGGTCCAGGTGGTCTACGACCGGTCCAAGGTCAACTATGCGAAGCTCCTGGACGTCTACTGGAAGAACGTCGATCCCCTCACCGCGAACGCCCAGTTCTGCGACCATGGCGACCAGTACCGTACCGCGATCTTCACCCACGACGCCGAGCAGAAGCGGCTCGCCGAGGAGAGCAAGGCCCGGGTGCAGAAGAAGTTCCTGGAGAAGAAGGTGGTCACCGAGATCGTGCCGGCCGGAGTCTTCTACCCGGCGGAGGAGTACCACCAGGACTACTACGAGAAGAACCCGCTCCGCTACAAGTACTACCGGACGAGCTGCGGCCGGGATGCCCGCCTGGAGCAGCTCTGGGGGAAGAAGGAGGAATAACCTTTCCGCCGGTTTTGCGTACCCAGGCTCCAAGGATATCTTTGTCTTGGAGGAGCGTTATGAACCGAAACTCGACCCGTACCCTGGCCTTTCTTGCGGCCGCGGCCCTCTCTCTCCCTGCCGCGGCCCAGTTCAACGGCGTCACCCTGCCGCCGAGCGGTGACAACCAGAAGTCCTCCGTCACCCAGCACATCGGCCTCGTCAAGGTGACCCTCGACTACAGCAGCCCGGACGTCCACGGCCCGGACGGCGCCGACCGCTCGGGCAAGATCTGGGGTGAGCTCGTGCCCTGGGGCATGGCAAACCTCGGCTTCGGCACCTGCGGCGACCAGTGCCCCTGGCGCGGCGGGGCCAACGAGAACACCGTCTTCACCGTCAGCCACGACGTCCAGGTCCAGGGGCAGTCGCTGCCGGCCGGTTCCTACGGCCTGCACTTCCTCCCCGGGCAGGACGAATGGACGGTCGTCTTCTCGAAGAACCACACCTCCTGGGGGAGCTACTTCTACGATGCCAAGGAGGACGCCCTCCGCATCAAGGCCAAGCCGCAGAAGAGCGACTATCACGAGTGGCTGACCTACGAGTTCACCGACCGCAAGCCGGACAAGGCCACGGTGGCGCTCAAGTGGGAGAGCCTCCAGGTGCCGTTCGACGTCACCGTCCCCAACGCGACCGACCTCTGGCTGGCGAACATGCGGAACGAGCTGCGGTCGAGCCCCGGCTTCAACTGGCAGGGCTGGAACGCCGCGGCCCAGTATGCCATCCAGCACAAGGCCAACCTGGAAGAGGCGCTGACCTGGGCCGAGAAGGCCGCCAACCCGCCGCTCGGTCAGGCCAACTTCGTGACCCTGACCACCCTGGCGCAGCTCCAGCAGGCCAACGGCAAGATGGCGGACGCGAACAAGACCCTGGACGCGGCCCTGAACCATCCCACGGCAGCGCCCTTCGACATACACGCCTACGGCCGCCAGCTCCAGGCGGAGAAGAAGCTCGAAGAGGCCCTGAAGGTCTTCGAGCTGAACGCGAAGCGCTTCCCGAACCAGTGGCCGGTCAACGTCGGCCTGGCCCGCGGCCACGCCAGCCTCGGCCATAAGGAAGAGGCCCTGAAGCACGCCCGCGCCGCCTTGGCGCAGGCCCCGGACGAGGCCAGCCGCAAGAACCTCGAGACCCTGATCCAGCAGATCGAGCAGGGCAAGATCTAGGGTGATGTCCACCCGCGGGCGGATGTCTCCCGCCCGCGGGTGCGCGACCTATCCCTCCCGCTCCGCCACCAGCCCCACCTGGCGGAAGCCGGCCTTCTGAATCAGCTCCAGGATCCCGCGGACCTCGCCGTACGGGAGCCGCCGGTCCCCTTCCACCACAACCGGCCGGTCCGGCGAGTGCATGTCAGTCAGGGTGCTCGCGAGGTGCTCCCGGGACACGAAGATCCCGTTCACCCGGATGGTGCCGTTCTCCTGGATAGCCACCTTGACCATCCCCTCGGCCGGCGGGAGCGGCCCCGGTCCCGGCGTCCTCGGGAGTTGGACGTCCACCTGCTTGTACAGCAGCGGCGTCACCACCATGAAGATGATCAGGAGCACCAGGCAGACATCGACCAGCGGGGTGACGTTGATCTCGCTGCGGACAGCGGTCTTCTCGGACACGTTCATCTCTCCACCTCCTGTTTGATTGTGGAGAGGCGCCTCTGTCCTTTTAGAGGGCCGGCAGGAGATTCCAGTTCCAGAAGAACCGATCGGGATCAGTCCCCGAACACGTCGGCCAGCCGTTCGGCCGAAACGAAGCGCTCTCCCCACTCCAGCAGGCGGCCGGCCTTTGCGGAAAGGACGCGGGTGCGCGTCATCTCGTCCAGGGGACCGAACTTCTTCTCGAGCTGTCGCAGCAGCAGGTGGGCTTCCCCCTCTTGCCACCCTTCCTGGCGTCCTTGCTCCCGCCCTTCTTCCCGCAGCTCATGGCTCCACTCGATCACTCGCTTTGCCAGCATGGTTTCGAACTCCTCCAGACCAGAGACTCGGGGGATCTCCTCCGGATTCCGGCCGTCCAGAAAAACACCTTGGAACCAGGCGGCGAATGCTTGGCGAAGCTCGGCATCCTCAGGCGCTCGCAACCAGCCGGTCAGGCGGTCGAGCCATCGCTGGAGGTCGTCCCTCCGGAGGCTCTTCTCCAACCCGAACAGGGCGCCAGCCAGGTTCTGGTGGCCTTCCAGCTCCTCCGGAGAGTAGCTCCCCTCGTCGATCAGCCGGTAGCGCAGCCTGGGCACGTAGGGCTGCGCCTCCTCGGGGACTCCCTGGATCAGCTCGGAGAGCTCCAGCGGCGCCCACCACCGATCCTCCCCATTGTAGAGGACGATCGGCAGGACCAGGGGGAGCTTCCCCGAAGGGGTGAGCTCTTTTCGGGCAAGGAGGTCCTGGTAGAGGAGCGCCACGTACGCCAGGAGGCGGACTGCCATAAACCGCTGGACCTCGGACTGGAATTCGATCAGGAGGTAGACGTAGAGCGCGCTCCCTTCCCGATGCCGAAGCTTCCAGACGACGTCTCCCTCCCGCTCCTTCAGCCGGTCCGAGACATAGGAGGCGTTGACCCTCTCCAGGGTGGAGAAGTCGAGCTGCTCGACCCAGCTCTCGCCGGTGAAGCTGCGGACGAGGTCCTCGACCATCCGGGGCTGGGAGAAGAGAAGACGGTAACTCTGATCGTGTGGTCGCATGAGGGTGCCTTTCTGTAAACACCCTTGTAGAAGACGGAAAATGGGCCGGGAATGTCATTTCAGGAGGCCCTTGAAGAATCCCCGTGCCCGGTCGCCGGGCGGTCAGGCCGGGAGCTGAAGCAGTGCGGACCGTTCCACCCGCGGGTTGTGGCGCGGCGGAACGGACCGGCGACGCTAAACCCGGAGATGGGGAGACTCCAGCCGCCGGTGCAGCGTCTCAACCCGGGACGAATATGATGTAAGTAGACAGCGGATGCCCCCGGCTTCCGACATTGCCATCGGCATGGAGCTGTGGGCGGTGGAGGACAAATGAGAGAGGTTGGACGGATCGACGTGGCCGAACTGTTCCCGGAGCTGGACGCGGAGCTGATCCCCCTGCTCCGCGGATTGAGCGAGGAGGACTGGAGCCGCCCTGCCGTGGGCTCCTGGACTGTCAAGGATGTCGCGGCGCACCTGCTCGACACGGCGATCCGGCGGCTCTCCTTCGGCCGCGACCGTCTCCCTCTGGTTCCGCCGGACCGGCCCATCCAGGGGTACGAGGACTTCGTTGCCTTCCTCAACGACCTCAACGCCGTCTGGGTGCGGGCCATGAAGCGGGTCAGCCCGCGCATCCTGACCAACCTCCTGGAGAAGACGGGCGCGGAGCTCTCCGAGCACCTCGCGGGCCTCGACCCGTCCGGACCGGCGCTGTTCTCCGTGGCCTGGGCCGGGGAGGAGGCCTCCGAGAGCTGGTTCGACGTGGCCCGGGAGTACACCGAGCGCTGGCACCACCAGCAGCAGATCCGCGATGCCGTGGGCGCGCCCGGGATCACCGGCCGGAGGCTGATGTACCCGGTGCTGGACGCCTTCCTCCGCGCCCTGCCCCACACCTACCGCGCGGTCGAGGCCGGGGACGGGACCGCAATCGCCGTCGAGATCACGGGCGAGGCGGGAGGGGAGTGGGCGCTGGTCCGAGAAGGGGGCCGCTGGCAGCTCTACGAGGGCGCGCCGGATGATCCCCGGACCCGCGTCCGCATGGACCAAGACACCGCCTGGCGCCGGATGACCAAGGGGATCACGAAGGAGCAGGCGGCGGAGCGGTCCGAGGTCACCGGAGCCCGGAGCCTGGGGGAGCCGGTGTTCGGGATGCTATCCATCATGGCGTAGGACCTCACCCCCTGTCCCCCTCTCCCATCTCCCGCCCGGCCCGCCCCGGGAGAGGGGGAACGTAGCTGAAATCACTTTGCCTTGCGTTCAGGCACGTCGGCCTCAGGAACGTTCCCCCTCTCCCGGCGGGGGTTTGGGTGGGAGATGGGAGAAGGGGACAGGGGGTGAGGTCTCCCCCCGCCGCGCGATCAGCAGCGCCATCTCCAGCGCCTGCTCGTAGTTCAGCCGCGGGTCCACGGTCGAGTGGTAGGCGCGCTGCAGGTCGATCTCGGAAAGCCCCCGGGCGCCGCCCAGGCACTCGGTCACGTTCTCGCCCGTCAGCTCGAAGTGGACCCCACCGAGGTATGAGCCGCAGGCCTCGTGGATGTCGAAGGCCTGTTCCAGCTCCGACAGGATGTGGTCGAACGGCCGGGTCTTCGTCCCGTTCGGGGTGACCTCGGTGTTGCCGTGCATGGGGTCGCAGATCCAGAGCACGGTGCGGCCCGCCTGGCGCAGGGCCTCGATCAGCGGCGGCAGGCCGTCCGCGATCTTCCGCTGGCCGAAACGGTGGATCAGGGTCAGGCGGCCGGGCTCGCGGTGCGGGTCGAGCACCTCCGCCAGGGCCAGGACGGTCTCGGGCGTCATGGCCGGCCCGACCTTGACCCCGATCGGGTTGGCGATCCCCCGGAAGTACTCGACGTGCGCGCCGCCGAGCACCGCGGTGCGCATGCCGAGCCAGGGGAAGTGGGTGGAGAGGTTGTACCACTCCGAGCGCCGGGGCACCTGCCGGGTCTGCGCCTGCTCGTAGAGGAGGTGCAGTCCCTCGTGGCTGGTGAAGTAGTCCACCCGGTTGATCTCCCCGCCGCCCTGGCCCATGACCGTCTCCAGGAACCAGACCGAGTCGCGGATCGCCTTGACCCGCTGGTGGTACTCGGCCGCGTACGGCGTGTGCTCGACCCAGGCGAGGTCCCAGTACTCGGGGTGGTGCAGGTCGGCGAAGCCGCCCTCCATGAGGGAGCGGATGAAGTTCAGCGTCAGGGCGGACCGCTCGTAGCCCCGCAGCATCAGCTCGGGGTTCGGCGTGCGGTCGGCCAGCGTGTAGGGGGAGAGGTTGATCAGCTCGCCGCGGTAGGAGGGGAGCGAGACGTCCCCTCGCCGCTCCTGGTCGTCGCTGCGCGGCTTGGCGTACTGCCCGGCGAAGCGCCCGACCCGGATCACCCGCTTGCGCAGGCCGTGGATCAGCACTAGGCTCATCTGGAGCAGGATCTTGAGCTTGTTCGTGATGGCCGGGGAGGTGCAGTCCGCGAAGGTCTCGGCGCAGTCGCCCCCCTGGAGGAGGAAACGCTCGCCGCGGGCAGCCTCGGCGAGCTGTGACTTGAGCCGCTCGATCTCCCAGGAGGTGACCAGCGGCGGCAGGCAGGCCAGCTCGCTGAGCACCTGCTCCAGACGGGCGGAGTCCGGATAGACCGGCTGCTGCGCCGCGGGCTTGCCTTGCCAGGAGGTCGGGGTCCAGCCGGTGCCGTCCATGAGCCGCAGAGTATAATCCTCCCAACTATGCGACTGGTAACTCGTGGCGACCTCGACGGTCTGACCTGCGCGGTGCTGCTGTCCCTCAACGAGGAGATCGACGGCATCGCCCTCATCCACCCCCAGGACATCACGGACGGCCGGGCGGACATCCGGCCGGACGACATCGTGGCCAACCTGCCGTACCACCCGAGCTGCGCCATGTGGTTCGACCACCACCTGCACACGGCCACGGCGAACATCCCGTTGGGGGAGGTCCGGGGGGCCTTCGCGGAGGCGCCGTCCGCGGCCCGGCTGGTCTACGAGTACTACGGCGGCGAGGGGGCCATGCCCCAGTTCAAGGAGCTGGTCCACGAGACCGACCGCCTGGACTCGGCCAACCTCACGCCCTCCGACGTGCTCGCTCCCGAGGGCTACATCAAGCTCGGGTTCACCATCGACGGCCGCACCGGCATGGGAACCTTCGAGAGCTACTTCCTCCACCTGGTGGACCTGCTCAAGATCGGCACGCCCATCGCGCACGTGCTGGACGACCCCGGCGTCAAGCGGCGCTGCGACATCCTGGACAGCGAGAACGACCGCTTCGTCGAGGACCTCAAGGCCTGCAGCCGGGTCGAAGGCAACGTGGTCATCACCGACTTCCGGGCGCTCGACCACGTGCCCATCGGCAACCGCTTCCTGGTCTACGCCATCTTCCCCGAGGTCAACGTCTCGGTGCGCGTCCATTGGGGGCCGAACCGCGCCTTCCCCATGCTGCTCCTCGGGCACAGCATCTTCAACCGGACCTGCCGGACCAACGTCGGCGAGCTCGCCGCCCGCTACGGAGGGGGCGGCCACAAGGGCGCGGGAAGCATCCCGCTCATGGACGAGCCCGACCAGCAGATCCGGATGGTCGTCGCGGAGCTGAAGGCGAACGGCTGACCAGTTGCGGCGCTGCGCACTTTCAGTATCATGAGGAGTGGACTGGAGGTGCCGCATGAGAAGGACTCGGTCCATCCTTTCTCTCTTTATCGCCCTGATCTCCGTGGCCGGCTGCACTCAGAGCCCGCACACGGCTGACACGCTGCCGCCGGAGCCGCCGAACCCCCTGCAGAGGGCAGCCATCCAGCAGGCCTTGCTGCAGGCCACCGCCGAGGGCAGCACGGACCCCACGCCCGTGAGCCTGGAGCAGATCGCCCTGGACTCTGAGTACGCGCTGGCCACCTGGACGCGGGGCGAACAAGGCGGTCAGGCCCTCCTGCGCTGGGAGGACGGCTCCTGGAAGGTCCTGGTCCACGAGGCCGGCTGGCTGGGCCTCCGCCGCCTGACCCGGTTGGGCGTCCCCGGCCAGGTCTCCAAGAGCCTGCTCGACCAGATCGATCCGAACTGGCCCAGCTACGAGGACAGGTTCTAGCCCAAATCCGTTGGGGGGCAGCTCCCCTATATAGACATGTCCTCCAGCTATATGGGAGAGCGGTCTACCCATATAGACTTCCGTTCTATCTATATAGGCGAGAGAAAAATCATATGGTTGGACTGTCCGGGCATATAAGCGGACGGGAATCCATATGGAGAGACTCTCTGTCTATATAGATCCGGCTTCCAGGCGGCCGGGGAGAGGCTCCCCCATATAATTTCTCGCTCGGGGTATATGGATGGAGCGCTCGCCATATAAATACGCGCTCCGGGTATATGGATGGAAGGCGCGCGCGGAGGCTGGAGCCTCCGCGCGCTGGGGACGGGTTACTGCTGAGTGATGCGGACGTCGTCGACCGCGGCCTCGACCAGGCTGGCCGTGGACGCATCCGCCGCCGAGATCAGGATACGGACCGTCTGCCCGGCGAACGCGCTGATGTTCGCAGAGAACGTGGCCCACACCGCGTCGTCGTCATTGGCCGCGCCCAGTTCCTGGAACACCTGCGTGGTCGTGGCGCCGACCACCTGTACGCGCAGGAAGTCTGCGCTGGACGAGTTGGTGCCGTGCGCCAGGTAGTAGGAGAAGGAGAGGGTCAGCGTGCCGGTGGCCGGCAGCGTGATGGCGGGCGAGCGGATGCTGGTCGTGCCGCCGTCGATGTCGTGGACGCCGGCCGAGGCGCCGGCCAGCCGGCCCGTGACCAGGTCGTTGACGCCGCTGACCGTGGTGCCGAGCTGCTTGGGGCCGCTGTCGTTGGTCGCCGCCGGATCACCGCGCTCCCACAGGCCGGTGGTCGCCGTGTCGGTGCCGCTGGGGTTCGTCGTCCAGCCCAGGCTGGTCTCGAAGTTATCGAAGAACACCGTCACCGGGCCGCCGGTGGGGGTCACGGTCAAGGCGATCGGAGCCGTGCGAGTGGTCGCGCCGTTCACGCCCTGGACCGAGAAGTTGTGGGTGCCGGTGGCGGTCGTACCGGCCACCGTGATCGTCAGCGCGCTGTTGGCGCTGCCGTTGGCGGGCGGGGTCACCGAGGCCGGCGAGAACCCGCAGGTCACTCCGGCGGGCTGGCCCGAGCACGACAGGGCGACGGCGCTGCTGAAGCCGTTCGTCGACGTCACGGTGCAGGTGCTCGATCCGTTGCCGCCCTGGGCCACGGACAGGCTCGACGGGCTGCAGGAGACCGAGAAATCGGGCGTCGGCACGCCCACGGTCGGGGTCACGGTCACGCAGTTGCTGGCGCGGCCGAAGCAGCCGTTCGAAGTGCCGGCCGGGACCACGTTGTAGAAGTAGCTCCGTCCGGCCGCCACCTGCGTGTCGGTGAAGGAGAGGCCGGTCGTCTCGGCGATCTTGGCCTTGCCGAAGTTGCAGCCGGCGTGCCCCTCGGTGCGGAACACCCAGTAGCGGGTCGCACCCGCGACCGAGCTCCAGGACAGCGAGGACTGGAAGGTCCCGGCGGTGCCGGACAGGGTGGTTGCCGCCGACGGGCCGGAGGCGCAGCCGCTGTTGACCGGGGTCGGCGTCGCGCAGGCGATGCCGTGCCGGTTGAAGGCGTTGAAGATCGCCGTCATGTGCGGCGTGCCGTCGTTGAGGGTGCCGTTGTCGTCGTCGGCCGTCAGCCACTGCATGTAGCCGTTGGTCGCGCCGCAGCCGGAGGACGTGCTGCCGCAGGTGCAGGCGTGCCAGGCGCCGATGTTGCCGCTGCCGGTGTAGAAGAGCTTGTTGCCGATGATGAAGGCGGTCTGGCTGTCGAAGTTGAAGGGGGCCTGCTGGAGGTCGCGCGCCACCAGGTCCCAGGCTGCCTGGCGGGTGGGCGCCGCGGCGCAGTGCACCTGCCGGCCACAGGGGCCCGTGCCGGCGATGCAGGAGGAGCAGACGAAGCCGAGCGCGGTGTCCGGCGTGTTCGGGCTGTGCTTCAGGTAGTCGGCGTCGCGCACGCCCGAGCAGTCGGTGTCGCAGTGGGCCGCGCCCTGCTGCGCCTCGTTCGTGTTGAAGCCGGTGCCGTCGATCGTCATGCCGCAGCCGTCGTTCAGGGTCTGGAAGAAGCCGTGGCCGACGCAGGAGGCCTGCAGGCGGTAGATGCCCGCGATGTCGGCGTAGCCTTCGGACGAGTTGGAGAGCGCTCCGGCGGCGTCGTTGTCGTCCATGCCGTGGCCCCACTCGTGGTCGAACACGGCCCCGATCTCGCCGGTGTTCCGGCAGCCGCCGCCGGAACGGTAGAAGTTGATCGTTCCCGCCCCCGGGCTCCAGAAGGCGTTGCAGGTGTTGTTGAGGTTGACGTTGGTGGTGAGGCGGTTGTTCAACCAGGTGTTCGTCGGCAGCCAGCCGCGCGCCAGCTCGGCGATCTTGTTGACCTCGTAGAACGCCGAGCGCGCGGCCGCGGTGTTGCCCGCGCCGCCGCCGCCGGTCGTGCAGTCGTGCTGGTTGTTGACGCCGCCGAGGCCGATCGTGCCGGTCGTCGCGCTGTTGGTGACCGCGCCGCAGGAGTCGACGATGTCGACGTAGCGGCCGGTCAGGGTCGTGGTCGTGGTGCCGCTCGTCCAGTTGAAGATGCCGCCGCTGTTGGTGAAGTTGTTCGGCGCGGCCAGGCCGGTGTCGGCGAACGGCATGGGCCAGCCGCTCTGCATGATGCCGCAGGTCTGCGGAGTGGGGCAGATGCCGGTGTTGGTCAGCGGGTAGACGCCGCCGTTGACCGAGTGGTTGATGTAGTGGTTCGTGTCCTGGAAGGCGAGCACCTCGCCGCTGTGGGCGTCGACGATGACCTCCCAGACCGCGTCGTCGGGAACCCTCTGGAACTCATAGGTCCACACCAGGCGGTGGCCGTAGCCGAGGCCGACCGGACCGGCGAAGGCTTCGCCGTCGAGCAGATTCTGCGGGGCGAACGGGATGATCTCCAGAGTGGGCTGGCGGAGGATCTCGTCCATGACGGACTGCCCGCCGGCATAGGTGAAGCCGGCGGCCAGGGCGGCGCTGCCCTGCACCGTGGCCTTGGCGTCGAGCCCGTTCACGTCACCCCAGGTCTCGGTGCCGAGGATGACCAGGTTGCCATGGCTGATGGAGGCGGCCACGCGGCCGTGGCGGACCGGGATGCCCTGGTAAGTCTGGGGGATGCTGACCTGCCAGAGGTTCGGGGTGACCGCGACGGCCTTGACCTCGCCGAGCTGGTCCATGTTGATCGACAGCAGCGTCTTGTGCTGCTCGATGAAGCTGCGGGTGGCCTGGGCTACGACTTGCGCGTCGATGGCCTTGACCGTCGTGCCCAGCCGGGCGCTGACGTCCGCCAGCGTCAGGGCGTTGCCGACGCCGTTGCCCGGGATCAGGGGGAAGGCCCCGACCAGGCTGGTGGCGGCTCCGGAGCGCGGGTCGATGTAGGCCTGGATCGCAGGCTCGCCGGCAGCCGCGCGGGCTGCATTGAAGCTCTCCCAGACGCTCTGGTTGGAAAGCAGGGGCAGGACCTGCTCGAGCGGCGCGTGGGAGGTGCTGATGTACAGCTCCGGCTTGAAGAACTCCTTGCTGTCCAGATAGGCGCCCGGCTCCTTGGGGTCCAAGGCCCCCGCGGCGCCCGCCAGGAGCAGGACCGCCAGAGCGGTCATCCCCGCGGTCATCCCCGCGGTCTTCCCGGCAAGTCGGAACACGGCAATCTTCCTCGGCTCCATGTACGGTCTCCTCTACGGTTAACCCCCGGCTGACGCCGGCGGCAGGTGATCCGATGGAAGGAGAGACAGGAGGAAGCAGAAAGCTGGAAGAAGCTCTCCTGAAAAGTCTGGTGTCTGCGGGCCGTTTTGCGTGACAGCGCTGCTATGCTTCCCGAACCTCATGCGCGAAAACGAGAGCGGAGCGGGCTTTGCCCGGCGGCTGACCCTGTTCGATGCCACGATGATCGTGGTCAGCGGGATCATTGGCTCGGGCATCTTCATCAACCCCTACGTGGTGGCCCGCACGGTGGAGACGCCGCTGCTGATCCTCGGGGTCTGGGCCGCGGGCGGGCTGATCGCGCTCTTCGGCGCCTTCGTCTTCGCGGAGCTGAGCACGGTGGTCCCCCGGGTGGGTGGCCAGTACGCCTTCTTCCGCGAGGCCTTCCACCCGCTGGTGGCCTTCCTTTACGGCTGGTCGCTGCTGCTGATCGTCCAGTCCGCGGCCACGGCGGCGGTGGCCGTGGCGCTGGGCCAGTACTCCTCGCGGCTGGTCGACCTCCCCCCGCAGAGCGGGACCGCGCTCGCGGTCGCCATGCTCGTGGGCCTGGCGGGCTTCCACGCCCTGGGCATCAAGCCCGGGGCCATGCTGATCAACGTCATCACCTTCGGCAAAACCGTGGCGCTGGCGATCCTGATCGTGGGCGCCTTCACCTTGACGAAGGGTTCTGGATTGGACTTCGAGCCGGCCGTTCCTGCCGGCATGTCCGGCCTGCCGCTGCTCTCGGCCTTCTTCGCCGGGTTGGTGCCGGCCATGTTCGCCTACGGCGGCTGGCAGAACTTGAACTTCGTGGCCGAGGAGGTGCGCGAGCCGGAGCGGAACCTCCCGCGGGCCATCCTGATGGGGGTCGTGTGCGTGATCGTGGTCTACGTTGGGGTGAACGTGGCCTACGTGCACGTCCTGGGAGCGGAGGGCCTGGCGGCGACCCAGACTCCCGCGGCCGACTTGGCCGAGCGGCTGGCGGGAGAGACGGGCGCCAAGGCGGTGAGCCTGCTCATCGTGGTCTCGACGTTTGGCTTCCTGAACCTGGCGCTGCTCTCCGCGCCGCGGGTCTACTACGCCATGGCAGCGGACGGCCTCTTCTTCCGCTCGCTCGCCCGGCTCAGCCCGCGCTTCCACGCGCCGACCGCGGCCATCCTGCTCCAGGGCGCGCTCGCCGGGGCGTTCGCCCTGACCAACTCGTACGACCGTCTGCTCGCCTACGCGGTGTTCGCCGACTGGATCTTCTTTGCCCTGGCCGGGGTGGCGCTGATCGTCTTCCGGCGCAAGCGTCCCGACGCGGCGCGGCCGTACCCTGCGCCGGCCTATCCCTGGGTGCCGCTCCTGTTCACGCTGGCCGGCGTGGGCATCGTCGTCAACCTGTTCTTCGCGGACCTGCGCAACGCCCTGGCCGCCACGGGGGTTCTGGCCCTGGGCGTGCCGGTCTACCTGTTCTGGCGCTGGAGGGGGACGCGATGAAGGGAAGCGTCTACATGCACTGGGCCAAGGAGCACGCGGCAGCGCGCTACAACCTGGCCAACAGCGGCATCCTGGGGATTGGCACGGAGGACCTGGAGCTCGAGCCCGGCGACGTGCTGGTCAACGGCCCTAACCGCGACGGCTACGAGCCGCTCCTCGAGGCGATCGCGGCGCAGTACGGCGTGACGCCGGAGCAGGTGGTCCCGGCCGAGGGGACCTCGGGGGCGAACTTCCTTGCCTTTGCCACGCTCCTGGAGCCCGGGGACGAGGTGCTGGTGGAGCAGCCCACCTACGAGCCGCTCCTGGCCGCGCTGGAGTTCCTGGGAGCGCGAGTCCGGCGCTTCGCCCGCCGCTTCGAGGACAGCTACCGTCTCGACCTCGACGGCTTGCGGTCTGCCATGTCGGACCGGGTCCGCCTGGTCGTGATCACGAACCCGCACAATCCGAGCGGCGTGCTCCTCCCGACCGAGGAGGTCGCGGAGGCCGCGCGGATCGCCGGAGGCGCGCACGTTCTGGTGGACGAGGTTTACCAGGACATCGTGCAGAGCGGGAGCCACGTCCACCTGGGACCGAACGTCCTGGCCACGAACAGCCTGACCAAGTGCTACGGCCTCTCGGGTCTGCGCTGCGGCTGGATCCTGTGCGCCCCGGAGCTCGCGGACCGGATGCGCCGCGTCCGCGACTTCATGGGCGCCGTGGGATCCGTGCCGAGCGACAGCCTGGCGCTCGCGGCGTTCCGTCAGCTCCCGCGGCTGGAGAGCCGGACGCGGGAGATGCTGGAGCCGAGCCGGCGCCTCGTCCATTTCTTCCTGTGGGAGCACCGGGACGTGCTCGACTGCGTGGTCCCGCAGCGCTCCATGTGCGTCTTTCCCCGCCTGAAGAAGGAGGAGGACAGCCAGCCTCTCCACGACCGGCTGCGCGAGATGGAAACCTCCATCGTGCCCGGGCATTTCTTCGAATCGCCGCGGCACTTCCGGCTGGGGTTCGCGGTGCGCACCGAGGACGTGGCTGAGGGGCTGCGGAACCTATCGCGGGCTTTGCGCTGATCGCAGCCGTCGCTTGAGCGCCTCCGGATCGTTCGCGAGGGGCTCTGCCAGCAGGGGCCGGTCCAGCAGCTCGGCGAGGGCTTCCGGAAGAGGGATCTCCCGTCCCAGGACCGGCTCCAGGCTCTCCTTGAACTTGGCGGGGTGCGCGGTGGCAAGGAAGAGACCGGTTTCGCCCGGGAGAAGCTTCCTCTCCAGGACGGCGCAGGCCACGGCTCCGTGGGGGTCGGCGAGGTAGCCCCGGGCGTCGAGGTCGCGGATGGCGGCGCGGGTGCCGTCGTCGTCCAGGCTGCCCCAGCGGAGGGTGGAGCGCAAAGCCTGCCAATCGCCGCCGAAGAGGTGGGCGATCCGCTCCCAGTTGCTCGGGGCTCCCACGTCCATGGCGTTGGAGAGAGTCGCCACGCTGGAGCGGGCGCGGTACTCCCCGGACTCCAGATAATCGGGGACGGTCCTGTTGGCGTTCGTGGCGGCCACGAATGCGCGCACCGGGAGACCCATCCGCCAGGCCCAGAGTCCGGCGCAGAGGTTCCCGAAGTTGCCGCTGGGCACCGCGATCACCGGCGGTCGCCCTATCCTCGCAACCCCTTCGAAGAAGTAGAGGGTCTGGGCCAGCAGGCGGGCCACGTTGATGGAGTTCGCCGAGGTGAGGCCCAGGTCCCGGGACAGCTCCGTGTCCGCGAAGCAGACCTTGGCCAGGGCCTGGCAGTCGTCGAAGGCGCCATCCACGGCGAGCGCGAGCACGTTGTCCCCGAGGCTGGCGAACTGCCTCTCCTGAAGGGGGGAGACTCTACCCTTGGGATAGAGCACGACCACGCGGATGCCCGGCAGCTTCCAGAAAGCCCGGGCCACGGCCGCTCCGGTGTCGCCGCTCGTGGCGGTCAGGATGGTCAAATCCCGCCCGAGCATGCGGGCCAGAAAGCGGGCGCCGAAGTCCTTGAAGGCCAGGGACGGGCCGTGGAACAGCTCCAGGGCGAACGTGTCTCCGGCCGGGACGACCGGCACCGGGAAGTCGAACGCCTCCCGCGCCACCCGGGCGATCTCGTCCTCCCCGTACTCGTCGCCCAGCAGCCGGACCAGGATCTCGACGCAGCGCTCCTCCCAAGGGAGGGAGAGGAGCCGGTCGACGTCCGGGAAAGTGGGGAGGGTGACGGGGACGTAGAGCCCGCCGTCCGGGGCGAGGTTGCGCGTCATGGCCTCGGCGAAGCTCGCCGTCGCACGCGGATCGCGGGTGCTTTGAAGGATCACAGGACCCGGGCTCCGCGGAGATCGAGGACGCAGATCCGGGCCTCGGCGGCGACTCCCCGGTCCCGGAAGCCGTCCACCAGGGCCGTGGCCACCGCGGGAGCGTCCGCTTCTTCCGAGACCGCGAAGACCGCGGGTCCCCCTCCTGAGAGGCTGCAGCCCAGGGCTCCGGCTTCAAGGGCGTTCCGCTGGGCTTCGCGGAACCCAGGGATCAGGTGCGCCCGCCAGGGCTCGGCGAGCAGGTCCCGCAGGGTGGACCGGAAGAGCGCCCGGTCGCCCGTGTGGAGGGCATGGACGAAGCCGGCCAGGTTCTGGGCGTGCTCCACGGCCAGGGAGATCGGCACCTCCCGGGGGAGCACGAGCCGGGCTTCCCGGGTCGCGAGCGACAGGGCCGGGCTCGCCACCACGATCCGCAGGTCCGCGGGAAAGGGGAGGGAGAGCGGGAGGCCCGAGCACGGCACCAGGAGGAGCCCGCCGAGCAGGGCCGGCGCTACGTTGTCCAGGTGCACGGACCCGGAGGCCAGCCCCTCGGCCTTCCCCACGACCTCAAGCAGCGCTTCCCGGCCCAGCGGCTCGCCGCACCAGGCGTTGAGGGCCGCCGCCGCGGCCGCCACGCTCGCCGCGCTCGATCCCAGGCCGCTGCACACGGGCAGACCCTTGTGAAGAGTGAGGGCGAACGGCGGGAGAGGAGCGCCGAGCACCTCTTCGAACAGCTCCCGCGTCCGCACCACCAGGTTTTCGGCCGGATCGGGCGGCAGCCGGTCCGCGTACGGTCCGGTGACAGCGAAGCTCGATGTCCCCGCATCCTGGATCTCGACCACGTCGCCCCAGAGGCTGCCGTCCACCGGAGCGAGGGATGCCCCGAGGACGTCGAAGCCGGCGGCGAAGTTGCCGACCCCGGCCGCCGCGTAGGCGCGCAGGGCTCTCATTGAGGCGTCCATGGCCGTTCGGCCCTCACCCCCCGGCCCCCTCTCCCGGTCCCCCGAGCACACCCTCCCCGGGAGAGGGGGAGACTGGCTCTAGGAGAGGGGAGGGTGGTGACGCCCTCTTCCCCGCGCAGGCGGGGGAGAGGGTCGGGGAGAGAGGGGATGGGATCAAATCGTCGTGAGCACCTTCCCCAGCCGGTCCACCGCCCAGTCGATCTCCTCCTTCTTGATCGTCAGCGGCGGCGCGATGCGGATCACGTGGTCGTGGGTCTCCTTGCAGAGCAGCCCTTCGTGCTGGAGCGCCTCGCAGAAGCGGCGGGCGCCGCCGGCCTCGTGGTGCAGCTCGATGCCGATCCACAGGCCCACGCCGCGGACCTCCTTGACGTGCTTCGAGTCGATCCGCCGCAGCTTCTCCATGAAATAGGCGCCCATCTCGGCGGAGCTCTCGACCATCCGCTCGTCGACCAGGGCGCGCAGGGCGGCGCGGCCGACCGCGGCGGCCATGGGGTTGCCGCCATAGGTGGAGCCGTGCTCGCCCGGCTGGAACACGCCCATGACCGGGTCGTCGGCGAGGATGCCCGAGACCGGGTAGAAGCCGCCGGAGAGGGCCTTGCCCACGATGACCACGTCCGGACGGATGCCCTCGTGCTCGTAGGCGAACATCTTGCCGGTGCGGCCGAGGCCGGACTGGATCTCGTCCACCATCAGGAGACAGTTGTTCTCCTTCGTGATCTCGCGCAGCCGCTTGAGGTAGCCCGCGGGCGGCACGATGATGCCGGCCTCGCCCTGGATCGGCTCGACCAGGACGGCCGCGACGTTCGGGTTCATGGCCTGGGCGACCGCGTCGGCGTCGCCGTAGGGGAGGACCCGGAAGCCGGGCGTGAAGGGGCCGAAGCCGGAGCGGTAGAGCTCCTCGGTGGAGAAGCTGACGATGGTGATGGTCCGGCCGTGGAAGTTGTTCGCGAAGGTCAGGATCTCGGCCTGCCCCTCGGGCACGCCCTTCACCTTGTACGCCCACTTGCGGGCAGTCTTGAGCGCGGTCTCGACGGCCTCGGCGCCGGTGTTCATGGGCAAGAAGCGCCCGAAGCCGGTCAGCTCGCAGATCTCCTGGTAGAAGGGGCCGAGCTGGTCGTTGCGGAAGGCGCGGGAGGTGAGGGTCACCTGCCGGGCCTGGCCGATGGCCGCGTTGACGATCTCGGGGTGGCAGTGCCCCTGGTTCACGGCCGAGTAGGCGGCCAGGAAGTCGAGGTACTTCTTCCCCTCGACGTCCCAGACCCAGCAGCCCTCGCCGCGGGCCACGACGACGTCGAGCGGGTGGTAGTTGTGCGCGCCGTAGCGCTCCTCCAGGGCGATATAGTCGGCCGTCGCCCTTTTCTTCTCTTCGAGCGCTATGGGGCTCATTATGGGGCTCATCGCTCCTCCCGGAATTCCAGAAAGTGGGGTGTGATCAGGACTGGTTGACAGGCGGCGCACAGCCGCCGGGAGCCCATTCTACCCGGAACCCCGGCGCGGCTCCAACCCGTCGAGGTGTCTCCGCGCTGATTCTGCTGCTATCATGCGCCGTTACCAGCCCGAACCGATTTCACGAGGCGCTTTCACATGCCGCACCAGCCGTTTGACCTTTCCAGCATCCCGCGCGACTCGCGGCGGGTCCCGATCGCGGCCCGGGTCACGTTCAAGTTCGAGCGCTTCTCGGGCTTCATCAGCGAATACTCCGCGAACATCTCGCCCACCGGGATGTTCATCACTGCCAACAATCCGGAGCCGCCCGGAGGCGTGCTGGACTTCGAGTTCCAGCTCGGGGACGGCTTCGAGATCATCCAGGGGAAGGGCGAAGTCGTGTGGACCCGAGCCGTCGCCGAAGGACCTCACCGGCCTGCCGGCATGGGGATTCGTTTTCTGGATCTGAGCGAAGGGAGCAAGGACCTCATCTACCGCATCGTGGATCAATACATCCAGGATGGGGGCACGCCCTTCGACGTGACGCTCCGGCCGCCCGATCCGGTGCAGCCCTTCCCGATGACTCCGGTCCCAATGACCCCGGTCGTCGCGATCCCGGCCGACCCGGACAGCCCGTTCCCGGACCTCCCCGATTCCGGGGTGCTGCCGCCCGTGGACTCGTCCGCCTGGCTCCCTCCGCTCGACGGGCTGGATCCGATGCCGGTGGACGACGACTTCCCGCCGTTCATGCCGCCGCTGCCGCCCATGGACGATCCCGAGCCACCGCGGCCGACCGTCAATTTCGGGGGGTACGCGGCAAGCGCGGCCCAGCCCCGGAAGAGCAGGGCCCTCCCCCTGGCGGCCCTCGGCCTGCTGCTGGCCCTGGCCGCGGCGGCGTACCTCTTCCGCGACACCCTGACCGGCCTTTTGGGTCCGGACGAGGAGGCGCGATCGGCGAGCGCCACGAGCCCCGCGGGGCCTTCCGCCGAGCGGGCGTCCGCTCCGCCGCCCCAGGAGACCCCCGAGTCCGTGACGCCCATCACCGAGGAGGATCTCACGCCGCTGCCCGAGGTGGTCCGCCGCCGGGAGGAGGAGGCCGCCACGGCTCCGGCTCCAGCCCCGGTCGCGACGACGACCCCCTCGGCCCCAACCGGCCCGGCCCTGACCGTGCTCGAGAAGATCACCTTCGAGCAGGCCTCCGGCGGGACCGACGTGATCCTCTGGGGCGACGGCGCGATCCGGCCCGAGGTCTACAGCCAGTCCCGGATCGGCGATCCGCCCCGCGAGCTGATCGTGCTGACCGGCATCTCGCGCCAGTTTCCCTCGCCGCGCGTGGCCGTGGGCACGGGCGAGGTCAAGCAGGTCCGGGTGGGCTACCACCAGAAGGCGGGCGGCAACGAGCTGCACATCGTGATCGACCTTGCCGATCCCAAGGTCCAGGTCACCCGGATCGAGGCGCGCGACCAGCATCTGAGGATCCATTTGCAGAAGCAGTAGGCTGATGGCCACCAAGGAAATCGACCGGCTCAAGCGCCAGCTCCTCCGCGAGCTGGTCCAGGAGAACGTGGACCTCGCCGAGGGGCGGCTGCCGCGCGGGTTGAAGCGCCGGCCGAGCTTCGGGTTCCGCGTCCTGGTCCTGGCGCTCGTGCCTCTGGGGCTGTTCGGCTCGGCGCGTCTGATCCCCTCGCTCGGAAGCCCGGGCGAGATCCCGGGCGAGATCCAGGCCAAACCGGTGCAGGCCGCGGCTCCAGCCGTCCCGGCTTCGCTCCCGGCAACTCCCGCCGCGGCTATCACCTCGCCCGTCACCTCGCCCATTCCGCCGACCCCGATCGACGCGGCCGTCTTCCCCCTGGCGGTGCGCAGGATCGCGCTCGATCCCGGGCACGGCGGGGACAGCCTGGGCACGCGGGCTCCTCTGGGCCTGGTGGAGAAGGAGCTGACACTCGACATCGCCGGGCGGGTGCGCAAGCTCCTGGAGGCGGACTCCTTCGAGGTCGTGATGACCCGGGAGCAGGACCGCTCCATCTCCCTGGAAGACCGTGGGCTGGCCGCGAATCGCGGTGGGGCGGACATCTTCGTCTCCATCCACCTCAACTGGATCGAAAACCGGAAGGCGCGGGGGGTCGAGACCTACTACCTGGGGGCGACCGACGACCCGTTCCTCACGCGGCTCGCCGCGAAAGAGAACCTGGAGTCCGGCTACTCCATGGCCGACATGCGGCAGCTCCTCGACCGGATCTACGCCGACGTGCGGCAGGACAAGTCGCGCAAGCTGGCGGAGACCGTCCAGACGTCGCTCTTCCGCTCTCTCGGCAAGGTGAACCCCGGGCTCGAAGACCGCGGCGTCAAGGCGGCGCCGTTCATCGTCCTGCTCTCCACCGAGATGCCGGCCATCCTCGCCGAGGTCTCCTGCCTCTCGAACGAAGAAGAGGCCCAGCTTTTGACGAAACCTCTCTATCGGCAGTACATTGCCGAAGCCCTGGCGGCGGGGATCCGCTCCTACGCGGATAACGTCGAAGGAAAGCCGGGCAAGCCGGACGGCGAAAAGGCGGGCGAGAAGAAAGGAACCTGACTCATGTCTGAACGAAACCAAGAGGTCCTCCACGTCGGGATCGACCTCGGCACATCGCGGAGCTCGATCTCCTCCTCCAACGGCGAGCGCCACGTGATCGAGAGCTACGTCGGCTGGCCGCTCGACATGGTGGCCCGCAAGGTATTGAAGAAGCCCGTCCTGGTCGGCAGCGAGGCGCTCCAGAACCGCTCCATGCTCGACCTGCACCGGCCGCTGGAGCAGGGGCTGATCAAGGAAGGGTCCGACAAGGACGAAGCCGCGGTGCGCGAGCTGCTCTGGCACCTCCTGTCCCTGGTGGGAGTCGACCGCGAGAGCCGCAACGGCCGCAAGGTGCGGGCAGTGGTGGGCGTGCCGGCCGAGGCGCTGCGCGTCAACAAGCAGCAGGTACGCAAGGCCCTGCAGGGAGCGGTGGACAGCCTGATGATCGTCTCCGAGCCCTTTGCCGTGGCCTATGGGATGGAAGCGCTGCTCCACACCCTGATCATCGATTCCGGCGCGGGCACGACCGACCTCTGCGTCATGAACGGCCGCCTCCCCACCGAGGACGACCAGAGGACCCTGCCGCAGGCCGGGGATTGGGTCGACGAGCAGCTCCTGCGGCTGGTCAAGGCGCGCTACCCCGAAGCGAGCGTCTCCATTCACATGGTGCGCCAGTGGAAGGAAGAGGGGAGCTTTGTCGGCAACAGCAAGACGCCGGTGGTGGTGACCGCGCCGGTGAACGGCAAGCCTACGCAGCTCGACATCACGAACGAGATGCGCCAGGCCTGCGAGGGCATCCTGCCGCCGGTGGTGGAGTCGATGCTCGACCTGCTGTCGCGGGCCCAGCCCGACTACCAGGAGAAGATCCGCAACAACGTCGTGGTCTCGGGCGGCACCGGGTTGATCCGCGGCCTCGGCCCGCGCCTGGAGCACGAGCTCCAATCCGTGGGAGGAGGCAAGGTCCGCGTGGTGAAGGACCCCATCTACGTGGGCTCGGACGGCGGCCTCGCCATCGCCATGGACGCCCCCGAGAACGACTGGGAACGCCTCACCAAGTAGAAGGACGAGGGGCCTACTCTCCGCCCTGGACCTTGCGGTACTCGCTGCGGTAGCCGTGGCCATCGACGTCGGCGATCTTCCCGTCGTCCTTGAGGAACCGGAGCGCGGACGAGCGTCGTGTAGGGCGGGTTGTACCCCAGGACGCGGACGATGTCGCGCTTGTCGAAGACCTCGGGCAGACGGGGCAGAGCCGCGCAGACGTCGTCGAAGGTGGCGCCAGGCGGCCGCGCCGCCTTCTCGGGCGCGGCCGGTGGAGAGGGTTGAGCGTTCGGGATGGCGGCTTGTCCGTCTCCCGCCCTGGCGGCCTGCCACAGACTCTCGAGCGAGCGGACCCGGGCCTCGTGAGCCGCGTGGATCAAGGCGACGTCCGCCTGAAGCTGCGCCTCGAGCGCGCGCCGGCGCTTCTGCACGCCTGCTCGAAGACTTCTGGACCGACGTGGACCGCTGGAGATCCTGACATGCGCACCGTGACTTTGGAGGTTTCCTCCCGGCAAGAGACCAACCGCCGTTTGCTGCGGGCTTTCGAGGGGCAGCAGCAAGGAGAATTCATCAGTTTCGAGACTCCTGCGCTCTTGTTCAAGGTGCTGACACAGAAGCGGTGGGAGCTTCTTTCGGTCATGACTGGCGCCGGGCCGATGACGTTGCGCGAGGCGGCACGGCGGGTTGAGCGGGACGTCAAGGCAGTGCACGGAGACGTGCATGCCCTGCTGGGTGTTGGCATCCTCCACAAGACCGAGGATGGTCGAATCGTGTTCCCGTTCGACGCCGTGCGTGTCAACTTCATGCTGAGCGCTGCCTGAGCCTCCTCCCACCCTCCCCCCTCCCGCGGGGCCATGTTGGCGGGTCTTCCCGCGCCTTTGCGTATCTCCAGATGAACGTCCAGCAACCCAGGAGGGGTAGCGATGCGCGCCATGGAGATCTTCAGCAACGAGCCTGACGTCCGCGCCTTCTCGGCCGGGCAGCCGATCTTCGCCGAGGGGGAGCGGGGCGATGTGATGTACGCCGTGCTGCAGGGGGAGGTCGAGATCCGCAAGGCGGGGAGGGTGCTCGGCACGGTCCGCCATGGTGACGTCTTCGGAGAGATGGCCATCGTCGGCACGAAGTCCCGCTCGGCCGCCGCCGTGGCGAAGAGCGACTGCCGGGTCGCGGCGATCGGGCAGAAGAGGTTTTCCCGGATCGTCGAGCAGACCCCCAACTTCGCGCTGAGCCTGATGCAGGTCCTGAGCGACCGGCTGGGCCGCAATCTCGCGACCTAGTCGAAGCGGGCGAGCGTCAGTCGGTCGTGCCGCGGTAGAGGCGAGCGGCTACCCCCCGCCTCCGCTCACCGCCCCAACCGCCGCCGGCTCCTCTTCTTTCTTCTTCTGCTGCTTCTTCGGGTCCGGCCCGCCGCGCTCGACCACGTAGAGGGCGTCGGCGCTCGTGCCCTCGCCGCTCTCGGCCTGCAAGGTCCACTTGTCGCTCAGGAGATAGCGGATGCGGAAGGTGTTGATCGGCTCGAAGAGCCCGATGCCGTAGGTCACGTAGAGCCGCGGCGAGAGGTACTTGCCGACCACGAGGGAAGCCTGCTCCAGCGAGCCGTCCGACTCGATGCGCGCCTCTTCGAGGCCGTAGCGGGCGGCAAGCTTCTTGGCCAGGAGGTTGCCCCCGCGCAGGCCGAGAGCCGTGGCGGCATTCGCCAGCCGGTCCCCCTCCTGGGGCGAGACCCGGTTCAGGGGCCGTCCCATCAGGAGGTAGGCGAGCTGCTCGCTCTGTCCCATCGGAGGATCGGACCAGAGCGTGACCTCGGGCGTCTCCAGCGTCCCCTTGGCGTTGATCCCGGCTACCGTGCCGTCGTCCGCCCGGCGGAAGGCGCGCACGTCCAGGCCCGGGTTGTTGATGGGGCCTCCGGCGAAAATGATCCGCCCGCGCTCGATGGTCAGGTCCTGGCCGTAGGCCTTGAAGGTCCCTTCCTTGAGCTCGAGCTCGCCCACGCCGCGGGTGACCCGGCCCGGCTCCTCGATGGCGAGCAGCGATCCGGTCGGCTTGGCCTTGAGCCCCAGGACGTTCATGTTCACGTCCTTGCCCAGGATGATCCGCACCCGGGCCGAGAGCGCCATGTCCTTGTCAGGGAGAGCTTCCTGACCGGCGTTGACGAAGACCACGTCTTTCGAGGCCGCGACCGGCCCCTGCTCGCCGCGTTTCTCCATCTCGATGTCCGCCGAGGGGACGGTCACGTCGCCGGCGATCTTGAAGAGCTCGCGGTCGTAGGTGACCTCGAGGTCGGGCGAGACCACGAGCTTGATCTCTTCGGTATCCATGGCCTGGACGTTGTTGCCCGAGATGGCCAGGCGGATCGGCGTCTCGGGACCCGGAACCCCGGCCCGGCCCTGGACCCGGAGCGTCCCCTTGCCGGAACGGACGCTGCCGTCGATGTCGAGGGCGCCGGTGCCGTTGCCGGTCGCGGCGAGCTGCAGGTCCCGCAGCTCGATCCCGAGTCGGGGGATGTCCGCCTTGCCGTTGCTCAGGCGCGCCTCACCCACGAAGCGGGGCGTGCCCACAGTGCCGGAGAGGTCATATCCCCCGACCAGGCTGCCGGCCGGATCGTTGACGTCCGGGACGAAGCCTTCCAGGAAGGCCAGGTTGGCGAGGTTGACGTCGACCCGTCCGGACAGGGGCTGGCTCTGGAGCGACACTCCCTTGGCCATGCGGGGGATGTTCACCCGGGCGCTCATGTTGCCCACGTCCACCAGGGCGATCTGGGCCGTGGCGACCCCCTGGCCGCCGGCACCCGCCTGGGCGCGGATGACGCCCTGCTCATAGCGGAAGGTGAGGGTGCGGCCTTCGTCCCCGGGGAACCGGAGCTCGCCGGGGCCCGGCCGGAGGTCGATGTCCGCCATGGCCAGGGCGGCGCCGCTGCCCCGGGCGCGGACATTGCCGTTCAGGTTGCCGGTGATCTCCAGGTCCGGGGGAAGGAAGGGCTTGAAGCGGTTGAGAGGGAAGTCGGCCACGGTGGAGTCCACGTTCCAGGGGCCGGCCTTGGCCCAGCCGCCATTGGCGCACAGTTGCGCGCCTCCGGACTGCCAGCAGAAGCCTTGGAGGCCCACCGACTCGGTGGACGCCGCGAGGGCCGCCGGCTGCGCCAGGCTCCAGTTGCCGACCTGCTCCGAGCGGAGGTCCAGGCGGCGGATCTGCCCCCGCCAGTCGGTGAAGGAGTTGGGATTGGTGAGCCCGCCCGCGAGGGCCAGGTCCACCCGGCCCTGCTCGTTGTTCGCGGAGAGCACGACCTCGTGGCTGGAGCGCCGCCCCCGGCCGCGGACCGTCAGCTCCTCGATCCGGCGCTCGCCCGAGAGGATCCCGGTGGAGCGGACGTCGAGGACGACGTTGCCCGAAGGCGAGAGGTCGACGTCGGCCACCACGGCGGTCTCGCTGACGGTCGTGGTCCCGACGCGAACCCCCTGGCCTTCCGCCGTAGCCTGGATGCGCGGCATCTTCATGGGGCCGGACACGCGCCCCTTGGCCACCACCGAGCCGCCGCCCTGCGGGACGGCCACGCCCAGGTTGGGCGCCGAGAGGTCGAAGGCGAGGTCCAGGATGTCGCCGATCCATCCGGAGGCGGCCAGCTTGGCGTCGCTCCAGGTGAGGTCGAGCCGGGAGAGCTGATAACGGTCGCCGGCCAGCCGCAGGTCGGCCACGGCTGCCACCGGCTGTTCCCGCAGCGTCCCACCCAGGCGGGAGATCTGGACCGTGCCGACCGGCCCGGCCTCGGCGAGCTGCCCGCGGGTGGTCGCCGCGAACGAGAGCCTGCCGGGGAACTGGGCTGCGAGCTGGCCGGGATTGATCCCGTCTCCCCTCAGTACCGCATTCCAGCGCACCACGGGCTCCCAGCCCACCTCGCCCCGGCCCTGAAGACGGCCGGCGAGCAGGTTCCCCTGGAAGCTCTCGAACCGGAACCGCTGGCGGTCACCGGTGCCCTCGAAAACCCAGGTCCCCTGCGGGACCGGTCCGGCCACGACATCTGCCCGGACCTCGGCGCGGTACTGTTCCAGGTTGCCGGCGACCGTGGCGCTGCCCTTGCGGCTGGCGGCGACCGGCTCTCCTCCGCGGAGGGGCCAGGCCAGGTTCTGCCAGCTCGCCTGCGCATCCATGTCCATGTTCTCGCCGTCCAGCTTGACCGTGCCTTTGGCGGAAATCCGCGTAGGAGTGCCGGGCAGGGCGACATCGGCACTCTGGATGCGCCAGACCTCTCCCTCCTTGGCGAGCGAGTAGTCGGCCCGCACGGCGCCGAGCTGCTCCACGACACCTTCGACCGTCCCGAAGCTGGTGAAGTCCTCCAGGTTGCCCTTGATCGCGATCTGGCCGCTGGCCGGGATGTCCGGCAGGTCGGCCTTGATGCGCCGGGGGTTGAAGTCCGAGAACTTCGCCCGACCATCGAACCTGAGGTTGTACATCGGCTCGTAGAGGGTCGCGTTCAGGCTGGCGGGGAAGGGGGCCCCGAGCGTCTGCTCCACCTGGAGGTCCTTGAGCGTGCCGGTGAGCTGGCCATTGCCGGAGAAGGGGGCCATGTCCGGAGCGCGGAAGGTCCACTTGACGTCGAGGTCGACCGGGTAATCACCCTGCGGGCGCACCGAGCCCTTGACGTCGGCGTCGAACATGGGCGACCGGACGATCAGGCTGTCGACCCGGACGTCGTTCCGGATCGCCGTGGTCTCCAGGGCGATGCGGTCGATGACGAACGGCTTCTCTCCCGGCGGGGCGTTCTTGGCGCCCATGCTCAAGTCGGTAACCCGGGCATCGCGTACGATGATGTTGAAGCGCAGGTTGACGTCCGGCAGCGGTCCCTTCTCCGTCTCCTCCTCCGAGGGGGTGGTGAGGATGCGGATGCCGTCCGCGTAGAGCCGCTGGATGTCGAGCTGCCGCTGGAGCAGCTCGCGCAGCTTCCACTCGAGCTGCACGCGCTTCACGGTCATCTCGAAGCCCTCGCGCTCGTACCTGAGCCCGCGGATGTCGAGCGGTCCGCGGAGCGGGCCGGTCATCTCGGCCACTTCGAGCTTGCCGGGCATAAGGGCGCCGAGGCGGGTGAAGAGCCACTGGGTGCCGCTCTGCGTTCCGGCGAGGAACCAGAAGGCCGCGGCGAGGACGGCGACGAGGGCGATAAGGGCGACAGAGGCCCGGATCAGGATCTTCTTGACTCGTGGGCGATTCATAGATCGGGTCCTACCGTGAGGTGGAAGCGAAGCGGCCGGTCGGGCTCGGTGAGAGCCCAGGCGACGTCGGCCCGGATGGGTCCGATGGGGGAGACCCAGCGCAGCCCCACACCCGCTCCCCTCTCCAGCGAACCCGAGAAAGACTCCATGGCATTCCCCGCGTCGTAGAACGCGGCGATGCCCCACTTTTCGAGGAATTTCCACTTCTCCAGGAAGCGGTACTCCAGCTCGATGCTGCCGGTGAGCAGGGTCTCGCCGCCGATGACGTTCCCCGCCTCGTCCACGGGGCCGAGCGCCTGGTACTCGAAGCCGCGCACGCTCTGGTCTCCGCCGGCGAAGAAGCGCATGGTGGGCGGCAGCTCCCGGAACTGGTCGGTGTCGGTGTAGCCCACCTGGGCGCGGGAGATGAAGCGGAAACGGTCGGCGAAGCTGGTGATCAGCTTGCCCTCGGCCTCGGCTTGCAGAAAGCTGGCGTTCGAGAGGAGCGACTCGTCGGCGCCCCGGATGTCGAACTGCAGCCGCTGGCCCGAGGTGGCGGAGATGCGGTCGTCCGCCTTGACCCGGCTCCAACTCGCCTGGGGAAGCAGCAGCTCGGAGATCCCCTCGTCCAAGCCGACCTCGAAGTCCTCGCGCTGGAAGTTGAGCCCGAAGGCCTCGCGCCAGCTCCCCCGGGCCTGGGTCAGCCCCACGCCGACGAGGGCGCTCTGGCTGCGGCTCGTCTCGGGCCTGAGGTCGGCGTAGCCCACCTGGAACGTCAGGACGTCCGTGCGCGGGTAGGGGCCGGGGATCTGGTAGTTGGCGCTGAAGCTCTTCTCGATCTCCGAGACCCGGGCTTCCGACTGGCCGCGGTGGCCGCGGCGGTTGATCCGCCGGAGCTCCAGCCCGAGCGTCCCCCGCGGCCCGGTATCGGTGCCGTACCCGGCTCCCGCGGTCCACCGCTGGCGCTGGCTGGCGATCAGGTTGACCTCGATGGGCACCTCCAGCCCCTGGGCCTGCTCCTGCCGGGGCAGCACCTCGACCCGCTGGAAGTAGGGGCTGTCGGAGAGGGCGTTCTGGGCTTCCAGGAGCTTGTTGACATTGAGCGGCTCCCCCTGCTTCCAGGTGACGTAACCCCTGAGCAGGTTCGGGTCGAGGAAGTCCTGGTTGAAGGTCACGGGTCCGAAGCGGTAGCGCGGGCCGGTGTCGTAGAGCAGGACCACCTCGGAGGTGTAGCTGGAGAGGTCGACCCGGATCTCGTTGGTCTGGAACCCGGCGTCGAGGTAGCCGTTCTCGGCGGCGTACTCCTCGAAGGAAGTCTTGCCCTCCTCATAGTCGGGATGGAAGAGGGTCTCTCCCTCCGTGAGGGGGAACTCCCCGACCAGCTCCTGGAAGCCGGAGTCGTTCGCCCCCTCGCCGAGGACCTGGAGGTCCCGCCGGGTCACCTTGATGGCCGGCCCGGGCTCGACCGTGTAGCGGGCGACCCAGGTCTCTCCATCCCGCTCCAGGGCCGGCTGGACCCCGGGCCGGTAGTAGCCGAACGGCTGCAGGGCGGTCTGGATCTCCTCCGGAGCCCGGGCGTGGAGGCGCCGGATGCGGTCCTCCTCCAGGTCGTCGTCGTCCCGGGCCTCCTCCAGGCTGAGCGTGGCGAGGACGTTGCGCCGGAGGTCCCGCTCAAGGCCTTCGATCTCGATCCGGACCCGCTCGGCGGCCGGGGCCGAGGCGGGAGCGAGGAGGGTCAGGGCAAGGCAGATGCAGAGAAGTCTTGAAATCATTGTTGAGCGACCGCGCCGCCCTGCCCCTCCGGCACCCGTACCGCCCCCTCCTCGGGCTGAGCCCGGGTGACGCGGAACTGGCGCGAGTGGACGCGGGTGAACTCGGCTCCGAAAAAGAAGATCAGCGAGGAGTAATAGACCCAGAGCAGGATCACCACCAGCGAGCCCGCCGCCCCGTAGGCCGAAGCCACGCTGGTGCTGCCGAGATAGAGGCCGATCAGCGTCTTCCCGGACACGAAGAGCAGAGCCGTCAGCAGCGAGCCCAGCCAGACGTCGCGCCAGGCGACCTTCACGTCCGGCAGGATGCGGTAGGTCATGGCGAAGAGCAGCGTGATGACCGCAAAGGAGACGGCGAAGTTGGCGACCTGGAGGAAGTCCACCGGCAGGTCCAGCACCCTCTCCAGGTAGCGGCTGAACCCGGTCAGGCCCGCGCTCAGGACCAGCGAGACCAGCAGGAGGAAGCCGATGCCGACGATCAGGGCGAAGGAGTGGAGCCGCTTGCGCAGCAGGGTGCTGAGGTTGGCCCCGGGTTTGGGCGCCACCGACCAGACCGTGTTGAGGGCGTCCTGGAGCTGGCCGAACACCCCCGTGGCTCCAAAGAGGAGCGTGATAATGCCGATCGCGGTCGTGATCCGGCCCGAAGCGGGGCGGGCCGCGCTCGCCACCACCTCTTCGACCAGGCGGGTGGCGTCGCGCCCCATGAGCCCTTCGAACTCCTGGAAGATCTGCCCTCGCACCGCTTCCTCACCCCAGACCGCTCCGGCCAGGGCAATCACGACCACCAGGATCGGGGCCAGGGAGAAGATCGTGTAGAAGGCGAGGGCCGCGCTGTGAGTCGAGCAGCGATGAAGCCCCCAATTGGTGATCACCTCGCGCAGGGTTTTCCACCAGCTCATCCGGAAACCAAATGGCAAGAAGCGTGCCAGTGCGTGGGGCGGGACGAGGCTATGCTATCCTACCTGCATGCCTGTGCATTCTGACGAGAGGCGGATGGCCGCCTTGCTGAGCGATCTCATGCTTCGGAGCGGGACGTCCGCGGCTGCCGTGGAGAGCCGGCTCGGTTGGGAGCCGGGACGCCTGAACGCCTTGCTGGGGGGGCAGAAGGGGCTGAGCTTCGAGGCCCTCCTCGAGATCCTGCCGGTGCTCGACTCCACGCCCGGCGACTTCTTCGCCCAGCTCTGCTCCACACCGCGGGAAGCTTCCGCGGGGTCGGGGGCCGACCGGATGCTGGACCGCAGGTTCGAAGAGAGCCGGCGGGTCGTGAAGGCCGCCATCGCCCGGCGGCAGGCCTGGAAACAGGAACGGGCCGCCGCGTTCTGACCGCGGCGGGCCTCGGTTAGGCAGGTTCAGGAAGCCATCAGGAAGCCATCAGGAAGCAGTACTGCGGCCGAGCTCCTCGATCTGCGCGCTGAGAAGGCGAATCACTTCGAAAGCCTGGCGTCCGTTCTGCGCGAGCTGCCGCAACTGGATCAGCGAGGCCAGAGCCTCGCGGTCCACCCCCAGAGCCCTGAAGATCGGCACGGTCGTGGCTACGACCTCCTCGAGCTTCTCCGAATCCCCCAGCTTGACGTGCACCGCCGCCAGATCGAGGGAGACCAGCGCGGCTTCGTACAGGAGCTTGCGCTCGCAGAAGCCGTCCCGGGTGCGGACCAGGGCCGCCTCGGCTGCTTGCAGGTGGCCGAGATCGCGCAGCATCTGTCCCTCCTGCCAGCCGGCGCGCAGCAGGATCATCGCGTCGTTGAACTCGCGGTAGAGGCTGCGCGTCTCGAAGAAGAGCGACAGCGCCTGCTCGGGCCACTCGAGGTCGATGTAGCAGCGCACCAGGTTGTGGCAGGCGGCGAGCAGGAGATGGGCATCCTGCTCCGCATCGATCAGGGGGATCGCCCGGTTCAGGATGTCGACCGCGTCCCCTGGCTCGCCGGCGTAGATGCAGGCGATCGCCTTGCGCACCAGGATGCTGGCCAGAGAGTTCGTCTGGCCGATGGCCCGGTAGATCTCTCCCGCCTCCTCGCTGAGCTGGATCGCCTCCCGGAAGCGGCGCTGGAAGATGCGGAGCGAAACCAGGGACTCCAGCAACTTGGCTCTCAAGAGAGGGTCTCTGGTCCCCTCGTCGCAGAGGCGCTGCGCGCGGGCGAAAGCCGCTTCGGCCTCCCGGAGGCGGCTCTTGACCCGCAGGGCTTCCGCATACTGGCGCCAGCCCTGGCATCTCAGGTCAGACAGCCGCTCCGGGCTGCCGCAGTGCTCCGCGGTGCAGGATTCGGCGGCGAGGCAGGCCAGATGCGCCAGGTGCAGGCTCTTCTCAGGATCCTGAAAGCGGGCGGCGCGGCTGTCCTCGATGAGCTGCCTGACGAGCGCGGGGCTGGCAAAGCGCCCGTCCGCGCCCACGCGCCGGATCTGCTCCTCCGCAGACAGGAGTGACAGCTCGGTCCACAGCTCTGCGGCCGAGATCTGCGAGGGCAGCTCCTTCGCGAAGAAGGCTGCCAAGGCGTGCTCGGCTCCCGCGAAGGCCCGGCTGTAGTCGTACTCCCGCGCGACCGCCGATGCGGCATCCGCGTTCTCTACCTGGTTGGGACGGAGCTGAAGCAGCCTCTCCAGGCGGCTGCGCTCCCAGCCCATGCTGTCGAGCCGCTTGCGGCAAGTGCCACAGTCGGACAGGAGATGCCGGATGAAGAGCGTATTGGCCGTGGCAGCCGCCCGCGTGGCATCCCGAAGAAACACCTCGAGCTCCGCAGGGGTCGGATGATGGGTGAACATTGTGTATCCTCCAAAAAACACACAGAACAACATTCCTGCTCGAGGACGAGAGCCTGCAGCCTCGGCGTTGATCTCGTGCACCATGCTCTTACTTCACAGGTGCAGATTTCACTGGAAACCGGGACACTGGTGACGGCGGCGACCGCAGGCCGCCGCCGCCGGTTCAAGACAGAGTCTGCCGGGATGGGAGCTTCTCGATTCGAGAGCTCAGGTTCCGTAGCAGGTCGAGCGCCTGGCGAGTCTTGTGCGAGAGCTGCTGCAACTGCAGAAGGGAGGCCAGCACCTCCCGGCCCACGCCCAGCGCCTGGAAGATCGGCACGCTCTCGGCAAGGGTCTGTCTGAGCTCCGCCTCGGCTTGGAGCTTCACGTACACCGCGGCCAGGTCGAGCGAGACCAGGGCCGCGTCATAGTGGAGCTCGCGGCTCACGAACCCCTGCCGGACCTCGAGCAGAGCAGCTTCCGCGGCCCGCAGGTGGCCCAGGTCGCGCAGCAGGAGCCCCTCCTGCCAGGAGGCCCGGAGCCGGATGAGTGGATCGTCGGACCGTTTGTAGAGGTCCCGCATCTCGGAGTAGATCGAGAGCGCGTGCTCGGGCCGGCCCAGATCGATGTAACAGCGGATCAGGTTGTGGCACGCGGCCAGCAGGAGATTCGGGTCTCTCTCTGCGTCGATCAGAGGGATCGTCTGATTCAGAGTCCGGACGGCCTCCTCGGCTTCGCCGGAGTAGAGCAAAGCGATCGCCTTCTGCACCATCGAGCCGGCCAGCGCATTGTTGTCCCCCAGATCCGCGTAGATCTCTCCGGCTTCATCGCACAGCTCGATGGCCTCGGCGAACCGCCGTTGCGCCGTTCGCAGGGATGCTGCCGCGAGCGTGCAGAACTGCGCCCGCAGCAGCGGGTTGCGGGTCCCTGCCTTGAGATGGTGCTGCGAGGTCGCGACCGCCTTCTCCGCCTCGTGCAGGCGTCCGAGCACCCGCAGGGCATTGCCGTACTGCCGCCAGGCGTGGCCTTGCAGGTCGGATTTCTTCAGATCGCTGCCGGCCGCCTCGGCGGAGCAGGCCGCCGCCGACAGTCTGGCAAGGTCCGCGAGGTGAAGCATCTGCGCCGGGTCCTTGTAACGGACGGCATGGCTCGCGTCGACCAGGTGCCTGATGAAAGCAGGAAAGGCGAAGCGGTCTTCGGCCGTCACTCTCGCGGCCTGCTCCCTGGCGGGCAGCCTGGAAAGCTCCGCGAGCAGCTCCTCTGGAGAGGACGAGCCATGCAGCTCCTTGGCGAAAAACGCGTTCAGCGACCTCTCGGCTCCCGCAAACGAGGCTCCGTAGTCGCGCTCGCCGGACTGCTTCGAGACCGCTCGCTCGAGGTTCTCCTGGCAGGGAGCGCAAGCTGCCAGCAGGTGCCGCACCAGCCTGGTGTTCCGGGCAGAGCTGCCCGGCTCCGTGGCGTTGCGGAGAAATCTGTCGAAGTCTTTGACATCCAGGTGGTCTGCCGACATGGGGGTCCCCCTTCCAGGCAAAGCAGACACGAAGTGTGGCTCCATCAACCCAGGTGTGGCACCCGGGCGAAAGCGGGACAGGAAACCGAGGGGGGAGATGATCCAGGGGAGCGGGGGGCGGGCCGCCGCCCCCCGGTACTGACCGAGCGTTTCAGATGCCGCAGGGACGGGGCCTGCCGCCCGGATCGATGCACGAGCCGCTGTTCGGCATAAGGACGACGCCGAAATCGATTTGGACGAACGTGGAGGCTTCGAAGGCGGACCGGGGCTGCTGTGGCGACGCGTTCTCGTTCCCGAACATGAGGCTGCCCAGCCAGGACAGGGCTACGTCGAACCAACCGGAGCGAGTGTCCAGGGACGGGCCTGAAAGATCGAAGGGACTGGCCTGGGCGGGGACGGACGCGAGGAGGAGCATGAGGGCGAAGACGGTGGCGCTGACGGTGCGAGACAATGAACGAAACATAGGATATCCCTCCTAGAAACGCGGGGCCTCATTGAGTTGAGAACCCGCTGAGTCAACCAGATTCGCCGTAGCCGATTGTCTGTTCTTAAGGTGTGGCGCTCTCAAAAAAGCGTGACACCTGCGTGACTGCGTAGTTGTGATGGGGAGCAGACATCCTCGGCCAGGCGAGATAGGCGCCTATTCTACGGAAATTTGAAGCCAATGCAATAGCAGCGCTGGTTTTTAATCAGCGCTGTCTATTGCAAAACAGAAATGTTTATCTGTTCGTGGTGCGGTTCGCCAAGGGGGCAAGACGGCTGTTGAGGACCCGGATCAGCTCGAGGGCCTGCTGCTCCTGGCCCGCGGCATGCTGCAGCTGGAGAAGGGCAGCCAGAGCCTCGCGGCCGACTCGCAAGGCGGTGAAGATGGGGACCGCCTCCGTGACCGTATCCTTCAGCTTGTCCACGAAGCCTAGCTTCACGTAGACCCAGGCGAGGTCGAGCGAGACCATCGCCACCTCGTGGGCCAGGTTCCTTTCCATGAAGCCCTTGCGTGCCTGCAGGAGGGTCGCCTCGGCGGCGCGTAGATGTCCGAGATCGCGCAGGAGCTGACCTTCCTGCCAGCCAACGCGCAGGAGAATGAGGTCATCCTCGAACTCCTTGTAAAGATCGCGAGTCTCGAAGTAGAGAGACAGCGCCTGCTCGGGCCGCTCGAGGGCGAGATAGCTGAGCACCAGGTTGTGGCACGCGGCCAGGAGCAGGTGCGGGTTCTTCTCCGGATCGATCAATGGAATCGCGCGATTCAGGACGGCGACGGCATCCTCTGCCTCGCCTGCGTACTGGCAGGCGATCGCCTTCTGCACCAGAGAGCTGGCGAAGTTGTGCATCTGGCCGAGCTCTCGGTAGATGTCCGCCGCTTCTTCAGCTGCTTCGATGGCTTTCGGATAGCGATTCTGGATCATGCGGAGGGATGCCTGCTGCTCGAGCAGCCGCGCTCGCAAAGGTGGATCGCTCGTACCTGCGTCGAGATGGCGTCGCGCCGTCGCGAAGGCCTCCTCAGACTCCGGCAGCCGCCCGCAAATCCGCAGTGAGTTACCGAAGTTTCCCCAGGCACGACCCCGAAGATCGGAAAGCCGACCGTCACTGCCGGCTGCTTCACGCGTGCATGCTGCCGCGGCGAGCACGGCCAAGTTGGCCAGGTGCAGCATGTCGTCCGTACTCTTGTAGCGTTTGGCGTGGCTACGCTCGGTCAGCAGCTCGATGAGTGAGGGGTTCGCATACCGGTCGCTGGCGATCAGACGGATCTGTTCCTCTTTCGGCAAAGCCATCAATTCGGCCAGAAGCGTCTCCGGCGTGCTTTCAGGGGCACGTGCAGGGGCGAAGAAGTCGGACAATGCCCTTTCTGCCCCCTGAAAGGCAGTGCTGTAGTCATAGCCGCTGCGGGTTGAGAGACCGGCGACCGATCGCTCCGCACAATCATTGCACCCGCTCAGGAGGTGGCGCACGATGCGGGCATGACGCGGGTTACCGGGGGAAGGAGACCTGCTCCGCAGGAAATCCTGAATCTCGGTATCTGTTGGATGCTCGCGCCAGATCCCACCTCCGAGACGTGAGTCCACGATTCTGTCCTTTCTCGCATCTCTTCGATGCGTCGGCGGGGACGGCGCAAGCCGTCCCCGCCGGAGAGGCCCTGCTTACGGGCAGGGGCGCGGATTGCCCATCGGGTCAATGCACGGCCCGCTGTGTGCCGTCATCTTTTTTGGAGTCTGGGGCTTGGTCCGCATCCCCAGAATCCGGTTCAACCACACCACCGCATCCTCCGTCCAATTCCTGATCGTGCCTGACACAGCCTTGCCGGAGTCATTGGACCTCGCCTGAGCGGCGGGGACCACGGCGAAATTGAGGCTGAGCGTAACAACAGAGACTACCACAACCCGAGAAAGTAAGCGAAACATGTCAAATTCCCTCCTTGGATAAAAAGCGAACGACCGAACCGGAAGGGGCCGGCGTCCGCGAATAAACAAAACTTCAAAAGAATCAAGGTGTTTCGTCTTATAAGTGCACCGGCCCGGAGGAACCGGGACATCCCCAAAAAGGTCTTTTCTGAGAGCTTGGCCTTCCGTTTGGGCAAGTCGTTCTCCGCCATGGACTTGCCGCATTCGTGTCCTCTCCAGAGGACAGAGCGGATGGAGGTGCGTTTACCCCTGGATCGAGTCAAGTTGCACAAAATAAAAGAGATGTGGACGCATATGTCGATCGGCTCGGGTCCTGGCACAGGCCTTGTAGTAAGGGACTATGGCCATTGGAGCCGCCGACTCCGATCAGACAGCCTGAGAGTTGGCACTTGGAAAGGAGTTGAGCTATGAACAAGATGAGGAACCGACGAAAGGCTGTTGCCTGGCTGCCCTCATTTCTGATGCTTGCGCTGCTCGCGGGCTGCGCCTCGAGCGGAGCGCGCGAACCCTACGTGACGAAGCGGGACCGCACCTGGAAGGGGGCGGGGATCGGCGCCGCGGCCGGAGCGGCCGGGGCGGTGCTCATGGGCAAGCGGGAGGCCGACGAAATTTTGGCCGGCGCGGCCATCGGCGCCGTGGTCGGCGGCGGGGTGGGCGCCTACATGGATGCCCAGCAGGAGAAGCTGGCGCGCATCCCGGGCACCGAGGTGGAGAGGGTGGACGAGGACACGCTGCTGGTCCACTTCGAGAACGATGTGCTGTTCGGGGTCGACTCTTCCGCCCTCGACTCGGACGGCCGGATGACCCTGGAGGATGTGTCCGGAGTCCTGGAGGAGTACGCGAAGACCGCGGTGGTGGTCCAGGGCCACACCGACTCCACGGGCAGCGAGGAGCACAACCAGGATCTGTCGGAGCGCCGGGCCGAGTCCGTCCGGAGGTACCTGGCAGGCCTGGGTGTCGATCCGGACCGCTTGGCCATGATGGGTTTCGGCGAGACCTCGCCGGTGGCGAGCAACGACAGCGATTCGGGGCGCCAGCAGAACCGCAGGGTGGACATCCTGCTCCGGGCCAAGGCCGGTCCGGTGCGGGACGCCACCGGGCGTTAACCATATCCGGCGGGTCCGCCTCCGCGGGGCGGGCCCGCCGGGCTCATTTCTCCGAGCCGCTCTCCTCTTCCGCTACCCAGAGAAGCGACAGGTCGATCTCAAGTGCCTCGAAAGGTTCCGCGCAAACCCTGTCCTGGTTTTGGTACGTCGCTGCGATCAGCCAACTCTCCTCGTACCGCCGCATCACCTCCAGGGTGCGGGCAACGGGATCGATGACCCAGGCATGTCCGACCTCGGCGTGCGAGTAGATCGGCAGCTTGGTCACCCGATCGAATCCGGCTGTCGAGGGAGAGAGGATCTCGCAGACCCAGTCTGGGGAGAGATTGTAGGGGCCCTTCCGAGGGGCCACGAACCGTTCCTTTCTCCAACCCGCCAGATCCGGAACGAGGAGCTGCTCTGCGAACTGGATCTTCGGCTCGGCAAGGATGACCCAGCCCCCTGGACCGCCAAGTCCCTGACCGAAGGGACCGAAGAGGGCCCAAGTAAGAACGGTCGCTACGTAGACATGAGGATGGTCCGGACGGGGATGGACGATCAACTCGCCATCGACAATCTGACCGACGACATCTTCCGGCAGGTGATCCAGATCGCGGACGGTTGCGGGACGGCGGGACCGGGCAAAGGTCGCCATGGGGACAGTGTAGCGCACGTCCGAGCGGGTCTGACCGACGGAAGAAGTATCAGGAGGAGGGCACATGGTTGCCTATCATGGCACAACTCTTGTACCCTTACCACGGGAAAGGAGAGTGCCGATGCCCAGGCTCGCCCATCCCTCTGCCTACGAGTTCATCCCACCGAAACCCACCTTATCCAAACTGTCGCAGGCGGCCCAGGGGTGCCGGGCGTGCGAGCTCTACAAGCTGGGGACCCAGGCGGTGCTCGGGGAGGGACCTCGCCAGGCTGCGGCCCTGTTCATTGGCGAGCAGCCCGGGAACCAGGAGGACCTCGCGGGCCGGCCCTTCGTCGGACCGGCCGGCCGGGTGCTCGACGAGGCTTTCGCCGAGGTGGGCATTCCGCGCGAGGAGATCTTCGTCACCAACGCGGTCAAGCACTTCAAGTGGGAGCCCCGCGGCAAGAGGCGCATCCACCAGAAGCCCACGCTCGGCGAGGTCAAGGCCTGCCGGCCGTGGCTGGAGACCGAGCTCGCCCTGGTCCAGCCCCAGGGGATCATCTGCCTGGGAGCCACCGCCGCCCAGTCGCTCCTCGGGCCCCAGTTCCGCATCACCCGCGACCGCGGCCAGTTCTTCGACTCCGAGTGGGCGAGCTGGATCACGGCCACGATCCACCCCTCCGCCATCCTGCGCATGCCCGATGCCGAGAAGCGCGAGGAGGCCCGCGAGCTCTTCCTGGAGGACCTGAGGAAGGTTGCCGATCGCCTCCGGGCCTAGCTACTACCCGTCCCGCGCGCCGTTGAGCCGTCAAACATTCCATTGAGCCGCCGAAAATTTTTTTGAGCCGTCCGGAGATACTCTGGACCGCTAAATCTTCCGCTGAGCTGTCCAACGGTTTTCTGACGCGTCCGGTGTAACTTTTACGCGTCGCGCGGAATTCTGACGCGCCGAAAATTTTTTTGAGCCGTCCATTTTTCTGCGGACGAGTCGAAAGCTCCGCTGAGCCGTCCAGCGGAACTTTGAGCGATCCAGAGAAATTCTGGACGGCTAAAAATTCCGCTGACGCGTCCAGCGAACGAGACGACCGCTCCGCGAGCTGCTCTGCTCCT
>Ga0190265_10000234_pt1 | contig 49725 bp, 45 predicted proteins | sample Popmic124T_FD_133135 | JGI IMG/M metagenome (GOLD analysis project Ga0190265, IMG submission 133135) | Populus adjacent soil microbial communities from riparian zone of Indian Creek, Utah, USA - 124 T | ecosystem: Environmental > Terrestrial > Soil > Riparian zone | place: USA: Utah | collected... | reverse complement strand
GCCTTGACCTCGGCGACCTGCTCCGGGGGGAAAACGGCGGGGGCGTCCCGCGCGTGGCTTGTCCTTCAGTCCTTCGAGGCGCTCGGCATGGAAGCGTCTTCGCCAGCGGCCGACGATCCCGGGGGAGGTGTCGAGGCGGGCGGCGACGTCGACGTCGCTTTCTCCTTTGGCCGCGTAGAGGACGATCTTGGCCCGCTGGACCTCCCGCCAGGGGCGCTTCTCGGCGCGGGCGACTCGCTCCAGCTCGCTGCGCTCTTCCTCGCTCAGCTCGATTTGGTGGCGGGCGGGGCGTGCCATCGCCAACGAATTCAGCGCCCCGCCCGGGACTCCTTCAAGAATTCAAGTCAGTACTTACGGCCGGGTCTACTAGTAGGTCTCGACGATCTCGTAGAGCGTCGTCCGCTGGGCGGGGACCCGATTCCCGGCCCGGGCCGCCGCGATCAGCTGCTCGGGCTCCAGACGCACGCCGTGCTGCGAGCCGGCCATCCGCGAGATGTTCTCCTCCATCAGCGTGCCGCCGAGGTCGTTGACGCCCCAGCGCAGCGCCTCGGTCGCCGCCTCCAGGCCCATCTTCACCCAGCTCGCCTGCAGGTTGGGGATGGTCCTGCCGAGCGCCAGGCGGAAGGCGGCGGTGTGCTTGAGGTTCTCGGCGGCGGAGATCTCCTCGACGCCGTGGGTGCGGCCGAGCAGGGTGTTGAAGGGGATGAAGCTGAGCGGGACGAACTCGGTGATGCCGCCGGTCCGCTCCTGCAGGGCACGGACGACCCGCATGTGCCGGGCCAGCTCGCGCGGCTCCTCGATGTGGCCGAACATCACCGTCGAGGTGGAACGCAGGCCGGCGCGGTGCGACGCTTCGATTATCTCCACCCAGCGCTCGACCGGCAGCTTGTTGGGCGAGATGCGCTGGCGGACGCCGTCGTCGAGCACCTCGGCCGCGGTGCCCGGCGTCGAGCCGAGCCCGCACTCGAGCAGATACTCGAACACCTCGTCCGGTCCCTTGCCGGAGCGCTCGCACATGTAGTGGACCTCCATCGGCGAGTAGGCGTGCAGGTGCAGCTGCGGCCCCACCTGCTTGGCGAGCCGCAGCCACCTGCCGTACTCCTCCAAGGTCAGATCGGGATGGATGCCGCCCTGCATGCAGATCTCGGTGGCGCCGAACTCGACCGCCTCCCGCACCCGCTCGGCGAAGTCCTCCTCGGAGCTCTCGTAGGCGTCTGGAGAGCGGCGCCCCTGGCCGAAGCCGCAGAAGGCGCAACCGACGATGCAGACGTTGGTGAAGTTGATGTTGCGATTGACGACGAAGGTGACCCGGTCCCCGGCCAGCTCCGCCCGCAGCTCGTCGGCGCCAACCCGCATCTCCTCGATCGCCTCGGGCCGCGTCTCGGCGAAGAGCGCGGTGAGCTCGTCCTCGCTCAGCTCCGTTCCGTCGCGGCCCTTTTCGATGGCGCGGGTGGTCAGCTCGGCATCAAACCTCTCCTCGCTGATGCGCCCGGACCCCCGCCGAGGAATGAAGCTCCAGTACTTCAGCTTGATCACGTCAAGGACGCCCTGCTCCATCCACTCCCCGTCCATGTACTGCGGGTAAACGCACAAGCGCTCGGTGAGCGCGTACCGCCGTGGCGCCAGCTCCTTGCGCACCTGATGCGGACTAGGAAACGGCTCCTCGGGCGAGATGTGATCTCCGTTCGCCGAAAGTCCACCGAGGTCCGTAGCCCCAGCTTCCACCAGCTCCGGCCACCAGTCGGACAGGTTCGGCGGCACCTGCACCCCTACGTCGGGCATCAGCCGCTTGCACTCCCCGATCAACCGCTTGATGTCCTCGATCGATACGGGCGTCGCCCACTGTGGCAGGGAGGGCGGGGGTGTCCCTCCGCGCAGCGGCGTCCTGTTTTTCGCCCCGCCGACGCCCGCGGACGGCGGTCGAGCGTCACTGGCGAAAAACCCAGCAAGCGGAGGGACACCCCCGCCCTCCCCCCACCTCTCGCGCGCCGCCTCATCGGCGATGTCCGCGACCTCGGCCCCGTAGTACCGCGGATGCGGAACGAAGTTCTGGAGGATCACCTCCTGCAGATGGCCGTAGCATTCGTGCAGCCTTGCGAGGGCTTCGAGTGATTCGACGCGCTCCTCCTCCGTCTCGCCGATCCCAACCAGGATCCCGCTCGTAAACGGAATTTTCAGCTCACCCGCAGCTTCGATGGTCGCCAGCCGCCTCGCAGGGTGCTTGGTCGGCGACCCCGCGTGGACCGTCTCCATCAGCCGCTCCGAGACGGACTCGAGCATCAGGCCCTGCGAGGCGGTCACCTCGCGCAGCCGGGTCAAATCGCCCGCGTCCAGCACTCCGATGTTGGTGTGCGGCAGAATGCCCCGCTCGAGCGCACGTTCGCAGGCCCAGGCGACGTAGGAGGTGAAGTCCTCGTGGCCCCACTCGGCCAGCCGCGCCGCGACCTCCGGGTTGACCTCCGGCCGCTCGCCGGTGAGGACGAGCAGCTCCTTGGCGTTGCGGCGCCCAGCCTCGTCGAGCCGCCGCTCGACCTCCTCGGGCGCGTGGATGTGCGCCCGCCGCGTCGCGAACGCGCAGTACTTGCAGTAGCACTGGCAGGTGCGGGAGAGCGAGAGCGTGTAGTTGCGCGAGAAGGTGACGCGACGCACGGTTCCCACGCTACCTGGCGCGACCGCCAGCCGCCGAGCCCCTGGTGGGCTCGGCGGTCCATGCAAGCAAAGATCTAGCCGGCGGTGCCTGGTTTGGTCGGCGAGGAGCCGGGCCTGGTCGCCGTGGCGCCCGCCTTCCGGGCCGAGTCGGGAGCACCTCTGACGGGCTCCGGCGGCTCGGTCGGCGGCAGGCCGCCCGGCTCGAGCACGAAGCGGAAGACGCCGGCGGCCAAGAGAGACCCGACGATCGGCCCGAGCAGATACGGCCATACCGAGCCCCACTCGTTGGCGACGAGCGCCGGGCCGAACCAGCGGGCGGGATTGAAGGAGCCGCCGGTCAGCGGGCCGCCGACCATGACGATGAAGCCAAGCGTCGTGCCGATCGCCAGCGGTGCCCACTCCTTGAAGCTCTTGCGCGAGAAGACGGCGGCGAGAATGACCAGGACCAGGCAGAAGGTGCCGATCGCCTCGACGATCATTCCCTGGAAGTTGCCGCCGAGCAGGCCGCTCACCTGAACGGCCGCGTAGTCGGTGGCCCTGCCCTCGTCGACCAGGAGGCCCTTGGCGAGCAGCGCGCCGAGCACGCCGCCCGAGAGCTGGGCGAGAATGAAGATCAAGGCGTCGACCGGGGCGATCCGCCTGATCGCCGCGGCGGCAAGGGTCACGACGGGGTTGAAGTGACCGCCGCTGACCACGCCGAACATGACGATCAGGCCGAACAGCAGGAAGGCATGGACGAGGCCGACGACCGCGAAGTCGGAGCCGAACTGCGCCTGGTTGCCCGTCGCCACGAACAGCACGACCACGCTGACGACGAAGAACACCAGCAGAAAGGTGCCGATCAACTCGGCGATGTATGCCGCAAGTCCTCGTTCCTGCACTGGTTAACGCCTCCTCTATCCCGTATCCCGACTCGGTTTCGGGGCGGGAGTCTATCCGGATCGCACGAATGAATAGCTTTCCCAGTTGCAATGAGAGGAGCTGCCGCGCTGCTGGCGGCCGCCCTTCTGCTCGCCGGCGCCGCCGGCTGCGGCGGGGACGGCGCTGAACCGGGCGCGCCCAAGAGGGCGACGCTCGTGCTCGACTTCGTCCCCAACGCGGTTCATTCAGGCATCTACGCAGCCCAGCAGCGCGGCTACTACCGCGACGAGGGAGTCGAGCTGACGATTCGCCAACCGGGCGAATCGACCGACGCCCCGAAGCTGCTCGAGGCCGGCCGCACCGACTTCGCCATCCTCGACATCCACGACCTCGGGATCGCGCGGGAGCGCGGGCTCGACCTGGTGGGCGTGATGCCGATCGTGCAGCGTCCCCTTGCCTCGGTGATGGCCCGCAAAGGCGACGATCCGGTGCGCCGCCCGCGCGATCTGGAGGGGCGCACCGTCGGCGTGACCGGCCTGCCCTCCGACGAAGCGGTGGTCGACTCCGCGGTGAGCGCCGACGGCGGCGACCCCGCCCAGGTCGACCGGGTGACGATCGGCTTCAACGCGGTCGCCTCGCTCGCCGCCGGCAAGGTCGACGCCGCGACCGGCTTCTGGAACGCCGAGGGAGTCGCCCTGCGCCGCCGCGGCATCCCGATCCGCATCTTCGAGGTCGACCGCTACGGCGCCCCGCCCTATCCGGAGCTGGTCCTGACCGCCTCGCGCCGCACGATCGCGGACGATCCCACGCTGGTCGATGCGACGGTCGCCGCCACCAGCCGCGGCTACGAGCTCGTCGCGGACGATCCCAAAGGAGCGCTCGACGACCTGCTCGCCTCGGTGCCGGGCCTTGACCGCGACGACCAGGCTGCGCAGCTGCGCGCGCTCGGTGCCGACCTCCGCCCCGCCCCGTTCGATCCCGCGGTGCTGCGCCAATGGGCCGCGTGGGACGTCGAGCACGGCCTTCTCGAACGGCCGCTCGACGTGGAGCGAGCGTTCCGGCTGAGTCCGTAGCGGGGGAGGGAGTCGGGTACCCCCGGCTGGGCGCTGGGGTTTTCGCCGTGTGCGTTGCGGCTCTCGTCGAGGGGTCTGTGCGAAAAACAGGACGCCGCGCCCAGCCGGGGGTACCCGACTCCCTCTTCTCAGGACGAGCAGGCCCGATGATGGAGCGGCCCAGATACGCTGCAAGATGTGGGTTTGGCCGACGACTTTCAGCAGGTGCTCGATTCGCTGCCACCGGATTGGACGGACTTGGAGATGGACCTGCGGATTGACGATGAGGGGCAGTACGTCGATACCGCGGTGGCGCTGAGCCAGGTCAATGCGCAGCCGTACTCGGAAGCGGATTGGCATTGGCGGTTGTTGGTTGCTCACAGCTTCGGGCATGCTGCGGCCGCAGAGAGCGTCAAAGGGGTGCTGGAAAAGCTCGATGCAGATGGCGTGACCGGCGAGATGCAGGTTCGTGAGGTGCGCGAGGGGCGCTCCGAGGTCGTGCAGATGTGGGGCCGGCCGGAGAGCGTCCGCGAAGAGTTCCGCCAGCGTCGCACGCTCTAGTGGCCCGCATCGTCGCCGTCGCCTCCGACCTCCTGCTCGGCAGCAAGGTCGAAGCGATGCTCAGCGCCTCGGGCCACGACGTGACCCTTTCGCCTTCGATGCAGGAGGCGACCTGGGACGACGCCGACCTGCTGGTCGCCGACCTCGACACCGAGAACCCCGAGGCCCTGGTCGGCCTGGGCATCCCAATCCTCGGCTACTACTCCCACGTCAACACCGAGACCAAGGAAGCCGCCGAAGCAACCGGCATAGACCAAGCAGTCCCCCGCTCCCGCCTAGCCCGAGAACTCCCCCAGCTAGTGGACCAGCTCCTATCCGACTCATAAGCCTGCCCCTACGCTCGATCGATAGCCGTCCCTGTGATCGATAACTGTCCCTGGGATCGATAGCCGTCCCTGAAAGGGGCGTCGGGGTATCCCGCTTGCGCGCGGCGTCGTGTTTTTCGCACAGACCCGTCAGCGAGAGAGGCGATGCGCGAGGCGAAAAACCCAGCGCGCCAGCGGGATGCCCCGACGCCCCTACCCCGCCGGAGGCTTCAAATCAGGCCCCGGAATAGGCGTCCCATGAGGATCGTGACTCGGCTCCCCCAGCTTGGCAGCAATCAACAGCTCCAAATCCTCGGAGATGTAGTGCTCGAGCACCTCCGCCTCCTCATGGACGCGATCGTCGGGCATCCCCAGCGCCTCCGAGAGATACGCCTCGATCAGCCGGTGGTGGCGGATCACCTCCAGCGCCACCTTCTCCCCGGCGGCGGTCAGCGTGACCCCCTTGTACGGCGTGTGCTCGACCAGTCCGACCTCGTCGAGGCGTTTCAGCATCGCCGTCGCGGTCGCCGGCGTGACCCCCAGCCGCTGCGCCACCTCCCCGGTGAGGACCTGGCCGTCGCGCTGGCGGGAGAGCGCGTAGATCGCCTTGGCGTAGTCCTCGATCGCCTCCGTGTTCGGCGCCCGGCGCGGGCGCCCGCCCGAGGCCATCAGACCGACACCAGCAGACCGGTCGCGTAGAGGGCGGCGATCCCGGCGAGCAGGCCGGCGACCGAGAGCGGGTGCAGCAGGCGACCGTCCTCGTCGCGCATCGCCGGGGCCAGCTGCACGATCACCCTGGCGATCGCGCCGACGCCGACGCCGAAGAGCAGGGCCGCGAGACTCGGGTCGAAGGCGGCGGCACCGATCCAGGCGCCGAGGATCGCCGGTGCGCCGGCGATCAGGCCGAGCCCGACGAGGCGCCCGATCCCAGGCCGCTCGGCGGTATCTTCGCCGCGCAGCGGCGCCACGATGGCCAGTCCCTCGGTCGTGTTGTGGATCGCGAAACCGACGACCAGGAAGGCGCCCAGGGCCAGCGCCCCGGTCGCGTAGGCGGAGCCGATCGCCAGCCCCTCGCCGAGGTTGTGGAGGCCAATCCCGATCGCGACCAACAGCCCGAGGTAGAGACCGCCCGTCGCAGCGGCCCCTTTCGACGCCTCGCCGCGCCGGCCCAGATGAGCATCGACGGCGGCCAGCACCAGGTAGGCGACCAGCGCCCCGACGAAGACGAGGCCGGCGCCGCCGAAGGCGCTCGGCGCCTCGGCCGCGATCTCCAGCCCCTCAAGGGCCGCATCGATCCCGAGGAAGGCGAGCAGACCGACCGTGAAGGCGATCAGCGCCGCGAGCCAGCGGGTGTCGATGCGGCGCACGAAGGGCAGCCAGAGCATCCCGAGGCTGACGGGAATGACGCCGACGTAGATCCCGAGCAGGGCCATCAGGCCGTAGAAGCCGAGATCGGCGTCGGGAGTCTCGGCCGCGACCGGGATCTCGGCGGCGACCGTCCCCCCCGAGGAGGTGAGGACGAAGATCTCGTAGGCCTCTCCCTCGATCCAGGGATAGGCGATCTCCAGCGTGGTCGAGCCGAGCCGGCCGACCTCGAGGCCGTCGCTCGCCGTGAACGGCGCGTAGGCGTCGTTGATCGCGACCTGGGCTATCTCGACGGCATCCGGTCCGTCGTTGCGCAGGGTCAGCTCGATCTCCCCGGGCCGCAGCAAGGTCTGCTCGACGGTCAGCTCCTCGACCGGCGGTCCGGTCCGCTCGCCCAGGCCGGGGCCTCCGAGCAGCGCGAAAGCTCCGAGCGCCACCGCGATCAGCGCCAGCGGGACCAGACCAAGCGCCCAGGCGGGCAGGCGGTCCCCGGGGGCGCGCTCCGCCCGTGCCGCCGCCTCCATCAGGCCGGCCCTCCGTTGCCGCCCCAGGGCAGCTTGCAGTAGGCGGCTGCGGCAGCGGCCGGAGTCATCAGCGAGGGGTCGCCAACCCGGAAGAAGCCGGTCCAGCCCAGCTCGGCGAACTCGCTGACGTGGGCGTGGAACATGTAGTCGCCGTCGAAGGGGAACTTCAGCTCGAGCACCGCCCGCTGGCCTTGCCCCTGGATCACCGTGTCGGTCAGCTCGTTCGGCTCCAACGAGGTCCCCGTCGGATAGTGCTGGAAGAAGTTGGCATGGACGTGGAAGGAGTTGATCGGGTCGAACTCGAGCACGTTGACGAGGTAGATGCGGACGAGCTCGTCCCGCTTCACCCGGATCGGCTCGTTGACGTAGTGGAAGCCGACCGTGTTGACGGCGTAGACCTCGTTGGAGAGGTCGAAGTTGGTGTCGAAGCCGTTCATCACCATCACCATCTCGTCGGCTTCCGGCCGCCCCCTTTTCGGGTCGACGACGAAGGCGCCGTAGAGCCCGCGTGAGATGTGCGAGGCGAGCGGGGCGACATGGCAGTGGTAGAGGTGGAGCCCGAACGGCTCAGCCTCGAACTCGTAGGCGAAGGATTCGCCGGGCTCGATCTGGCCGGCTCCCAGCCTTTCGCCGATCCCCGGCACACCGTCCATCAGCGACGGGTGGATGCCGTGGAAGTGCATCGTGTGGGGATGTTCGGAGCCGTTGACGAAGCGAATCCGCAGCCTCTCCCCCTCGCGGGCGCGCAGGGTCGGCCCCGGGACGCGACCGTTGTAGGTCCAGGCTTCGTACTTGACCCCCGGCGCGACTTCGATCTCGCGGTCGTGGGCGACGATCTCCCATTCGCGCAGGACGCGGCCGCTGGCCAGTCGCCGCGTCTTGCCGTAGTCGAAGTCGCGCAGCAGCTCGGTCGGGTCGAAGCCGTTGGCGCGGTGATCGACGCTGCGGCCCGGGGCGAAGGTGGCATGGGCGAAGCGGTCGTGGCCGGCACGCCCTCCGTTCGCGCCGGTCGCCGGGCTCGACTCGGCTCGTGCCCGAGCACCACCGATCCCCCCGCCGCTGACCAGGCTGTGCAGCCCGGCCGCGGCTGGAACGGTGGCCGCGGCCCCGAGCAGCTTGCGTCTGCTTATCCGGTGATCGTTCGCGGAGGAGGCGATGGGCTGATTTTGACACATCTAAAAGCGGATTTCGATGCATCTAAATCTGCCGCGCTCCGCGCGCTCCTAGAATCGGACCCATGAGCGACACGACGACTGTCGAGCTGGACGCCCAGTACCGCCAGCTGCGTGAGGAGTGCGGGCTGCTGGACCGCTCCGCCCGCGGCAAGCTGCTGATGGCCGGCCGCGAGGCGGCCGAGTTCCTCCAGGGCCAGCTCACCAACGAGGTCGAGGGCCTCGCCCCCGGCGAGGGCCGGTACGCGGCGCTGCTCGACCGCAAGGGGCACATCCAGTCCGACATGAGGGTGCTGCGGTTGAGCGAGGAGGAGGTCTGGCTCGACACCGAGCCGGAGGCCCTCGAGCGGACGCTGCGCCACCTCGAGACCTACAAGATCGGCCGCGAGGTCGAGATCGCCGACCTGACCGCCGAGCGGGCGGTCCTCTCGCTGCTCGGGCCGCGCAGCGCCGAGGTCGCCGGCACCGCCGTGCTGCCCGAGTACGCGAGCGAAGGGGTGCGTGTCGCCGCGGTCGAGTGCCTGGCGATCGGGACGCGAGACGGCCTCGACCTGATCGTCCCCACGGCCGAGACCGAGCGCCTGCTCGAGGCGCTGACCGCCGCCGGCGCGGTCGAGGTCGGGCCGGAGGCGGCCGAGATCCTGCGGATCGAGGCCGGCAGACCACGCTTCGGAGCGGAGATGAGCACCGAGACGATGCCGGCCGAGGCGGGGATCGTCGAGGAGGCGATCGACTTCGCCAAGGGTTGCTACATCGGCCAGGAGCCGGTCGCCCGCCTTCACTACAAGGGGCGGCCGAACCGGCGTTTGCGCGGACTCGAGTTGAGCGCGCCGGCCGAGCCCGGGGCCCCGCTGTGGCTGGGCGGGAAAGAGGTCGGGCACCTGGGCAGCACCTGTGTCTCACCCGCCCACGGGCCGATCGCCCTGGGGATCGTCCGACGTGAGGCGGAGCTGGGCGCCGAGCTGGCCGTAGGTGAAGCTGGCGTTACGGCTCGGGTCGTCGACCTGCCGTTCGGTTAGATTCCGCCCACGATGGGTCGTCGGAGAGGCAACCGTGCACCGGCATGCGCTTTCGGGATGCTGGCAGTGGCATTGGCCCTGGCGACCGCCGGCTGCGGCGCCGAGGAGCACGCAAACGAACCGCGGCCGCAGCCGCCGACCCGGGTCAGCGTGACGGTCGGCGAGGACGAGGTCACCGTAGAACCGGGCCGGATCGCAGTCGGACCGGAACCAACCCAGCAGATTCCCCAGAACGTCGACGTCGATCAGCCGCGCGTCCGTGGCGACGCCCCGCTCGATGTCGTCCTCGTCGCCGCCAACCTGACGGACGTCGACTCGCGTCTGGAGGTCCGGGGCCGGGGCGCGAACGCCAGCTCGAAGCTGCTCGTCGCCAACGGCGCGATCACCTTGCAGGCCCAGCTGCCGACCGGCGTCTACACGGTCGGCGCCACCGACGTCCCGGCCGCCAAACCGGCCCGCCTCGTGGTCGGCCCGTACCGAAGCTCTTCCGAGAACGACGTCCTGCTGCCGTAGGAGACGTGCCGCAGCTTAGGTACCCATAGTGTCCTCTTAGCTGCGGCACGTCTGAAGACGGCCGCAAATTGCGAGCGCTGACGGTGCCGTGGCGTCTGATCCAGGCGTCAGCATCGTCGTATGACCGTCGTCCTGGCAATCGCCGTCGTCCTGCTCACCGCGGGGCTCGTCTATGCGCTCCTCCTCCGCCCTCGCGAGGGGGTGTCCGACTTCGGGCCGGCGATCCAGGAGGCGACCTCGCGGGTCGCCTCGCAGGTGGTGGGCGACCTGCTGCGGGTGAACGAGGAGTCGCGCAAGCTCGACGCCAAGACCGCCGAGGCCGCGCTCGACAAGCGCCAGGCGGAGATCAAGGGCCTGGCCGAGCGGATCGCCAAGGGTCAGGAGAAGATCGAAGCCGAGGTGCGCCGGCGCGGCGAGACCGACCTCCAGACCCGGACGCTGCTCGAGCAGATGGGGCAGACGATCGGCAGCCTCAACTCCGAGACCGCGGGCCTGAAGAAGGCGTTGCGCCAACCGCAGACGCGCGGTCAGTGGGGGGAGCTGCAGCTGCGGCGCTGCGTGGAGATCGCCGGCATGACCGAGCACGTCGACTTCGAGCTGCAGGAGACGCTGCGGACCGATGACGGCCGGCTCCGCCCCGATGCCCGCTTCCTCCTGCCGGAGGGTCGCAGCTTCGTCGCCGACTCCAAGGTGCCGCTCGACGCCTTCCTCGACGCCCAGGAGTCGGAGGTCGAAACGGAGCGGCGAACCCACCTCGAGCGTCACGCGCGGCAGGCCCGCGAGCACGTCCGCAGCCTCAGCTCGAAGGACTACCAGGGCCAGTTCAAGGCCGGCGAGATGCCGGACCTGGTGATCTGCTTCATCCCCAACGAGCCCGCCCTGCACGCGGCTTTCGGCGCCGACCCCGATCTCTTCGACTACGCCCTCGAGCGCAACGTCCTGCTGGTCAGCCCGACTTCGCTGATCGGGCTGCTGCGGACGATGGAGCTGGGCTGGCGCCAGGAGCGGATGGTCGCCGAGGCGGCCGAGATCGCCGACGCCGCCGGCACCCTGCACGCCCGCTTCAGCAAGTTCCTCAACGACTTCGACAAGGTCGGCAGGGGGTTGACCACTGCCGCCAGCGCCTATGACGCCGCTGTCGGCTCGATGGAGCGCCGGCTGCTGCCGCAGCTGCGCAAGGTCGAGGGCCTCGGCATCGCGCCGGGCAAGGAGATCGAGCCGCCCGAGCCGGTGGAGATCACCGTGCGCGAGATCTCCGCCCCGGAGCTGCGCGAGGCCGATACCCCCGTGCTTGACTAGGATTCTCCGCCCGCCCCCAAACCACCGCGGAGGACCAGTTGGCCGTCGACAGCAGCGCAGTCTCGAAGTTGGACGTAGAGCCCGGCACGCTGCCCAAGACCATGGCGGCCTGGGTGATCCGCCAGGAGCGTGAGGGGGAGCCGACCGACGCCTTCCAGCTCGAGCAGATAGAGGCGCCAGAGCCAGGGGCCTTCGAGGTGATCGTCCGCGTGATGGCCGCGGGGGTGAACTTCAACAACGTCTGGGCGGCGCTCGGCAAGCCGGTCTCGGTATTCGGCTACGGCGACCACCCCGAGTACGGCCACCACATCGGCGGCTCCGACGCCTCCGGGATCGTCTGGAAAGTCGGCGAGGGCGTCACCCGCTGGAAGCCGGGCGACGAGGTCGTGATCCACTGCAACCAGGCCTCCTACGAGGACGTCGAGGTGCATGGCCTCGACCCTCTCGCGGCCCCCAGCCAGAAGATCTGGGGCTACGAGACGACCTGGGGCTCGTTCGCCCAGTTCACCAAGGTCCAGGCGCAGCAGCTCCTCCCCCGTCCCCAGAACCTCTCCTGGGCCGAGTCCTCCGCCTACGGCCTCACCTACTTCACCGCCTACCGGATGCTGATCGACCAGTGCAAGCTGCAGCCCGGCCACAACGTCCTGATCTGGGGCGCGGCCGGGGGCCTCGGCGTCTTCGCCGTCCAGCTCTGCAAGGCGGCGGGCGCCAACGCGGTCGGCGTCGTCTCCTCCAACGAGAAGGGCGAGTTGGTCAAGCAGCTCGGCGCCGTCGACTACATCAACCGGCGCGAGTTCGGCGAGATGATGCGGACGCCGGAGAACCTCACCGACAAGGCCGCCGACAAGGAGCGCTTCAAGGCCTCGCGGGGCTTCGCCAAGCGGGTCAAGGAGATCCTCGGCGACGCCCCCGACATCGTCTTCGAGCACGTCGGCCAGGCGACCTTCCCGACCTCGGTCTTCGTCGTCAAGCCATTCGGCAAAGTGGTGATCTGCGGCGCCACCTCCGGCTTCCAGCTCGTCTTCGACGTCCGCTACCTGTGGATGCGCCAGAAGCAGATCATCGGCTCGCACTTCGCCAACGCCTACGAGTGCATGCGCGCCAACCAGTTGATGGCGGAGGGCAAGGTGCGGCCGGTGCTGTGGAAGACGATGGGATTCGACGGCGTCCCCGAGGCGCACCAGCTGCTGCACGAAAACAAGCACCTCGGCAAGATCTCGATCCTGGTCGGAGCCGAGTCAGAGGACGAGGGCAAGAACGAGGATGGCGCCGGCGCGATCCGGGCCGAGGTGGGAGCGTAGAGATGGCTGAGGTATGCACGCTGGACTGGCACGTCGCCCCCTTTCGGGCCGACCGCTGGCTCGACCTCTGGGAGCCGGCCGCGGCGCGGATGCCGGCCTTCGGCGCCAAGAGCTGGTCGCTGACCCGCTCGATCGACGACCCGCTCGCCTTCCGCCAGTCTTCGATCTGGGAGAACCGCGCCGATTTCGAACGCTACTGGTTCTCCGACGAGATCGAGAAGGCACGGGCAGCGGTCATCGATCTCCACAACATCCCTCTGCTGCCCGCCTGGCACACCCTGGTCGCGAGCGAATAGCTGCGCCTACGCGCGCTCCAGCGGCGCCATCGTGAGACCCGCCGCCTTGAGCTGATCCCAGTAGTGCTCGGCCGTCTCGCGCGGGCCCGACCAGACGATCGCCTGACCGCTGCCGTGGATGCGCTCGGCGATCTGGTGCCCCTGCTCGAAGCTGACGCCGGGCAGGACCCTGGCGAGCGTCCCGGCCACGTGCTCGAAGGTGTTGTGTTCGTCGTTGCAGACGATCACCCGCCACTCACCGCCGAGGTCGGTTCCGGGCCCCGCGCCGCGCGGCTTCTCGACGGTCGTCGACATCGCCCGCATTATGCGGAACTATCGCGAGGGCCGGATGTGACCAAGCAGATCAAGAACGCAGGGAGCGTGGCGCGCTCTGCACGCGAGCGACCGAGGACGCCGATATGCGCCGGTCACATCCGGCCCTAGAAGGGGCTGGGAACGCGCACCACGACGTCGTCGGCGCTGCCGACAGCACCCTTCGCATTGCCGGCGGCACCGATCGAGAAGCCGGAGCCGCGACCCTGCAGCTCTCCGGCGGCCGGGTCGAGGACGTTGGCGATCTGCATGCTGCCGACGAAGGCGACGATCCGGCACTTGCCCTTGTCGGGACCGCTGCTCACGTTGAAGGCCCGCAGCCGCAGCTCGTTCGCCTCGTCGGTCCCCTTGATCGTGCTGACGCCCTTGGCGATGTCCAGGTACTCGATCCGCCCGTCGCTGAGGATCTTGCGCAGCTGGGCCTTGCGCTGGAGCGGGAAGACGGCGAGCTGGTAGCCGGCGCCAGCGTCCCCAGTGCGCAGGTTCACCGCGAGGAACGCTTTGCGCTTGATCGCTTTCGGCGTCGAGCTGAGCAGGCGCTCGGTCGCGGTGATCTCCAGATCGCGGCCGACGACCGGCGTCCGGTAGGCGCACTCGGCGGTTGCTTTGCCGACGGTGATCCGGAAGGCGTGGGCGGAGCCACCCCGTCCGCAGCGCTCTCCCGACAGCTTGCCGATCTGCCCGCGCTGGGCGTCGCTCTCCATGCCGTTGCGATACAGCCCGAGAAGGGCGGCACCGGAGCTCGTGGCGAACGCCAGCGTCGCCAGGGCCCCAGCAAGCAGGGCGAATGTCAATTTCAGCCTCATCGAGAACGAGTTCGCGCTTTGGCAGCCTAAACACAGGCTCGGGCAAACGATGCGCGCTGTGACGGATGAACGCGGTCTTTCCCCGTTAGCCAAATAACATTGGGGTCGATGTCCGAGCACCGTCTTCCCGAGCGTGACCGTCCCTGGGTGATGCGCACCTACGCCGGGCACTCGGACGCCCGCCGCTCCAACGAGCTCTACCGCGGCAACCTGGCAAAGGGGCAGACGGGACTCTCGGTCGCCTTCGACCTCCCGACCCAGACCGGCTACGACCCCGATCACGTCCTCGCCCGCGGCGAGGTCGGCAAGGTCGGCGTCTCGATCGCCCATAAAGGTGACATGCACCAACTCTTCGACGGCATCCCACTCGACGAGATGAACACGTCGATGACGATCAACGCAACTGCCGCCTGGCTGCTCGGCCTCTACGTCACCGTCGCCGAGGAGAACGGGGTCGAGCGCGCCGCCCTGAAGGGCACGACCCAGAACGACATCATCAAGGAGTACCTCTCGCGCGGCACCTACGCCTTCCCGCCCGAGCCCTCGATGCGGCTGATCGCCGACATGGTCGCCTTCAGCGTCAACGAGGTGCCGAGCTGGAACCCGACCAACATCTGCAGCTACCACCTGCAGGAGGCCGGGGCGACGCCGGTGCAGGAGATCGCCTACGCGCTCTCGACCGGCATCGCCGTGCTCGACGAGGTCAAGGCGCGCGACCAGGTCGCCGAGGCCGACTTCGCCAAGGTCTTCGGCCGCATCTCCTTCTTCGTCAACGCCGGCATCCGCCTGGTCGAGGAGATCGCGAAGCTGCGGACGATGGGCGCGCTCTGGAACGAGATCGGCCGTGAGCGCTACGGCGTCACCGACGAGAAGATGCTGCGCTTCCGCTACGGCGTTCAGGTCAACTCGCTCGGGCTGACCGAGGCGCAGCCGGAGAACAACATCCAGCGGATCGTGCTGGAGGCGCTCGCGGTAACGCTCAGCCGCGACGCCCGCGCCCGAGCGATCCAGCTGCCCGCCTGGAATGAGGCGATGGGACTGCCCCGGCCATGGGACCAGCAGTGGAGTTTGCGCATCCAGCAGGTGCTGGCCAACGAGACCGACCTGCTCGAGTACCCCGACCTGTTCGAGGGCTCGGTGGTGATGGACGGGCTGGTCGAAGAGCTGACCGAGGGTGCCCGGGCGGAGATGGCCGTGGTCGAGGAGCACGGTGGCGCCGTCGCCGCAGTCCCCTACATGAAGGCCCGTTTGGTCGAGTCGCACCGCGAGCGGGTGGCACGGATCGAGAGCGGTGAGCAGAGGGTGATCGGGCAGAACAGCTTCACCGAGACCGAGGACTCCCCGCTGACGGCCGGCGCCGACGGCGGCATCCTCACCCCCGACCCGGAGGTCGAGCGCGAACGGGTCGAGGCACTCGAGGCGTGGAAGGCCGAGCGCGACGAGGCCGCCGTACGAGCGGCGCTGGAGGAGCTCGGCCGTGCGGCGGTCGACGACAGCGTCAACGTGATGCCGGCGACGATCGGCGCCGCCAAGGCCGGCGCGACGACCGGCGAGTGGGCTCACGTTCTGCGCGGGGCGTTCGGCGCCTACCGCGCCCCGACCGGGGTCGACGGAGCCGCGCCGCCCGCCGACCGCGACGAGCTGGTCCAGGTTCGCCGCCGCGTCGACGAGGTCTCGGAGCGGATCGGGCACCGGATCAAGATCCTGGTCGGCAAGCCCGGCCTCGACGGCCATTCCAACGGGGCCGAGCAGGTAGCGCTACGCGCCCGCGACGCCGGTATGGAGGTGATCTATCAGGGGATCCGCCTCACGCCCGAGGAGATCGCGGAGTCGGCCCTGCAGGAGGACGTCGACGTGGTCGGCCTCTCGATCCTCTCCGGCTCTCACCTGGAGCTGATACCTGAGGTCGTGCGCCGATTGCGCGACGAGGGGGTCGACGTACCCGTCGTGGTCGGCGGGATCATCCCGGTCGCCGACGCCGAGCGTCTGCGCGCGGCCGGCGTCGCCGGCGTCTACACGCCCAAGGACTTCGACGTCAACCGGATCATGGGCGAGATCGTCGCCCTCGTAGAGCAGCGCTCCAAAGCCGGCGCCGCCGCCTGAGCGGCGACCGGATGGCGCCGCGGGCGCGGGCGCGCGACAATGGAGCGCGATGAGCGAGCTGAACGGAGACCGATCGGCCTGGCTGCGCTGCTACCGCTGCTGGTCGGAGAACCTCGAGATTCAGATCCACTACGACGCGATCCGCCGCGTCGACCCCGAGAGCGGGATGCTCGCCGAAGGGATCGACGAGGTGCAGGAATCGGTCGTGCAGTGCCTCGACTGCATGCACGACCAGCCCCATCTGACCTTCCAGGATGATCGCGTCGTCCCGATCGAGGACCGCTGGGAGCGGATGGTCGCCGGAACCCCCTGGGTCGCCTCCTGCACGGTTACCGTCGACCAAGAGCGGGTAGAGAGCTGCGCAGGCCCCGAAGCAGCGGAGCTGCTGGCCTATGGCGCCTTCGGCGATGCGGGCGTGCGCGAGTTCTTTGCCCATGTTCGGTTCCACAAGCACGAGGAAGAGCGGATCGTCGTCCACATGCTGGTCGAGCTCTACGCCCGCTCGGCCGAGGAGGCGACCGAGGTCCTGGAAGCGGCTGCTCACGGCCCGCTGGAGATCACCTCGCTGGCCGAGGAGTCGCGCCCGCCCGCGCACGCCTCCGGCGAGGCTCACTAGCACACACCGACCGGTTCACGAAAAAACTTCGAATATTCGTCCGGGGGACTCGACGATCTTCGCTCTGCAAGTCGGCTTGCCCGTTTCAGCACGGCAAACTTGTTGTCGATGTGTTGACCGCCATGGAGTTTTCGTCGTTTCACCTTTATTTTTCAGGTACGCCCGGGACAGCCGTCCGCCTGACCGATCGTTGGAGCCAGAAAACGGGCGTATCGATGTGAGTCATCGCCGGCTGAGCCGTGTTCAAAGAAGAAGCGGCACGGAAGAAGCTCCGCGAACCCCCGCATAACGAGCCGACACGCCTCTCGAATGAAAGACCCCCTGCGCCTAGTCTAAATGGAGAGCTCTACCGCAACCCACCCCCAGCACGGCCCCGCCTTGGCGGAGGAGATAGAACCGACGTCGACGCGCGAGATGGCCGGAAGGGCCAGGCACCGGGGCACGGTGCTCGCGCGGATGCTCTTCGCGGCCGACTCGCTCGCCGCCTGCGGCGCCGCCGCAATCGCGGTCGCGGTGGTGGGAGAGCCGACCGTGTCCGGCCTCGCCTACGTCGTGCTCGCGACCCTGCTCTGGCCGCTCACCGCCTTCAGCATCGGCCTCTACCGCAGCGATCAGCTCGCCACCTGGGCCTCAGCAGTGACCGAGGTGCCGCGTGGTTTCGTCGCGGTGATGCTGATGACCTGGCCGCTCTACGGTGCCGCCGCGGTCCTGCCACTGACCCAGGAAGTCGCGCTCACCTTCGTCACGGTCGCCGGAATCGCGGTCCTCACCGGCGTCGCCCGGACCGTCGCGCGCGCCGACCTCCACCGCTCGCCCGACCTGCGGCAGCGGACGCTGATTCTCGGCTCGGGGCTCGTCGCCGGCCAGGTCGTCGAGAAGCTCAACAACAACGCCCAGTTCGGCCTGGTGCCGGTCGGCATCGTCGACGACGACGTGCACGACATCGGCAACCCCGACCTACCCTGGCTGGGTCGCTTCGAGGACCTCGAGGCGGTGATCGAGGCGCAGCAGATCGACCGTGTGATCATCGCCTTCTCCCGAGCCAGTCACGAGCAGCTGTTGGAGTCGATTCGCGCCTGCCGCGACTCCGGGGTCTCGGTCGACGTCGTGCCGCGCCTTTTCGAGTTCCTGGACGGGGTGCGGGCTCTGGACCAGGTGGGCGGTCTGCCACTGCTCTCGATCGGGGCCCCGGTCTTGACCTCTGCCTCGATGGCCGCCAAGCGCAGCCTCGACGTGATCGGCTCGACCGCGCTGATCGCGATCTTCTCCCCCGTGATGATCGCGATCGCGATCGCGATCAAGGTCGAGTCGCGTGGACCGATCTTCTTCCGCCAGCACCGTGCCGGTCGCGCAAACACCAGCTTCAGGCTGATCAAGTTCCGCTCGATGTACAGCGACGCCGAGCAGCGCAAGGCCGAGCTCTCCGAACTGAACGAGGCCGAAGACGGCGTCATGTTCAAGATCCGCGAAGACCCCCGCGTCACCCGCGTCGGGGGTTTCATCCGCCGCTTTTCGCTCGATGAGCTGCCACAGCTCTTCAACGTGCTCAAGGGCGAGATGAGCCTTGTCGGGCCGCGGCCGCTGATCTTTCCCGAGACCGCTGCGCTGGAGAAAGACTGGCACCTGCGCCGGGGAGAGCTGCGCCCCGGCCTGACCGGCCCGTGGCAGGTCTACGGCCGCTCGCAGAGTCCCTTCCAGGAGATGGTCCGCTTCGACTACCAGTACGTCGCCGGCTGGTCGCTGGCCCGCGACATCGAGATCCTGCTCGCGACGCTCCCCGCTGTCGTGTCGGGTCGCGGCGCCTACTGACCTTCGCGCCTCGCAGGCTATTTCTTCGAGGACTCCTTCTTCGAGGACTCCTGAGACGCACCCGCCCCACCGAGGGTGGGCGGGCGGCCGTATCCGTACCCCTCGTAGGAGCGACCGCCGACCTCGGCAAAGTTGGCGACCAGGCCGAGCGTCGTCGCTCCGAGCCGCTCGAGCTGCTCGGCCAGATCAGCGGCCGAGGTGCGGGTGCTGACTCCGAGCCCGCTGACCGCCAGCACGCCGCTCGTCACCGCGATCAGGGGCATCGCATCGGAGACGACGAGGACCGGCGGGGTGTCGATCACGACGAAGTCGTAGCGATCCTCGGCAAGCGCGATTAGATCCCGCATCCGCTGCGACTCGACCAGCTCGGTCGGGTTCGGTGGGATGGCCCCAGCCGAAACGACGTCGAGCTTGGCGTCTCCGATCGCGTCGGCGAGCTCCCCCGCCGGCACCTCGGTCACGGCATCGCCGAGGTTCCCGTTCTCGTCCGTGAGGGCCCAGCTGAGACCTCCACTGGCTGGCATGTGGAGCACCCGCGTTAGCCCCGGATCCCGCAGGTCGGCCTCAATCAGCAAAACCTTTTCGCCGCTAGTCACCGCGGCCAGGGCGAGGCCGAGCGAGACCAGCGTCTTCCCCTCTCCCGGCTCGGCCGAGGTCACGACCACGGACTTGACGTCCTGGCGCGCTTTGAAGTAGCGCAGGTTCGCCCGCAGCAGGCGGAAGACCTCCGTCTCGGCCGGCGAGAGCGTGCCATTCCCGAGGTGCTCGCGATCGAAGGCCTTGCGCTTGGGGACGGAGGCGAGCAGGGGCAAGCCGGTCGCCTCGGCCAGGTCGTCCTGGCGCTTGACGCGGCGATCGAGCTGCTCCAGCAGCAGCGCCAGGCCGATCCCGAGGGCGAGGCCGATCAGGGCGCCGAAGATCGTGTTGCGGACCGGCTTCGGCGAAACCGGCGTCGTCGACGGCAGCGCCGGCTCGATCACCTGCACCTGGCTCGTCTGCAGCCGCCCGCGGCCGGACTCCTCGCGGAAGACGAGAAACTCTTTCGCGTAGGTGTTGGCGATCTGCGCCGCAAGCCTGGGCGTGGATGCGGTCGCGGTGACCTCGAGGATGTCGGCATCGCCCTCCTGAGACGAGGAGACCGCGTCTTCGACTTCCTCGGCGCTGATGTCACCCAGGCGCTCGGCGGTCCGTTCGGCGACCACCGGTAGCCCCAGCAGCTGCAGGTTGGTGTCGACGGCGCGCTGGGGTTCGAAGGCCGAGGAGGAGCGCAGCAGCAGCGCGGTCGTCGCCTCGTACTGCTCGTCGGCCTGCAGCGAGAGCCCCACGGCGACGAGGACGCTGACGGCGAAGCAGGCGACGACGACCGAGATCCTGCGCCGGATCACCTGCGCGATGAGCGACAGGTCCGAATCGTCGGTTTGGCGTTGGGGTGGCAAGAAAGTGCGCCTGGCGATAGGGCTTCCGGCCCGTTGAGGCGCATGACTGTAGCAACCGCCCCGGCTACTCCTCCCGGGGCATGAATCGGACCGGCAGCGTCTCGGCGGTCGCCGGGACGGAGGCGTAGGCCACCGCGAGGCCGCAGAGGTACCAGAAGATAGCGCCCGGCAAGCCGAAGAAGACGTCGGCCGAGGCGAGCGCGACCAGCAGCATCGTCAGCGCGGCCAGCAGCGCGGCTGGGGCGAGCCGCGACTCGGGGTCGGCATGGCCGAGCACGCGGATCGCGGCCCTCACCGAAGAGACGATCGCGGCGAGGACCAGCAGCAGGCCGAACGGCCCTGACTGGTACAGGAGCGAGAGGTAGCCGTCGTCGACGTCGACCAGTCGTTCGGTCTCGTTCGAGTCTTCGAGCCGCACTGCAAGGCCCGCCTGGCCGAGTCCCTCGCCCAGGGGCTGCCGGACCGACGCCGGCACCAGGCGCTGCGTGATTTCGAGCCGCTCCCGCGCCGAGACGTCCTCCTCGGGACTGCCGAGCGAGGTGACCCGCTGGGTGAACGCCTGCGTGGTCGGATTGCTGCCGCCGACCGCGACCAGACCGACGAGGGCGATCGCGATCGCCGCAACGATCCGGCCGGCGGCTCGGCTGCGTGCGGCGAAGGCGAAGACGAGCACGCCGACGACGAGGGCCAACCAGGCGCTGCGAACGTAGGTGAGGGCGAGCGCTAGGACGAGGGGCAGGGTCAGCAACAGGCTGGCGCCGAGCCTCCTGGCGATGCCGAGGCCGAGCACGATCCCGGTGCTGAGGGCGATCGCGAAGGTGAAGGGCGAGTTGAGGGTCGAGAAGACCCTGATGTGGTCCTCCTGCGGGGCGCCGATGCTCCCCAGTTCGCCGGCCTCCACCCAGTGTGCGTCCCAGGAGGTGAGGGGGAAGAAGTACTGCAGGATCGCGTAGAGGGATAACGGGATGAGCGTGACGGCGAGGGCGCGGTAGAGCGTCGAGCCGGCCTCCGGGCGCATCGCGTCGCCCCAGCCGAGGACGAAGGCCGAGACGGCGGCGAGGTAGGCGAGGGTGGCGAAGCTGACCGCCGCCGGGTCGGCCAGCAGTCCGGTCGGCACGCCGAGCAGGAAGCCGGCAGAGGCGGCGGTGAGAATGCGGCGGGCGCGGCGGTCGAGCTGGTTCTCGCGCAGCTCCATCACCGCCAGCAGCGCCGTCCCCAGGAAGGGCAGCAGCGAGAGAGGGTCGGCGCCGGGCGTTTCGGCCGACAGATCGAGTATCCGCCGCACCATCGGCACCAGAAGCCAGTACGCCCACAGCGTCATCAGACCGGCGCTGCGGGACTGGGCGCGAACGGCGGGCAGGAGCAGGAGCAGCGTCAGCGTCGTCGCCGCCTGCGGCGAGCGCATCGCAATCGCGCCGACCAGCAGCGCCATCGCGGCAGCCACCGCGACTCCGGCGAGGCCGTTCCGCATGACCAGGGGGCCGAGCGCTCGCGCGGTACCGAGCATCGGGCCGACTATAGAGGCGAGCCGCCGTCACGCCATGTGGCGAGCAGCGCCTGGTAGAGGTCGAGCGCCGCGTCCGCATGCGCCTCCAGGCCGAACCTTCGGGCACGTTCGCGGCCGCGCTCGCCGTACTCCCGCCGCAGCTCGCCGCTCTCCACGAGCGGCGCCAGTTCGCGGGCCCAGATCTCCGGCTCGCGCGGCGGCAGCAGCAGGCCGTCGACGCCGCGGCGGACGATCTCCGCCGGCCCCCCCACCTCGGTCGCGGCCACCGGCACGCCCATCGCCATCGCCTCGATCGCAATCCGGCCGAACGCCTCGCGCCAGGAGGGCAGCAGGACGACGTCGGTCGCGGCGAGGATCGCCGGCACGTCGCTGCGCTCGCCCAGGAAGCGCACCCGATCGGCCACTCCTTGCTCCGCCGCGAGGTCGTGGAGCCGCCGCTCGAAGGCGGTGTTGTCGAACTGGGTGGCGGCGCCGGCGAACTTGGCGGAGCCGGCGATCAGCAGCACCGCGTCGCTTCCCGCCCCGGCGAGGGTCGAAAGAATGCGGATCGCGTCGTCCTGCCCCTTCCACGGCGTCAGCTGGGCGACCACGGCAAGGGCTACCGAGCCGGTGGAGATGCCGAGCTCGCGACGGACCGGCTCGCCATCCACCGTCGCGGGGTCGAACCGACCAAGGTCGACCGGGTTGTGGAGGACCCGGACCGGCGCCCGCAGCGGCAGTCCCTCGAACTGGCGGGCGACATAGGTGGAGTTGGCGACGACGGCGTCGGCGCGACGCCCGACCGTACCGAGGACGAAGCGGGAGAACCGTCCCTCCGGTGCCCAGTCCCGGATGTGGGCGATCGCCGGCGGACCGCCAGAGGCACGGGCGAGCAGGGCCAGCAGCGAGGCCCGCGTCGTGTTGGCGTGGACGAGGTCGGGGCGTTCGCGGGCGACGAGACGGCGAATCTGGAACGAGGAACGGGCGATCTCGGCCAGACCGCGGGTCGTGTGAACGGGATGAAGCCGGAAGCTGGCACCGGTGCCGGCGATCGGCAGGGCCTCGACGCCGACGCCTCGAAGCACCTCCGACAGCTCCCCCGAGGGACAGGCGACCTGCGGCTCGACCCTGCCGCCGAGACCCTGCAGCAGCGCCAACAGGGAACGCTCGGCGCCGCTCACCTGCGCGGTCTGGTTGACGTAGAGAACCCGCATCAGCCACCCCCGCGGCGGGAGACGACCTCGCGCAGCACCTCTTCGACCCGGGCGGCTACCTTCGGCCAGGAGTTGCCCTCCGCCTTGCGGCGCGCCGCCGCTCCCATCTCCTGGGCGCGCTGCGGATCTCCGAGCAGCTCGATCGCGGCGCCGGCGACCGCGAGGTGGTCGGTCGGGTCGATCAGCAGGCCGGTCTCGCCGTTCGCCACCGAATCGCGCGCGCCGGCGACGTCGCCGGCGAGCGCCGGCATCCCCCGGGCGCCGGCCTCCTGGTAGGCGCTGCCGAAGCCCTCGCCACCGACTCCGGCCGCGGGGACGCGACTCGGCATGCAGAAGACGTTGGCACGATCGAGCCAGGCGTTGCGCTCCTCGTCGCTCACCCGGCCCAGCAGCTCGACCGCATCGCCGAGCCCGTAGGCGGCGACGGCGCTCTCCACGGCTGGCCGGAAAGGGCCGTCGCCGATCACCACCCAGCGCGCGTCCGGGACCCGGGCGCGGACCAGCGGCAGCGCCCGCGCCACGACGTCGTGGCCCTTGTAGCGAAAGAGCATCGTCGCCACGGTGAGCAGGGTCGGAGGGCTCCCCCGCTCGATCGTGAGCTCGGGCGGCAGGTCGACCCCTGGCAGGATCACTCGCACCCGCTCGGCCGGCGCGCCGGCGCCGAGGGTCATCTCGCGGGTGTAGCGACTGACGGCGATCGTCGCGTCGGCGGCTCGCACGACCCTGCCGGCGAGGCCGGCGCGGACCCTGAACTCGTCGGCGTGCACGTACTGCACCAGTGGGATCCGCAGCGCCCGGCGCAGGGCGAGTGAGCCGAGGCTGGCGACGACGTGGCCGCTGAGAATCGCGTCGGGGCGAAAGCGCACAGCCTCGCCGACCGAGCGAGCGTTGAGACCGACGACGGCGAGGCGGCGGTCCATCCCGGCATCGGCCACCCGGCGCACGTCGGCGCCGAGCTCACGGTCGTAGGCGGCCGAGTCGGGCTGGCCCAGCGTCAGCACACGCAGGTCGAGGCCGGGCGCGTTCTCGACGATCCGCGTCAGCAGGATCTGGATGCCGCCCTTCTCCGGCGGGAAGTCCGGGGTGACGAGCAGGACACGCAGCCTGCGGGCGGGCTCAGGCGCCATCGCGGCCCCGCAGCCGGTCGAGCCAGAGGCCGAAGGCGAGCAACGGCCAGAGGACCTCGCTGCGGTCCTCCTCGCCGCGCAGGTGCCGCTCCAGCAGCGCCGTGGCGGCGTCCCTGTCGACCCATCCCTCCTCGCAAGCGCAGCCGCGCTCGACCTGTTCGCGCATCGTCGCCGCCAGCGGCCCGCGGAGCCAAGCGGCGACGGGGACCCGGAAGGCGGTCTTGGGACGGCGCAAAGAGGTCTCGGGCAGGAGGTCGGCGAGCAGGCGGCGCAGCAGCGCCTTGCCCTTCCCAGCCGTGTGGAGATCGGGTGAGATGGTCGCCGCGAACTCGGCCAGGCGGTGGTCGAGGTAGGGCGTGCGCACCTCGAGCGAGACGAGCATGCTGGCGCGGTCGGCCTTGACCAGCACGTCGCCCGGCAGCCAGTGGCGTTGGTCGAGCAGCATGAAGCGACCGGCCACATGCTCCGGCTCGGATCCGATCGCCTCGAGCTCGGCGGCGAGAGCGGCGACGGAGCGCCGCTCGCGCAGGCGCGGCCCGTAAAGGGACTGCCGCACCGCCAGGCGCTCGCCGGCGACCCACTGGAGGTGGCGCTCGACCGGGTCTCCAGGCTCGACCACGTTTGCGAGCCTGCCGGCCCTCCCGGCGGGCAGCGAACGCTGCAGGGCACGCGCGCCCACCGCCGCCAGGGGCCGGGGCAAGTGGCGCCCGAGCGCCTCCGCCCGCGCCAGCCAGCGATAGCGCGGGTAGCCACCGAACAGCTCGTCCGCCCCCTCGCCACCGACGGCGACGGTGACGTCCTCGCGGGCGAACTCGGCGATCGCGTGAAACGCCGGCAGCGACTGGTCCGCCAGTGGCTGGTCGAGGGCGGCGAGGACGGCAGGCACCTGAGCGGCGACCTCGGCGAGGGGCAGGGTCAGCTCGTGGTGCTCGGAACCGATCTCGGCCGCGGTGATCCTGGCCTGCTCGGCCTCGCTCACTTCGCCGACGTCGTAGCCGACGGTGAAGGTCCTTATCGGTGCGCCCGACTCGCGCGCTGCCAGCGCCGCGATCAGGGTTGAGTCGACGCCGCCGCTGAGGAAGACGCCGAGCGGCACGTCGGCGATCAGACGACTGCGGACCGAGTCCTCGAGCAGGCGCCGCAGCTCGCCGACGAGGTCGTCGACCGGCTCGTCGGACGCGGCCACCGGCACCGGCGGCCGCCAATACTCGCTCAGCTCCGGCTCGCGCCCGGGCTCCCAGGTCAGCAGGTGGCCGGGCGGCAGCTGGCGGGCGCCGGCCAGGATCGAGCGCTCACCGGGCAGATAGCCGTAGACGAAGTAGTCGTCGACCGCGGCTGGGTCGAGCTCGCCACCCAGTGCCACACCGGCGGCGAGGGCGGTCAGTTCGGAGGCGAAGGCGAGGCCGCCGTCACGGGCCGAGTAGAAGAGGGGCTTCTCGCCGAAGCGGTCGCGGCCGACCAGCAGCCGCCGCTCGCGCGAATCCCAGATCGCGAAGGCGAACATCCCCTCCAGCGCGTGGACCAGGCCGGTGCCGTACTCCTCGTAGAGGTGGACGAGGACCTCGGTGTCGGTGGCGGTCCTCAGCTCGTGTCCGCGCTCGCGCAGCAGCTCCTGCAAGCGCGGGTGGTTGTAGATCTCCCCGTTGAGCGCCGCCCAGATCGTCCCGTCCTCGTTGGCCAGCGGCTGGTGACCGCCGACAACGTCGATCACGCTGAGGCGGCGGGCGCCAATGCTGACCCCAACGCCGGCATCGGTGTGCGTCCCTTCGTCGTCGGGGCCGCGATGCGTCATCGCCGCATTCATGGCGATGACGGCGCGCGCTTCGGGATCGTCGGTGCTGCCACAGATTCCGCACATTTAGGTGGCCCAGCCGGCTGCGGCAGCGACATGCTCGACCAGGCGCTCGCGGAACCGAGCGCTGTCCCATTGCATCGCGTGGGCACGGATCGCGGCCGGGTCGTAGGCACCGGGGTCGAAGTCGCGCACCGCGGCCTCGACCGCGTCGGCGGTCTGCTCGGCGAACAGCTCCCCGGTCACCCCGGGCGCCGACGTGTAGAGCGAGCCGCCACCGGCGTAGGCGATCACCGGGCGGCCGCAGGCCATCACCTCAACCGGGATCAGGCCGAAGTCGTCGCGGCTGGGGAAGACCAGCGCCTTGCAACGTTGCATCAAGGGCACCAGGCGGTCATCGGCGACGTGGCCGACGAACTCGACGTTCGGGGGCGCGCTTGCGGCCAGCCGCGCGCGGTCGGGTCCGGTCCCCGCGACCACGAGCCTCGCCCCGATCCTGCGGAAGGCCTCGATCGCGATCCCAACCTGCTTGTAGGGCTCGATCAGGCGGCCGCAGAAGAGGTAGTAGTCGTCCGGCGGATTCTGGCTCGGATGGAAGAGGTCGCAGTCGACCGGCGCTCCGATCACCACCGCCTCCTTGCCGTAGAAGCGCTGGATCTGCTCGGCGGTGAAAGGCGACTGGGTCATGTACTTGCGGATCGGCTGGGCACTGCGGCGATCCGAGCGGCGCATCGCCGCAGCGAGCAGCTCGAAGAGGCGGCGGCTGGCGCCGTTGCGTGCGCGCTCTTCGCGATAGCTCTCGGTCATCGACCAGGCGAAGCGCAGCGGGCTGTGGCAATAGCAGACGCGAGGGGCGTCGTTCTCGGATCGCAGGCGATGTGCAAACGCGTAGCTGGAGCTGAGCACGACGCCGGCGGCGGGCAGCCGGTGGGCGTCCGAGATCGCTCCCAGCACCGGCGTCAGCAGCCGGTAGTCGCGCAGCAACGCCGGGCGGGCCCGAAGGATGCTGTGGAAGCGGTCCTCGACGCCCATCCGCGCCGCGACCGAGCGCCGGCCGAGGATGGCGACGACCGGCGCCTCCGGGAAGGCGCGTGCCATCTCTGCAGTGACCCGCTCCGCGCCGCCGTAGGTCTCCATGAAATCGTGGGCGATGATTACCCGGTTCATTCGTTGCGCCCCACAAGTACCGTCTCGATCGTCCGATTGTGTTCAGCAAGTGAGCCCTGCATCCTCGTCCCCACCAGATCGCCACGCGGTCGAAACCTCGGCTGCCAAAGATCAGGAGGGCTACCCTACGCGGACCATGGCAGCGGCCCAGCCCGACGAGAGGCCGGGGAGCGGGTCGCGAGGGCAGTCCGGCACGGTCGCCGTGGTCATTCCGACGCGTTGCCGACCCGACAAGCTCTCGAGCTGCCTGGAGTCCCTTGCGGCAGCCCGGCGGCGGCTGCACTTCCCCGTTTACGTCTGCGACTCCAGCCCGACCGAGGAGGACCGCGCGGCCGTTCGCGAGGTATGCGACCGATACGACTGGGTGACCTTCGAGACCCATCAGGGCCGGAACGTCTCGGCGGCCCGCAACTTCTGCACGGCGGTCGCCCAGGAGGATCTGCTCGTCAACATCGACGACGACCTCGAGCTGCAACCCGATGCGATCGATCGCATCGTCGCCCGATACGAGGAGGGCAGCGGCAGGCGGGTCGTCTCCGGCAGCGTCTCCTGGGGCACCCACTGGACGACGCCGGTGAAGACCCGGGCGATCGGATACGGCAGGCCACCCCTGGAGGGCGAGTCGCCGGACTTCATCACCGGCGCCTTCTTCCTCTACCCACGCACCCTCGGGCTCGCTCTGCCCTGGAACGATCGGATCGTCACCTCCGACGACATCTTCATAGGCGCCCTCTGGCGCCACCACCGCGTGCAGATGCTGTTCGCCCCCGATGCACGCGCATACCATCCGGACCTGCCGACCTCGTTCGACGATTCGCGCATGGCCGACGCGGCCCGCGACCAGCGCTGGCACATCTACGTGCTGCTCTTCGATGCGCTGTTCGCCAATCCGAACCTGCGCAAGTTCGTCTCCTATGAGACGCTCGGCTTCCTGGCCAGCGCGAAATTCTTTCTGCGGCGACCTCGCTGGCTGATCCCGTTCCTCCAGAGCTGGATCGTCGGACACCTTCGCCTCTTCGTCGACCGTCGCCACCTGCGACAGCTCGTGCGCAAGGAGCTCCCCGACGATGCCGCATAGCCCCGGTCTGGTCATCGTCAACGCCGACGACTGGGGGTACGACGAACCGACCACCACTGCGATCTCCGACTGCTACGAGGCAGGTGGGCTGACGAGCACGACGGCGATGGCCTTCATGGAGGGCTCGGATTACGCGGCGGCCCGCGCGGAGGGCCACCCACACCTTGGCATCGGACTGCATCTCAACCTCGTCGAGGAGTACTCCGACCCCAAGACGCCGGCGGCGGTCCGGGACCGCCAGCGCAGGTTGATCGAGTACTCCCGCCTTTTGCGGCTTCGGCGCTGGGTCTACGATCCGAGCTCCAGGCACGAGGTGAACCGGGTGATCGCCGATCAGTTCCAGCGTTTCGTCGATCTATACGGTCGCATGCCCACGCATCTCGACGGCCACCATCATTGTCATCTGGCGGCCAACGTCCTCCTCTCTCCGGCCATCCCCACCGGCACCAAGATCCGCAACGCGCTCGAAGACAAACACAGGCCGAACCCGGTGACCGACACGCTGCGCTGGGCACGGAGACGGCTGATCGCGCGTCGTTTCACCACCACCGACCGCTTCCTCTCCGTCGAGACCTTCTGGCCGGACCTGCGCGGGGCCCCACCCGCGGACGCGTTCGACCCTGCGGTTTCCCCCTCGCTGGAGATCATGGTGCACCCCGCCTTCCCGCACGAGTACGGGCGACTGCAGTCCCCGGAGTGGGTGGAGACACTCGAAAGGCTCCCCGTCGGGACCTTCGGAGACCTGAGATGAGCGATGCTTCGGATCCCACGGTTTCGTTGGTGATCGCAACCCACAATCGCTGCGAGAGACTGCCCGAGCTGCTCGAAGCGGTGTTGCCGGAGGCGGCTATCGAGATAATCGTCGTCGTGAACGCCTGCCGCGACGGATCGCTGGAGCTGCTCGAGGAACGCGCCAAAGAGGAGTGTCGTTTGCGCCCCCTCTTCGTCGGTGAGCCCGGCCAGACCCGGGCGCTCCAGGCGGGCATCGAACGGGCGGAGGGCGAGGTCATCCTGATGCTGGACGACGACGTCCTGCCCGAGCCCGGTTTGGTGGAGGGCCATGCACGGCATCACGCCGGCTCGGACGAGATCGTCGTCGTCGTCGGCTATATGCCGGTGTCCCGGCCGTCCAAGCGCCGCCGCGGCGAATTCCCCCTCGATCTTTACGACCGTGACTACGAGCGCACCTGCCGGGAATACGAACGGGATCCAGATTCGATCCTGAGGGGCATGTGGGCCGGCAACGTCTCGATCCGTCGCACCGATTGCCTACGCGTCGGGCTCCGCCCCGGCGCCGGCATGCCGGATGGCTACGGGTACCACGAGGATCGCGATTTCGGCCTCCGCTGCAAGACAGCCGGCCTCCGGGGCATCTTCGACCGCCGACTCCGCGCGCGGCACATGTACGCGAAGACGCCCAAGGCGTTCCTGCGCGCCTCGCGCAACTCGGGGGCCACGCAGGCAGCGGTTCACGCAGCCCACGCCGAGACGATCGGCGCCCTGCCCGAAGACTTCTTCGATCGTACGGTTCCGTTGCCTGGCCGGCTGCTCGTCCGCTGGGCACGCCGAGATGCGCTTTGCCGTCCAATCCAGGCCCTGCTCAGGGCGTTCGCCGGCATCGCCGGCGCGCTCCGCCTGTTCCGAGTCGAGTCTCACGTCGGCTACGTGATGGGGACGATCGAGCAGCAGCGCGGCGCGTTCTCGTCCTCTCGATCGGATAAGCGGTCTTTCACATGACCCAATCCCGGCCTCCGAGAAAACTGGGCGTCACCTGGGCCCCCTTGCTGCTTGTCGGCGGAGTGATCGCGATCCTGCCACTCATGGCGCTCCTGGAGCTGCCATTCGAGCGTGAGGTCAAGGGACTCGTGGGCATCGACTACAAACCGCCGGGTTACTGCGCGCCGGTACGCGACCGCGGGACCTACGGCGCCTGGCGGCAGGAGGGACGGCTCCCGACGCTGCTCGAGGAGGCACGCGCGGTCCGTCACGGAGACGCCATCTACATGGTCGGCGGCGTGGTCACCCCGGTCGTCGACAACTTCGCCCGCTCGACCTCCGCCTTCCGCCGCTACGACCCACGCAGTGGCCGCTTCACCAGCCTGCCGCCGCTGCCCCGTCCGCTGAACCACGTCGGCGTGGCTGCCCACAGGGGCTCTATCTATGCCGTCGGCGGTCTCGGCAACGAGCTGGAGTACCGGTCCTCCGCCTCGGATGCGGTCTGGCGCTACGACGTCGAGCAAAGGCGCTGGCACGATCTGGCGCCGATGCCGACCCCCCGCGGCGCCCTTGGCACGGTCGTGGTCGGCAACACCCTCTATGCCATCGGCGGTCGCGACGGGTCGGACTCGCTGAGCACTGTCGAGGCATACGACCTGAAACAGGACACGTGGTCGACCGCGACCTCGATCCCCGGCACTGGCAGGGATCACCTCGGCGTCGCCTCGCTCGGCGGTTTCGTATACGCCGTCGCAGGGCGGTACGACGGAGGGGAGGAGCTGGACGAGTTTCTGCGCTACGACCCCCGCGCCGACCGTTGGACCGAGATGCCGTCGCTGCCGATCGGCACCAGTGGCGTCAACCTCGACCGGGTCGGCGGCGAGCTGGTAATCACCGGCGGCGAGGGCTCCGATCAGGGCTTCGTCACCGGCCAAACGTTCGCGTTCGATCCTCGTCTCGGTCGCTGGCGCGAGCTGCCGCCCAGCCCCCGGCCCAAGCACGGCTACGCGAGCGCCGGCTACCGAGGCCGACTGTACGTCTTCGGCGGCTCGCGCTGCGGTGGCTCCACGCCGGTCGACACGATCGAGTCGCTGAAGACGCAGGAAAGGATGTCGTGAGCTGCCGGTCGAATTTTTCGAGGCAGCGCTCAGCTTGACCCGACGCGCGCAGCAGCTGCTCGGACTCACCCGACCCGAGGCAGAGCTCCTGACGAGCCGCGCACGCGCAAGGCTCGGTCGGCGCGGCTACCTGCTGCGCTGGGCGGCGTTCGCGCTCGCCACGACGCCGGTGGCACGGCGGGTGATCCCTGCCCGCCTCCGCGTTAGAGCGATCCGGCCGCTCTTGTATGGACTGCTGCCGAGCCCTTCCGAGAACCTCTTCTACACCTTGCCCACGGCATCTCGCCTGGTGGAGAGCGACGGCTGATGGCCAGCTCGGCAACTGCCATCGTCGGCTCTGGCATCACCGGCCTGCTCACCGCGCGCGAGCTGGTACGGGCCGGCGAGGAGATAACCCTGATCGAGCGGGGACCGCAGCGACTCGACGCTGACGAACTGCCTCTCGCCGCCCGCGAGGCAGCGCTCTCCTCCACCGACCACAACACCGAGCCGGAGCTCCGAAAGGCAGGCGACCCGTGGCAGTACGCGTACGCGTTTGGCGGCTCCTCGCTGCTCTGGGCGGGGGTTGCCCCTCGGCTGCTCCCCGCCGACTTCGAAATGAGCTCCCGGTACGGGATCTGGCGCGACTGGCCGATCTCATACGACGATTTGGTCCCGTTCTACAGGGAGGCGGAGCGAGTGCTGGAGGTCGCCGGCGCTCCCCACGAGCTCTTCCCCAGCTCCGACGCCTACCCGCTACCGCCGATCGAGCCCTCCGCGGCGGACCGCTTGCTGGGACCGCTGCTGGAGCCGTTCGGAGCCCTGCCGGTGGCCCGCCGGGCCGCCGGGCTCGAGGCGTACCCCCCACCGGTGGGCAGCGATGGCCTCGAGGCGATCGAGCCGTCCTTCACGATGCTCGGCGTCGCCAGAGAGCTGGCCGCCTCGCCGGGATTCTCGGTGCTCGACCGGACCGTCGCGGCAAAGCTGAGGATCGAGTCCGACAGCGTCACTGCGATCGAGTGCGTCAGCGCCGGCGGCGAGCACAGCGAGCTCCGTGCCGATCGGGTCGTCCTGGCGACGCACGGAATCGAGAATGCTGCGCTGCTGTTGCGCTCGGGGCTCGAAGGGAAGGCCGTGGGACGATGGCTGGGCGACCACGTCCACGTCCAGCTCGAACTCGAGCTCGAGCGGCCGGTCGAGCACTGGCGGGCGAGCAGCCGCGACAGCGGCATCTCCTATGCCTGGGCGGACGGCGCCTGGCGCGCGGAGCGCGCCGCGGCGGTGGTGATTCCGTTCAATCCGGGACTGATGGTCAGGGATCCGCTCACCGACGCCCTCGCCAGCGGTGATGGGGGCGTGTCCCTGCGGCGACGGATGGCGGAGCGCTTCGCGCGCACGCTCGTCGTTTACGTGAGCCTCGAGGACGCGCCTCGCGAGGAGCGCCGCGTCGAGCTCTCCTCGCGCCGCGACGGCCTCGGCATACCACTCTCCAAGGTCGCCTACCCGCCGGACTCCGAATACGTGGAGCGGGGTCTGGCACAGGTGCGCCAGGGGCTGGAAGAGCGCCTGCGGCCCCTCGGTGCGCGCGTCGTCGGTCGCCGTTTCGGCAACCGCGGCGGGCACATGCTCGGCACCTGCTTCATGGGGCCCGCGGGGGTCGTCGACGAGAACCTGCGCCACCATCAAGTTCGAAACCTCTACGTCGCGGGCGGGTCGGCCTTTCCCACCCACAGCCCGCTTCATCCCACCACCACGATCGCCGCACTCGCCTTGCGACTGGGCGACCACCTCGCACGAGAAGCCTGATGCGGGTGCCCTCGGTCCGGCGCCTCCTCCGGGACCCCGGCGCGCGACAGCGTGTCCTGTCGCCGATGGGATTCGACGGGTCGATCCTGGCCCTCAACCTGATCACCGGCATCGCCGTCGCCCGGGCCCTCGGGCCGGCGGGCAGGGGCGAGATCGCCGCGATCCTGATCCTCACCCAGATGACCGGGTGGCTGTTCTCGCTCGGCAGCACGCAGGCGATCTCATACCGGCTGGCCCAGCACCCCGAGGACGGCGGCAAGCTGCTCGCGAGCTGGGGGGCGCTGGGCGCGGCGGTGACCCTGCTGGCGATCGGCCTGGTGGAGCTGGTGCTGCCGACTCTCTTCTCCGCGCAGACGCCGGAGACGATCGACCTCGCCCGGATCTACGCGGCGACGATCGCCTTGATGATCGCCCAGGGCGTCCTCAACGGCATGCTGCTCGGCGACCACGACTTCTTCGTCTACAACCTCTCGCGCTTCGTCGGCCCGATGGTGATCGCGGTCACCTACATCGTGCTCTGGGCGACCGGCACCCTCTCGGTCGAGGCCGCCTTGGCGATCAACGCGGCGGCCGTCGGCATCAGCTGCCTGGTCGCGTCGATCCGCTCGCTCCGCCGCCACGGCCTCGCTCGGCCGAGCAGCGCCCTGCTGCGCAACACGCTCTGGTACGGGCTTCGCGCGCACGGGGGCTCGGTTGCAGGGCTGGTCAACTACCGCATCGACCTCTTGATCGTCCCGGCCTTTCTGGGAGCGGCGAGCATTGGCCTCTACTCGGTGGCGACGAACGTGTCGGGGATCATCGGCACGCTGACCGGCACGATCGCCGTCCTGGTGCTGCCGGTCGCGGCCCGATCCCAGGAGCAATCGGCTCGTACGGTGATCCGCACCCTGCACGTGGTGCTGCTGATAGGCGTGGCGATTGCGCTGCCTCTGTGGATCCTGGCGGACATCGCCCTGAGGCTCGTCTACGGCGCCGACTTCGGCGCCGCTGTGCCCGCGCTGCGCATCCTGTTGCCGGGCGAGGTGCTCGATGCCGCGGCGATGGTGCTGTGGTCCGGGCTGCTGGCGGCCAACCGTCCTTTTCTTTCGAGCGTCGCCGCCGCTCCCGCAGCGATCCTCACCCTGGTGGGGCTCCTGCTTTTCCTCGATCGAGGCGGCATCGAGGTGGCGGCGATCGTCAGCACCTCGGCCTACACCGTGGTGTTCGTGATCTCTGTCGTTCTCTACAGGCGGGTAGCGAACCTGCGTTGGCGCGACTTCGTGCACCCCCCGGCATGACGGCGCCTCAGCCATCTCCCCCAGCCCGCGATGGGCCTCTATATCGTCCGGCGAGAATGCCCGACGCCGCAGATAGCTCGCCGCGCCTGCTGCGCGCTCGCGCTCCTCTCCGTGTCAGCTTCGCCGGCGGGGGCACCGACGTCCCGCCGTATCCCGCCGAGCAGGGGGGGCTGGTGTTGAGCGCGACGATCAACCAGTACGCCTACGGGACGCTGCGCCCGCGCGCCGACCGCCAGATCGGCATCCAGTCGCTAGACCTCGACGCCGTCGCCTCGATCGCCCTCGAGGATGCCCGCCCGGAAGGCGACAAGCTCGATCTGATCAAGGCCGCAATCCAGAAGCTGGCCGCCGACTCGCCGCACGGTTTTGACCTCTTCCTGCACAGCGCCGCCCCACCGGGATCGGGCCTCGGCTCCTCCTCGGCCGTGATGGTGACCCTGGTCGGGCTGCTCTCAGAGCACATGAAGATGCCCCTCACCGACTACGAGAAGGCACGGCTCGCCTACACCGTCGAGCGCCAGGACCTCGGCCTCAAGGGCGGCACGCAAGATCAGTACGCGGCGGTCTTCGGCGGCTTCAACTTCATGGAGTTCCGTGCCGACGAGGTGATCGTCAACCCGCTTCGCATCGCGACCGAGACGATCAACGAGCTCGAGTACAACCTGCTCCTCTGCTTCACCGGCACGACCCGCGTCTCCGATCACATCATCGACGACCAGGTCGGCCGCTACCGCTCGCAGGAATCATCGACCGTCGACGGCCTCGGCATGCAGAAGGAGCTGGCGACCGCGATGAAGGATGCCCTCCTGCGCGGCCAGCTGACCGAGTTCGGCACCCTGCTCGACCGCGCCTGGACCTCAAAGAAACGGATGTCGCCGCGGATCAGCAACGAGCACATCGACGAGCTTTACGAGGAGGCGATGCGACATGGTGCGCTCGGGGGCAAGGTGACCGGGGCCGGCGGCGGCGGCTACATGCTTCTCTATTGCCGCTATGACTGCAAGCACGAGGTGCGCGGCGCCCTGGCGGCGCTCGGCGCCGATGCGGTCGAGTTCCAGTTCGACCACACCGGGTTGACGACCTGGAGCCATCAGGATGACTGAGGACGCGGCCGAGAGCCTCGTGCGGCGCCGGCTGACCGAGGGCGCGGCACTGGTCGAGTCGATGCTGGGGGCGGACTGCGTGAACCAGATCGCGGCGGTCGCCGAGCTGACGCTGGAGACGATGCGTAAGGGCGGCAAGGTGCTCCTCTTCGGCAACGGCGGCAGCGCCGCCGATGCCGTTCACGTCGCCGCCGAGTTCGTCGGCCGCTACCTGGTCGACCGGCCGCCCCTGCCGGCGATCGCGCTGGCCGAGAACCTCTCCTCGGTGACGGCGATCGGCAACGACTACGGCTACGACCAGGTCTTCTCGCGTCAGGTGCGCGCGCTGGGGGCCGCCGGCGACGTGGCGTTCGGGCTGACGACGAGCGGGCGCTCCACCAACGTCGTCGAGGGTCTGCGCGCCGCCGGCGAGATGGGGCTGGCGACGGTGGCGATGACCGGTGCCGACCCGGGGCCCGTCGGGGCGGCGGCGGCATACGGCATCGCCATCCCCAGCTCCGACACCCCGCGCGTGCAGGAGGGTCAGATGCTGGCCGCCCACATCGTCTGCGAGTGGGTCGAGGCGCGTCTGGTCGAGGAGGACGCTTCGGGTTGAGCCCGCCGAGGCTCGAGCCGGGCCGCACCGCCTTCCTCGACCGCGACGGCACGATCAACGAGTCGCCGCCCGAGGGCGATTACGTCACCTCCCCCGCGGGAGTGCGGCTTCTGCCCGGCGCGGCCGAGGCGATCCGCCTCCTCAACGAGCACCCGGCCAAGGTAGTCGTGGTGACCAACCAGCGCGGCATCGCCCTCGGCAGGATGAGCGAGGCCGACCTGCGGCGGGTCAACGACCGCCTCGCCGAGGAGCTGGACCGCTCCGGAGCTCACCTCGACGCCATAGTCCACTGCCCCCACCACGAGGGCGCCTGCGAGTGCCGCAAGCCGGGGACCGGGATGTTCGAGCGCGCCGCCCGCGAGGTCGACGGCGTCGAGATCGCCGGTGGCGCGATGGTCGGCGACACGACCAGGGACGTCGAGGCCGGCCACCGGCTCGGGCTGACGACCGTGCGAATCGGCCGGTCTGCCGAAGGCGACCCCGCACCGGACCACGAGGCCCGCAACCTGCTCGAGGCGGCGCGCTGGCTGATCGCCGGCTAGGTCCCCGGCTCGCGCCGCGGCACCAGCACCAGCCGCTTGAACTCCGCCACCAGGACGCCGTCCTGGTTGAGCACCCGGGTGTGAACCTTGACCACGCCGCGGTCCGGCTTCGACGAGGAAGGCTTTACGTCGAGCACCTCGGTCTCGCAGAACAGCGTGTCACCGTGGAAGACCGGGTTCGGGTGACTCAGCTCTTCGGTGGCGAGGTTGGCGATCGCCTTGCCGGAGACGTCGGAGACCGACATCCCGAGGGCCAGCGAGTAGACGAGCGGCCCGACCACGACGTTGCGGCCCTGCTGGGAGCCCTTCGCGTAGACGTCGTTGAGATGGAGCGGGTGGTGGTTCATCGTGATCAGGCAGAAGAGGTGATGGTCAGCCTCGGTCACGGTCTTGGCCGGCCAGTGCTTGTAGACGGCGCCGACCTCGAACTCCTCGAGGTAGCGCCCGTAGCTGTGGGCGCCGGACGCCTCGCGCTCGGCCTGGTCCGTGGTCAGCTCGTACTTCTGCTCGCTCATCGCCTAGGGATCTCCTCTGGGTTGGACGGCGCGGGATGCTAACCCACGGTGGCGTCCGGGGCTGACGTCACACGGTGTGGCTAGGCTTTCGCCTCGATGTCCAAGACGTCCCGCAAGACCCGTGTGCGCCTCGGCGCCGTCCTGGCGGCGGCGACCGCGGTCGGCCTGCTCGCCTGGCTGCTCCTCGACGGCGATTCCCCGAGCACCTCGACTGGGGAGGCTGAAATCGTCACCGTCGACTCCCTGCGCGAGACGGCGGCCACCCAGGGCGCCCCCATCTACTGGGCCGGCCCCCAGGACGGCGCTGAGCTGGAGCTGAGCCAGCCGGAAGCAGGCCGCACGTACGTGCGCTACCTCACGGATGGAGCGGGTGCTGGCGACCCGCGGCCCTTCCTTACGGTGGGCAGCTACGCGTTCCCGAGCCCGGTGTCGGCGCTGCGGCGCCAGGGCAAGCAGTCCGACGGCGTGCTCGCCACCGCGCCGGGCGGCGGCACCGTCTACTTCAACCGCGACCAACCTCGCAGCGTCTACCTCGCCTACCCCGGAGTCGACATCCAGATCGAGGTCTACGACCCCGACTTCCAGCGCGCATTGCAGCTGGTCAACTCCGGCCAGATCGTTCCCGCCAGCTGAGCCGGAAGCGCTCGGGCGTCGCGCCCCCCGAGGGGGCGCGACGCCCGCTGCTGCGTCGGTCCTTGCCCTGACTACGGCGTGAACGTCGCCGTCCAGCGAATCTCCGGGCTGTTGCTCGGGCTGTTGTTGGGATCCGCCAGGACCGAGATCGCCTGACCGGCGGTCACCGCCACGCCGCCCGTATCCGAACAGCTCGTCGCCGCGTTGACGATCGTGCAGGACAGCGCCGTATTCGTTTCGTTGAGACGGATGGTGAATACGTACTCGTCACCACTGGATCCTGGACCGGTGCTCAACCTGACGTTGAAGTCGTCCAGGGTCCCGGCGATCGCCATGTTCTGCTGGATCGTCGACTCGGTCGTGCTTGCATCGTCGAGGAAGAGGCCGACGAACGTGTTATTGCTGCTGCTGGCATCCGAGTCAGCGCCGCCACCGCCAATGATCGTGGTGGTCGACGGACCGGTGGCGCCGGTCGCGCCTTCTGGGCCGGTCGCACCTTTGAGCCCAGTTGGGCCTTCGGCGCCCGTGGGTCCCTCAGGACCGGTCGCGCCTTCGGGACCGGTGGGACCTTCGGGGCCGGTCGCGCCGTCGGCACCGGTCGCGCCGTCAGCGCCGGTCACGCCTTTCGGTCCCTCGGGACCGGTGGGACCTTCGAGGCCAGTCGCACCGTCGGCCCCGGTCGCGCCTTTCGGACCCTCCGGGCCGGTCGGGCCTTCGGGGCCGGTCGGGCCTTCGGGGCCGGTCGGACCGTCAGCGCCGGTCGCGCCGTCAGCACCGGTCGCGCCTTTCGGCCCCTCGGGACCGGTGGGACCTTCGAGGCCAGTCGCACCGTCGGCCCCGGTCGCGCCTTTCGGACCTTCGGCACCGGTGGCACCGTCAGCACCGGTCGCGCCTTTCGGTCCCTCGGGACCGGTGGGACCTTCGAGGCCAGTCGCACCGTCGGCCCCGGTCGCGCCTTTCGCGCCCTCCGGGCCGGTCGGGCCTTCGGGGCCGGTGGGCCCTTCAAGGCCAGTCGCCCCAGTCGCACCTTTGGCTCCGTCAGCGCCAGTTGCACCTTTGGCGCCGGTCGGACCTGCCGTGCCGGTCGGGCCCGCTGGGCCGGTCGGGCCGGTCGCACCTTTGGCGCCGTCAGCGCCGGTCGCGCCTTTGGCACCGATCGGACCCGTGGCGCCGGTCGGACCTGCCGTGCCGGTCAGGCCGGTGGCGCCTTTGGGACCGTCAGCGCCGGTCACGCCTTTCGCACCCTCTGAGCCGGTCGCGCCGGTTGCGCCTTTCGGGCCCTCCGAGCCGGTCGGGCCGGTGGGGCCAGTCGGACCCTGAGGTCCGTTCAGGCCAGGAGCGCCGTTTTTTCCCTGCGAGCCCGCGGGGCCGGCCGGTCCGGTGGCCCCGCTGCTTCCCTGGACGCCGAGAACGCCCTGACTGCCCGAACCCGTCACGACGCTGACCTGTTTCTCGCCTTTCTTACAGCGCAGTTTCGCTTTGACGATTCGAATCGTGCCCTTTTCTGGAGGAGCTTGTTTGACGCAAAGGTTGATCGTTTTAACCGAGTTGCCAGTTGCCGCCTGAGCCGGCGCTGCAAACGCGGTGAGCGCAAGGCATGCCACCAGGGCGAGCGCCACGCGCCACGCTGCGGTGTCAAAAGGTGATTGGGCAGTCATTGCTGGTGGGTCTCCTTGCAGTTGCGTATGTCCCAGCCGAAAACCGTCAAGACGCAGGCTGGAAGCTGATTGGGGCGGCCCCAAGGTACACACGGATTGGACGTTTGACCAATCGGATCGCTCAGATATATGGCCAATCACCCTAGTTTTGCTAAAGGTCTCACCCGGAAAATGTGTTTTTGCAAGCTCATGGGCGCATTCCGGTCCGGAAGGGACCGCGAAATGCAACCTTGTGGTCAGTGGGCTTTTTTGAGCCGGGCGCGCTGCTCCTGGCGCTCCACGACCTGGGCAATCAGCTTCCTCACGTTGGAGTCGCCGGTCGCCTTGATGTGCCCCGTCTCGTAGGCCTTGCGGTAGCTCTTCAGCGTGCCTTTCTCGGCAAGCTCGTTGAACTGCGGCCGGTCGACCTGGACCAGAATTCGCTCGTCCTGGGCCAGGTCCTTGCTGACCTTCGGCCCCGGCAGCTCGACCCGATAGAGCTGGATGTCGCCTCGACCCTTCAGCTCCAGCCCGAAGACGAGCTTCAGCTTCTGCAGAGCCGGGACTTCGGCTTGAAAGCGCTTCACCGCAGTTTCGATCAGAGCTTTGGTGTCGCCTGCCATCGGCGGCGATGCTAACCGAGACGCGGAAGCTTCTACCCTTCGAGGCGTGGGCGAGCACGCCAGCTGGGGCTTCGATGAGAGCGACGAGATCCATCCGGGCCGCTTCGTCCTGAAGGCGATCGGGGGTGGCGACCGTTACGAGGTCTGCCTCGTCTGGGACGACTCGCTCTACGCGCTCGGCGTGGCGAAGGTCCTGCGTCCGGACCAGGTCGAAGACGAGAAGGCCCTTCGCGACCTCGACCGCGAGGCCGACGCCCTGCAGTCGCTGGCCCACCCGACCCTCGTCCGCAGTTTCGATGCGGTCCTCGACGGGCCCCATCCCCACGTCCTGATCGAGCACCTGGAGGGGCCCTCCCTGCGCCGCTTGATCAAGCGTGACGGGGCGATCACGCTCCAACAGCTGCTCCCACTGGCCGCCCACGTCGCCGGTGCCCTGCAGTACATGGCCAACTCCGGCTACGTCCATCTCGACGTCAAGCCGGACAACATCGTCATGGGCGTGCCGCCTCGCCTGATCGACCTGAGCATCGCTCGCACGGTGGAGCGAGCCGCGACGACGACGGGACCACTCGGAACCGACCCCTACATGCCGCCGGAGCAATGCGTTGGCGAATCGGCTGGATCGTGCATCGGCCCGGCCGCGGACGCCTGGGGCCTCGGCGCCACCCTCTTCCACGCCGTTTCGGGCGAAAAGCCGTTCCCACGCGGCGACAGAGACAGCAAGGGGCCGGAGCGCTTCCCGCAGCTAGTGGAGGACCCGCGGCCGCTGTCCAGCCGCGTTCCCGACGAGCTGCGCACGCTCATTGCGCAGCTACTTGACCGAGATCCCGCTGTCCGGCCCACCTGCGGCGAGGTAATCGAGCGGATCGAGCCGCTGGTTGCCGAGCTGCCGCGCAAGATTCGGCTGACGCGGCGCGGCGCGGTCGGGACCTGAGCCGGCGTGATCTTTTGCCGACTCCCGTGTTTTAGCCATCGCAGCGGGTAGATCTTCCGTGCCACGACCAGGAGGGAAACCATGTCCAGGCGAACCACCGGAGCGCGAACCGTCTCGCCGGCGGCCCGTGTCTTCAGCAATCTTCAGGCGGATGACGCCCTGCTTCCGGGCGAGACGTCGGCCATGCGCAAATCCAGCGCCCTGTTCCTCGCGCTTCTCGTTCTCAGCGCCGTTCCGCTCTTCTTGGCCGCAAACGCGGCGGGAGTAATCGGCGACGTGCCGGCCGCCCTCGCGAAAGGCAGCAACAGCGGTCCAGGTGGCGGTGACGACGACAGCAGCGGCCCCGGCAGCGGTGACGACGATGACGACGACCGCAACCTGCTCGCCACCGACGACACCAGCGGCGCCAACTCGACGCGCGGCACCACCGACGACAACGACACCCGCACGCGCATGGGCACCGACGACACCAGCGCCAACGGCACCTCGACCCGAGGCACGACCAACGACAACGACACCCACACGCGCCTCGGCACCAACGACACCAGCGGCAACAACCACTCGACGCGCGGGACCACCAACGACAACGACACCCGCACGGTCACTGGGACCGACACCGGCACGAACACGGGCACGGGTCGCGGAGGCGGCACCGGCACCAATACCGGCACGGGGTCCTGACCCAGGAGCTACCTACTCGAAGCAAGCGCCACTCCGGGATAGGTCATCCTCGCCTCGGGGAGGGCCTATCCCGGTAGGGGTGGAACGTCTTGTACTTTTTCCGCAGCCCCGCCCGCGGACAGCCACTGCCTGTCTTCGGAAAAAGTTAAGTGGAACCCCTGCCGGGATAGGCCCGGCTCAGCCGCCTAAATCTTGTGCCGCTGAAGCAGCTTCTTCCCGATCACCATGCGCTGGATCTCCGAAGTCCCCTCGCCGATCAGCAGCAGCGGCGCGTCGCGATAAAGCCGCTCGATCTCGTACTCCTTCGAGTAGCCGTAGCCGCCGTGGATGCGGAACGCCTCCTCGACGCACTCCTTGCCGGTCTCCGAGGCGAGCAGCTTCGCCATCCCCGCCTCCAGGTCGGAACGCTCGCCGGCGTCCTTCATCCGCGCCGCTTTGCGGGTGACGAGGCGGGCCGCCTCGATCTTGGTCGCCATGTCGGCGAGCTTGAACTGGATCGCCTGGTGCTGGGCGATCGGCTTGCCGAAGGTCTTGCGTTCCTGGCTGTAGCGAAGGGCCAGCTCGAGCGCCCGCTGGGCGATCCCGACGCCGCGCGCGGCGACGTTGACGCGGCCGACCTCGAGCGCGTCCATCATCTGGACGAAACCCTGCCCGACCCCGGCCTCCTCGCCGCCGAGCACCCGCTCGGGCGGGCAGCGGTAGCCGTCGTAGACCAGCTCGGTCGACTCGACGCCCTTGTAGCCCATCTTCTTGATCTTGGGCGGGACGATCAGGCCCTCGTAGTCGCCTGAGTTCTTCTCTGCCCACGGCTCCTTCTCGGTGATGAAGCAGGTCATCCCCTTGTAGGGAGGATCGGCCTTCGGATCGGTCTTCATCAGCACGAAGACGACAGAGGAGCCGAGCCCGTTGGTGACCCACATCTTCTGGCCGTTCAGCTCCCACTTGCTGTCCTCGCCCTTCTTGGCGGTCGACTTGATGCCCTGCACGTCGGAACCGACCTCGGGCTCCGAGAGCGAGAAGGCGGCGCGGATCTCGCCCGTAGCCATCTTCGGTAGGAAGTGGTCCTTCTGCTCGTCGGTGCCGAACTTCATCAAGAGGTAGGAGCCGATGAAGTGGGTGTTGACGACACCGGAGATCGAGATCCAGCCGCGGGAAAGCTCTTCGACGATCATCGCGTAGGTGGTCAGGTCGAGCCCCATCCCCCCGTACTCCTCGGGGATCGTCACCCCGAACAGGCCCAGCTCCTTCATTTGCTCGACGATCGGCTCCGGAAAGGAGTCCTCGTGGTCGTAGTGCTCGGCGTTGGGGATGATCTGCTCATCGGCGAACTGGCGGACCATCTCGGTGATGTCGCGCTGAATCTCGGTCTGCTCGCTGTAGGCGGCGGTGTCTACGGCCATGGCTCCTGATCGGGTCGGGTAACGGCGGGGTCGAAGGATATCGGCGCCGCGTCGCCTCGCGCCGGTCGCCAGACCGGCGCCGCCTGCCGCGCGTGCCTAGTACTTACGTCCAGCACAGCGCGGCGCGCAGCGGTGCGAGAGCGTGCCTGGCGAGTAGAGGCGGGTGGCCACCAGGCTCTCACTGCTCGCTGCCATTGCCTCGCTAGCCGGCCTGGCCGCCACCCCAAGCGCCGTTGCGATAGGCGTCGGCGATCGCCAGCAGGTCGGAACGCCACCCGCTCGAGCTGCCCAGGCCTCCGAGGGCCTGATTGCGTCGACCTCGATCTGCCCCGGCCAGGAGAGGTTTGACGCCCCAAAGCAGGCGCAGGAGCAGACGATGCTGTGCATGACCAATTTCGCCCGTGAGCGGGCCGGGCTAGCCTCCCTCGCTCGCGCCGAACAGCTGGACGGCTCGGCCCGGAGCAAGTCCGCCGACGTACTTCGCTGCAACCACTTCAGCCACTTCGCCTGCGGCCGTGAGTTCACCTACTGGATGGAGGCCTCCGGCTACCTCGCCGTCCAGTGCTGGCGCGCCGGGGAGAACCTCGCCTGGGGGGCCGGCGAGGAAGGCTCTGTCCGCTCGATCTTCCGCGCTTGGATGCGGTCCCCGGGCCATCGCCAGAACATCCTCGGCGAGTTCGACCAAATCGGGATCGGCCTGCAGGTCGGGGATCTGGGCGGACGGAATGGGATTCGCGTCTGGACGCAGCACTTCGGCTCGCACTGCGAGGTTCCGAGCCCCCAAGCCTGAGGCCGACTCGTCCTAGTGACCAGCGGCCGCAGGAGCCGGCAGGCGCTCCAGTTGGCGCAGGCGCTCCGCCACCCGATCGGCGCGAGCTGCGAAGTCGCGCAGGCCGTCGTCCTCGAGCGGAACGAGCCGGACTGGATCGGGCTCGGTCCTGCCCCCCAGCATCGCGGTGCTCGCACGCTCGGCGAGCTCGGCCGCGCGGCGCGCCTGCTCGGCGGCGTCCAGCGCCGCGGCGCCGACCGTCATCACCGCCGCCTCGGAGGCGCGAGCGGTCGCCAGTGCCTCGTCGATCCGCTCCACCAGCTCACCGACCAGCGGTGGTCTGCGGGAATCCGGCAGCCGCCAGTCCTGAGTCGTGTCGCGCTGCGCCTCATCCATCCCGTCCATGTACGGCGGGGGGGCGCAAATCCCTGCGACCCCCATGATTGCGTGTGAGCTTAGGGTCCATATGGGACCCCAAGCTCACACGCTAGATTTCCGCCCCCACGCACTCGACCCGACCCGACCCGAGGGAGCAGCTTGAAAAATCCCAGAGACTTCTTTCAGCCACAGGCGATGGGCGCTCCCGAGCCACTGCGCGAGATCCCCGTCAAGCCGTCTCGGATGATCCACTTCCTCGACTTCTCCAACGAGAAGATGGTGGCCAAGGCGGCCGTCGTCGCAGAAAAAACCGACATCCTGCTCGGCAACCTCGAGGACGCGATCCCGGCCGACCGCAAGGAGGCGGCCCGGCAGGGTCTGGTCAAGGCCGCCAAGGAGTCCGACTTCGGCCAGACCTCGCTCTGGACCAGAGTCAACTCGCTGGAGAGCCCCTGGGTACTCGACGATCTGACGACGCTCGTCACCGAGATCGGCGACAAGCTGGAGGTTGTGATGATTCCCAAGGTCGAGGGCGCCTGGGACATCCACTACGTCGACCGCCTCCTCGCCCAGCTCGAGGCGAAGGCCGGGCTCGACCGCCCGCTCCTCGTCCACGCGATCCTCGAGACGGCGCAGGGCGTCGTCAACGTAGAGGAGATCGCCGCTGCCAGCCCCCGCATGCAGGGGATGAGCTTCGGCCCAGCCGACCTCGCCGCCTCGCGGCGGATGAAGACGACCCGGGTCGGTGGCGGCCACCCCGGCTACCGCTCGATGGAGGACCCCGCCGACCCGGAGAACCCGGAGGCGAACCGGGTCACCGCCCAGCAGGATCCCTGGCACTACTCGATCGCCCGTATGGTCGACGCCTGCGCCGCGACCGGGATCCTCCCCTTCTACGGCCCCTTCGGCGACATCAAGGACACCGCAGGCTGCGAGACGCAGTTCCGCGCCGCCTTCCTGCTCGGCTGCGTCGGCGCCTGGTCCCTGCACCCGGTTCAGATCGAGATCGCCAAGAAGGTATTCAGCCCACCCTCGGACGAGGTCAAGTTCGCCAAGAAGGTGCTGGAGGCGATCCCCGACGGCCGCGGCGTCCACATGATCGACGGCAAGATGCAGGATGACGCGACGTGGAAGCAGTGCAAGGTCATGGTCGAGCTGGCCGAGATGCTGGCCGCGAAGGATCCGGAGCTGGCCGAGGCATACGGGATGTAGGCTGCAGGAGACGACCGCGCCCCACTCGGCCACGTTGCCACGCCTGACGTAGGCGTCGCCGAGGGCCGCGGTCACCCCACCCCGCCCGCGTTTGCATCGAACTCATGATCGAGGGTAAAAGGGTTATGCATCTTCCAATAAGCGTCCAGTCAGGTCAGGATCGGTTGGTCCAAGCAACCGGTCGAGCCGAGTCATCCAGCCATGGATGCCCTACTCGACATCTCTTCACCCAGCGTTCGCGCAGTGCTGCGACGCGCCGGTGCCCTGTTGGGCGGCATCCTCATCGCCATCGCGCTGCTTGCCCCCTCCATCGCCGGCGCCACCGTCCAAGCCAAAGCCTCCGACGCCTTCGTCGACTCGATCGGGGTCAATACGCACACGTACTACACCGGCACCGTCTACTACAAACGGTTCCAGGAATGGAAGTCGAAGCTGGGGGAGCTTGGCGTCCGCCACATCCGCGAGAACCTCGTCCCAAACCGCTCCGATCAGTACCAGCGCCTGAACGAACTCGGCCAGGCGGGAATCAAATCGACCCTGATCATGGGCAATCCGACCGAAGGCTTCTCCGGCCTGGCAACCCTGCTATCGATCGCCAAGACCAAAGTTCGCAGCTCGCTGGACGCGCTCGAGGGAACGAACGAGTTCGACCTCAGCGGCCGCTCCGGCTGGCTCGGTGAGCTGAGGTCCTATCACCAGCGCCTCTTCGAACTCACGAAGGCCGACCCCTCGCTCTCCTCGCTGCCCTTGATCGGGCCCTCGATCGTCCGCTGGAGCAACCAGCAGGCATTCGGCGACGTCTCGTCTCAGCTCGACTACGGCAACATCCACTCCTACTCCGACGGCTACGCGCCGGAGAGCAACCTCAGCTCCCACCTCGAGGACGCCGAGGCCAACTCGGGCTCGAAGGCGGTGATGGCAACGGAGACGGGCTACCACACGGCGACGAGCTGGACCGGGGAGCACAAACCCGTCTCCGAGGGGGCGATGGCCACCTACGTGCCGCGGATGTTCCTCGAGTACTTCCGCCGCGGCGTCGTCCGCACCTTCTCCTACGAGCTGCTCGACGAGGCGCCCGGAGCGACCGAGCGCGAGGACAGCTTCGGCCTCCTCCGCCACGACCTCTCCGAGAAGCCCGCCTACACGGCGCTGCGCAACACGATCGACATCCTCGCGGACCCCGGCGCCTCCTTCTCCCCCGGCTCGCTCGACTACTCCGTGAGCGGCAACCAGGAAAACCTGCGCCAGGTCCTGCTGCAGAAGCGCGACGGCAGCTTCTATCTGGCGCTGTGGCGGACCAGCAGCGTCTGGGATCCGGTCAAACGGGTCGCCCTCAACCCCTCGCCGGCATCGGTCACCGTCACCGTCAACAGCTCGCTCGCGAGCGCCGAGCGCTTCGCCCCCAACTCCTCCCGCGCGGCGCTGGCCTCTTTCTCCAGCCCCAACGGCCCGCTCAGCCTCAACGTCGGCCCTCAGGTGAGGATCGTGAAACTGACGCCGGCTGCGGAAACCCCGCCGGCGCCCGCCCCAGAACCCGTACCGGCGCCCGCGCCCGCCCCTGCTCCGGAACCTGAGCCCGCACCGGCACCAGCGCCTGCCCCGGAACCAGCGCCTGCCCCGGAACCGGCCCCAGAACCTGCGCCCGCCCCTGCTCCGGAACCTGAGCCCGCACCGGCACCCATACCCGAGCCGAGCCCTGCGCCGGCGCCGACTCCAGAACCCACCCCGCCTGCGAGCGAACCCGCGCCCTCGCGTGGCAAGTCCGGCAAGACGAAGCACTCGCGGGTCCGGGTCTGGCGCGACAAGCGCTTTACTCGGCGTGGGCAGCGCCTGATGCGGCGCGGCCGGACCAGCGCCAGCACCGATCGCTGAAACGCGAGCACCAAGCCTCCTAGAACAAACGTCCAGATGCCCTTGGCGAGATTGGCAAGGGCTGCTCCGCGGCCGAGGCATCGGGGGTGGATGCACTCTTCGACACCTCCCTCCCCGCCCGCACGACCTGTCGAAATCGCTGGATCACAGCTTCGCTCGTAGTCGCCATCGCGGCGCTCGCGGCCATCCTCATGCCCCCCGCGGTGGGAGCGACGACCGTGCCGGCCAAGACGGCCGACTCCTTTGTCGACTCGATCGGCGTCAACACCCACACCTACTACGACGACACCGTCTACTACAGCCGCTTCGGCACCGTGAAGCAGAGGCTCGCCGAGCTCGGCGTCCGCCACGTCCGCGAGAACCTCGTACCGGACCGTCCTGACCAATACGAGCGCCTGCGAGAGCTGGCCGGAATCGGCGTCAGGTCGACGCTGATCATGGGCGACCCGAGCGAAGGGAGCTCCGGCCTAGACGAGCTGGTGCGGATCGCCGGGGACGAGCTCGGGGGCGCGATCGCCGCGCTGGAGGGGCCGAATGAGTTCGACATGTGGGGCGGCTCGGATTGGATCAGCGGCCTGCGCCCCTACCAGGAGCGCCTCTACTCCAAGGTCAAGTCCGACCCGGCGCTGGTGGGGCTGCCGGTCGTCGGCCCGTCGATCGTCCACCGCCGCAACCAGGAGGCGCTCGGCGACATCTCCGGCCACCTCGACTACGGCAACATCCACTCCTATCCCGACGGCTACTCGCCCGAGTCCGACCTCGACCGGCACCTCGACTCCGCCGGCAACAACTCGGCCGGAAAGGCCGTGATGGCGACCGAGACCGGGTACCACACCGCGACCGGCTGGACCGGCGAACACAACCCCGTCTCCGAGGGGGCGATGGCCACCTACGTCCCGCGGATGTTTTTCGAGTACTTCCGCCGCGGCATCGTCAGGACGTTCTCCTACGAGCTGCTCGACGAGGACGCCGACAGCGGCGAGCGGGAGGACAACTTCGGCCTGCTTCGCAACGACCTCTCCGAAAAGCCCGCCTTCTCCGCGCTGCGCAACACGATCGACATCCTGGAGGACCCCGGCCCGGGCTTCGCCCCGGCGTCCGTCGCCTACTCACTTGGCGGCGAAAACGACGACGTCCACCACCTGCTCCTGCAGAAGCGCGACGGCAGCTTCTACCTTGCCCTCTGGCGCGCGGTCGACGTGGTCGATCCCGAGTCGCAGGCGAGCGTCGCCGCCCCCAGCGGGAGGGTTACGCTCGCACTCGGACGCCAGGTTACGAGCGCCGCGGTCTACCGCCCCAACGCCTCAGCCGCCCCGATCGGCACGCTGCCGGTCGACGGCGGGCGCCCGCTCGGCATCGACGTCGGGGCCGAGGTCACCATCATCCGGCTCGCCCTCGGCGGCAAGCAGGCGACCGGCCGCATCAAGGCCTGGGTGACGCGGCGCTCGGTTCCCGCCGGCGGCCGCGTCGCCGTCAAGGGCCGCCTGCCGAAGCAGCTCGCCGGCCGTTCGATGCGGGTCAAGATCCAGCAGTGGCGCGGCCACGGCTGGCGCACCGTCGGCCACAGCCGCACCAGGAAGTCGGGCGTCTTCCGCAAGAAGATCCGGATGCCCGCCAAGCGCGCCGGCCGCGCCTCCCGGATGAGGGTGGTTGCCGGCGTGGCGAAGCCGTCGCGCCCGCTGCGGGTGAAGATCCGCCGCCGCTGACCTACGCGCCCAGCCGTCGCTCCAGGTCCCGCAGCTGCTCATGCAGCGCCTCCGGTATGTGCCCGCCGAAGCCGGCGAAGTGCTGGTGCATCGCCGGCAGCTCGACCCTCCACTCGGCCGGGTCGACCTCGAGTAGCTCCGCGACCTCTGCCTCGGAGATGTCGAGCCCCTCGGTGTTGAGGTCGCCCGGCTCGGGGACCAGTCCGATCGGCGTCTCCACCGCGCCGGTCTCGCCCGCGCAGCGGCGGAAGATCCACTCCAGGACACGGCTGTTCTCACCGAAGCCGGGCCAGATGAAGCTGCCCTCGTCGTCCTTGCGGAACCAGTTGACGTAGTAGATGCGCGGCAGCCGGGCGCCCTCGCGAGCGCCGACCTCGAGCCAGTGGGCCATGTAGTCGCCCATGTGGTAGCCGCAGAAGGGCAGCATCGCGAACGGGTCGTAGCGCAGCTTGCCGACCTCGCCGGCGGCGGCGGCCGTCGTCTCGGAGGACATGATCGAGCCGAGGAAGACGCCGTGCTCCCAGTCGAACGCCTCGCGGACCAGGGGCACCACCTTGGAGCGGCGGCCGCCGAAGAGGAAGGCGTCGATCGGCACGCCGGCCGGGTCCTCCCACTCGGGCGCGATCGACGGACAGGCGGCGGCCGGCGTCGTGAAGCGAGCGTTGGGGTGCGCCGAGGGCCTGCCGGAGTCCGGAGTCCAGTCCTCGCCATGCCAGTCGATCAGATGGGCCGGGGGCTCGGAGGTCATCCCCTCCCACCAGACGTCACCGTCGTCGGTCTTGGCGCAGTTGGTGAAGATCGAGTCGCGGGCGACCGTCTTCATCGCATTCGGGTTGGTCTTCTCGCCGGTGCCGGGGGCGACGCCGAAGAAGCCGGCCTCGGGGTTGATCGCGTAGAGGCGGCCGTCGTCGCCGAACTTCATCCAGGCGATGTCGTCGCCGATCGTCTCGACCTTCCAGCCTGGCAGGGTCGGGATCAGCATCGCCAGGTTGGTCTTGCCACAGGCGGATGGGAAGGCGCCGCCGACGTACTTGACCTCTCCCTCGGGCGAAGTCAGTTTGAGGATCAGCATGTGCTCGGCGAGCCAGCCCTCGTCGCGGGCCATCGCCGAGGCGATCCGCAGCGCGAAGCACTTCTTGCCGAGCAGCGCGTTGCCGCCGTAGCCGGACCCGTAGGACCAGATCTGACGGCTCTCGGGGAAGTGGACGATCCACTTGTTGTCGGCGTCGCAGGGCCACGCCACGTCCTCCTCGCCCTCGGCCAGCGGCGCGCCGACCGAGTGCAGGCAGGGCACGAACTCGCCGTCGGTGCCGAGCACGTCGAGGGCGCCCTTGCCCATCCGGGTCATGATCCGCATGCTGGCGGC
>Ga0190265_10000233_pt1 | contig 49853 bp, 51 predicted proteins | sample Popmic124T_FD_133135 | JGI IMG/M metagenome (GOLD analysis project Ga0190265, IMG submission 133135) | Populus adjacent soil microbial communities from riparian zone of Indian Creek, Utah, USA - 124 T | ecosystem: Environmental > Terrestrial > Soil > Riparian zone | place: USA: Utah | collected... | reverse complement strand
GACGACCAGCACGGCACCGCGATCGTGACGATGGCGGCGCTCTTCAACGCGCTGAAGATCGTCGGCAAGCCGATCGAGCAGCTGCGGGTGCTGATGGTTGGGCTCGGCGCCGCAGGGGTAGCGGTGACCAAGATGATGCTCGCCTCCGGCGTCACCCACGTGGTCGGCTGCGACCGCCAGGGCGCGATCTCGACCGAGCGCGAGGACTACGCCTCCGGCGAGATGAGCGGGATCAAGCGCTGGTACGCGGAGGTCTCGAACCCCGACAAGCTGAGCGGCCAGCCGGCCGACGTGATCGAGGGCATGGACCTCTTCATCGGCCTCTCCGGGCCGGGGATCATCACCGCTGAGGCGCTCGGCCGGATGAACGACGACGCGATCGTCTTCGCGATGGCGAATCCCAACCCCGAGGTGATGCCCGAGGACGCGGCGCCCTACGTGCGAATCATGGCCACCGGGCGCTCCGACTACCCGAACCAGATCAACAACGTGCTCGCCTTTCCGGGCATCTTCCGCGGCGCCCTCGACGCCGGCTCGCCCAGCATCACGGAGGAGATGAAGCTGGCGGCGGCGCGGGGGATCGCCGGCGCGGTCGCCGAGGAGGACCTCTCCGAGGACTACATCATCCCCAGCGTCTTCAACCGCGACGTGGCGCCGGCGGTGGCCCAGGCGGTTGTCGAGGAGGCGCGTCGCGAGGGGATCGCCCGCCTCAGCGAGGAGACCGGCACCTTCCAAACCGTGGAGGCTCCGGCGCAGCCGTGAAGGTCCTCGTCACCGGCGCCAGCGGCTTCATCGGCGCGGCGGTGTGCGATGCGCTGCTGGTCCGCGGTGACACGGTGGTCGGGCTGACCCGCGACCCGTCGCGGGCGCGGGGGAGCAACCCAAGCGTCACTTGGCACCGCTGGGAGCCGACCCTGGAACGCCCGCCGGCCGAGGCCTTCGACGGAGTCGACGGAGTGATTCACCTACTCGGCGAGAAGATCAACCAGCGCTGGACCGACGAGGCCAAGGAGCGAATCATGGAGAGCCGCCGCACCGGCACCCACAACCTGGTGGGAACGATTGCCGGCCTGCAGCGCAAGCCGAAGGTCCTGGTCAGCCAGGCCGCGATCGGCTTCTACGGCGACCGCGGCGAGGCGATCGTCGATGAGTCGGCCGAACCGGGCAAGGGATTCGACGTCGAAGTCGTTCGTGAGTGGGAGAAGGCCGCGCAGGAGGTGGAGGGCACGGGGGTGCGCCTCGTCGTCGTCCGCACCGGTCACGTCCTCGATCCGCGAGGCGGCTTCCTCGAGCAGCTGCTGAAACCGTTCAAGCTCGGCGTAGGCGGGCCGCTCGCCGGCGGCAAGCAGTACGTCTCCTGGATCCACATCGACGACGAGGTCGGGATCCTGCTCTGGTCGCTGGACAACGAGAAGGTGAGCGGCGTGGTCAACTCGACCGCGCCGAACCCGGTCACCAACCGGGTCTTCTCGAAGGCGCTCGGTCGGGCGATCGACCGGCCGGCGGTGGTGCCAGTCCCGGGGGTGACGCTCGACCTCATGTACGGGCGGGAGTTCGGCAAGGTGCTGCGCGGCGGCCAGCGGGTGCTGCCGCGGCGGGCGTTAGACTTGGGGTACGAGTTCAGGCACCCTGAATTGGACGAGGCGCTCGAGGACCTGCTCTAGCGGTGGTGGCTGGAGGGGCAGGCAATCCCCTCCAACACGCGCGCAGCAAGTCGCTCAGCTCTCGGCTAGAGCGTCTTGCACGGATTCGCGTAGGGAGCCGGAATCGCCCGCGCTGCGGATGGCTCGCAGCACGCGTCGCATCGCGGCCTCGCCGGAGATGGCGGAGAGCTGGGCTATGTCGGCGGTGTGGAGGATCGTTTCCGAGAAGCGGGTTGCCCGAGGCGTGGGCTCGCCGATGTAGGCGACCGTGGTCGAATCCTGGGTGGCCCGGCGGGCATTGGCCCCGATCGTCGCCAGGTCCAGTCGACCCCGATCTTCCGCCTCCGCCAAGCAGACGACCTGAACCCGAACATCGTCAGGTTGCCTACTCCGCCCCAGCTCCCCCTCAGCTTCCGCACACAGCGAGGCACTGACATACACGGTCACCGTCGCGCCCTCAGCAACCCCTTCGTCCCCACAGCCGGCTATTGCCGCGAGCAGCGCACAAAGGCCGGCTACAGCAGTCGCTTTGCGCAAGGCTGAGGAGGGGCGAGCATTCCCCCAGCGGAACTTGTGAGCCGCGGCCGACTGAGCCCTGGCCAAGACTTCGACGCGGGTTCCGTCGGGGGAATGCTCGCCCCTCCCCTGTCTAGCCAAAGAAGACCTCAGCCTCCTGGTACAGCTCTTCTGGCACTGTCTTTAGCTTGGCTGTCGCCTCGCTGAGCTCGACCAGCTGAATGTCAGTGCCCCGCAGCGCGGTCATCTTGCCCCACTGCCCCGCGTCCACCGCGTCGATCGCGTGCAGGCCGAAGCGGGTCGCGAGGACGCGATCGAAGGCGGTCGGGGTGCCGCCGCGCTGGACGTGGCCGAGCACGGTCGCGCGCGCCTCCTTGCCGGTGCGGCGCTCGATCTCCTTCTCCAGCCAGTGGGCGATGCCGCCGAGGCGGACGTGGCCGAACTCGTCGAGGCCCTCATCCTGCGTCTCCGCTATGCCGCCTGACGGCTGCGCCCCCTCGGCGACGACGACGATCGGCGCGAAGCGGCTCTCGAAGCGGCGGCCGACAAGCTCGCAGACGCGCTCGACGTCGAAGGGGCGCTCGGGGATCAGGATCACGTTGGCGCCGCCGGCGAGGCCGGCGTGGAAGGCGATCCAGCCGGCGTGGCGCCCCATCACCTCGGCGATCAGCACCCGGTGGTGGCTGCCGGCGGTCGTGTGGAGGCGGTCGATCGCCTCCATCGCGATGTTGACCGCGGTGTCGAAGCCGAATGTGTAGTCGGTGGCGCCGAGGTCGTTGTCGATCGTCTTCGGCACGCCGACCACCTGCAGTCCGTGCTCCTCGTGCAGCCGCGAGGCCGCCCCGAGCGTGTCCTCACCTCCAATCGCGATCAAGCCCTCGACCCCTTCCGCGGCCATGTTCTCGGCGACCCGCGACGCGCCGCCCTCCTCCTTGAAGGGGTTGGTCCGCGAGGCGCCGAGAATGGTGCCGCCGCGGGGCAGGATGCCGCGCACCTCGGGCACGCCGAGCGGCCCGCTGTCGCCCTCGAGCGGCCCGCGCCAGCCGTCCCTGTAGCCGACGAATTCGTGTTCGTAGTGTTCGACCCCCTTGCGGACGATCGCTCGGATCACCGCGTTGAGGCCGGGGCAGTCGCCGCCTCCCGTGAGCACGCCGATGCGCATACGGCGCAGCTTAGAGCGAGCTGGATGCCGCTAGTTGGGCTGAGGCCGGACGACGCGGAGAGCGGCGCCGATCAAGAGGACGGTGGCGAAGACCATGCCGGCTACGGGGCCTCCCTGGCCGAAGGCGTAGGAGATCGCCATCGCGGCGATGGCGAGGAAGAGTGTGACGACCATTCCCATGCGGCGGGCAGCTTATCCGCTGGCGAGGGCGGCACGCGTCTCGCGGAGGAAGGAGCCAACGACCTCTGCGGCAGCCTGCGGCGAGCCAGCCTCACCGGCCGCGCGGACCAGGCGGCTGCCGATGATCACGCCGTCGGCGAGGCGGCCGACGTCGGCCGCCTGGGCGGGAGTGCCGATCCCGAAGCCGACCGCGACCGGGACCTCCGACTCATCCTTGGCCGCGGCAACCAGGTCGGCGAGCTCCACCGGAATCGCCTCGCGCTCGCCGGTCGTGCCGACCGTTGAGACCAGGTAGACGAACCCGCGCGCGACGGCACAGATCTGAGCGCGGCGACCCGGCGAGGTGGTCGGGGCGACCAGCGGAACCAGGGCAAGGCCCGCATCGGCGAAAGCGTCGCGCACGTCCTCGGCCTCCCCGAGGGGAAGGTCGGGGATGATCGTCCCCGCCGCACCGGCTGCGGCAGCTCGGCCTGCGAACTCAGCCGCACCGCCCTGCGCGAGCACCATGTTCGCGTAAGCCATCAGAACCACGGGCACCCGGCCTGACACCGACTCGCATACCTCGAGGGCAGTCTCGACAGTGGCACCCGCGTCAAGCGCGGCGGTAGCCGCAGCATGAATAGTCGGCCCATCGGCCAGCGGATCGGAAAACGGCACTCCCAGCTCGATCAGGTCAGCCCCCGCCTCGGCATACGCCTCAGCCACCGCCAGCGAAGACTCCCGGTCGGGATACCCGGCCATCATGTAGGGCATGAGGGCAGCTCGGCCTTCAGCCTGCACGGCCTCAAACGCAGCGGCTATGCGCTCGACCCCGGTAGCCGTCGCCTCAGGCACCGGTTCTCTCCGTTACCTCCGCGAGGTCCTTGTCCCCTCTGCCGCTGAGGCAGACCACGTCGTAGCCGTCGCCGCCCCCGTTCTCGAGCAACCAGGCAATCGCATGGGAAGACTCGAGCGCCGGGATGATCCCCTCGAGCCGAGAAAGCTCCGCGAACGCGGCCAGCGCCTGCGCGTCGGTGACCGCGAAGTAGCTCGCCCGGCCAGTGTCGCGCAGATGGGCGTGCTCCGGCCCAACCCCTGGGTAATCCAGCCCGGCCGAGACCGAGTGGGCCTCGAGGATCTGCCCCTCCTCGTCGGCGATGATCGAGGAGAGCGAGCCGTGAAGCACTCCAGTGCGTCCCGCTCCCAGCGAGGCGCCGTGCCGTCCGCTCTCGAGCCCCTCCCCCGCCGCCTCGACCCCGATCAGCTCGACCTCGGCATCGCCGATAAATGGGGTGAAGATGCCGATCGAGTTGGAGCCACCGCCGACGCAGGCGATCACCCGTGCCGGCAGGGCGCCCTCGACGGCGAGCGCCTGCTCGCGTGCCTCATCGCCAATCACCCGCTGCAGGTCGCGGACCAGAGCCGGGAAGGGCGCCGGGCCGACCGCCGAGCCGATCACGTAGTGGGTCGTCTCAACGTTGGTGACCCAGTCGCGGATCGCGGCGCTGACCGCCTCCTTCAGCGTGCGGGCACCGGCCTCGACCGGCACCACCTCGGCCCCGAGCAGGCCCATCCGCTCCACGTTCGGGCGCTGGCGCCGGATGTCCTCGGTCCCCATGTAGACCACGCACTCGAGGTCGAGCAGGGCGCAGGCGGTCGCGGTGGCGACCCCGTGCTGCCCCGCCCCGGTCTCGGCGATCACCCGCGGCTTGCCCATGCGCTGGGCCAGCAGCGCCTGGCCGATCGCGTTGTTGATCTTGTGAGCGCCGGTGTGGGCGAGGTCCTCGCGCTTCAGGTAGACGGCGCGCCCGGCCCGCTCGGAGAGGCGCCGGGCGGGGTAGAGCGGCGTCGGGCGACCAATGAAGTCGCGGTGCAGGCTGGCCAGGCGCGCGCCGAACTCCTCGTCCTCGCGCGCCTCCGCCCAGGCAGCGGCCAGCTCGTCGAGCGCCGCGATCAGCGTCTCGGGCACGTAGCGGCCGCCGTACGGCCCAAAGCGCTCCTCAACCGTGCTCATGGGGTCGGGACGCTAGCGACCCCGGCCGCCTCGAAGAAGGTCATCATCGCCGCGTGGTCCTTGCGGCCCGGCTCCGCCTCGACGCCGCTGGCCACGTCCACCGCATACGGATGGGTGACCGCGATCGCCTCGGCGACGTTCTCGGGACGCAGGCCGCCGGCGACGATCGCTGGCACCTCGGAGCGATGCTCACGCAGCAGCCCCCAGTCGAAGCTCTCGCCGCTGCCGCCCCAGAGCCCCTTGCTGCGACGGTCGAAGAGATGAAAGTCGGTGCGGTAGGCCTCGGCGCCGTGGACGTCGGCGGCGCTGGCGACGTGGATCGCCTTGATCACCTTGACCCCGGTGCGCCGCGCCACCTCGGCGCAGAAAGCGGTTCCCTCTTCCCCGTTCAGCTGCACCATCGTCAGCCCGGCGTCCTCGACCGCCTTGGCAACTTCCCCCAACTCCGGATTCACGAACACGCCAACGACCTCGCACTTGCGCCGAAAAGCAGCCGCAATCCGCACCGCCTCCCCCGGCTCACAGAAGCGGGGACTTTTGTCGTAGTGGATCAGCCCAACAGCCCAGGCCCCAAGCCGCACAGCCTCGGCCGCGTCATCCAGATTGGTGACCCCACAGATCTTCACGCGCATCAGCTCAGGGTACGGGAGGCGTCACGCGGGAGCGGAGCTTCCTGGGAACGGGAGGCTCACATTGGGCGCCCGTCCTGCGGGGCGGCAGCTCGGGCGGGTGGCGCCGCAGGGGGAACCACCCCTGAGGAAGCTTTAGCTACCGGAAGGGGTGGTGGGTCCCTGCGGCGACAGGACCCGCCCGTCGCTACTGCGCCGAGTCCGGCCTCTGCCCAAGCGTGACGGTGACCGTCTCCGTCCTTTTGCCTCGCCGCACAGTAAGCCTCATCTTGTCGCCCGGCTCAGCCTCGTTGACGAGATCGATGACTTCGTCCATCGAGCTGATCGGCTCTCCTTCCACCTCGACGATGATGTCGCCGCCCAGCTCGAACTCGGCGCCGTCGATCGTCGCTGAGGTGTCACCACCTTCGAGCCCGGCCTCCTCGGCCGGCCCGCCCGGGACCACCTCCTGGACCAGCACGCCCTCCTCCACTGGCAGGTTCAGCGCTTTCGCCAGGTCGGCGGTGATGCTGCCGCCGTTGATCCCCAGGTAGGCGTGCTCGACCTCGCCGTCCGCCTTCAGCTGCTCGACCACGTCGCGCGCGGTGTCGATCGGGATCGCGAAGCCGATTCCGACGTTGCCCCCCGTGCGGGTCTGGATCTGGGCGTTGATCCCGATCACGTCGCCGGTCACGTCGATCAGCGGCCCACCCGAGTTGCCGGGATTGATCGCGGCATCGGTCTGGATCACGTGCGAGATGGAGAAGCCGTTCGGCGCCTGGATCTGGCGCTGCAGGGCGGAGACGATGCCGCTGGTCACGGTACGGTCGAGCCCGAACGGGTTGCCGATCGCGACGACCGGATCGCCGACTTGGACCTGCGAAGAATCGCCGAGCGCCAGCGGGTGCATCTGATCCGCCGGGGCGTCGACCTTGAGCAGGGCGACGTCGGTGGCCGGGTCGGTGCCGACGATCTCAGCCGAGTAACTCTCGTCGGAGGAGCCCAGCGTCACCTCGACTTGGTCGGCGCCCTCGACGACGTGGCTGTTGGTGACGACGTGCCCCTCCATGTCGATCAGGAAGCCGGAGCCGGTGGCCGTGCCGCCGCCTTCTTCTTCGGGTTCGGGTTCGCCGAACGGGCCCGGCGCGCCCGATTCTCCGCCGACGCCCTCGGCTTCGATGAAGGCGACCCCCTGCCCGTCGCGACGGTAGATCTGGTTGACGACGTTTTCGTCGCCGCCGCCGTCCCTCTCAGCGACCGGAGCGGCAAGCGGCGCGGCGACGGTGGTGGTCGAGTCCCCCTCGGCCTCGATCCAGCCGGCGGCGATCGCCACCCACCCGAAGGTGGCGACGACCGCCCCGCCGACCAGAGCCGAGAAGAAGGGAGTGCGGAAGAAGCGCCTCATCGAGGGACGATCATCCAGGACCACTTCAAAGTTCTCTTAAAAATGGGCCGAACCGGATCTCAGGGCAGGTGGTGCTCGCGCGTGCCCTCATCGGCGCCGGTCAGTTCCCGGGTCCTCGCCTCCGGATCCGGCGCGCTCATCAGAGCGGTGCCGATCAGCACCGCGTCGACCCCGACCCGCTCCAGCTCCTCCAGCTCGGCGCGCTCGGAGATGCCGCTCTCGGCGACGACCGTCTTGCCGGCCGGCACGTCCGGCATCAGCTCGTAGGTCGTCGCGACGTCGACCGTCCCCTCGTCGAGGTTGCGGTTGTTGATCCCGATCACCTCGGCGTCCAGCGCCAGGGCCCGCTCCAGCTCCTCACCGTCGTGGACCTCCACCAGGCAGTCGAGGTCGAGGCGGCGGGCCTCCCCGTAGAGCGAGCTCAGCTCGCCGTCGTCGAGAGCGCACACGATCAGCAGCACCGCGTCGGCGCCGTTGACCGCCGCCTCGTAGAGCTGGTAGGGATCGACGATGAAGTCCTTGCGCAGAATCGGCAGGTCGCAGGCGGAGCGAGCGGCACGCAGGTCCTCGAGCGAGCCGCCGAAGTGGCGCTCGTCGGTGAGCACGGAGAGCGCGGTCGCGCCGCCGCGCTCGTAGGCACCGACCTGGTCGACGATCGCGGTGGAGGTCGATATGTCGCCGGCACTGGGCGAGCGTCGCTTGAACTCCGCGATCAGGGAGAGGCGGGGGCGCACCAGCGCCTCGCGGAAGGGCCTGTCATCCGCCCTCGCAGAGAGACGGGACTCGAGGTCCGCCTGCGATACCTGCCCGCGGCGCTCTTCCACCCCGTCCCGGGCCGCCGAGATGAGCTGCTCGATCATTCCCACGTTGAGGCCCAGACCTTAACCGGATGGAGCGGCGGCCTCGCCGCCCATCGCCCCCGTCGTCGCGACCAGGCGGTCGAGCAGCTCTCGCGCAGCACCCGAGTCGACAGCCGTCCGCGCCTGCTCGACCCCGGCGCCGAGGCTGTCCGCGCGCCCGCCGGCGTAGATCGCGGCGCCCGCGTTGAGCAGGACGAGGTCGCGGCGGGGACCGCTCTCACCGTCGAGCACGGCACGCGTGGCAACCGCGTTCTCGGTAGGCGAGCCTCCGGCCACTTGGTCGAGCTCGGCGGGCCCGAGCCCGAAGTCCCCCGGCTCGACGAACCACTCCTCAGTGCGCCCATTGGCGACCTCGATCACGCGCGTGCGGGCGGAGATCGAGAGCTCGTCAACGCCGTCCTCGGCTGTGACCACCAGGGCCCTGATGCTGCCGAGGCCGAGCAGCGCCTCGGCGATCGTCTCCTGGTAGTGGCGGTCGGAGACGCCGAGCAGCTGGCGCTCGGCGCCCGCCGGGTTGGTCAGCGGCCCGAGGAAGTTGAAGATCGTCCTCACCCCGAGCGCCCTGCGGGCGGGGACGACGTGGGCCATCGCGGCGTGGTGACGGGGCGCGAACATGAAGCCGAAGCCGATCTCGTCGATGCAGCGACCCACCTGCTCCGGGCTGAGCTCGATGTCAACCCCGAGCGCCTCCAGCAGGTCGGCGGAGCCGCAGCGGCTGGTGTTGGAGCGGTTGCCGTGCTTGGCGACCGCGCAGCCGGCCGCCGCCGCGATCAGCGCCGCCGTGGTCGAGACGTTGAAGGTCGAGGGCCCGCCCCCGGTGCCCGCGGTGTCGACCAGGTCGGTGCGAGTCGTGGAGACGGGGGCGGCGAGCGAGCGCATCGTCCGCGCCAAGCCGACCAGCTCCGGCACCGTCTCCCCCTTTGCCCGCAGGGCGATCAGGAAGGCGCCGGTCTGGACCTCGCCGACGCGGCCCTCCATCACCTCGGCGAGGACCGCGGCGGCGTGGTCGGCGGTGAGATGGTCGCCGGCGCAGACCGCGTCGATAGCCCTGCTGAGGACGTCGTTGGGCGTCATGAGCCCTCGCGTTCGCTCTTTGTCGCGCTGGGCGCAACAAATGACGAACTCTGCTGCAGGAAGTTGGCCAGCAGCTTCATTCCCTGCGGCGTCAGGACCGACTCGGGGTGGAACTGAACCCCCTCGGCGGGCAGCTCGCGGTGGCGGGCGCCCATCACCACGTCGCCGAGGCTGGCGCTCAGCTCCAGCTCGTCCGGCAGGTCGGGGTCGGCGACCAGCGAGTGGTAGCGGCCGGCGACCAGGGGGCTGGGCAGGCCGGCGTAGACGGTGCGCCCGTCGTGCTCGATCTCGGCCTCCTTGCCGTGGATCGGCTCGCCCTGCACGGTGCGTCCACCGAACGCCTCGACCAGCGACTGGTGCCCGAGGCAGACGCCGAGCGAAGGCGTGCCCGCCTCGGCGAAGGCGCGGATCGCCTCGACCGAGATCCCGGCCTCGGCGGGCGTGCAGGGCCCGGGCGAGACGACGAGGCGGTCGGCGCCGCGCTCCAGCAGCTCGCCGACCTGAGCTTTGTCGTTGCGGACAACCTCGATCTCCGCCCCCAACTCGCCCAGGTACTGGACCAGGTTGTAGGTGAAGCTGTCGTAGTTGTCGATGACGAGGACTCTCATGGCCAGTCCGGTTGCTCGCAGGCCAGCTCGACCGCACGGAAGACCGCCTTGGCCTTGTTCACCGACTCGTTGTACTCGTAGGCGGGCTTGGCGTCGGCAACCGTGCCGCCGCCGGTCTGGACGTGGATCTGGCCGTCCTTGACGACGACGGTGCGGATGTGGATTGCGGTGTCGAGGTCGCCGTTCCAGGAGAGGTAGCCGATCGCGCCCCCATAGGAGCAGCGCTTGACCGGCTCCAGCTCGTCGATGATCTGCATCGCCCGCACCTTCGGCGCGCCCGAGAGCGTGCCGGCGGGGAGCGCCGAGCGCAGCACGTCCATCGCCCCGACGCCCTCGCGCAGCCTCCCGGAAACCTGGCTGACGATGTGGAGGACGTGCGAGTAGGTCTCGACCGCCATCAGCTCGTCGACCTTGACCGTGCCGTACTCGCAGACCCGGCCCAGGTCGTTGCGGCCGAGGTCGACCAGCATCACGTGCTCGGCCCGCTCCTTGGGGTCGTTGACGAGTCGCTCGGCGAGGCGGCGGTCCTCCTCCTCGTCGCTCCCGCGCGGGTAGGTGCCGGCGATCGGCCGCGTCTCGACCCGGCGGCCGTGCACCTTGACCAGCGGCTCCGGCGAGGCGCCGGCGATTTGGAACTCGCCGAAGTCGAGGAAGTACATGTAGGGAGAGGGATTGACGACACGCAGGCCGCGGTAGATCGAGAAGGCCTCGACCGGGGCGGGAGCGGAGAAGCGCTGCGAGGGGACGACCTGGAAGGCGTCGCCGGCATGGACGTACTCGACGATCCGCGCCACCGCCGCTTCGAACTCCTCCTGCTCCAGGTTGGAGGTGAAGCTGGGCGGATCGGATAGGGCTGGGGCGTCGGGAGCAGGAACGGCGCCGCGCAGACGGCGGCGCACCTCGGTGATCTGGGCCGCAGCGCGCTCGTAGGCGGCGTCGAGCCCACCCTCGTCGTCGGTGAAGGCACAGGCGACGATCGTCAGCTCGTGGCGCAGGTGGTCGAAGGCGAGCAGCACGTCGGTGACCATCAGCGCCATGTCGGGCAAGCCAAGCGTGTCCGGGTTGGGCTCGCCGAGCGGCTCGACCGTGCGGACCAAGTCGTAGCCGAAGAAGCCGACGGCGCCGCCGGCAAACGGCGGCAGCCCCTCGACCGGAGCCGGCCTTAAGCGCTCCAGGTAGCCGGAGAGCGCGGCGTATGGATCAGGCTCCTCGCTGGTCGCGCGCGGCGCAGACTGGCTGGGGCGCTCATCGCCGCTCCACTCGGAGAGGATCCCGTCACTCCAACGCAGCAGCGCCCGCGGTCTGATCCCGACGAAGGAGTAGCGGCCGACCTGGCCCTGCTCGGCGGACTCGAGCAGGAAGCAGGGCGCCCCCTCGGGCTCGCCGGCGCGCAGCTTGAGCAAGGCGGAGACGGGCGTCTCGCAGTCGTCGGCGAAGCGGGCGCGGACCGGAACGACGTTGCCCGCCGCGGCCAGCTCACGGGCCTGCTCAAGACTGGGCTCGAGCCGGATCTCGGCCTCAGCGGCGACGGCCATTCAGCACCTCCATCGCTGCCGCCTGCGAGACCTCGCGCGAGGCGAGCAGCACGCTGAGGTGGTAGAGCAGGTCGGCAGCCTCTTCGGCGACGCGCTCGTCGGACTCCTCACGCGCCGCCCGCACCACCTCCTCGGCCTCCTCCTCGATCTTCTCGCCGAGCAGCTTCGGGTCATCGAGCAGCTTCGCCGTGTAGCTGCCCTCGGGACGCTCGGCGGCGCGGCTGCGCAGGATGCGCTCCAGCGCCGGCAATGCCTCGTGTGGGACGGAGGCGGGCTCTCCGGCAACCGCCGGGGCGTCCTTCTCGGTCGAGGCCGAGCCGCCCAGCTCCCGGTAGAAGCAGGAGCGCTCACCGGTGTGGCAGGCGGGCCCAGCCGGCTCGACCAGGGCAAGAAGCGCATCCCCGTCGCAGTCGTAACGCAGCTGCCGCAGCCGCAGCACGTTGCCCGACTCTTCGCCCTTGCGCCAGATGCGTTCGCGCGAGCGACTGAAGAAGTGGACTTCACCCGTCTCGACCGTCAGCCTCAGGGACGCCTCGTTCATGTAGGCAAGCGTCAGCACCTCACCAGTGGCGAAGTCCTGGGCGATGCACGGCGCCAGCCCACGCTCGTCGAATTTCACCTGCTCAAGCATCGAACAATCGTATGGCAGGGAAATGGCGACCGGGAGTCCTTGCTGCGTTCGAGGCGATGGGGGATGCCCCGAACGGGCGGATACTCAAAGTGCCGAGCTAATTAGCTCGGCACTTGTCCGGGCGGGGCATCCCCCATCGCCTCACTCGATCCCCAGCCGATCAAGCAGGTCCTCGTCGCGGCGCCAGCGACGGCGAACTCGGACCTGGAGATCGAGGTGGACCTTTGCGTCCAGCTCGGCTTCCAACGAACGACGGGCACCCGCACCTATTTCGCCCACCTTGGCGCCGCCTTTGCCGATCAGGACGCCCTTCTGCGACTCGGTCTCGGCCCAGACCTCGGCGCGGACCGTGACCAGGCCGTCCTCGCGCTCGGACACCTCCTTGACCGAGACCTCGACCGAGTGGGGGATCTCGTCGCGGGTCCGGTTCAGCACCTGCTCGCGAATCAACTCGGCGAGCAGCACCTCGCTCGACTGGTCGCTGTGGTCCTCCGGCGGGTACATGTAGTGACCCTCCGGAACCAGCTCCGCTAGCCGCTCGACCAACTCCTCCAACCCCTCGCCGCTGCGGGCGCTGACCGGGAAGACCTCGTCGACCCCCTCCAGCTCGGCCGCCTCGGCGAGCACCGGCACCAGCTCGTTGGGACCGATCCGGTCGACCTTGTTGACCGCGCAGATCGTCGGCACGCCGGCGTTCGCGGCCAGCAGGGCGCGGGCAATGAAGCGGTCACCGGGACCGATCCCCTGCTCGCCGTTGACGACGAAGAGGGCCGCGTCGGAGTCGGCCAGCTCGCGCTCCACCCGCCGCTGCATGCGCTCGGTGAGCACGTCGCGAGGCCGCTGCACGCCGGGCAGGTCGACGAGGACCAGTTGGCAGCCCGCCTCGGGGTCAGTAACGATGCCGCGAATTGCCCGCCGCGTCGTCTGCGGGCGGGCCGAGACGATCGCCACATGGGAGCCGACGACCGCGTTGACCAGCGTCGACTTGCCCACGTTGGGGCGGCCGGCCAAGCCGATGAAGCCGGCACGCGTCATCGCAGGCCGTCCAGCACCCGCGCCTGCAGGGCGAGCATCTCGCCGTCGTCGGTCTCGTGGTCGTGGCCGCAGAGGTGGAGGACTCCGTGGACGGCGGCCTCGGTCAGGTCCGAGCAGTGCTCGGGGCAGATCGCCACGTCGCCCAGCTCACGCGGGCCCGCGGTCGGCTCCGTCCCGTCGATCGGGAAGGCGAGCACGTCGGTCGGCGCGTCTTTTGCCCGGTGCCCCCGGTTCAGCTCACGAATGCGCCCCTCGCCAACCAGCTCCACCCCGAGGTGACCGTCGGAGACTGCAGCAGCCGCGAGCGCAGCCGCGACCGCGTCGCGCAGCTCGGCGGGCACGTCGGAGAGATCGAGGCTCAAGAGCCCGGCGTCGGCCCGTGTTCCGCCCGCGCCGCGCGCTCGCGGCTGCCGTGCTCGTCGTAGGCGGCGACGATCCGCTGGACGAGCTTGTGGCGGACGACGTCCTCGCCGCCGAAGTGGACGAAGGAGATGTCCTGCACCGCGTCGAGGATGTCCCGGACGACGATCAGGCCCGAGCGCTGATCGGTCGGCAGGTCGATCTGGGTGACGTCCCCGGTCACCACCATCCGCGAGTTGAACCCGAGCCGGGTCAAGAACATCTTCATCTGCTCCGGGCTCGTGTTCTGCGCCTCGTCGAGGATCACGAAGGAGTCGTTAAGGGTGCGGCCGCGCATGAACGCCAGCGGCGCCACCTCGATCACGCCGCGCTCGAAGTAGCCGTTGACCCGGTCGGGGTCGAGCATGTCGTAGAGCGCGTCGAAGAGCGGCCGCAGGTAGGGGTCAACCTTGGCCTGGATGTCGCCGGGCAGGAAGCCGAGCCTCTCCCCCGCCTCGACCGCGGGCCGGGTGAGGATGATCCGCTGCACCTGGCGCTCGGCCAGCGCGTGCGCCGCCATCGCCACCGCGAGGAAGGTCTTGCCGGTGCCGGCCGGGCCGATGCCGAAGGTGACCGTGTGGTCGCGAATCGAGTCGACGTAGCGCTTCTGGTTGAGCGTCTTCGGTGCCACCTTGGTGTTGCGATGGCGCCAGACGACGTCCTCGAGGATCTCCGCCGGGCTCTCGTGCGCGTCGAGCGCGCCGGTGACCGCTTCGATCGTGCCCGGCGCAACCTCATGTCCCTGCTCGATCAGCTCGACCAGCTCGTCGACCACGGTGGCGGCGGTCTGCACGTCGCCGGAGTCGCCGTCGAGGGTGAGGACGTTGCCGCGCAGGTGCAGCTCGCAGTCGAGATGGCCGCGCAGGGCCCGCAGCACAGCGTCCTCGGAGCCCGCCAGCTCGGCGGCGACGGTGTTGTCGAGGGTGAGCTGCCTACGCGCCAAGCCGCTCACGCACCGCCGCGCTGACCCGCTTGCCGTCAGCGCGCCCGCCGACCTTCGGCATCAGCGCCGACATCACCTGGCCCATCTGCTTCTGCTCGCTGGCCCCGCTCTCGGCGACCGCGGCATCGACCAGCTCGGCCAGCTCCTCGTCGGAGAGCTGCTGCGGCAGGTAGGCCTCGATCAGCTCCGCCTCGGAGCGCTCGGCCTCGGCCTGCTCGGCCCTGCCGCCCTCGTGATAGGCCTCCGCCGCTTCGATTCGCTTCTTGCGCTCGCGCTGGAGGACCGCGACCTCGTCGCCATCGCCGTCGCCCAGCTTCGCCTCCTTCTGCAGCGCATCGACGATCATCCGCAGCGCCGCGGCACGCTCCCGCTCGCCCGCCTTCATCGCGGTGCGCACGTCTGCCTGGACCTGCTCGAGGACGCTCATTCGCTTAAGGGTAATTGTCCGCCGAGATCGCGATCTGCTCCACCTCTCCCAACGGCATCTGGAGGAAGCGGGTGCCGAGGTCGCGGAAGGAGTCGACGTCTCCTGTGCAGAGGAAGCGGTAGGAGCCCTCGCCGTCGCTCGCTCGGGCGAGGTCGCGGCGCTCGAGCGTGCGCTGCACAGCCGCGGCGACTGCGTGGCCGCCGCTGACCAGGCGCACGTCGCGGCCGAGGATGCGCTGCAGCATCGGCGCCACCAGCGGGTAGTGGGTACAGCCGAGGATCAGGGTGTCAACCTCGGCTCGTTGCAGCGGCGCGCAGTAGGAGCGAGCCATCTCGACCACGCCCTGGTCGAAGGGGGAGCCGTCCTGGATGAAGGGGGCGAGGTCAGGCGCCTCGACTTCGGTGACCTCCAGGGCACGGCCCTGCTCTTCGAGCGCCTGCCGGTAGGCACCGCTCTTGACCGTGTTCGGCGTCGCCAGCACGCCGACCCTGGCGCTGTCGGTGATCGCCGCCGCAATCTCGGCCTGTGGCTCGACTACCGGGACCACCTCCACCCCGTGCTCGGCCGCGACCTCCCGGGCCACGTCAGTACCGACCGACGTCGCCGTGTTGCAGGCGATCACCAGCAGCTTGGCGTCACCTAGCAGCAACGAGGCAATCGACCTGATTCTCTTTCTCAGTTGTTCCGGGTCCTTGGTCCCGTAGGGGAACCACGCCGTGTCGCCGAGGTAGACGTAGTCCTCCTCGGGCAGCGAGACCAGGCACTCGTGCAGGACGGTGAGTCCGCCGACGCCGGAGTCGAACATCGCCACCGGCAGCGAGGTGTCGAGCTGGGGAGCCGGAGACGACAGGGCCGCGGCTAGAGGAAGGGCTTGTAGGTCATGAAGAAGATCGCCACGACCACGATCAGACCGGCGAGGCCACCGACTTTGCCGATCCGGTCGCTCAGCGCCGTGAACTCATCGCTGAGCGAGTCGCCGGACTTGAGATCGCGTTCGGCCAGCTCCTTGGCCTTGCGGGTCTGCGGCTGGAAGAAAGCGTGTTGGAGGCCGAAGAGGACGATGATCGCGACGAAGCCGACGGTGATGAACGCGGCGTTGGTCTCCCAGTCCCCGTCGATCAGCAGGTAGATGCCGGCGAGCAGCAGCACGATCATTCCCGGGTTGACGAGGTAGCGGTCGCACTTCTGCACGCCGGCGAGGATCGCCGGCGTCGCGCGCGGGTATTGCGGCGCGACCGAGAAGAAGAGCGCGTAGCCGAAGGTCGGACCGAAAGCGAGCACCACCGCGAGAATGTGCAGGAAGAGCGCGATCTTGTAGCCCGGATCGACTATCGAGGCGAGCGGCATCGGCGAAAACATATCGGTGCGCACGGCGGACTTGTCGAGTTTCTTTCGCTATGCGAGCGAAAGTCGACAATCAGCGCATGAGAAGCAGTGCCGCCCAGTCGCCGTCGCTGCGGCGATCGTGCTCTGCGAGGCCGGCGGGTGCGAATGCGGTGGCGATGTCGTCGAGCTCGGCCGGCAGAAGACCCGAGAGCACCATGGTGGAGGGCAGCGGGGGAGGACTCGCCGAAGCAACAGCAAGGAGGCTCCGTCGAGCCCTCCCCCGCTGCCCATCGTCATCGAGCTGCCGGGATACCTCTCTGAGAATTGGGGCCGTCATGTTGGCTACGACGGTCGGAGCGAGCGTGGGCAGGGACTCGCGGAGGTTGCGGCGCTCGAAGGCAATCGAGACGTCGTTGGCGCGAGCGTTGACGGTTGCTGCTTCGATTGCTGGGGCCTCATGGTCGTAGCCACGCACTGGGGTCCAGCCAAGCTTCGATGCGGCTATCGCCAGAACGCCGGAGCCGGTGCCTAGATCGACCAACTCGCCCTGAGCCCCGCCTGACTCAGCCAGCTCCAATAGGAACTCCAGGCAGAGACGGGTGGTTGGGTGGGCGCCGGTGCCGAAGGCGCGGCCGGGGTCGACGACCAAGTCGACGATTCCGGGGTCGGGGTGCGGCGGCTCCCAGGAAGGACGCAGCCAGAGACGCTCGGCGACCAAGAGCGGTTTGTGGAAGTCCTGCCAGCGGTCCGCCCAGTCGTCGGGTACCTCGGTGGCGACCACCTCGACCAGGCCGTCGCCCGCTGCCGCCTCCACCTCTCCCAGCTCCGGCAGCTCGCCCTCGCCGCCGTAGATCGCGTACTCGACGTATCCCTCCCCGCGTTCCTCCTCGACCCCGTTGGGGGCGAGCACGGTCAGCTCCGCCAGCACCAGCTCGGCCTGCTCCGGAGAGCAGCGAACGGCGAGCCGGATCACCCGAAGGCTCTGCGGACGCGGGAGAAGAAGCTCTCCTCGTCACCCTGGCGCCGGACGTTGCGCGGCTCGAGCGCCTCGTCCAGCCGCTCGGCGAGCTCGCGCTGCTCCTCGGAGAGGTCGGTGGGGACGATCACGTGGATTGCGATGACCAGGTCCCCGGGCGGGCCGCCGCGGGAGCCCGGCAGGCCGTGCCCGCGCAGCGCGAAGCGGGTGCCGTGCTGAATGCCGGCCGGCAGCTCGATCTCGCGCTTGCCCTCGTGGCTGGGGATCTGGATCGTCGCCCCCAGCATCGCCTCGACCGCGGAGATCTCGACCGTGTGCAGCAGATCCTGCCCGCGCATCGGCCCCTGCCGCATCTCGAAGCCGCCGCTGAAGAAGGCCTGGAAGATCTCCTCGACCGAGCCGAAGGCGGTGCCGCCCCCGGGAAAGCCGCCGCTGCGCAGGCCCTCTTGTCCGTAGGCGTCGTAGGTGCGGCGACGCTCGGGGTCGGAGAGCACCTCGTAGGCTTCCGCCGCCTCCTTGAACTTCTCCTCCGCCTCGGGGTCGTGGTTGTTGACGTCGGGGTGGAGCTCGCGGGCGAGGCGCCGAAATGCGCTCTTCACCTCCTTCTCGGAGGCGTCGCGGCCGACACCCAGGGTCTCGTAGAAGTCGCGCGGCATCGTCTAGGCGGCGTAGACCGTCTCGCAGTAGCGCGAGAGCTCGCGCGCGGCGCCCCGCACCGAGGCGATCGCGGTCGCGTAGTCCATCCGCAGTGGGCCGACGACCCCGACCGAACCGAGGTTGCGGTGCCCGAGCCCGTAGTTGGCGCCGACGACGCTGACCGAGCGCAGCTCCGGCTGCGGGTTCTCGCCGCCGATCCAGCAGAAGACCGAGCTCTCGGCGAGCGCCGAGCGCAGGACCCCGAGCACCGCCGCGCGCCCCTCCAGCGCCCCCATCAGCTCGTCGACGTGAGGAAGGTCGGCGAGGTGCTCGGCCGAGAGCAGTCGCGAGAGCCCGTGGACGTAGAGGGTGTCGCCGAGCGGCGGTGCCGTGACCAGCGCCATCAGGTCGGTGACCTGGGCCAGCGCCTGGCTCGTCTCCCGCATCGCCTCGTCGACCTCGCGGCGCAGCCGAGACAGCTCGAGGGCGACGCCGACGCCGGCGGGAGGGCCGCCCGTCGCCAGCATCAGGTCGACGTAGTGGCGGTAGCCGGCGTCGGTCGGCACCCGGCCGGCGGACGTATGTGGATGAGTGAGGAGCCCGACCGCCTCCAGCGCAGCCAGCTCGGCGCGCACGGTGGACGGGCCCCACTCGACATCGGTCCTCTCGGCGATCTGCTTCGACGCCACCGGATTGGCCGAGGAGAGATACCCCTCGACCACCAAGCGCAGAATCAACTCTTGCCTCTGGGAAAGCATCCTTCGGATTCTAGGTCAGCACAGGACGCCCCTCCCGTGGGGCCCCAAGCTGCAGCGACAGCGGCGTGTCGCGGCGGGTGGCGTCGATCTGGGGGACCACCCCCGAGGAAGCTTTAGCTACCGCAGGGGGTGGTGGGTCCAGATCGACGACAGGACCCGCCGCGCCAGGGCGCTAAAGCTGAATCTCCGCTTCGGCGTTGCGAATGATCTGGTTCTCGCCCTGGGTGGCGACCGTGTCGATCGTCACCCGGTCGCCGTCCGCCGACTTGACCGTGCCGGTGACGACGATCTCCTGCTCGGGGACCCCCATCCCCCGGAACTGCACCGAGAGGCGCTTCAGGGCGCGCGGGTCGCCGTCCGCCAGCGCCGTGTTGGCGCGGGCGACGACGCCCATCGAGTAGAGGCCGTGGAGGATGTTGCTCGGCAGCCCGACCGCTTTCGCGAACTCGGGATCGATGTGGATCGGGTTGAAGTCGCCGGAGGCGCCCGCGTAGCGGTGCGGCAGGTACTTGTCCGGCATCACCCGCAGCTCGGGGACCTGGTCGCCCTCGTTCAGCTCAGCCACTTCATACCCCCCTGACGATGTTGGTCCAGACGGCGCGCACGACCTGCTCGCCGTCCTGGTTGACGGACACCGACTCGAAGACGTAGAAGCCCTTGCCGTCTTTCTCGTAGATCTCCAGGCACTTCGGCGTCGTCGTGATCTCGTCGCCGGAGCAGACCGGCTCGCCCCACTCGAACACCTGGCCGCCGTGCACCATCGTCGCGAAGTTCATCCCGACCTCGGGGTCGAGGATCGCCGGCGCCACCGCCGGCCCGCTGTAGACAACGGCGAACATCGGCGGCGCGGCGACGTCGCGGAACCCGGCCGCCTTGGCGGCCTCGACGTCGAAGTGCACCGGGTTGTCGAGCCCGAGCGCGTTCGCGTACTCCTTGATCTTCTCCCGGCCGACCTGGTAGGTCGTCCCGGGCCACTCCTTGCCTACTGCGTCTGTCTTTATCGCCATGGCGCGGGACCCTATCTACTCGTCGATCTCCAGCACCGCCAGGAACGCCTCCTGCGGCACTTCCACGCGACCGACCGACTTCATCCGCTTCTTGCCGGCCTTCTGCTTCTTCAGGAGCTTCTGCTTGCGGGTGACGTCGCCGCCGTAGAGCTTCGCGGTGACGTCCTTGCGCAGCGCCTTGACCGTCTCGCGGGCGAGGATGTTCGAGCCGATCGCCGCCTGCACCGGCACGTCGAAGAGCTGGCGCGGAATCGTCTTGCGCAGCCGCTCGACCAGGCGCTTGCCCTGCTCGTAGGCGAATTCGCGGTGAACGATGATCGAGAGCGCATCGACCTTGTCGCCGGCGAGCAAGATGTCGACCTTGACCAGGTCGGAGGCCTGGTTGCCGATCGGCTCGTAGTCGAGCGAAGCGTAGCCGCGGGTCGAGGACTTGAGCAGGTCGAAGAAGTCGAGGACGATCTCGGCGAGCGGCATGTCGTAGCGGATCTGCACCCGCTGAGGACTGAGGTAGTGCATGTCGACGTGGGTGCCGCGGCGCGACTGGCAGAGCTCCATCACGGCGCCGACCTGCTCGGAGGGACAGATGACCGTGGCCCGGATGAAGGGCTCCTCGATCTCTTCGATCGTGCCCGGGTCGGGCAGGTCGGTCGGGCTGTGGACCTCGACGTGCTCGCCGTTGGTCAGGTTGACCTCGTAGCGCACGTTCGGGGTCGTCGCCAGCAGCTCGAGGCCGTACTCGCGTTCGAGCCGCTCGCGCACGATCTCCATGTGCAGCAGGCCGAGGAAGCCGCAGCGGAAGCCGAACCCGAGCGCCTCCGAGGTCTCCGGCTCCCACGACAGCGCGGCGTCGTTGAGCGCCAGCTTCTCGAGCGCGTCGCGCAGGTCTTCGAAGCGGTCGGTGTCGATCGGGAAGAGGCCGCAGAAGACCATCGGCCGCACCTCGCGGTAGCCCTCCAGCGGCTCGGTCGCCGACCCCTCGAGCGAGGTCAGCGTGTCGCCGACGCGCAGCTTGGCGACGTCCTTGATCCCGGTGATCAGGTAGCCGACGTCACCGGCCTCCATCCCCTGCACCGCGGTCATCGCCGGGCGGAAGAAGCCGATGTCGTCGATGTCGGCCTCGGTCCCGTTCTGCATCGCGACGATCCGACCGTGCTTGCGGAAGGCGCCGTCGACCATCCGCACGTAGGCGATCACGCCGCGGTACTGGTCGAACTCGGAGTCGAAGATCAGCGCCCGGGGCGGTGCCGCCGGGTTGCCCTCGGGCGGCGGCACGCGGGCGACGATCGCCTCCAGGACGTCGACCACCCCCTCCCCGGTCTTGGCCGAGATCGGCATCGCGTCGCTCGGATCGCTGCCGAGCAGGTCAGCGATCTCCCCGGCGACCCGCTCCGGCTCGGCCCCCGGCAGGTCGACCTTGTTGATCACCGGGATCAGCTCAAGCCCGTTCTCGACCGCCAGGTATGTGTTAGCGACGGTCTGGGCCTCGACGCCTTGAGCGGCGTCGACGACGAGCAGGGCGCCCTCGCAGGCGGCGAGGCTGCGTGAGACCTCGTAGGAGAAGTCGACGTGGCCCGGGGTGTCGATCAGGTGCAGGTGGTAGGTCTCGCCGTCCGAGGCCTTGTACTCGACCCGCACCGCCTGCGCCTTGATCGTGATCCCGCGCTCGCGCTCGAGGTCCATCGAGTCGAGTACCTGGGCGCGCATTTTCTTCGGGTCGACGGCGCCGGTGATCTCGAGGATGCGGTCGGCAAGGGTCGACTTGCCGTGGTCGATGTGGGCGATGATCGAGAAGTTGCGGATGTGGTCCATCGGCGGGGCGGAGTATGGCGGGCGGGTCCGGCCGGCGGGTCCTGTCGTCGGGGCTCGCCCGGCACGCGCCCTACGCGCTGCTTCGGGCAGAGGGATATCGCGATGTCAGGGACGCAGCCTCGCCCTCAGCAGCCTTCGGGCGCAGCCAGCCGACCCCGACGCCACCCGCCGGAGGAACCGCATGCCAGTCACGGGCACGCCGATGGATCCAGCCTTGTCCTTAGCTCGTAGACGACTGTGGGGGGCTTGCGGAGGACGACTTTGACCTCAGCGCTTTCGGTCCAGCGAGCCGTCAGCGGGTATGGGGGCTTTCCCGGTTCCATGCGGTCGCGGGAGGTGATTACGTAGTCGTAGTCACCCTTGTTGAGGAGGCGGCGCCATTGGGGGCAGCTGTTGGGAGCGACGAAGCCGCCGTGGGGGCGCTCTTCGCCGATGAAATCGACCTGGTTGGAGAGGTCGGTGCCGAAGAGGGGGTACTGGCGGGTGCTGGTCGTGGCGATGCGGGAGCCGGAGATGTCGCGTGACCAGGCGAAGACGGCGTTGAGGCCCGGGGTTGTAAAGGACGGGTCCACGTAGCGGCTCTCCAGGTAGTGGCGCTGGACCGGGTAGCCGATCGCGACCACCAACAGCACAAGGATCGCCAGGCCGGTACGGGCAGGGGATACCCCCCGCCCGGACAAGCGCCGAGCCAGTTGGCTCGGCGCTTTGAGTATCCGCCCGTTCGGGGGATATCCCCTGCCCGCCTCTCGAAGGCGAGTCGGCAGCCCGATTGGGACGAGGGCCAGGCCAAGGGCCAGAGCGGGAGCCAGGTAGCGGAGGCCGGACTCGAAGCCGCGGGGCATTCCCTCGGGGCCGGAGGCTGAGGTTGGGGCTACCAGCCAGGCGAGCAAGGCAGCGAGGCCGGTTAGGGCGGTGACGAGCAGGAGTGGATCTCTCGATGACCCACTCCGGAGCTGACCCAGCAACGGGAGCAGCAGGCCGGCGAGGGCGGCGGCGAGCAGCAAGGGCCACACAAGCGAGAGGCCGTCGTGGAGGCCGGGCAGGAGCCAGTCGGACCAGACGGCGCCGTCGGTTAGGTAGCCGAGCACGCTGTGGCCTTCGCGCCCGCCAAGAGCCTGGTCGGGCGCGGGGAGCGAGATCGGACCGACGCTGTCGATCCAGGGGAGCGGGTTGCCGGTGTGGACGAGGTTGCGGAGGTACCAGTAGCCACCACCGGCCAGCGCCGCGAGGGCGCCGACCGCGAACGCGCGCCAACGAGCTCCCGCTGGCGCAACGAAGGCGAGTCCAGTCACGAGAACAGCAGCAGGTAGGAGGAAGTTGAGCTTGGTCCCCGCGGCAAGCCCCGCGGCAAGCCCTACGACGACCGGCGCGTTCGTCATTTGTTGCGGCAGACGAGACAAATGACGAACGCGCTCGCTTGTCCTCTCGTCGCTGTCGGATCGTGCGTTGAGCGCAATCGCCACAGCTGCAAGCAGGAAGAAGATCCCGACGATGTCGTTCCGCGCCTCTCCCGCTTGGTCTGTCAGCGCAGGGACGCTCAATGCAATCGCCCCCAGCGCCAGAGACCAAGGCGCCACGCCATACGGCCGCCCGATGCACCAGCACGCAACCAGGCAGCCGATGAACCAACCGAGATTCAGCAGCGGCGAGAGCAGATCCCGGTCGAACGCCAGCATCCCGACCGCATGGAACACCTCGGAATTAGCCGGGTAGAACCAAGCCAGAAACTGTGGGGCGATGAAGTGCAGATCCCAGGTGCTCCCACTCTGGAAGAACCCGGCAGCGAACGGCCCGTGGTACCAGGTCGAGTCGAACCCGGTCATGCCTGTCGACAAATTCGGCTTGACCTCCAGTCCGAACTTGACAACAGCGATCGCGGCAATCGACAGGGCGACGACTGCGGTCAGGTAAGGAGGGCGGGGGGGTTCCTCCGGCGCAGCGGCGTCCTGTTTTTCGCCCCGCCCTCCCTCACGGTCAGCCGCCGGCTCAACAGGCGAAAAACCCAGCAAGACGGAGGGACCCCCCCGCCCTCCTCCCAGGCTCATCCAGAGACCCAATCCCACGGCACTCACGGTGAGGATGTAAGGGACCGGGTCGAAGAGCCCGAAGCTGCCAAGTAGCTCCCCAGCCCCGAGCAAGATCGCCAGCGCTAGAACCGAAGTTGCGAGATGAGCTGGCGCACCCTCAAAGTCAGGCAGTAGCCGCCGCCGGAGTGTCACAGCGCCGAGCCAGGCGAAGCCGACCAGCGAGAGGATCTCGACGACGCCCAGTAGGTAGCGCGGCAGGTCCAGCATGGGCCTAGCGCCTGCTGGGCAGGAGGCGCATGATTTGGTCGAGCTCAGCGATCCTCAGCAGCTTCGCGGCCCCCACGTAGACGAGGCCGCCGAGCCCGAGAGCGGTGCCGAGGGAGACGATTTGGCCGCCGAGGTCGCGGCCCAGCGCGTCGTCGAGCAGGTCCCAAGCGCCGAAGGAGGCGGCGGCAAGCGCGACCGAGGCGAGAAGGATGCGGATGCCGGTGTCGGCGAGGCGCCTCAGCTCGAGGCCGCCGAGGAGGCGGCGCAGAATCACGCACTGGGCGACGACGCTGGCGCCGGTCGCGATCGCGGTCGAGGCGACGATCCCTCCCACGCCGAGGTGGTAGAGGCCGAGCGCCGCGAGCGCCGTCACCGCCAGGTTGGCGGCGGCGATCGTGGTCGGCACCCAGGGCCGCTGAAGGCTGAAGAAGGTGCGGGTGAGGAGCAGGAAGAGGCCGTTGGTCGGCAGCGAGAAGGCGAACCAGAAGAGCGCCGTCGCGACCAGGGTCGTCTGCTCGGGGTTGAACTCGCCGCGCTGGTAGACGAGGCGGATCATCGGTTCGGAGAGGACCAGGACCGCCGCCGCCGCAGGAACCAGCACGAAGAGGATCTGCCGCATCCCGTTGGCCATCGTCGCGCGCAGGCTCTCGTGCTCCCCGCGCGAGGCGAAGCGGGCCAGGGTCGGGAAGAGGACGGTGGCGATCGCGACCGCGAAGATCCCCTGCGGCAGCTGGTAGATCCGGAACGCCTTGTCGATCGCGGCCGGGGCCTGCTCGCTGACGAGGCTGCCGAAGAGGCTGTTGATCAGCAGGTTGAAGTTGATCAGCCCGAGGCTGATCGTCACCGGCAGCATCAGGAGGAGGACGCGGCGCAGGTCGCGGTTGCGCCAGTCGAAGCTCCAGGCGAACCGGAACGGCGTGTTGCGCAGGTCGGCGACGACGATCAGCAGCTGGACCAGGGTGCCGGCGAGGACGCCGATCGCGTAGGCGTAGATCCGGTCCTGCCCCTCGAACATCGGCTCGAGCAGGACCAGCCCGGCGATGATCGTCAGGTTCCAGAACAGGGGGGCGATGGCGAAGGCGCCGAAACGGTCGTAGCTGTTGAGGATGCCGACCACGACCCCGCTCGCCCCGAGCAGGATCAGGATCGGGAAGAGGAGCTGGGAGAGGGCGACGGTGAGGTCGAGGATCGTCCCCTCGAAGCCGGGGGCGAAGAGCGGCACGAGCAGCGGCGCCGCGAGCACGAAGAGGGCCGTGATCGCGGCGAGGACGATGGTGACGAGCAGCAGCAGGGTCGAAGCGAGCCGGAAGGCCTCCCGGTACTGCTTGCGCTCCAGGTGCTCGGTGAAGACCGGGATGAAGGCGGGCTGCAGGGCGGCGTCGGCGAAGAGGCTGCGAATCAGGTTGGGGACCTGGAAGGCGATCGTGAAGGCCGACATCGGGCCGCTGATCCCGTAATAGCTCGCGGCGACGATCTCGCGACCCAGCCCGGCAACCCGCGAGGCGGCCGTGGCAACAGAGAAGAACGCCGTCGAGCGGGCGATCCGGCCCGCCGGGCGGCTCTCTTCACGCGTCTCGGCGGTCTCCAAGCCTAGTGCCCCGTCTTGTGACATCGGCTAGGAAATGACGAGGGCCAGGCGTTGCCAGACAAGGACGCAGGGAGTCCGAATAGCAGAGCTATTCGGACGACTGAGGACGCAGTATGGCGACGAGCTGGCACTGTCATTTCCAGTCGGATGTTGCGAGACGGGGCACCATCTCACTCGCTATAGTCGGCCGCCCGAACATGGCCAACATAGCCTCACAGAAGAAGCGGATCCTACGCAGCGAGCGCGAGCGGACCGAGAACCGGCTGCTCACAAGCACGATCAAGACCTACTTCCGCCGCCTCGAGGCCGCGGTCGAATCCGGCGATGCCGACACGATCGCCGCCGAGCAACGCTCGCTCGTCTCGCGGATCGACAAGGCCGTCCAGAAGGGCGCGCTGCACAAGAACACCGCTGCTCGCAAGAAGTCCCGCGCCGCGCGAATCGCCGGCGCCTAGCGGCGTCCTCGGTCGCTCGCGTGCAGAGCACGCCACGCTCCCTGCGTCCTTGCTATGCACCGGCGCTCGCGCGGCGCAAAGCCAGCGTAAGCGCCAGCTCGTCGCCGTAGTCGGCGCCGCCCCGGCACCAGACCTCCAGATCGGCGAGGACAACGGTAGCGTCGCGCAGGTCGTCGAGGCTCGCCTCGCGCAGGCGGGAGACGAGCTGCTTGGCGGCGTAGGGGTGCATGCCGAGCGAGGACTCGACCTGCTTGGGCGGGACCCCCTCCTCCAGCTGAGCGGCCGCGGCGCAGGCCTTGCGCAAGCGCGAGGCGAGGCCGTAGATCAACCCAGTGACGTTCTCGCCCTGGGCGATCAGGCGCTCTCCGATCCGCAGCGCCCCGGCGGGGTCGCGTTCGAGGAGAGCGTCGGAGAGCGACCAGACGGCCGTCTCGGAGGTGTCGGAGATCATCGCGTCGAAGTCCTCCGCGGTCACCTCCCCCCCCTCGCCGGCCCAGAGCGCGAGGCGCTCGAGCTCGTTGCGGAGCCGCAGCGAGCTCGTCCCCATCCGCTCGACCAGGACGCGGGCCGCCGCGGGCTCGAGGCGGAATCCGAGCCGCTGGGCGTCGGCGACCAGGACGCGCGGCATGTCCCGCGCCTTCGGCGCCTCGAACTCATGGACTTCGCCCTCCTCGGCCTTGACCGCGCGCAGGAGCTTCGGCGGCGCTTTGGCCCGCGAGATCAGGACCAGGGTCAGGTCGGGAGGAAGCTCCCCCAGCGCGGTCGCGATCGGGTCGAGCTGGCGGTCGCGCCAGCGCTCGACCCCGTCGACGAGCAGGTAGCGCCGCGACTGGGTCAGCGACATTGCCGGGATCGCCGCCAGCACAGCCTCGTGATCGGGCGCACCCTTCCCCTCGCTGGGCTCGAACACCTCGAGGGCGGCGACTCCGCCGTCGCCTTCGGCCCGGGCGCGAAATCGCGCCCTAGTCGCGTCGATCTTGGCTTCGTCGGTGCCGGCGATCAGGTAGAGCGAGCGGAGGCCCTCGGCCATGCGGGCGAGTCTAGACACAGGCGCGGGCCGAGCCGCGCGGCGCTACTTGTCCTTGCCGTACCCGTGACCGGAGCCGGATTCTCCCTTTTCCTCCACGGGCAGGGTGTCGGTCTCGTTCTTGCCCGGCTCGTACACGGGAGGCGCCGGCTTGCTCGGAGTCGGCTCAGCGCCTGCCTTGTCGACCGGCGGTGGGGAAGTCTTCGCACCAGACGGCTTGGACTTGGAGCCGGACGACTTCGGCTTCGCAGTCGCCGTCGTCGTGGGGCCCTTGGAAGGCGATCCCTTGCCGTTCGCGGCCACCTTGTCCTTGCCCCGGGTCTTCTTGCCCTCGGCCCCAGCAGCAGCCTTGTTGCCATTCCCATCGCTCTCCTTGGCGCTAGCCGCCGGAGCCGCCTGCGCCGACGGGGGAGCCCCCGCCGCCGAGGGAGGGGGCGTGGGCGAGGTGTCGACCACCGGCGGTGGCGCGGGTGGCGGCTCAGGGGCGGTTTCGCTCGGCGCAGGACCCGGGCTCGACGTGACCGGAGCCGCCGCGGCCACCTGGCGCGAGCCCTGCTGACCCCTGGAGCCGTCGAGGCCGCTGCCGCCGGATACCGACCCGGCTCGCGACGGCGCGACACCGACACCGGACCGAGGAGTCGAGGCCGCGCCGCCACCAGAGCTTCCGGGGACCGCCGAAGCGATCTCGTCAGCAGGGGGCTTGTTGGGAAAGCCAGGGAGAGGTCCCCCGGAGACGCTGGGCCAGCCCTGCTGGAGGACGAGGGCGACGAGGATCAGGCCGACCGCGGTGACCAGCCCGAGCATCGCGAAGGTCGCGCTCCGCAGCCTGTCCAGCAGCTTGTCCCCCAGCATGAACACCATTAAGGACATCGACCGAGAGCCGGCGGCGACCAAGCTCGTCGCTGAAAAAACCCAATACTGGGTGGGTAATTCGTCGAGGCTGACAATGTCAGTCTCCGGCGCTGGCCTCGATCCGGCCGCGGCCGACGTCGAGGACGACGGCGCCATCTCGGTCGGTGCGCAAGGTGCGGACGCCGTGCGCGGCCAGCGTCGCCAGCGTGGCGGGAGCCGGGTGTCCGTACGTGTTCTCCTCTCCGACCGAGATCAAGGCCAGCGCCGGAGCCATGCGTCCGAGGAGCGCGTCGAGACCGGCGTCCTCGCTGCCGTGGTGGGCGACCTTCAGCACGTCGACGGGCCCGGGGTCGAGCGGCGCGGCCTCGGCCTCGGCATCGGCCGCGAGCAGCGCCGTGAAGTCGCGCCAACGTGCGAGGAGGACCAGGGATCGCTCGTTGGGATCGGCGCCGGCGCCTCCTTCGCCGAGCAGTTCGCGCGGCGGCCAGATCGCTTCCAGGTGCAGCTTGCCGGTGCGGAGCTCGTCTCCTGCCGCGAGCCGCAAGGGCACCGCGCCGGCAGCCGCCGCGGCGACGCGCAGCTCCCGTCCGGCCACCGCGTAGACGAACCGCTCCACCGGCACATGCCCGAGCAGCTCTTCGATCCCTCCCGCGTGGTCGGACTGGTCGTGGGTGACGACGACGGCGCCGAGGCGCTCCACCCCCGCCGCGGCGAGCTGCTCGGCCACCCTCGCGCCAGGCGGGCCGCCGTCGACGAGGACCGGCGCCGCGTTGGCGGGCTGAAGCAGGACCGCGTCTCCCTGGCCGACGTCGAGGAAGGAGACGCGCAGGCCACTCGGCGGCGCAACGGTCTTCCCTCCTCCCCGCCCCGGAGCGACGGCGAGGGCGAGGACGCCGAGCGCCACGGCGACGGCGAGGAGCACCGGGAGGGCCGCCGGCGATCGGGTCCGCCGCGCTGGCGGGCCTTGCCTCAGCGAGGAGACCCGGCGGCGGCGCACGAGCCAAGGAACCGTGACCGTGGCCAGGGCGATCCCGAGATAGGAAGAGACCAGCCCACCGAGCCCGAGCCGCACCTCCAGCATCGCCCAGCTCGGTCGCCCACACCAGCTCGCCACCTGAGCGATGTAGGCAAGCAGCAGCGCGTTCAGTTGGTTCAGCGGGTCGAGCGGGAGGCCGGGGAGCTGGCCCGCCGCGGCGGCGAGCATTCCCAGCCACATCGCCGGCGCGACCGCGGGCAGGGCGAGCAGGTTGGCGACCAGCGTCGTGGTCGAGAGCTCGCCGAAGTGGAAGGCGATCAGCGGCGCGGTGGCGAGAGTGGCGGCGACCGTCATCGCGGCACCCTCGGCGAGCATCCGGCCGAGCGGGCCTCGCGCGCCGCTTCGCGCGGCGATCCAGCGCCGCAGGGGCTGGGCCCAGAAGAGGATCCCGAGCACAGCCGCGAAGCTGAGCTGCCAGCCGACGTCGGAGCCGATGCCGGGGTCGACCGCCAGCGTGACGGTCGCGGCGACCGCCAGCGCGTAGAGGCGGGACGACCGACGCCCGGCCAGAGTCGCCAGCACCGAGAGCCCGCCCATCACCCCGGCCCGCTGGATCGACGGCCCGGCGCCGGCGAGGGGCACGTAGAGCGCGATCAGGCCCAGCACCCAGAGCAGGCGGACGCGCAGGGACATGCCGAGCGCAGCGAGCAGCGGCATCGCCAGCAGCGCAAGCAACGCCACGTTCTGCCCTGAGACCGCGATCAGGTGGGCAAGGCCTGAGCGGCGGAAGTTCTCCTCGGTCGCGGGATCGATCCGCTCGTCTTCGCCGAGGACGAAGCCGCGCGCCAGCTCCGCCTCGCGCTCCGGCATCCCCTGGCCGAGGGCGGTCGAGGCGCGCTCTTTGAGCTGGTCGGCGTGAGCGAGCGCCAGGCCGACCGCCGCCAGGACGGTGAGCGTGACGAGCATCGACGTGCCTCGCCCGGCCATCCCCGGGCACCTACGGCTGTAGGCGGGCGCGCAGCGACTCCATCGTCGCCGGGCCGATCCCGCTCACCTCGTCGAGCTGATCGACCGAGGCGAGCCCGCCGTGCTGGTCACGGTATTCGACGATCTTGCCCGCGGTGACAGGGCCGATCCCGTCGATCTCTTCCAGCTGCTCGGCAGTGGCGGTGCCGAGGCTGATTGGGCCTTCCCCTCCCGCCGCCCCGGCGACGACGGCTCCGGCGGGACCGGACTCCGGGACTACGACTTGCTGCCCGTCGGCGAGCCGCGCCGCCCGGTTGATCCCCTCCAGCGCCGCATCGCCGGCGGCGCCCCCGGCCCGCTCGATCGCGTCGATCACCCGCGCTCCGGCGGGCATCCGGTAGACGCCTGGCCGCCGCACCGCACCGGTGACGTCGACGACTACGTCGCCAGCAGAGCTGGAGACGCTGAAGCCACCGGTGCCGGCCGCTTCCGCGCCCGCCTCGACCGCAAAGGACCTTCCGCCCTCCTCAGCCCGGATCGCCCGCGCCCCGACCAGGAGCAGCGCCACGGCGACCGCCCCGTATACGACCACCTGCGTCCGGCTCAGCTCGGGCATGCGCCCACGCTGCCAGCCGAGAGCGCACACGTGGCGCGCTAAATCAAACTATTGGGCTACAGATCCTCGTCGTCGTAGCCAGCAACCTCAGCCAATTGGTCGCTGTAGAGCTCTGAGGCCGCGACGGGCGGCGACTGGATCGAGATGCAGGCCAGCGAGGTGTCGCCGTCGTTGGCGATCGCGTGGTCGGTGGCGGGCGGGACCAGGATCAGGTCGCCCTCCTCGACGCGCTCGGTGTCGCCGGCGACCGACATCGTGCCGGCTCCCCGCACCACCACGTAGACCTGCTCGGCCTCCTCGTGGGAGTGCAGCGTCTGCTCAGCTCCGGCGGGCACCTCCAGCCAGGTCACCGACATGTTGCGCGCGCCCATTTCACCCGCGTCCATGAGGACGTGGGGCCGGAGCTTGTGCCACTCCTCGACTGGGGCTTCGGAAAGCCGTCTAACGAGCATCGGCGCGCTTTGTACCAGAAAAACGACGTAAAACCGTAAATGCTCAGCGGACGACCAAGTTGACCAGCTTGCCCGGGACGACGATCTCCTTGACGACCTCCTTGCCGTCGAGATGCCGCCCGACCTTTTCGCTCTCGCGCGCGAGGCGCAGCAGCTCCTCGCGCGGGGCATCGGCCGCGGCCTCGATCCGGTCTCGCAGCTTGCCGTTCACCTGCACGACCAGGGTCACCGTATCGCTGGCCAGCAGAGCGGGATCAGCCTCGGGCCAGGGCTGCTCCCAGACTCGTCCGCCCTCGATCCGCTCCCAGACCTCGGCGCCGAGATGGGGCGCGAAGGGGAAGATCAGCGAGGCCGCGGTCGCGACCGCGAAGCGCAGGGTGGCGACGCCGGCCGGGTCCGCGTAGAGGGCGTCCTTGCTCCGCTGGGCCTCGTTGACCAGCTCCATCACGGCGGAGATCACGGTGTTGAACTGGAACCCCCGCTGGAAGTCCCGCGTCACCTTGTCGATCGCCCAGTGAGCCTTGGCGAGCAGCGCCCGCGCCTCGTCGCTCGCCACGGAGTCGAGCTCGCCCGCCTCGCGCCCCTCGACCTCCTCGCAGAGGCGCCAGAGCCGCGAGAGGAACCGGTTGACTCCCTCGACCCCCTCGTCGGACCAGTCGCCGCCGCGCTCCGGCGGGCCCATGAAACAGACGTAGGTACGGGCGGTGTCGGCGCCGTAGCGCTCGACGTACTCGGAGGGGCTGACGGTGTTGCCACGCGACTTCGACATCTTCGCCCCGTCGCGCGTGATCATCCCCTGGGCGAAGAGGTTGGCGAAGGGCTCCTGGACGCCGAGCAGGCCGATGTCGGCGAGCGCCTTGGTGAAGAAGCGCGCGTACATCAGGTGCAGGATCGCGTGCTCGACCCCGCCGATGTACTGGTCGACCGGCATCCAGTGCTCGGCGGCGGCGGCGTCCCAGGCCGCCTCCTCGTTGCGGGGGTCGAGGTAGCGGAGGAAGTACCAGGAGGAGTCGACGAAGGTGTCCATGGTGTCGGTCTCGCGGCGGGCCGGGCCGCCGCAGCGGGAACACTCGGAGGCGACCCAGTCCTCGGCAGCGGCGAGCGGGCTGCGTCCGTGCGGCGCGTAGTCCTCGACCTCGGGCAGCTCCACCGGCAGCTGCTCTTCCGGGACCGGAACGATGCCGCAGGCGTCGCAGTAGAGGACCGGGATCGGTGCCCCCCAGTAACGCTGCCGCGAGACCAGCCAGTCGCGAAGGCGGTAGTTGACCGCCGCCTTGCCACGACCCTCCTCAGCGAGCCAAGCGACGATCTCCTCGTAGGCCTCGCGGTTGCCTTTGCCGTCGAAGCGGCCGGAGCCGGTCATCGGCCCGTCGCCGGGGTAGGGCAGGCCCTCGTCGTCGCGAGCCGTCTCGGGATCCTCGCCCTCGATGACCCGGCGGACCGGCAGGACGAAGGCCTTGGCGAACTCGTAGTCGCGGGTGTCGTGGGCGGGAACCGCCATGATCGCCCCGGTGCCGTACTCCATCAGCACGTAGTCGGCGACGAACATCGGGATCTCCTCGCCGTTGACGGGATTGACGACGCTGCGGCCGAGCGGCACGCCGGTCTTCTCGCGATCCTCGTCGCCGCGCTCCTCCACCGACTCCCGCGCGACCCGGTTGACGTACTCGCGCACATCCTGCTCCGCCGGCGTGCCGGCGACGAGGCGCTCCAGCTCGGGGTGCTCGGGGGCGAGGACGAAGAAGGTGGCGCCGAAGAGCGTGTCGGGGCGGGTCGTGAAGACGGGGAAGTCGAGGTCGAGCTCCTCGCAGCGGAAGGTCACCTCCGCCCCCTCGGAGCGACCGATCCAGTTGCGCTGCATCGTGATCACGTGCTCGGGCCAAGACTCGAGCAAGTCGAAGTCGCTGAGCAGCCGCTCCGCGTACTCGGTGATCTTGAAGAACCACTGCTCGAGCTTGCGCTGCTCGACAGGGGTCCCGCAACGCTCGCAGCGCCCGTCGACGACCTGCTCGTTGGCGAGTACGGTGGCGTCCTTGGGGCACCACTGGACCGGCGCCTCGGTGCGGTAGGCAAGGCCGCGCTCGAACAGGCGCAGAAAGATCCACTGGGTCCAGCGGTAGTACTCGGGCGTGTGGGTGCCGATCTCCCGCGCCCAGTCGATCGAGATCCCCCACTCGCGGAACTGGCGGCGGAAGGACTCGATCGAGCGCTCAGTCGCCTTGCGCGGCGGTTCGCCAGTCTTGATCGCGTTGTTCTCGGCCGGCAGGCCGAAGGCGTCGTAGCCCATCGGATGGATCACCTCGAAGCCGTGGCGGCGGCGGAAGTGAGCGATAGCGTCGCCGACGGCATAGCACTTGAGGTGGCCGACGTGGGGCTCGCCGGAGGGGTAAGGCAGCATCTCCAGCACGTAGGACTTCGGCTTCGAGCCCTCGTAGCCGGGCTGGCCGGGGTTGGCTACCTCCCAGGTCCGCTCGTCGGCCCAGACCTGCTGCCACTTCGCCTCGATTTCCTTGGGGTCGTAACCGCTCATCGAGGCGATCTTATGGGCGCTCTGGCGCGGCGGGCGGCCACGGGGGCACCTCCCGCCCGGACAAGTGCCGGCCTAATGAGGCCGGCACTTTGAGTATCCGTCCGTTCGGGAGGTGCCCCCGTGGCCGCCCTCCCCAGCGCCCCCCTGAGAGCGTCGCTTCCCAGGCGCAGACCGACCCGGGATCGGAGCCACGGAACGTCCACGCGCAGCCTCTTCCGCGGGTGGTGTCGGAGTGGGGTGCACTCGCCGGGCCCGGAGGCTGCTGAGGGCGAGGTTTCGAAGTCCACACCGCCTCGTCCCTCTGCCCGAAGCAGCGCGTAGGGCCGCCGAGGGCATCCCACTCCGGCGACAGGACCCGCGCGGTTAGAGCGCGCTCGGGGGTGCGGCTCAGAGGACCGGTGAGATCGCCTCTAGCACGCGGGGCCAGAGGTAGACCTCGAGCGTGGCGGCGAAGACCACGACGGGAATCGCGAGCAGGGCGGTGATGAAAGTCGCGGCGAGCAGCTGGTTCCACTCGCCGCGGCGGCTGGCGATCAGCCAGGCGGCGAGGGGCAGGAAGAGGGCGGTCAGCTCCGGGATCGCGTGCGGAAGCACGCTGAAGATCAGGGCGGCGTGGGAGATCTGCAGCTGGTAGGCGATGGTCGAGCCCTGGAAGCCCAGGTAGAGCGCCTGGGTAGAGAGCGAGAAGAGGGTCACCGCGGCGACGAAAAGGATCGCGAACTGGGCGGTTTTGACGTGGACCCAACGGGAGAAGCCGCTGCGCTGCGCGGCGGCAATCGGCATCGAGGCGCCGGCGATGAAGCCGGCGACGCAGGCGGTCGCGTGCAGCGCCAGCACCAGCGAGTTGCGGTAGAGGATCGGCAGCAGGTCGCCGGCGTCGCTCGACTCGTTCAGCCCCGCCATGTGGATCGGCGTGATGTCAGGAGTGAGCAGGCCGGCGACGACCCAGACCGCCCCGAGCAGGGCCAGCGCGATCGCCAGGCTCAGCGCCAGCCAGCCGTGGAGGACCGCCCAGGGGCGCTCGTTCCACGCATCGAAGGCTTCCCGGGTGTCCTGCATCCCATGGGAGAGGACGTGTTCGTTGGCCGTGCTCATCCCTCAAGCATCGGCAGGAGTGGCGCTCGATTTGAGCCTGTCAGGGCTCAGTGTCCGGCGGACAGCCGGCGCCCGCGGGCAAGCTGGACCAGGCTCCAGAGCGAGACTGCGGCCCAGACCGCCTCCAGCAGCAGGAAACCCCAGAGCTCCTCGTAGAAAGCGAGCACGGCGAGGACCGCCGACCCGACCAGGTTGAGGACGAGATAGCCGCGCGAGTGCTGGCTCATCGCCCCGAACTGGGCGGCCGCATAAGCGATGAGGATGAGCATCGCCCCGACGATCTGCACAAGCTGGTCCATCGGCAGGCGAGCCTACTGCGGTGGGAGCGCCCCGGTGTGGCCACTAGTCCAGGAAGGGACCAGCTGAGCGACGGGTCTGCCCCAGCGGGTTACGAGAGTCGTCTCACCAGCCTCCGCGCGGCGGACGTACTGAGCAAGCTTTGCGTAGAACTCGTCCATGCCGACCGCCTGCTCAAGGTCGGCGAAGTAGTCGCGATCGGGAAAGTTGAGCCCAATCGCACCACCTGAGTCGGGAGTGGAGCTGGAGGGATTCGAACCCTCGGCCTCCGCCATGCCATGGCGGCGCTCTTCCAGCTGAGCTACAGCCCCAAGCTCGTAATCAGCAGCGAAGTTTATCGCGGCGCGCTGGTTGCTCCGGGGTGGCGATATCCGGAGATGCACCCCATGCTTCCCAGCAACCATTGAAACAGGCATCAAGTAGCAGCGGTCTAGAGATTGACAATAGGCAGCGAGCGCGTCGATCTCATCTTCGCGATAGGTGGCCCGGATGTAACCGCGGCGGCTGGTCCGGCAGCGTCCGACATGAATATGAACAACATCCTCATGATGAGTTGCCCACTTGCATTGCACTCGAAGCAAGCGATCACTAATGCCAAGCGCCAAGTCGTATGGCTCATGCTCGGTCAGAGGCTTGAGAACGGACAGGCCAAGACGAGCTGCCTCTGTGGCGATCGCCAGCTCGGCGACGTTGCCCTTGTGATTGGGGTTGTCCACAAGCTCCGACGCTCGCAGACGAAATGTCACGGATCAAGACGTGAATGAGCAGATAGCGCAACGAAACCGTGACATCTCGATCGCGCCGCCCTCTCAGCCAAACAGTGCTGGAACTAAGCCGCGCGCTGCTCGGGGCCCTGGTCCTCGTCGATGTCGAGGATCAGGTTGTCGTCCGCTGTGCGGCGGACCTGGAACTCGAGCGGCGAGCGCTCTTCCAGCTCGCGCAGCAGCTCGACCGGTTCGTTGAGGCGCATCGAGAGCGTTGCCCGGCCCTCGGAGAAGCGCTCGACCGAGATCTCCGACGCGCCCAGCTGGCCGATCGCGTCCTCGAAGCCGACGAGCTGGGAGAAGTCACCGAGCGGCCCGATCTCGACTTTGACCGGCCCTTCGAACAGGTCCGTCGCACCGGCATCGCCCGCGGCCGCCTCCTGCGGCGCGCTTGCCTCGACATCGGCCAGCTCCTGCGCCCGGCGGCTCACCTCGACTGCGTCGTGGAGTGCCTTCATCCGGATTCGCGTCGCCTGGCCGCGCGCCTGGGCGTGGATCTCATCGAGCCGCGCCGAAACCGACTCGAGCGAGACGATGCTGCGGTCGTGGCGCTCGTTCGCCTCGTGCAGGCGCTCGGCGAGGCCGCGGATCTCCCGCTCCCGCTCGATCACCATCTCGGCGAGCGAGCTGACGTCCCGCTCCAGCTCCGCAGCCGACTCGGATGCCTCGCGCCAGCGCTCCAAGGCGTTCTCCGCGTCGCGTTCCAGCGACAAGGCTCGTGCGGCCCGCGCCTCGACCGCCGCATCCACCTCGTCGCGACGGTAGCCGAGGAACGCCCTCTTGAAGCTACCCATGGAGCGGGACCGTAGAGGCCCCTTCGGACGGCAACTCGAGGCGCGGCGCCTCGCGCCAAAGCTCCTCGAGCCCGTAGCGCTCGCGCACCTCGGCGGTGAAGACGTGCAGCACGCAGTCGAGGTAGTCGAGCACGATCCAGCCGGTGGACGCCTCCAGCTCGGCGCCGCGCGGCAGCAGCTCGTCCTCCCGCTTCAGCCGCAACCTCACCTCGTCGGCGATCGCCCGTGCCTGGCGCTCGTTGCGCGCCGTGCAGATCGCCAGGAAGTCGGTGTAGGAGACGAGCTTGCGCATGTCGAGGACGACGGTCTCGGCGGCGCCTTTGGCGTCGGCGATCGCCGCCAGGCGCAGCGCCAAACGCTCGCTCTTGCCCTCCCCCGCACTCACCCGTAGACCCCCTTCTCCTCGATGAACCGCGCCACCGTCTCGGGAACCAGGTAACGCAGCGGCCGGCTCTGCGCCGCCCGCTCCCGTACCGCCGACGAGGAGACGCCGAACTGCGGCATCTCCAGCATCGTCGCCTGCTCCTCCGCGCCGAGGCTGCGCAGGACCGCCGCCACGTCGGCTTCGGACACGCCCGCCCGCCGGGCGACGGCGATCCGCGCCAGCTCGGTCACCCGGCGCGGCTCCCGCCAGCTCTCCAGGCCGACGGCGGCGTCCGCCCCCATCACGAAGACCAGCTCCGCATCGCCTCTCTCGTTCGCAAGCAGCTCCAAGGTCTCATACGTATAGGACGGCCCCTCGCGCTCGACCTCGAGGGTGGAGGCGGTGAAGCGCGAGTCCTCGGCGGCAGCGAGGCGGGTCATCGCCAGGCGCAGCTCGCGCCCGGGGTCGTCGAGGATCCGCTTGTGGGGCGCCTCCCCGGTGGGCATCAGCACGACCTCGTCGAGGCCGAGCTGCCAGAGCGCCTCCTGCGCCAGCGCCAGGTGCCCGAGGTGCGGCGGGTTGAACGCCGAGCCGAGGACGCCGATCGCCCCGGTGGGGCTACTCACGCAGCTGGCCGTCGCCGCGCACGACGTACTTGTAGGTGGTCAGCTCGCGCATCCCGATCGGGCCGCGAGCGTGCAGCTTCTGGGTCGCGTTGCCGATCTCGGCCCCGAGCCCGTACTCGAAGCCGTCGGTGAAGCGGGTGGAGGCGTTTGTGTAGACGGCGGCGGCGTCGACCGCGGCGGCGAAGGCCTCCGACGCCTGCTCCGAGGAGGTGACGATCGCCTCCGAGTGACTGGTGCCGTGACCGTTGATGTGGTCGATCGCCTCCTCCAGCGAGTCGACCACGCCCACCACCATCTTCAGGCCCAGGTACTCGGTGCCCCAGTCGGCATCGGTCGCGGCGCCGACATCGACCTCGCCGGCGAGCTCCCGGGTCCGCTCGTCGCCGAGCAGCTCGACGCCGGCCCCGTGCAGCTCCGCGAGCGCGCCGGGCAGGAAGCGCTCCGCCACCGCGGCGTGGACGAGCAGCGTCTCTGCCGCGTTGCACATCCCCGGCCGCTGCACCTTGGCGTTGTAGGCGATCCGCTGCGCCATCTCCAGGTCGGCGTCGGCGTGGACGTAGACGTGGCAGTTGCCCGCCGCCGCGTACATCATCGGCACCGTGGCGACGCCTTTCAGCGCCGCCTTCAGCCCCTCGCCGCCGCGCGGGATAAGCAGGTCGACGTTCTCGTCCTGAGTCGCCAGCTCGGCCAGGTCGTCGCGCCCGCCCGTGACCGCGAGCAGCAGCACCGCGTCTTGCGGCAGGCCGGCCATGTCGAGCGCCTCGCGGACGATCGTCGCCAGCGCGCCGTTGGAGCGCTCGGCGTAGCTGGAGCCGCGCAGGACGATCGCGTTGCCGCTCTTGATCGTCAGCGCCGCGCAGTCGATCGTCACGTTGGGTCGCGCCTCGTAAACCACCGCGACGACTCCGAGTGGGACCCGCACCTTGCGCAGGTCGAGCCCGCTGGCGAGCGTGCGGTGCTCGAGCTCCTCGCCGACCGGGTCGTCGAGCGCGACGATCTGCCGCACTCCGTCCGCCATTGCCTGGACCCGCTGCTCGTTCAGCGTCAGCCGGTCGCGCAGGGCCGGCGTCAGGTCGGCGGCGCGCTCGTCGGCGAGGTCGGCGGCGTTCGCCTCGAGGATCGCTGCGACTCGCTCCTCCAGCAGGCGCGCCGTCGCTTCAAGGGCCGCGTTCTTCACCTCTGTCGAAGAGCTCGCTAGCGCCCGCGACGCCCGCTTCGCGGAGGCGCAAGTCTCAGCAACTGTCGCGGTCGTGACTGCCATAACGGCTAAGGGTAGCTGGGAGTACCGGGCGCCCTCCCCGCTCAACTTTTTCGATGGATGTGCTCCCGCGAGCTCTATATCGGGCGCCGAAAAAGTACAAGCCGCGTGGAGGGCACCCGGCACTCCCTGCGACAGCTTGCGTCAAATGAGGACGAATCGATCCCGGTGGATGACCTCGTCGGCTGCGTGCGGGAGCAGTTCCCGTACTTGCGAGGACTTCATACCCTTGACCCGCTCAAGCTCTGCCGCCGAATAGTCGACGATCCCCTTGCCGATCAGGTCTCCGTCGCAGACGATCTCGACCGCGTCGCCGGCGTCGAAATCGCCGTCGACGTGGACTATCCCGACCGGCAGCAGGCTGGAGCCACTCTCGCGCAGGACACGGGCCGCTCCCGGGTCGACGACCAGCCGGCCGTGGGCCGGCTTCGCGTACTTGAGCCAGAGCTTGAAGCTGGGGGCCTTGCCGGCCTGGGAAGCGAAGCGGGTCCCGACGCGCTCGCCGCTCGCGGCTGCAGTCAACGTCCCGGCGACGGTGCCGTTGCAGATCGTTGCCGGGATGCCGGCCTCGCTCGCCATCTCGGCGGCGGCCACCTTGCTGCGCATCCCACCCGAGCCGAAGGCCGAGGTGCGGTCGCCGATCTCCATCCCCTCCAGGGCGGCGAAGTCCTCGACCTCGGCGATCGGCGCCGCCTCGGGATCTGTACGCGGGTCGGCCTCGTACAGGCCGTCGACGTCGGAGAGCAGCACGAGCAGGCGCGCGTCGAGCAGGATCGCCACCTGGGCGGCGAGGAAGTCGTTGTCGCCGAAGGTGATCTCGTCGGTCGCGGTGGTGTCGTTCTCGTTGACGACCGGCACCACCCCCCACTCGATCAGCCGCCGCAGCGTCTGGCGCGCATTGAGGTAGTTGGTGCGGGCGGCGATGTCGGCGGCGGTGAGCAGCACCTGCGCAGCGCGGGTGCCCTGGGCGGCGAGCCGGTCCTCGTAGGCGCGGAAGAGATTGCCCTGGCCGACCGCCGAGGCCGCCTGCAGCTCGTCCATCCCGCGCGGGCGCACGTCCATCCCCATCAGCCGCATTCCCCGCGCGATCGCCCCCGAGGTGACCATCACCACCCGCTCGCCACCCTGCTCCAGCGCGCTCACCTGCGCGCAGACCGAGTCGAGCACGTCCGCGCGCAGCTCGCCGTCGTCGGCGGCGACGATCGAGGAACCGAGCTTGACGACGAGGGTCATGGCCAGGCAAGTGTATGAAGGCCCCGGCCCGCAACCGGCTTGTGCGGCCGGGGACTTTGCGCGATGCTGCCGCGATGGCCGAGCTGAGGACGGTGCGGGTGGCCGCGGTGCAGGCGACGCCGGTGATCCTCGAAGCCCAGGCGTCGATCGAGAAGGCGGTTGGGCTGATCGAAGACGCCGCCGGGGACGGCGCCGAGCTGGTCGTCCTGCCGGAGGCGTTCGTCCCCCTCTACCCCTCCCAGTCCTGGGCCGCCCCGGCGGCGAGCTTCTCCGGCTTCGACGAGCTCTGGGAGCGTCTTTGGGAGAACTCGGTCGACGTCCCAGGCCCGCTCACGGACGAGCTGGTGGCGGCCTGCGAGCGGACCGGCGTGCACTGCGCGATCGGCGTCAACGAGCGCGAGTCCGAGCGGCCAGGGTCGCTCTACAACACCCTCGTCCTGATCGGCCCGGAGGGCATCGCCTGGAAGCACCGCAAGCTGATGCCGACCCACCACGAGCGGCTCTTCCACGGGATCGGCGATGGCAACGACCTGGTCGCGGCGCAGACCCCGCTGGGCACGATCGGCGGGCTGATCTGCTGGGAGAACAGGATGCCCCTGGCGCGCTACGCGATGTACCGCTCCGGGCCGCAGATCTGGGTGGCACCGACTGCCGACGACTCCGACGGCTGGCTCGCCAGCATGCGCCACGTCGCGATCGAGTCGGGCGCGTTCGTCGTCTCGGCGCCGCAGTTCATCCCGCGGGCGGCGTTCCCCGTGGACTTCCCGGTCGAGCTGCCCGAGCGGGAGACGTTCGGGCGGGGAGGCGCCGCGATCGTCGAGCCCGCCTGGGGCGAGGTGATCGCCGGGCCGCTCTACGGCGAGGAGGGCATGGTCGTCGCCGATTGCGACCTGCGGACCGGCCTCAGCGCCAAGCGCTGGTTCGACTCGGTCGGGCATTACAGCCGCGCCGACGTGCTGCTCAAAGAGGCCCTACGGGAATAGCTCGAACTCGTGCTCGCCGATGCGGACGTCGTCGCCGGGCTCGAAGCCGGCGGAGCGCAGCGCGGCGACGACGCCGATCTCGGTGAGCCGCTGCTCGAGGTAGGCGAGCGCTTCCTCGTTGGCGAGATCGTGACGCTCGACCAGCAGCTCTACGCCGCGACCCAGCACCCGGAAGCCGCCGTCGCCCTCGCGTTCGACCGAGTAGCCGCCCTCGCCGACGGGTCGGTAGACGCGGTGCTCGACCTCGAACTCGGCCGGAGTCGCCGTCCCTGCGCCGGCGTGCTCCGGCACCGCCTTGACCGTCTCCTCCGATAGCTCGGCGAGGATGCGACCGCGCAGGTCCTCGATGCCCTCGCCGGTGGCGGAGGAGACGCTCAGCACGCCGAGCGCCCGCCCCCCCAGGAGCTCGCTCCACTCGGCGACTGCCGCCTCCACCTGCTCCGGTGTGACCAGGTCGCGCTTCGAGAGCACAACCAGCTCCGGCAACCGGTCGAGGCCGGCCCCGTAGGAGCCCAGCTCGCCCCGCACCGCCTCGTAGTTCGCCGCGGGCTCGCCCTCGAGCGGTGCCAGGTCCACCAGGTGGACGAGCATCGAGCAGCGCTCGACGTGGGCGAGGAACTCGTGGCCGAGACCGGCGCCGTCGGCGGCCCCCTCGATCAGGCCCGGGATGTCGGCGACAACCGCTTGGCGATCCTCGCCGTCGATCGTCCCCAGTACCGGCGAGAGCGTCGTGAAGGGGTAATCGGCGACCTTCGGCGCGGCCCTGGTCAGTCGCCCCAGCAACGAGGACTTGCCGGCGTTGGGCAGCCCGACCAGGCCGACGTCGGCGAGCAGCTTCAGCCGCAGCTCGATCCAGCCCTCCTCGCCCCCGCCGCCTTGCTCGGCGAAGCGAGGCGCCTGTCGGGTCGAGTTGGCGAAGCGCTTATTGCCATGCCCGCCGCGACCCCCATGCGCGACCACGGCCCTCTGCCCCGCCTCGACCAGGTCAATCCGGCTCCCATCCACGGCTTCGGCCTGCGTCCCCGCCGGCACTGGGATCTCCCGGTCCTCCCCCCGCGCCCCGTGCCGGTTCGACCCTTCCCCGTGCCGCCCCCGCTCAGCCCGAAAGTGCTTGCTGCCGCGGAGAGCACCCAAATCGCGGCGAGATGCGTCGCAAACGAGCACCACATCCCCCCCATGCCCCCCATCGCCACCATCCGGCCCACCCCGAGGCACATGCGCCTCCCGCCGGAAGCTCACGCAGCCATTACCGCCGGTCCCGCCCTCAACCCAGATCTTCGCCCGATCATCCATCAGCTTCCGAGAGCGTAAGGCTCCCGCAGCTCGCCGTTCGATCGATTGACCACACTGGAGTGTGGTCAATGCATCGAGCGGGGCGAGGGATGGAAGTAAGGAGGGGTCGGGGGTGCCCCTCTGGCGCAGCGGCGTCCTGTTTCTCGCCCCCCTACCTTCAGCGGCAGCTGCGAACGCACCAGGCGAGAAACCCAGCAAGCAAGAGGGGCACCCCCGGTCCCTCCTTCCCGCTCAGTCCTCTGCGAGAACGCTGATCGTGCGGCCCTTGCGCGACGGCTTGAACTCAACCGTCCCAGGCCGCGTCGCGAAGATCGTGTGATCCCGCCCAAGCCCCGTGCCGTCGCCGGGCCAGAACCGCGTGCCGCGCTGGCGCACGATGATCTCGCCGCCGCTGACCCGCTCGCCCGCGAACACCTTGACCCCGAGCATGTTGGGGTTGGATTCGCGCCCGTTGCGGCTGGATCCGAGTCCCTTCTTATGAGCCATCTCCAGCCTCCTTCTCAGCAGCGGGTTTGGTCGATGATGCTGTTTTGGATGAGGTTTTGGCTTTCGCCGTGGATTTTGTCGATGATGCTGGTTTCGCCGCGGCTTTCTTCGCCGCGCCCATCGCCACCTCGACCACCTCGAGCCTGGTCAGCTCCGAGCGGTGGCCGGCGCGGCGCCGGTAGCCCTTCTTCGGCTTGTACTTGAAGATCTTGATCTTCGGTCCGCGCAGGTGCTCGGCGACGGTCGCCTCGACCTTCACCTTCTCCAGCTCCTTCGGCTCGGCGACGACCTCTTTGTCGCGGAACATCACGGCACGCAGGGCGACCTTGTCACCCTCTTTGGCGCTGAGGCGATCGACGAGCAGCGAGCTGCCCTTCTCGACCTTGTACTGCTTGCCTCCGCTCTCGATGACTGCGTACGTGCTCATTCGTCCTTGCCGCCCGTCTGTGTGGAGCGCGACCGTTCGCGACCGCCCCTGCGGCCACGACGGCTACTGCGCGAGGCGCCGGATTCTAGCTGGGAGCCGTTCGAATCGCCGTTCGCGTCGCTTCCAGACGCCCCGTTGCCAGCCTCGACCCCCGGCAGCGAGGCCACCGCGGCGGCCCGCTCGACCCTCTCGATCCGCACCAGCTTGCGCTCCCCGACGAAGGGGCCGCCGCCGGTGACGCTGACGATGTAGGAGTCGACCCGGGCGATCGCGTCGTCCGGGTTGTACATGTGCGGCTCGTCGATCTTGACCAGCACCTCCTCGCCGACCTTGAACGGCAGCGCCCGCTCCTCGATCTCGGCGCGGGTGCCGGCTTCGACCAGCTCGAAGGTCTGGATCGACAGTGCCTCGCCACCCTCGAAGTGGAACTGCTTGCCGGTCTCGGCCTCGAGCTCGGCCAGGCCGCTCTCGGGATCGATCAGCTCCGCCGCCACTTTGGGGTTGACCCGCAGCAGCAGCGCCTCGGCGTCGCCGGCGCCAATCGCGATGTCGGGCAGCCTGCGCATCCCGTCCAGCGCCACCGTCTCGGCCGAGAGGACGACAGCCTCGCCCTCGCAGGTAGGACAGGGAGCAGTGAGGATCTCGCGCACCCCGTCGGTGACGTTCTGCCGGGTCATCTCGACCAGGCCGAGCGGCGAGACCTCGACCACGTAGCTCTTCGACTTGTCGGTGTCGAGCGCCTTGCGCAGCGTTTTCAGCACTTTGTCGCGGTTGCGCGCCCGTGCCATGTCGATGAAATCGATCACGATGATGCCGCCGATGTCGCGCAGGCGCAGCTGGCGCACCGTCTCCTCCGCCGCCTCGGTGTTGACCCGGGTGATCGTCTCCTCGAGCCCGCCTTTGCCACGACCGGTGAAGCTGCCGCTGTTGATGTCGATCACTGTCAGCGCCTCGGCGTAGTCGATCATCAGGTAGCCGCCGGAGGGCAGGTCGACCCGCCGGCTCAGGGTCGACTCGATCTCCTTGTCGATCCCCCATTTCTCGAACAGCGGCTTGCGACCCTCGTAGAGCTCGACCCCGTCGACGAGCTCCGGCGCGGTGCGCTGGAAGAAGCTGGTGACCCGCTCGAACTGCTTCTGGGAGTCGATGATCGCCTTCTCGAAGTCACTGAGGAAGACGTCGCGCAGGACCCGCACCGGCAGGTCCGCCTCCTGGAAGACGAGGTCGGGCGCCTCGGTCTCCTCGGTGCGCCGCTCCAGCACCTCGCTCAGCCTTTTCAGGTAGCCGATCTCCCGCACGAAGTCGGCTTTTTTCGCCCCGTGCGCGGCGGTGCGGATGATCAGGCCCCCTTCGCCTTTCTTGTGGACGCGGTCGACCATCTTGCGCAGCCGATCCCGCTCGGAGCTCGAGAGCCTGCGACTGGCCCCGACGCCGCTGCCCTGCGGCGCGTAGACGAGGTAGCGGCCGGCGATCGAGGTGTTCATCGAGAGCCGTGCGCCCTTCGTCTTCAGCGGGTCCTTCACCACCTGGACGACTATCTCCTGACCGGGTTTGATCAGCTCGTCGATGCGGCTTCCTTTGCCGCGGCCGCGCCGCGGCGCCTGCTCGCCGCTGGCCAGGACGATCTCGTCGACGTGCAGGAAGCCGTTGCGCTCGAGGCCGATGTCGACGAAAGCGGCCTCCATGCCGGGAAGGACGTTGTCGACCTTCCCCTTGTAGATGTTGCCGACGATTGATCGCCGGCCGCGGCGCTCGATGTAGAGCTCCGCAACTTTGCGTTTGCCGCCTTTCGTTTTCGACTCGAGGACGGCCACACGGGTCTCGCCGCGATCGGCGGAGACCAGGATTGTCTTCTTCATTGATTCAGCTCAGTTCAGAGTAGTTACGCATGACTGGCGCTCCACGGGGAGTCACCAGGCGAACCCGCCTTTCTGACTGAGTCGCGCTTGCATGTGAATGCTCTGCAGGACCCCTACCGCCAGAAAGGTTGCGAGCACGGAGGAACCTCCGTAGCTCAGCAGCGGCAAGGGTATCCCGGTGATCGGCATGATCCCGAGATTCATCCCAACGTTGACGAAGACCTGGAAGAGCAGCATGGCGGCAATGCCGCCTGCCACAAGGGTCCCGTACGAGTTCTTTGAGAGCGTCACGATCCGAAGCGCCCGCCAGATCAGCAGGGCGTAGAGGGATAGGACGAACGCGGCGCCGGCGAATCCGTAGCGCTCACCGATCACCGCGAAGATGAAGTCGGTGTGCCGCTCGGGGACGAAGTCGAGCCGCGTCTGTGTCGCATGGTCGCCGCGCCCGGTCAACTGCCCCGAGCCGATGGCGGTCTGCGATTGATCTTGTTGATAACCCGCGCCGCTCGGGTCTTTTGCGGGGTCGAGGAAAGACGTCAGCCTTTCCTCCTGGTAGCCCTTCAGCAGAGGAACTCCTGCTGCCGGAGCGATCACCAGGACGACCGTCACGAGCGCGGCGAGAACGCTGCCGATCACCGCGAAGTGCGTCCAGGGGACACCCCCCACGTACATCACGGCGAGCGTGACGACCACGAACACCAGGGAGGTGCCGAGGTCGGGTTGCAAAAAAACGAGTGCGGCCGGAGCCAGGCCGAGGCAGAGGTAGCGCACCGTGCGCTGCACCTCCGATCCGCGCCTGGCGCCATCGATGACGAACCCGGCGAGCGCAAGCACTAGCAGGAGCTTGCCGAGCTCAGATGGCTGAAAGCTGAAGAAGGGAAGGTCGAAGGCGCGCCGCGAGCCGCGCGCCGCGAAGCCGAAGACGAAGACGAGCGAGATGCTGACGCAGAGGAAGGTGTAGATGCCGACCCGCAGCTCGCGGAAGCGCGAGTAGTCGATCCGCGTCAGCAGGTACATGCCGACGACGCCAAGGCCGGCGTAGATCGCCTGGCGATCGACGAAGTAGTCGGGGCTACCGGGGACGTCGCCGGTCGTCGCTTGGCTCAGGGTGAAGACGCTGAAGACCGCCAGGGCGACGGCGGAGAGCGCCAGGGTGCCGTCCATGTAGGGCAGCCCGAGGCGCTCCGCGATGCTGGGGCGGACGGCGAACGCCTCGGGGCGGGCCTGTCGGGTGCGGGTCGCGTACATCAGCCTGCTGCTCCGCTACTCGACCGCCGCCGCGCCTGCGTCGACTTCGGTGGCTTCTTTGTGGAAGTGCTCAGAGAAGATCTTGAGGGCAGCCGGCGCGGCGGTGTCGGCGCCGAACCCGCCCTGCTCGAAGGTCACTGCGACGACGATCTCCGGGTCGGGGTAGGGAGCAAGCACCACATACCATGACTGATCCTCGTAACCATCGCGCTCAGCCGTGCCAGTCTTGCCCGCTACGTCGACAGGAAAGCCGCCGAAGACATAGTACGAGGTGCCTTCCCCGGACTGGGCTGCGTCGTGCAGACCGGCGAGGATGACGTCGCGCCACTCGGGGTCGATCCGAACCTCGCGGGTGGAGGGAAATTCCAGTTCGCGCAGCACCCGCCCCGCCGCGTCTTCGACCTGGAGGCCGAGGTGCGGCCGCGGCACCTGGCCGCCGTTGGCGATCGTCGCATAGGCGATCGCCATCTGCAGGGGGCTGGCCTGCAGGTCGCCCTGGCCGACCGAGAGGTTGACGTTGTCGCCCGCCGACCAGGGGCGGTCGGTCAGTTTTTCGCGGTAGAGCTCGTTGCGCCAGGCCGGGGTCGGCAGCAGGCCCGGCAGCTCGCCGGGGACGTCGATGCCGGATTCCCTGCCGATGCCGAGCCGGCGCGCCCACCGCTGCAGCTCCGTCCCCGGGTACAGCCGGTCGCCGAGCGTGTAGTAGTAGACGTCGGAGGAGACGGTGAGCGCTCTCTGCATCGCGATCGAGCCGTGGGAGACACCGCCGGCGTTTTTGAAGTCGATGCCGCCGAGCGTGAAAACACCGTCGTCATAGATTTCTTCGCTCGGCGTCACCTCGCCGCTTGCCAGCGCCGCGATCGAGGTGATCGGCTTGAAGGTCGAACCGGTCGGATAGGCGCCGGCGATCGCGCGGTTGGTCAGCGGCGAGGCGACCGGGTCGCGGTAGAGCGCGTTGACCTGCTTCTGGGTCGGACTGGTGAGGACAGCCGGGTCGAAGCTCGGGTTCGAACCCATCGCCAGGATCTCGCCGTTGCGCACGTCCATCGCCACGTAGCCGCCGTACAGCCCCTGTTCGGAGAGCGCGGCGTCGCCGGCTTCCTGCAGGTCGAGGTCGATCGTCAGCCGCATGTTCTTGCCCGGAGTCGGCGAACGCGAGACCAGCTGCCCGCCCGCCGTCGGCTGGCCGAAGGCGTCGACCTGGATCCGGGTCAGCCCCGGCACGCCGCGCAGGAAGCCGTCATAGGTGTCCTCGACCCCTTCCTTGCCGACCTGGTCGCCGGGCTCGACCCCGCGGAAGCGCGCTTCCTTCAGCTCCTTGGGACTCACCTCGCCGACGCTGCCGAGCGTGTGCGCGGCCAGCATGCCCTGCGGGTAGCGGCGGACGAAGACCCGTTCCACAGCGACCCCAGGGAAGCGCTCCTGGTTCTCCTCGACGTAGTAGACGAGGTAGTCGCCGACGTCGCGGCGCAAGGTGACCGGCGCCCCCGGCGAGATCTCTTCCTGTTCGTCGATCGTCTCTTCGACCTTCGGCAGCGTCGTGTGGGTCAGCTCGGCGAGCTCCTTCAGCTCGCGCCGACGCTCGGCCTCGTCCGCCGGAAGTTTGGCCGGGTTGAGCTGCAGGGCCAGGCTCGTGCGGTTGGAGACCAGGACCTCTCCGTCGCGGTCGAGGATCTCGCCGCGCGGGGCGCGGACGCGGAACTCGCGGGTGCGGTTGCTGTTCGCCTCGGCCAGGTGCTCCTCGCCGGATGCCACCTGGAGCAGCCAGAGGCGGACGAAGAGGACGACGAAGAGGGTCAGGGCGACCCCGCCGAAGATCGCGATGCGGAGCGCCAGGCGGTTGCTCATCTGGGGTTCGCGACCATCGGAGCGCAGGTACATCTACCCCGCCCCCAGGATCGACGCCTGCCGCTCGCGAGGCGCTTTCGGCTCCACGACCAGCGCCGGGCGCAGAACCCGCCGCACGCCGAGGTAGATCGCCCCCCCGAGGAAGAAGGCGTAGACGCTCTTCAGCAGCAGGTCGCGGATCACCAGCAGGCTGACCGGCGCGTCGACGCCGAGCAGCAGCTCCACCGCGGCATACCCCAGCTCCGCGAACAGGGTCAGGCCCATGCAGAGCAGGGCCGGGACGAGCAGGCCGTGGAACTCGAAGCGCTCGCGGAACATGCCGGCGAGATAGCCGCTCCCGAGCAGGACCAGCGAGCCGGCGCCCAGCGGCTGGACCAGCAGGCAATCGACCAGGAACCCGATCGAGAAGCCCACCACCGCGCCGGTCATGCTGCCGCCGAGCAGGCCCAGGACCACGACCAGGGCGGGCAGCACGTCAGGGCTGACGTGGAAGAGGTCCACTCGGGAGAAGAACGAGAGCTGCAGCAGCACGCCGACCAGCACGATCGCGACGATGCGGGCGACGATCTTCGGGGTCAGGATCAACGCGAGCCCCCTGTCAACACCTGCACGAAGTCGAGGTCGCGCAGGTCGGCGTAGGGACGCAGGTAGACCCGCTGGCGAGCCTCCTGTTCTTCCACCGAGGCGCGGGTCACTTCGCCGATCGGCAGGCCCTGCGGGAAGTGCGAGGCGTGCCCCTGGGCACGCCAGCCGGAGGTGACCACGTCCTGGCCCTGGTGGACGCGCTGGGTCGAGTCGATGAAGTCGAGCACGAGCTCCTCGAAATCGCCGATTTCCGGTCTGACCAAGCCCTGGACGCCCTCCGGCACCACCTTGGCCCCGATCGAGCTGGCGGGATCGGTCAGCATCATCACCTGGGCCGCTCCCCCCTCGACCGAGGAGATCCGGCCGACCAGGCCGTCGCCGCTGACGACCGGGTCCCAGACCCTGACGCCGTCGTCGCTGCCGACGTCGATCGTCACCGTCGAGTGCCAAATCGTCGGCGAGCGCACGACCACCCGCGCGGTCAGCGACTCATAGGCGGAGGAGGCGAGCACCGGGCCGCGATCGAACTCGAGCAGCTCGCGCAGCTGGGCGTTCTCCTGCAGCGCCACCTGTCCGGCCACCGCCATCTCCCTCTCCTCCTGGAGCTGCGCCCTCAGCCGCTCGTTCTCGCCGCGTGCTTCGAAGGTCTCGTCGAACCAGTCGACGAGGTCGCGGGCGGGCTTCAGCGCCCGGTCGGCGACGGTCTGGAGCGGGCTGAAGATGGTGCTGACGCCACGCTGGAACCCGTTCGAGCTCTGCCCGTAGGTGAGAGTGAGCAGGGCGAAAGAGCCGAGCACCAGCAGTGCCAGCACCGCCCTACGGCGGCGTACTTGCTTGCGATACACGATTAGTGACCAAGTCTTGCGGTGAACGTGAGCGTTGGCTAGCCAAGCTGGCGCCTCGCTCCGGAATTTCTCTTGCTGGCGCGGTGGATCGCCTCGAACTCCTCCAGCGAGATGCCGGAGCCGATCGCCACGCACGTAAGCGGTGACTCTGCCAGTTGACAGGGCATCTGGCACTCATCGCGCAGGCGCTGCTCCAGACCTTGCAGCAGCGCGCCCCCTCCGGCCAGCGTGATGCCGCGGTCCATGATGTCCCCCGCAAGCTCCGGAGGCGTGCGGTCGAGGGTGTCCTTGACCGCCTCGACGATGTGTCCGACCGGTTCCTCGAGCGCCTCGCGGATCTCTTCGGAGCCGAGCGTGATCGTTTTCGGCAGCCCGGAGACGAGGTCGCGGCCGCGGATCTCGGTCCGCACCTCCTCCGCCAGCGGCGAGGCGGAGCCGGCCTCGAGCTTCACCTCCTCCGCCGTCTGCGTGCCGATCGCCAGCTTGTACTCGTGCTTGCAGTAGTTGACGATCGCCTCGTCGAGCTCGTCGCCGCCGACCCGGATCGACTGCGAGACGACG
>Ga0190265_10000232_pt1 | contig 49912 bp, 39 predicted proteins | sample Popmic124T_FD_133135 | JGI IMG/M metagenome (GOLD analysis project Ga0190265, IMG submission 133135) | Populus adjacent soil microbial communities from riparian zone of Indian Creek, Utah, USA - 124 T | ecosystem: Environmental > Terrestrial > Soil > Riparian zone | place: USA: Utah | collected... | reverse complement strand
GAGAACCCAAAGCAGTTGTTGGCTTTCGTGATCTGGCCCGAGGCGCTCCAGTAATAGTCGCCGAAGGCGGTGGTCCCGCAGTTGCTCTGAGCCTCGGCAGCCGGGGTCATGCACAGACCCAGCACCGCCAGGATCATTCCGACCTGCAGGCGAATCGACACACGGATCAAGACATCACGCATGGCATGCGCTCCTCCGGGTAAGTCTCAGGGTCAAACTGAGATTGGTACGGGCTCCGCGCAGATTAGTTGCAGTGAGCGCGCGACTGCGAGACGGGGCCAGACCAACCTCTGCACGGTTCTCATAAGAGCTCTCCTGGAGAAGACATCAGGAGCATATCCTCAAAGAGGCAGTTTGTAAATAGGCTATAAGAAGGAGACGCCGGCCTCCTGATACCATGCACCCGTGGCCGACCTCCTGATCCTCGCCCACGGGGGCTCGTGGGACCTGCGGTTCCAGATCTCCTCCCTCGCGGCCAGCGCGGCGGCGGGGGGGGACCGGGTCGATGTGGCCCTGTTCTTCGGGGCTCTGGAGGCATGGACGAATGGACGGTGGGACGAGCTCGACCCGCAGCCTCCGCTCTCGGCCGAGCGGCTGGAGTCGCTGGACATGCCGCCGCTCTCCGAGATGCTGGCGTCCGGGCGCGAGGACGGGCTCATCCGGGTCTACGCGTGCAGCGCCACCGCCCACCTGCTCGGGCTCGATCTCGCCCGGGTCCAGGCGTCGGTGGACGCCCTCCTGGGATGGCAGAGCTTCTCGCGGATGATCCGCGAGACCGGACGGATCGTGACGCTATGAAGGAATCGATGAAGAAGCCGCGGATGAAGACAGCGCTCTGGGTCCTCCTCGCCTGGGTGTTCACCGGGACGGCAGTGATGGCCGTGCCGGCCGCGCCGGCCACGGAGCGAGACCTCTGCAAGGAGGCCACGGCCTCGGTCACCATCGACGAGGTGACGGCGGGGGAGGACACCGTCGACGCCAAGGGTACCTGGCAGGCCGGGGGCGGCGCCATCGGGGTCCTGCTGGAGTACAGGGTCAACAGCGACCGCCTGCGGGCCGAGACCTGGACCGGGGCCTCCGGCTCGTGGACGATCTCCCGGTTTGACCCCGAAGAGGGGAGATGCGGCCGCCGGACGTTGCGCCTCCAGGTCTTTCCCTCGATCCAGGACGGCACCCGGCAGCTCCATTGCCTGAGGAAGCCGGCGACCACGACCCGGCATTTCGAGATCTCCTGCGCGCCCGTGGCGGAGATCCTGAACTGCGAGTGGGAGTGCTCCCGGGACGAAACGCCCCAGTGCACCGGGCTCTGCACGGCCTCGGCGCGCCGAGGCCGGCTCATCTACCTGCCCTTCTGGGGAGTGAACGGCGACGGATGGCAAAAGGTTGCCGAAGGAGCCTCGAAGGGTCCCTGGACGTTCCCGGTAGCCTGTGATCCGGGGCAGAGGATCTCCTTCAAGGTGCAGGAGCGCGACGAGAGCGGCTCGTGGTCCAAGGTGGACGAGCTCGGCTGCGGAGCAACGGAGTAAGCCTATGAGCGACTTGCGTACCTCCCGGATCGCCTTCGTGGGCTCCGGGGTCATGGCGGAAGTGATGATCAGCGGCCTGCTGACCCAGGAAGGCGCGGACCCCGGCCGGATCTGGGCCTCGGGTCCGCGCGCGGAGCGGGCCGCCCAACTCCGCGAGACCTACGGCGTCCACGGCACCACGGACAACCTGGAGGCGGTGTCGAACGCGGAGCTCGTCGTCCTCTCGGTCAAGCCCCAGACCCTGCCCAAGGTACTGCCGGAGATCCGTGAAGCCATCCGGGAGCGGCACCTGGTCCTGTCCATCATCGCGGGCGCCCGCATGAAGGTGCTGGGGAGCGCGCTCGGTCACCCGGCCATCGTGCGCTGCATGCCGAATCTGCCCTGCCGCATCCACCGGGGGATGACCGTCTGGACCGCCACGCGCGAAGTCCGGCCCGAGGCGAGAGAAGAGGTGCGAAGCATTCTGCTCACCATGGGCAAGGAGATCTACGTTTCCGACGAGCTGGACGTGGACCGCGCCACGGCCGTCAACGGCACCGGCCCGGCGATCATCGCCCACTTCGTGAAGTCGCTGGAAGACGCGGCCAACTTCATCGGTGAGCCCCGCCCGCTGGCGAGGCAGTCCGTGCTCGAGACGATCATCGGCACGGCCGAGATGATCCTGTCCTCCGACCGTCACCCCGCCGAGCTGATCGACAGCGTGACCTCCCCGGGAGGGACCACCTCCCGCGCCCTGCACATCCTCCACCAGGGAGGGTTCTCCGCGATCCTTACGGATGCCATCGACGCGGCCTTTCGGCGCACCCTGGAGATGGGGAGTTCCCTCGACGAGAAGATGAGCGCAGCCAAAGAGCCCGAGAGCTAGGAAGCCGGGACGAACAGCGAAAACGCCCGGTTGAGCAACCCCACCTCTCCGGTGTGGCCGTCGAGCAGCTTCCCGACCGCCGACCGCATCCTGCGCTCCACGTCGGCCAGGATCGCCTCCTCGCTCACCTCGGCGCCCTCTTCCATCAGGTAGGCAAACGTGCGCGCCATCCCGCAGTTGGCGATGAAGTCGGGGAGGATGACGAAGCTCCGGTCGGCCTCCTTCTGGACGCTCACCTCGCCGAGCGCCCGGTCGTCGAACGGGGTGTTCGCACCGCAACCGATCAATTTAACGCCCGACCCGCGGAGCCAGTCGAGCCGCTCCAGTGTAATCAGAAACGAGCTCGCCGCCGGGATGAACACGTCCGCTTTGGTCCGCCAGAAAGGCTCGGGGTCCTCGCTCTCCACGCCGCCGGGCAGGTCGGTGTCCACCCGCCGCGCCAGCAGGTCATCGAGGTCCAGACCCTTGGGGTCCACGCTCCAGCGGAAAGCCTTCTGTCCCGCGGGCCGGCTGATAATGCCCACGACCCTGGCTCCGGCTTTGTGGAGATAGTAGGCGGAAGGACCGCCGACGTCGCCGAAGCCCTCCACCAGGATGCGCTTCCCGGCCACGGAGCCGCCCGCGGCATCGAAATAAGCCTCCACGGCCTTGGCCACGCCGTACCCGGTGACCAGCGTGGACATTGCGAACGTCTTCCGGACCCCGGGCAGCCGGACCGGGAGCTGGACCCCTTCCTGGAGCTGCCTCAGGATCCGCTGGAAGCCGCCGTTGTCCGGGGCGTAGTGCGCGCGCAGGACCCCCTCCTGGGGGTGCTCCAGCCCGATCGCCTCGCGGGTGAGGGCGATGACCTCGTCCTCGTGGACGTTCTGGTCCCCGCCGGTGCCGTAGCGGTTCTTCAGATGGTCGCCGATGTGCCGGAACCACCGCTTCAGGACCTCCGGCTTCCGCCGATCGGCCCGGTCGAAGTTGAGGACCGACTTGGCCCCGCCGATCAGGGGGCCGGAGACCCCGAACTTGATCTCCATGGTCTTGGCGAGGAAGACCGCCTCCTCGCGGGTCGCGCCGGCCCGCATGCGAGTCCCGCCGCCCGCGGCACCGCCGCGCAGCGAGTTCATCACGAGCCAGCCCTCGGCGCCGGTCTCGCCGTCCTTCCAGGTCACGACCTCGTCCGGCTCGCTGTGAAAGAACTCCTGGTACCGCCGGTAGCCGCTCTCGTCCATCACTCTCCGATCACCCGCACCAGATGGTAGGTCTTGCGGCCTTTGCGCAGCACCAGGAAACGGCCATCGATCGTTTCGGCCAATGTAACCAGCCGCTTCTCGCCGGCCATGCGTTGATTGTTGAGGTAGATGCCGCCGGCCTGGATGGCGCGCCGTGCCTCGGCCTTGGACGGGACCAGGCCGGACTGGATGAGGAGGTCGACGATGGGCAGGCCCTCCGCGAGCCGGTCCTTGGGCACCTCGCTCGAGGGCACGTCGGCGAAGATGTCCTCCACCTCCCTCGATTCCAGGCCGGTGATCGCCTCGCCGAAGAGGACGGCCGAGGCGCGCTCGGCCGCGGCGAGGGCGGTCTCGCCGTGCACGGCCCGGGTGACCTCCCGCGCCAGCCGCACCTGGGACTCGCGCATCTCCGGAGCGCTCTGGCGCGACCGCTCCAGCTCCTCGATCTCCTCCCGCGTCAGCCAGGTGAAGATCCGCAGGAACTTGTCCACGTCCCGGTCGTCGGTGTTCAGCCAGAACTGGTAGAAGCGGAAGGGCGAGGTCAGCTTCGGATCGAGCCAGATGGTGCCCGCCTCGGTCTTGCCGAACTTCGTCCCCGAGGCCGTCGTCACGAGGGGGCAGACGATGCCATGGGCGATCGGCGGCTTCTTCTCGCCCTCCTTGGCCGGCTGCCAGGACTCGTCCGACCGCAGGCGCCCGATGAGATCGATCCCGGCGGTGATGTTGCCCCACTGGTCGCTGCCGCCCATCTGGAGCCTGCAGCGGAAGCGATCGTAGAGCATCAGGTAGTCGTAGGCCTGGAGGAGCATGTAGCTGAACTCGGTGAAGGAGATCCCCTCCTCCATCCTGCGCCGGACCGACTCCTTGGCCAGCATGCCGTTGACGGTGAAGAACTTGCCGATGTCGCGCAGGAAGTCCGTGAGGCTGACGGCGGTCAGCCAGTCGGCGTTGTTGACGATCTGCGCGGGGTTGCCCCGGGCCCCGAAGTCGAGGAAGGGGAGGAGCTGCGACCGGATCCCCTGGAGGTTCTCCTCGACCTTCTCCTTGGTGAGGAGCTGCCGCTCCTGGGTCTTGCCGCTGGGGTCGCCGATGAGGCCCGTGCCGCCGCCGACGAGGGCGATGGGGGAGTGGCCGAAGCGCTGCAGCCGCGCCAGGTTCATGACCTGCAGCAGGGAGCCCACGTGCAGGCTGGCCGCGGTGGGATCGAAGCCGATATAGCCCGTAAGCTTCTCATTGGCCAGGGCTTCGGCTACCCCCTCGGTCGCGTCATAGACGATCCCCCGCCACTGGTACTCCTCGAAGAGATTCAACGCCGTCTCCTTCCCAGCCCTCTGGGCTGCAGACACCTGTCTGAGGGGGGTAATCTAGCCGCAACGAGCTTCGCCGCCAAGCTTTGGGGGTTCGCCTCTATATATAGCCGGCCCGACCTTATATAACGGCGGCCTCCCCGAGCCTATCGGCGGAAGGTTCTTATATAAAGGCCGCACGACTTTATATAAGGGCGGCGCTCCCGAGTCTATCGGCGTCTCCCATAACCTATCGGCGTCACGCCGATAGACTCTGGCCAGCCGCCGATAGGTTCCGGGAGGCCGCCGATAGACTCTGGAGAGTCGCCGATAGGTTAGGGACGGTCGCCGAAACGAGGGCGACATCCCCCCGCGCGACGGGAATCATGCCGGCGTCGAAGGCTGCCGCGTCAAGACAAGCGGGAGTCGCTGCGCAGGCGGAGGGAGGCGTCGCGATCTAGACGGGGACCGCCGCGACCTCGGGTTGAGACGCTGCACCCGCGGGTTGAGACGCTGCGATCCGGACGGGAGCGTCCCAACCCGCGACGGGAGCGTCGCAACCCTGGAAGGGCGCGTCGCAACCCGGCATCGTAGCGTCTCAACCCGGGATGCCAGCGTCGCAACCCGCGGTTCTAGCGTCGCAACCCGTGGGTTTCGCGTCGCAACCCGGGACGGGAGCGTCCCAACCCGCGGGTGTAGCGTCTCAACCCTGGACGGGAGCGTCGCAACCCGAGACGGGGACCGTCCCCGTCGAAACGGGAACATCTCCCCCCGGGATCGCAGCGTCTCCCCGTCCGGTTTTAGCGTCCCAAACCTCGGCGGGGACGTCTCCGAAGCCGACGGGAGCCATGCGAACGTAGAGGATTGCCACTGGGAGCGCCGGCGTCCCGCCGGCGCTCCGGGGGAGTAAGCTCGCCGGCGGGACGCCAGCGCTCCCAGTAGAACCCAGCTTGGCTTTCGCCCTGGGCTCCTTGTGCAAGGCTTCCTGCGCTAAAATGCGGCAAACGAACGAGGTGCGCCGCTCTCTATGGAGGAGATGGAAGCCTCCATCCGGTTCCGGTTCCAGGCTCGGCTACGGCCGTGCGTTCCGTTTCCCGTGGTCCGCCACTGTTCGAACCCAAGGAGACCCATGCTCACTGGCGAGCTCAAGAGCCAAATCGACCGCATCTGGGATGCCTTCTGGTCCGGCGGCATCTCGAACCCGCTCGAAGTCATCGAGCAGATCACCTACCTGCTGTTCCTGCGCCGGCTCGACGACCTGCACACCCTGGAGGAGAACAGGTCCGCCCGGCTCAAGAAGCCCATGGAGCGGCGCGTCTTCCCGGAAGGCAAGGATTCCAGGAAGCGACGCTACGAGGATCTGCGCTGGTCGCGCTTCAAGAACTTCAAGCCTGCCGAGATGTTCGAGGTGGTGGACCAGCACGTCTTCCCCTTCCTGCGCACGCTCGGCGGCAACGGCTCCACCTACGCGCACCACATGAAGGACGCGCGCTTCACCATCCCCAAGCCCGCTCTCCTTGCCAAGGTGGTGGACCTGCTCGACCAGGTGCCGATGGCGGACCGCGATACCAAGGGCGACCTCTACGAGTACATGCTCGGCAAGATCGCCTCCGCCGGACAGAACGGCCAGTTCCGTACGCCGCGCCACATCATCCGGCTTATGGTGGAGATGGTCGCGCCCGGTCCGAAAGACGTCATCTGCGATCCCGCCTGTGGCACCGCCGGCTTTCTCGTCGCCGCAGGCGAATACCTGCGAGAGCATCATCCGGAGATCTTCCGCGATGCGAAGAGCAAGGAGCACTTCCACCGGCACGCCTTCCACGGCTTCGACTTCGACAGCACCATGCTCCGCATCGGCTCCATGAACATGCTGCTGCACGGCGTGGAGGACCCGGTCATCCGCTACCGAGACTCGCTCGCGCAGGACCATGCCGGAGAAGAGGAGAGCTACTCGCTGGTGCTGGCCAATCCGCCCTTCGCGGGGTCGCTCGACTTCGAGAACACGGCCAAGGACCTGCTTCAGATCGTCAAGACCAAGAAGACGGAGCTGCTCTTCCTTGCACTCTTTCTGAGGCTTCTGAAGCCCGGCGGGCGCGCCGCCGTGATCGTGCCTGACGGCGTTCTCTTCGGCTCCAGCAAGGCGCACAAGGAGCTGCGCCGGATGCTGGTCGAGGACCAGAAGCTCGACGCGGTGATCTCGCTGCCCGGCGGGGTGTTCAAGCCCTACGCGGGCGTCTCGACCGCTATCCTCCTCTTCACCAAGACCAACTCCGGTGGTACCGATCAGGTCTGGTTCTATGACTGCGATTCCGACGGCTGGTCGCTCGATGATAAGCGCACCCCGCTCCTGCCCGAAGACAAGCTCGGCCCCGTGCCGGAGACCGCACTCAGGGCTGAGGATCATAGCAAGAACAACCTACCCGACATCCTCGCCCGCTGGCAGCAGCGCGACGGAAAGGAACGGAAGCGTCCGCGCACCGCGCAGAGCTTCTGTGTCCCGAAAGACGAAATCGTGGCGGAGGGGTATGACCTTAGCTTGAATCGGTACAAGGAAGTGGTGCATGAGGAGGTGCAGCACCGAGCGCCCCAGGAGATCCTTGCCGAGCTTGGGAAGCTGGAGCTGGAGATTCAGCGCGGGATGAGGGAGTTGGAGGGACTGTTGAAGTGATATCAGAGACTCCCGTACTCCCTCAACCGTGGCGTAGTGTGAAGCTCGATGAGCTGTGTACCCTTGTGCGCGGGGCATCGCCGCGTCCAAAGGGCGACCCCAGGTATTTTGGTGGCCCGATTCCCTGGATTTCAATCGCCGACCTAAGCCGTGAAGAAGGTAAGTTTCTTACCCGCACAAAAGAGGGCGTAACGGCCGCGGGTGCCAAGCTCAGCAGACTACTAAGCGAGGGGACTCTCATAGTATCCAACAGCGCGACAATTTGCATTCCAAAGATTCTAGGAGTCGCCGGCTGCATCCACGACGGATTTGTGGCACTTACCGAGCTGTCGCCCAAGGTAGATATTCACTATCTATACCATTTTTTCAACGCCATTCGCGATGAGATCAGAGCAAAAAATACCCAAGGGGTCACGCAGGTAAATCTGAACACTACGATTTTCAAAGGCATGGATGTGCCCCTGCCTCCTTTGAAGGAGCAACGGCGGATTGCGGAGGTACTTGACCGGGCGGAGGCGTTGAGGGCCAAGCGGCGCGCCGCCCTTGCACAACTCGATATCCTCACTCAAGCGATCTTCCTCGATCTCTTTGGAGATCCCACCACGAATCCGAAGGGGTGGGGGACGCAGCCGCTTGCTTCATTGGTGCGCAGTGACGACACGATTAACTACGGCGTTGTTCAGCCGGGTGATCACGTTGAGGACGGCATTCCACTGGTCCGCGTTGGAAATCTTCTTGAGGGTCGAGTCAATCACTCGTCACTAAAGCGAATCGCACCGATGATCGAAGCTAGCTACAAGCGTTCCCGGTTGCGTGGGCATGAGGTCCTTGTTAGTTGTGTTGGGTCAATCGGTGTCGTGGCGTTGGCCGACGAAACGGTCAAGGGATTCAATATCGCGCGGGCAGTCGCCCGTATCCCACTCATGGACACCGCTAGCCGCGTATTCATGGCTGCATATCTGGCGACCAATTTTGTCCAGAACTATTTCACGACGGAGCTTCGTACGGTAAGTCAGCCGACGCTGAACATAAAGCAGCTCTCCGAGACCCCCGTCGTTCTTCCGCCCGCCGAGCTCCAACAAGAGTTCTGCCATCGCGTTTCCGCTGTGGACAAACTCAGAATCGGGCACCGTGCATCGCTAGTCGAATTGGATGGGCTCTTTGCCACCCTGCAGCACCGGGCCTTCCGAGGAGAGCTTTGACATGAAAGCTACCGAGGCAAAACTGCTGGACTTCGTCAAGAAATCGTCTCAGTTCGTCATCCCTATTTACCAGCGAACATACTCTTGGACGGAGAAGGAATGCCTACAGCTGTGGGAGGACATCGTGCGCACTGGCGGCAACGATGCCATCTCGGTACACTTCGTCGGCTCTATCGTCTACATTGAAACGGGGCTGTCGCAGGTGACACATCAGGCGCCGCTGCTCGTCATTGACGGCCAGCAACGCCTGACCACGGTAACGCTACTCATCGCCGCACTGGCCAAGGCGCTGGGCGAGACTGAGCCGGTGGATGGTTTCTCGCCGCGAAAACTACGAAACTACTACCTGCTCAACCCTGAGGAATCGGGTGAGCGGCACTACAAGCTACTGCTGTCGCAGGCCGACAAAGCTTCACTCACAGCGATCGTCGGCGACACCGAACAACCGAAGGAACAATCGCTGCGGGTGATGCAGAACTTCCAACTCTTCGAGACCCTGATCGCCGCGTGCAAGGGCGACTTCGCGGCCGTGTGCAAGGGGCTGGCGAAGCTGGTGGTCGTGGACATCGCCCTCAGCCGCGACCAGGACAATCCTCAGCTCATCTTCGAAAGCATGAACTCTACCGGCCGCGAGCTGAGCCAGGCAGACCTAATCCGCAACTTCATCCTGATGGGACTGGAGCCTGGGCTTCAGACCCGCCTCTATGAGCAGTACTGGAGGCCGATGGAGGTGGATTTCGGCCAAGAAGCCTATGAGAGCCAGTTCGACGAATTCATGCGCGACTACCTGACGGTGAAGGCCAGCGTTATCCCTAATCTGAATCGGGTCTACGAGGCATTCAAGGCGCACGCCCGCTCACCTGAGGTCGCTCAAGGCGGGGTCGAGGCGCTGGTCAAGGACATCCGCGATTTCGCCCGTTACTACTGTGCCATGGCGCTTGGAGCGGAGACCGACGCGGATCTCGGACTCGCGTTTCATGAGCTGCGCGAGCTGAAGGTAGGCGTAGCCTATCCCTTCCTGCTCGAGCTCTACCAGGATTATGCCTGCGGCCTGTTGCCGAAGGCGGACTTCGTGGGAGCTGTACGGCTGGTCGAATCCTACGTGTTCCGGCGGGCGATCTGTGCCATCCCAACCAACTCTATGAACAAGACCTTCGCGACCTTCACGAAGGCCCTCAAGAAGGACCGCTATCTCGAGAGCATACAGGCGCACATGCTGACCCTGCCATCCTACCGGCGCTTTCCTAGCGACGATGAATTTTGGCGCGACTTGCAAACGCGAGACCTCTATAAGTTCCGCAGCCGCAGCTACTGGCTGCGCCGGTTGGAGAACCATGGACGCAAGGAACGCGTGCCGGTGAACGAATTTACGATCGAGCACATCCTGCCGCAGAACGAGAACCTTTCCGCGGCTTGGAAAACGGCGCTAGGTCCGGAGTGGGAGCGGGTGCAGAAGGAGTGGCTGCACACCCTCGGGAACCTGACGTTGACAGGCTATAATTCAGAGTACAGCGACCGGCCGTTCCACGAGAAGCGCGACATGGAGGGTGGATTCAAGGAGAGCCCGCTCAAGCTCAATGGCGGTCTCGGACAGTTGGACGAGTGGAACGAAGAGACGATCAGGGCCCGGGCGGGCCGACTGGCGAACTTGGCGCTCGAAGTCTGGCCCGGTCCCAAGCTGACGCCTGAGGTGCTGGACTCTTACCGGCGCAAGCCTCTCACTGCGGTGGGTTACACCATCGACGACCATCCCTCTCTCCTCGCGGGCACGATGGGTGAGGTGTTCGAGGCCTTCCGCAAAGAGGTGCTGACCCTGGATCCTTGTGTGGCGGAAGAGTTTCTCAAGCGCTATGTAGCCTACAAGGCAGAGACCAACTTTGTGGATGTGTACCCACGGGCCACGCAGCTGTGGCTGACGTTGAACATAGCCTTCCAGGACATCAACGATCCCAAGGGGCTGTGCAAGGACATAAGCAACCGGCGGCTCAACGGCGATGTATCGATTGGCCTGGAATCGCTCGATGAGCTGCCCTATGTGATAGGTCTCGTGCGGCAATCGTTAGAGCGGCAGATGGGCAACGGGGAAGACGTGTGAGCAACTACGCCTTCCTCCGGGCCGAATGGCCGGCCGTCTACGAGGCGGCGCGGAAGGCCGAGGCGGCGGCGCATAACGATCCCCGGACGGCGTGCTTCTATGCCCGGCGGGCGCTCGAGCTGGCGGTGGCGTGGGCTTACAAGTCCGACGCTTCGCTGAAGCTTCCCTATCAGGACAACCTGAGCGCGCTCCTCCATGAGCCCACGTTCAAGGCTGCGGTGGGAGAGGCGGTGTTCACCAAGGCCCGGTTGATCAACACCCTGGGCAACCAGGCCGTCCATAGCCACAAGCCCATCCAGCCGGCGGAAGCGCTGACTGCCGTACGCGAGCTGTTCCATGTCGGCTACTGGCTCGCCCGCACCTACTCGCGCGGCGCCAAACCCGCGCCCGAGCTCGCTTTCGATCCAAACTCCCTGCCGCGAGGCGTACCGGTCCCCAAACAGGCGATCGATCACCTCCGCAAGCTGGAGGCCGATCTCCGGGAGAGAGACGAAAAGCTTTCGGCCCTGCTGGCCGACAAGTCGGCCCTGGATGACGAGTTGAAGCGCCTGCGCGCCGAAGTTACCGAAGCCAAGAAGGCGAGTGCGGCCCAGCCGGATACGCACGACTACTCCGAGGCTCAGACCCGCGACGATTTCATCGACCTCCTTCTCAAAGAGGCCGGCTGGGCTCTCGACAAGCCGCGGGACCGCGAATACCCGGTCCAGGGCATGCCCACCGAGCAAGGAGAAGGTCGGGTGGACTACGTCCTCTGGGGAGACGACGGCAAGCCGCTGGCCCTGGTCGAAGCCAAGCGCACGAAGAAGTCGGCGCAGACCGGCCAGCAACAGGCGAAGCTCTACGCCGACTGCCTGGAGAACGAATTCGGGCAGCGGCCGGTCATCTTCTATTCGAACGGCTATGGGCACTGGTTGTGGGACGACGTCAACGATCCGCCGCGCGCGGTGCAGGGTTTCTACAAGAAGGGCGAGCTGGAGCTGATGATCCAGCGGCGGACAAGCCGCAAGCCGCTGGCCGAGGCCCCGATCAATCCGGAGATCGTCGAGCGGTATTACCAGACCCGGGCCATCCGCCGCATCGGCGAGGCGTTCGAAAAAGACCGCGACCGGAAAGCGCTCGTCGTGATGGCGACCGGCGCCGGCAAGACGCGGACGGTGATCGCGCTGTGCGACCTGCTCATGCGGTGCAACTGGGCCAAGCGCGTGCTCTTCCTCGCCGACCGGCGGGCGCTCGTCATCCAGGCGGTCAATGCGTTCAAGAAGCACCTTCCCGATGCCGCGCCCGTGAACCTGGTCACAGAGAAGGACACCGAGGGCCGGGTCTACGTCTCCACCTATCCGACGATGACGAAGATGATCGACGAGCAGCAGGACGGCCAGCGCCGCTTCGGCGTGGGACATTTCGATCTCGTGATCATCGACGAAGCACACCGCTCCGTCTATCAGAAATACCGCGCCATATTCAGCTATTTCGACTCGCTGCTGGTAGGCCTGACCGCGACGCCCAAGGACGAGATCGACATCAACACCTATCACCTTTTCGATCTCGAACGCGGCGTGCCCACGGACGCCTACGGCCTGGATGACGCGGTCGCCGACGGCTTTCTCGTGCCGCCCAAAGCAGTCTCGGTGCCGCTCAAGTTCCAGCGCCAGGGCATCACCTATGCGGAGCTTTCCGAAGAAGAGAAAGAGCAGTGGGACGCTCTGGAGTGGGATGAGGACGGCCATACGCCCGACCGTGTCGAAGCCGAAGCGGTCAACCGGTGGCTGTTCAACGAGGACACGGTGGACAAGGTCCTGGAGCACCTGATGACCCGTGGGCAGAAGGTGGCGGGCGGGGACCGTCTGGGCAAGACGATCGTTTTCGCCAAGAACCAGCAGCACGCCGAGTTCATCTCGCGGAGGTTCGACGCCAACTATCCGCACTACAAGGGTGCGTTCGCGCGGACGGTGCACTGCGACCTGGCCTTTGCCCAGACGGTGATCGACGACTTTTCGAACCCGTCCAAGCCGCCGCACATCGCGATTTCGGTGGACATGCTCGACACGGGCATCGACGTGCCGGAAGTGGTGAACCTGGTCTTCTTCAAGCTCGTGCGTTCCAAGACCAAGTTCTGGCAGATGATCGGCCGCGGCACGCGGCTCAGCAGGGATCTCTTCGGGCCGGGGAAGGACAAGGAGTTCTTCTACATCTTCGACTACTGCCAGAACGTGGAGTTCTTCGGCCAGAACCCGGACACGACCGAGGGCTCGCGCGGCCTCTCGCTCGGCAAGCGGCTCTTCCTGTCGCGGCTGGCGCTGGTCGGTGAATTGGATGAGCGGCTCGCCGAGAGCGCGAGCGGAATCGGGGAGGCGTCGGTCGCCTATGGCGGACCGGAGACCGAAGCGCAGGTACGGACCGCGGTTGCGGCGCTGCTGCACGGCCAAGTGGCCGCCATGAACCTGGACAACTTCGAAATACGTCCGAGGCGAAGACTGGTCGAAAGGTATTCGAAGCCGGAAGCCTGGGGTGAGCTGAACGAAGAGGCCCTGGCCGAGCTGGCGCACGAGGTCGCCGGCCTGCCTTCAGCTCACGATCCCGAGGACGAAGAGGCGAAGCGTTTCGACCTGTTGCTGCTGAGCCTGCAGCTCGCGCTCCTGCGAACGGAGCCCGCCTTCCGGCGGCTGCGGGACCAGGTCAAGGCCATCGCCGGGTTGATGGAAGACCAGGCCAGCATTCCCATGGTGCAGCGGGAGCTCGCGCTGATCCAGGAGATTCAGACCGACGAGTGGTGGCAGCACGTGACACTGCCAATGCTGGAGAGCGTGCGCGAGAGGCTCCGCGGTCTGGTGAGGCTCATCGACAGGAGGAGGCGTGCACCGATCTACACGGATTTCGAAGACCAGATGGGCGGCGAGTCAGAGATCGACCTACCGGGCTTCGGTGCGCCGGACAGCTTTGAGCGTTTCCGCGCCAAGGCGCGGGCCTTTCTCAAGGAGCACGAAAATCACGTCGCCATTCACAAGCTGCGCACGAACAGGGCGTTGACACCGATGGACCTGGACGAGCTCGAGAGGATGCTCGCGGCAAGCGGAGTGGGCCGCGCCGACGATCTTCAAAGGGCCAAGGAAGAGAGTCACGGCCTGGGACTGTTCGTGCGTTCGCTGGTGGGACTGGATCGCGAGGCGGCCAAGGAGGCGTTCGCCGGATTCCTGAATGGAAAAACCTTCAACGCCAGCCAGATCGAGTTCGTGAACCTGATCGTGGACCACCTGACGGAACACGGCGTGATGGGCGCATCGCTGCTCTACGAATCACCCTTTACCGACCTTACACCCACAGGCCCGGACGGGCTCTTCACCTCATCGCAGTTGGATGAGCTGCTGGCGGTACTCGATCAGGTCAGGGCCTCTGCGGAGGCAGCCTAAGAGGTCTGGAGCGGGGACGATCTCAGCCTTGACAGGCATGCGCCACTGGCGTATTCTCGGTCTGTGGTCATCGTCGAGACAAAGTTCTTTACCACTAGGATCGATGACCTCCTTACCGCAGATGAATATCGCTCGCTCCAACAGGAGCTCGTACAGCAGCCTGATAAGGGGAAGGTTATTCCTGGCGCAGGGGGGATTCGGAAACTGCGCTGGGGCGCCCTCGGCCGAGGCAAGCGAGGGGGCGCCCGGGTGATCTACTACTGGCACGTTGCCTCCGACACGATCCTTATGCTGTTCGCCTACTCAAGAACGAGCGAGGGAATTTGACCCCGGCTCAACGCAAGGCTCTCCGATTGGTCGTAGAAAAGGAGTACCCATGAAGAAGGAACTGTTTGACGAGCTGCTCGATAGTGTTCGCGAGGGGGGAGAGATCCTGCGTGGTGAGCGAGCCCCTTCGCGCTCGTTTCATTTTGAAGATCCCGACGTCCGCAGTCTTCGTGAGAAACACGGCCTGAGCCAGTCGAGATTCGCTGCCTTGATGGGCATCAGCGTAGGGACTCTTCGCAACTGGGAGCAGGGTCGCCGAAAGCCGGAAGGTAGCGCTCGGGTTCTTCTGAAAGTGGTAGAGAAGCATCCCGAGGCCGTATTCGATGTAGTAGCGAATAGGGTCGAAGATAAGCACGCATAGGCGGCCCGGAGGGAGGGACTAAGTGCGGCGCTCCGGCACATCCCCATGAAAGGCGAGACGTGCCGGAAGCCTGCTTCCCGTGTCAGTCGTCTGCCGCCATCGCTCCCGCTGCGTAAGCATCGACGTGGCCCGCCCCTACCTCGAACGCTGAACGGCCCGGCATTGGAACCGCGGTGTTCACGAGAATCTGCTTGATCTGCGCCGGCGTCAAGGACGGATTGGCTTCGAAGAGCAACGCGACGATACCGGCCACGTGCGGCGTTGCCATCGAGGTGCCGCTCATGTGGGTGTAGAACGGCAGGTGGGCCGGATCCAGAGAGATATCGTCAGCGATCGCCAGGACCGGCAGGACGCCGGTCAGCGCGCGGGTGGACACGATGCTGACCCCGGTTGCCGCGAGCGTCGGCTGACTGACGTAGGTCCACTGCTGGCCGTCGGGCATGGTGAAGTTGCCGGTCTCGCCCGGGTTTCCGCGTGATGAGAAGTCCGCCAGCGAGCCGTCCTTGTTCGCGGCACCCACCGAGATCACCCACGGTGCCACCGAGTACGGGTTGACCGTGTTCGGGTTCGGACCCTCGTTCCCCGCGGCGAAGACCGACACGATGCCTTGCTTGTAGGCCTCGTAGGAGGCGATGTTGACAGGGTCCGTGGGATCGAACGCACCCGTGGTTCCCCAGGAGTTGCTGATCACCCTGATCGGTGCGCCGAAGCTGTTCTTGTTGGCCAGGGCGTAGTCGAACCCGCCGACCGCATCGAGGATCGAGATCACCGCGCCGGATCCATAACCGATGATCGAGGCGTCCGTCGCCACGCCACGGTGCAGGCCGCTGGACTGCGCTCCGCTGCCGCCGACCGTGCCCGCGCAATGGGTGCCATGCCCGGAGGAGATGTCGGAATTGAGCTGGCCTTCCAGATAGGTCACGGGAAGGAAGGTGAGCACGGCGCTCAGGTTGGTCAGCGCCTGGACGTTTTCCACGACACGGTCGCCGAACGCCAGGTCGCCGTGTGTCGCATCGATCCCCGAGTCGTTGACCACCACGGCGACTCCGGCACCCGTGAAGCCATAGTCGGGATCGGCTTGCAGATCGTCGACACCGGAGATCAGTCGCGCGTCGTTGTTGTAATACGTCAGCGTGCTGTTGGCGTGGATCGACAATACGTCGGACCGCCGGGCCAACTGGCGGATCGCGCCGGGCGTGGCAAGCGCACCGACGACGGGGAGCTGCCGAAACGAGAGCCCGCGGAGGATGCCCAGGGCCTGCAGCGCCTGCACCTGGGTGGTGTGGACCGGACCCGATTGCTTGTAGACGACCACGATTTCCAACTGTTGGAAGGGCAGGGCTGATGCCAGGCGGCTGGCCAACTGCTGGCCGATGCGCGCATCGGCCATGGCGCGGCCGGACCCCAGGGCCAGGATTGCCATGACCGCGAGTACGACTGATGTGACTCTCCTGAGGTGATGAGATTTCACATTGCCTCCTGCGGCTATCGTGTATTGTCGGGGAAATTCCCTGTTCGCGGGAACATCGTCGCGAGATCCCGCGGTCCATGAGGAGATGCAGGTTTCATGCCTCCAGGGATACGACGATCGCAGGTCCTTGCCGAGATGACTACCGTAGAATAGTGGGTACCAAGGGAGTGACAGCGCTCTTTGATCTGGGACGCCAGGAGATCAGGAACAATGCGGAAAACAGTCAGAACGCTCCTCATCATGACTTTGCTGGTGGCAACCTCGGTGGCCGGCCAACAGGAGACGCCGGCAGCCGAGCCTTCCGTGAGCCTGCCCCCGGATCTTGCGCGAGTGCTGACGGACTACGAGGCTGCGTGGTCGAAGCGGGACGCGGCGGCGCTGGCAGGGCTGTTCGCCGAAGACGGGTTCGTGCTGCCAAACGGGAGGACTCCGGTGCGCGGCCGGGCGGCGATCCAGAAGCACTACACCGGTCAAGGGGGGCCACTGTCGCTGCGCGCCATTGCCTACGCGGCCGAGGGCGGGGTGGGATACATCCTCGGCGGGTACACCGACACGGCCGGGAAGCCGGACATCGGGAAGTTCACGCTGACCCTGCGCAAGGGTTCGGACGGGCGCTGGCTCATCATGTCGGACATGGACAACTCCAACCGGCGCCGCGAGTGACTCACCTTTATGCCATGAGACGCTCTCTTCAACGCCTTCGCCTTGTATTGCTGGCCGCTGTGCTCATCGCCGGCTGGGCCGGCCCGGGCGCGGGTGCCGACGGGCCGCTGCCTTCCTACGAGTCGTTCACGGTCGAATCCGCGGCGCTCAATGAAACCCGGCGCATCAATGTCTACACGCCGCCCGGCTATGGCGGTGCGGGAGCTGCGCGTTATCCCGTGCTGTACATGCCCGACGGTGGCCTGCAGGAGGATTTCCCGCACGTCACCGCCACGGTCGATTCGGCGATCCGGGCCGGTGAGATGCGGCCGCTGATTGTGGTCGGCATCGAGAACACCGAGCGGCGACGCGACGTGACCGGTCCGACCGAGGTCGAGGAAGACCGCAAGATCGCGCCGCGGGTCGGTGGCTCGGCGGCATTTCGCCGCTTCATCCAGGACGAGCTGATGCCGCAGGTGCGCCTCCGGTATCGGGTGACTGAAGAGACCGCGATCATCGGCGAATCCCTCGCCGGTCTTTTCATCGTCGAGACGTTCTTCCTGCAGCCGGAGCTTTTCGACACCTACATCGCTCTCAGCCCGAGCCTGTGGTGGAACGGCGAGAAACTGGTGCGCAAGGCCGGCGAGCGCCTCAGGGCACGGCCGGACCTGAGCAAGACTTTGTACCTGTCGTCCGCCTCCGACGACATCGGCCCTAGCGCGGCGCGCCTGGCGGAAGCGCTTCGAACGCACGCACCCGCCGGGCTGCGATGGCAGTACAAGCCCCGGCCGGACCTGCGCCACGACAACATCTACCGCTCTGCATCACCGCAGGTACTTCGCGAGCTGTTCCCGCCCCCAGGCTAGTGTTAAGGTGAAGCCATGCCTACCAATGAATCGTCCGCAGAGCGCGAACAAACGGACGAGAGCCTGCGCGTGGAAAGGGAAAAGACCGACTGCGCGCTGGCCGAAAGGCAGGCGGCCGAAGAGGATTCCGACCTGGTGGTCAACCGCGCGCGGGAGAGCGCGGACGCCGTCTTGACCGAGGCGCGCGCCAAGGCGGATGAGCGGCTGGAGACTTCGCCACACGCCGGGACTTCCCTCGCCGAAGAACGAGTGCTGGAAGACGAAGCCCTCCAGGATGAGCGGGCCTCCGCGGATGAGATCCTCCGCCGCGAACGCGAGGAGAATGCCCGTGTCCTGTCGAGACTGCTGCCGCTGGAAAGAGAAAAGACCGACCGATTCCTGCTGACGGAGCGCGCCCGGTCCGATGTCGCGCTCTCGAACCGGGACAACTTCCTGGGCCTCGTCAGCCACGATCTGCGCAATCTGCTTGGCGGGATCGTCTTGAGCGCGGAGCTGCTCTCCGCGAGAGCTCCCGAAAACGAGGAGGGGGCACAGACCCTCGCGACGACGACGCGCATTCAACGCTACGCCGCCCGCATGAACCGGCTCATCGGAGATCTGATCGACGTCGCAAGCATTGACGCCGGCAAGCTCGCCATAACACCGGTCCCGGGCGATGCGGCTACGCTGATCGCCGAGGCGGTGGATACGTTCCAGGCAGCCGCGTCAGCGAAGGGCATCTCCTTGCAGACGGAGATTGCCGGGGGCCCTCTTCTGGCAGAATTCGACCACGATCGGATGCTTCAAGTACTCGCCAATGTCATTGCGAATGCGATCAAGTTCACCTCTGAAGGCGGCAGTGTCCGGGTTCGTGGCGAATCTGCAGGAGACGAGCTTCGTTTCTCCATCAGCGACACCGGATCGGGTATACCCGGCAACATGCTGGAGGCCATCTTCGAGCGCTTCTGGCAGGTTGGGAAAGATGATCGGAGAGGCGTGGGCCTCGGCCTCTACATCTCCAGGTGTATCGTCGAAGCACATGGCGGAAAGATCTGGGCGGAGAGCAAGCTCGGCGAGGGCAGCAGGCTCAGCTTCACGCTCCCCGGTGCCCCCGCACGATAGAACTACCTGGCGCGCACCAGGAACGTTTCCTGCCCGATCACTTCGGGGTCGAGGGAAAACTCGTAGAGCTCCAGTCCCCCGAACAGGGCCTTGACGCGGGGGTAGCCCACCGACTGCATGTGGCGGGCTCCCTCGATCGCGATCGAGCCGTCGTCGTCGAAGAGCACCACGTCCTGGTCGGCAGGCGGGGACCACTCGGGGCCGGGGTAGGGGATGGCTCCCTGGAGAGTCAGCCGGCCCGGTTGATCCGATGGGGGACGCACATCGATCAGCAGGGGAGCCTCGCTCTCTTTGATGCGGCGGAAGAGGACGAAGGGCGAGACCTCCAGCAGGGGATCGAACTGGACGACCGGGGTCTCGTCGTCGAGGTAGCGGGTTGGCATGGGCGAGGATCGTACCTCAGCGGGGCTACTTGAGGACTACCACCTCGACCTCCCCGTCCCGCCGCTCGAGATGGGTCCCCACGTCCAGGGCGTAGCGCTCGAAGACCAGGTCCACCGAGGCCTCGCCTACGCTCAGATTGCGGACGCGCACCGTCTTCACGAAGTCCGGCAGCTCGGGCCGTTGCAGGACGATCCGGCCGCCGGGCGCGTCGATCTCCAGACCGAGGCAGGCCTGGAGGAGGAGGAAGACTGATGCCGCCAACCAGGCCTGGGGGGCGCACGCCACGGGATAGCGGGTCGGCCCTTCGTGGAGCCGGCGGTGGAAGCCGCAGAACAGCTCGGGCATCCGCTGCAGGTCGAAGTGGAGCACCGCGTCGTAGAGGCCGGACATGACCTGCACGGCCATCCCCTTGAAGCCGTAGCGCGACAATCCCTGGGCGATGACGGCGTTGTCGTGGGGCCAGACCGACCCGCAGTGATACGACATCGGGTTGTACCGCACCTCCCGGGCGTCCAGGGTGCGGATGCCCCAGCGGGAGAACGAGGTGTCGGACATCAGGGTCTCGGCCACCTGCCGGGCCCGCGCCGGGGAGGCGATGCCCGCGAACAGGCAGTGGCCGGCGTTCGAGCTGCGCACGGCGCAGGGCTTCTTGTCGCCATCCAGGGCCAGGGCGTAGGTGCCGATCTCCTCGACCCAGAAGGCCTGCTCGAACTCCTGCTGGAGGTCGCGCGCCTGCCGCTCCAGCCGCTCGGCACGCTCGTTGAGCCCGAGCGCGACGGCCAGCTTCGCGGCAGCCCGGTAGGCGGCGTAGACGTAGCCCTGGACCTCGCAGAGCGCGATCGGCCCTTCGGCCAGCCTGCCGTCCGCGTGGAAGACCGAGCTTTTCGAGTCCTTCCATCCCTGGTGCACCAGCCCCGCCGGGGAGCGCCGCTTGTACTCCACGAAGCCGTCGCCGTCGAGGTCGCCGTAGACGTCGATCCACTCCAGTGCCCTCTCCACGTGCGGCCAGAGCGACTCGATGAAGGCGCGGTCCGCGGTGCGCTGCAGGTAGGCGCCGGCGAGGATGATGAACAGGGGGGTGGCGTCGACGCTGCCGTAGTAGCGGCCGAAGGGGACCTCGCCGAGCGCGGCCATCTCGCCGAGGCGCGCCTCGTGGAGGATCTTGCCCGGCTCGGCGTCGTTTTCGGGGTCTTCCCGGTGGGCCTGGGTGGCGGCGAGGTACGACAGCACCCCCCGGGCCGGCGCCGGATCGAGCCAGAGCATTTCCAGGGCGGTGAGAATCCCGTCGCGGCCGAAGACCGTGCTGAACCAGGGGATGCCCGCGTAGGGGTAGGGTCCCCGGGCCGTCTCCGTGATCATCATGTGGAGGTCGGAGAACGACCTTTCGGCCCAGTCGTCGAAGCGCTCGTTGGAGGAGCGGAGCCCGGCCGAGCCCAGGCGCCGGGCCTGGAGCTGCGCGCCGGAGCGCTCCAGCGCCTCCTCGAAGGCGAGGACGGGCGGCTCGCGGTCCCCGGTCCGGAAGGCCACGGTCACGGTCCAGGTGGCCTCCCCCCGCGGCTCCAGGTCGGCGAGGAACGAGGCCGCGGCGCCGGTCATCTCCTCGGGGTCCGGCGAGAAGGCGAGCCGGGTGCGGCGGACGGCGCCGTCCAGCCCCCGGTAGCCGAGCGTGACGCCCGCGTGCTCCTTTTCCGGATCGAGGAGGGTGCCCCGCTCGGGCCGGGGCGTACCACGCACCTCGAAGATATCCGCGAAGTCCGCGCCGAAGAGCAGCTCCAGCCGCAGCTCGACCGGATCGGGGCCGAAGTTGTGGAGGCGCCAGCGCAGATAGCAGACTTCCTTCCAGAGGAAGCAGGTGGCGAAGAGGTGGATCGTGTCCCGGGGTACCACGGTGCGGTCCCCGGGTTTCTCGCCCCGAGCCGTGAGAACGGGGTTCGTGAGCTCGACGATGAGGGCATTGTCCTGGCGCACGGTGGAGCCGAGCACCAGGGGCCGCTGGCTTTCGAGCGTCAGCTCCAGCCGGCTGAGGAAGCGGGTGCCCTCGTGGAAGAGCCCCTGCTCGCTTCCCGGGTGGATCCCTCCGGCACGGTCGAACACGGCAAAGCTCTCGCCGTGCTTGAGGATGCGGTGCGCCTCGTCGAGCCGCGACGAGGTGGTCACGACGGGGAAGGATTCCTGGATCTCGATCTCGGTCTTCATCATGCCTCGGTGCAAGGGCAGCAACGCCCGTGCCAGAGAACATATACTGACCCGGCAAGATCAAGGGGGAACGATGACCGATCTCGACTACCAGGCCATGCTGAACGTGGCCATCGAAGAGGCCCGGCAGGGACTGGCGGAGGGCGGCATCCCGATCGGCGCGGCCCTGTTCGACGGCCAGGGGCACCTGCTCGGGCGCGGGCACAACCGGCGTGTTCAGGAGAACGACCCCGCGGTCCACGGCGAGACCGATGCCTTCCGCAAGGCCGGACGCCAGGCCAGCTACCGCAACTCGATCATGGTGACCACCCTGGCTCCGTGCTGGTACTGCAGCGGGCTGGTGCGCCAGTTCAAGATCGGGACGGTGGTCGTGGGGGAGTCGGTCAACTTCCAGGGGGGCGTCGACTGGCTGCGGGAGAACGGGGTCGAGGTGATCGACCTCCAATCCCAGGAGTGTGTCCGCATGCTCGCGGACTACATCGCGGCCCACCCCGAGCTCTGGAACGAGGACATCGGGGAAGATTGAGGTCGGCATTAGAATGGCGGCACTTCGAGGGAGGCATCCATGAAGCCGGCCCCGTTTGAGTACCTGGCGCCCGACTCTCTGGACGCCACGCTGGACATCCTTGCCCGCAACGGCGGCGAAGCCAAGCTTCTGGCCGGGGGGCAGAGCCTCATCCCGGTGATGAACTTCCGGCTGGCGCAGCCCGCGCTCCTGGTGGACCTGAACCGCCTGCGGGACCTGGACTATGTTCGCCGGGAGGACGGAGGGCTCCGCATCGGCGCCATGACCCGGCAGCGGAAGCTGGAACGCGACCCTCTCATCGCCGAGCTCGCGCCGCTGCTCCGCGAGGCCGTGCCCTTCATCGCCCATCCGCAGATCCGCAACCGGGGCACGGTCGGCGGCAGCCTGGCGCACGCTGATCCCGCGGCCGAGCTGCCGGTCGTGGCCGTGGCCCTGGATGCCCGGCTGCGTCTCCGGCGGTCGGGGGGCGAGCGCTGGGTGGATGCCCGCGACTTCTTCTGCGGCCTGTTCACCACCGTGCTCGAGCCCGACGAGATGCTGGTCGAGGTGGCCCTGCCACCGCCTCCGCCTTCTTCGCGCACGGGCTGGGCTTTTCTGGAGGTCGCCCGCCGTCATGGCGACTACGCCCAGGTGGGGATCGCCGCCCGGGTCTCGCTTGATGAGGCCGGTCGGTGCCGGGAGGCCCGGATGGTCTACCTGAGCGTCGGAGACGGACCGGTCGAGGCACGGGAGGCGGCCCGGATGCTCCAGGGCTCCGACCTTTCCGGCGAAGCGATCGCCGCGGCGGCCGACAAGGCCTCGCGGGACGAGATGGACCCCCTCGGCGACATTCATGCCACCGCGGACTTCAAACGACATCTGGCGCGCGTGCTCACCGGCCGTGCCCTGCGCCGGGCCTTTGCCCGGGCGAAAGGAGAGGCACCACCGCAATGAACGCTTTGCACCGGGTTTCCGTTGCCGTCAACGGCAAGAGCTACCAGCGGGAGGTCGAGCCGCGCCTCCTGCTCTCCGACTTCCTCCGGCACGACCTGGGCCTGACCGGGACGCACGTCGGCTGCGAGCATGGGGTGTGCGGCGCCTGCACGATCCTGCTCGAAGGCGAGCCAGTCCGCTCCTGCCTGATGCTCGCGGTCCAGGCAGACGGCCACGAGCTGTCCACGGTCGAGGGGCTGGCTTCAGGTCCAGGCGAGCTCCATCCTCTCCAGCAGGCCTTCTGGGAGTGCCACGGCCTGCAGTGCGGCTTCTGCACCCCGGGCTTCCTCATGACCCTGGTGCCCTTCCTGGAGGAGAACCCCAGCCCGACGGAGACCGAGATCCGCCAGGCCCTCTCCGGCAATCTCTGCCGCTGCACCGGATACCAGCACATCGTCGACGCGGTGCTGCTGGCGGCGGACACGGCTTTGGCGAAGAGACCGCGGGTGGCGGAGTGACCGGCGGCGACATCCACCGTCACCTGGATTGGCTCGAGGACCGATTCCGTGACCGCGAGCCCTCGCTCCAGGCCTTCGTCCTCGAGGAGGGACGCTTCGAGCGCCTGCACCGGGATGCCGACGCGCTCCTTGCCCGGTATCCTGATCCGAAGGTTCGCCCGGAGCTGTTCGGGGTTCCGATCGGCGTCAAGGACATCTTTCACGTGGACGGTTTCCAGACGCGCGCCGGGAGCCGCCTGTCCCCTGAAGAGCTGCGCGGGCCGGAGGCGGCCAGCGTGGCACTCCTCAAGGAGGCGGGCGCGCTCATCCTGGGCAAGACCGTCTCCACCGAGTTCGCCTACTTCGCGCCCGGTCCCACCCGCAACCCGCACCATCCGGAGCGCACTCCGGGCGGATCGAGCAGCGGCTCCGCGGCGGCGGTGGCGGCCGGTCTCTGTCCGCTCGCGCTCGGCACCCAGACGATCGGCTCGATCATCCGCCCGGCCGCCTTCTGTGGCGTCGTCGGCTTCAAGCCCAGCTACGGGAGGGTCTCCGCGGAAGGCGTGATCCCGCTCGCTCCTTCCCTCGATCACGTCGGGACCCTCACTCCCGACGTGAAGGGTGCGGCGGCGGCGGCGCGGCTGCTCATTCAGGACTGGGGTCCCGCGGCAGTGCGCCGCCGGCCCATCCTGGGAGTTCCCGAAGGCCCGTTCCTGTCCCGGCCCTCCGAGGAGGGGCGCGCCCACTTCCACGCCACCTGCGAGCGGCTCACCGGGGCGGGCTTCGAGATCTGGTCGATGCCAACCATGCCGGACTTTGAGGAGATCGAAACGCGGCATCGCCGCCTGGTCGCGGCCGAGGCGGCGCGGGTCCACGAGGAGTGGTTCCGGCGCTTCCGGGGGCTCTACGCGCCCCAGACCGCGGACCTGATCAAGCGGGGCCAGACCGTCTCCCCCGCCGAGCTGGAGGAGGACCGCGCCGGCCGGGAGAAGCTCCGCGGCGAGCTGAGCGCGTCGATGGACGCGCACGGGATCGACCTCTGGCTTTCGCCCGCGGCTCTCGGCCCCGCCCCGCGCGGGCTCGCCACCACCGGCGATCCGATCATGAATCTTCCCTGGACCTACGCCGGTATGCCCACGCTCGGCATCCCGGCGGGCCTCAGCATCGAGGGTCTGCCCCTGGGCATCCAGGTCACCGGCCGCTTCGGAGCGGACGCGGAGCTGCTCACCTGGGGAGCAGAGATCGAGAGGGCGCTGCAATCGTGATCCATCCGGTCACCCGCTGCGCAGTTCGCGCCGGGTCCTATCACGACTCGGTCGTCCTGATGCAGCTCCAGCGGGCGCTTTCCACGCTGCCGGGGGTGATCGACGCCGGAGTGGTCATGGCCACGCCGGCCAACCGCGAGCTGCTCGCGGCCGGAGGGCTGGACGTGGGGGAGGCCGGTCCGGACGACCTGCTGGTCTCGGTCAAGGCTGAGAGCGATGCTGCGGCGGCCGAGGCGCTGTCCCGAGTTGATGCCCTCCTTCGAGTGCGGGGAGGCGAGGTCTCCAGCGAGTTTCGTCCCCGCAGCCTGGCCTCCGCCCTGAAGCAGCTCCCCGAAGCGCGCTGGGTGCTGGTTTCGGTCCCCGGCCGGTACGCAGCGGCCGTGGCCGAAGAGGCCCTCGACCACGATCGCAACGTTTTCCTCTACAGCGACAACGTGCCCATCGATCGGGAGGCGGCTCTCAAGCGGAAGGCCCATGAGAAAGGTTTGCTTGTCATGGGACCGGACTGCGGCACCGCCTTCCTGGGAGGGGTGGGATTCGGCTTCGCCAATCATGTCCGCCGCGGGACCATCGGCCTCGTCGGCGCTTCGGGGACGGGTCTTCAGGCGATCATGAGCCACGTTCATGCTTTGGGCGGGGGCATCTCCCAGGCGATCGGCACCGGCGGGCGCGACCTGAGCGCGGAGGTCGGCGGGATCACCGCGGCCCAGGGGCTCGACCTCCTGCGCCGCGACCCGGAGACGAGTGTGATCGTCCTCGTGGCCAAACCCCCGGCCCCGGAGGTCGCGACGCGCCTTCTCTCCCTTGCCCGCTCGGCCGGCAAGCCGGTGGTGGTTCACTTCCTCGGCGCGCCGCTGCCAGGGCGGCGGCTTGGAAATATTTTTTTCGCCGCCAGCTTGAGCGAGGCGGCGGAGCTGGCGGTGGAGCAGCAGGGAGATTGGAAAGAGACCGGAGACCGGATCGGCGGCCATGTCTGCGGGCTCTTCTCCGGGGGGACGCTGGCCTATGAAGCGGAATCAGGGCTCTCGGCCTTCCTCACTCCGGAGGAGCGCACGGTCGTCGACCTGGGAGCGGACGAATTCACGGTCGGCCGTCTTCACCCCATGATCGATCAGGATCTGCGGCTCCGGAAGCTGCGCCAGGAAGCGGCCGATCCTGAGGTGGGATTGATCCTGCTGGACGTGGTGCTCGGCGAGGGCGCGCACGCCGATCCGGCTGGAGAGCTGGCGCCTGTGATCGCCGAGGTACGCGCAGCTCGGAACCTGGAGGTCGTCGCGATCGTGATCGGAACCGACGAAGACCCGCAGGGCCTCACGGTTCAGATCGATACGCTCGAAGCGGCCGGCGCGCGGATCTTCCGCACGGTGACCGAAGCGGTGGAGTGGATCTTCCTCCACCGGAAGAGCGCGGTGGAGGATCTGGTGCCGGTTCCGCTGGAGATGGTCCAGGGTCCCGTGGCGGCCGTCAACGTCGGACTCGAATCGTTCCACGCCAGCCTGCTCGCGCAAGGCGCCTCTTCGATTCAAATGGAATGGCGCCCGCTGGCCGGAGGCAACGAAAAGCTGGCCGGTATCCTCGCGAGGATGAAAAGATGACGGTCGATATCGATCAGGCCAACCGGACGGCCGTCGAGCGCATGACCTCCGCCCGGCCGATCCTCACCGGGCTCGGTCGGGCTGGCGACGTCCTGCCCGGCATGCGGGACAACCTGCTGCTGCACGCCGGTCCGCCCCTCGAGTGGGATCGGATGTCCGGCCCGCTCCGCGGAGCGGTGATCGGAGCGCTGATCTTCGAAGGGCTGGCGAAGGACGAAGCGGAGGCCGTGTCGCTCGTGGAGCGGGGAGAGGTGGACTTCGAGCCCTGCCATCATCACTCGGCGGTCGGTCCCATGGCCGGTGTGACCTCGCCCTCGATGATGGTCTACGTGGTGGAGGACGCCACCCATGGAGTCCGTTCCTTCTCCAACCTCAACGAGGGCTATGGCAAGGTTTTGCGCTACGGCGCCTTCAGCGACGAGGTGATCGCCAAGCTGCGCTGGATGAACGGGACCATGGCGTCCGTCCTGGCCGAGGCTGTATCCGCTGCCGGGGGGATTGACCTGCGCGCGCTCCTGGCCGAGGCGCTCCACATGGGCGACGAGGGGCACAACCGCAACAAGGCCGGCTCGCTCCTGTTCCTCAAGCTGCTCGCGCCGCACGTTGCGGACCCCGAGGTCCTCCGGTTCCTGGGCGGCAACGCGCTCTCGGTCCTCAACCCGGTGATGGCAGCCTGCAAGGCCATGGCCGACTCGGCGCACGGTGTGGAGGGGAGCACGATTGTCTCGGCCATGGCGCGCAACGGCACGGACTTCGGCATCCGGGTGAGCGGCCTCGGCGACCGCTGGTTCACAGCCCCGGCCATGGTCCCGGACGGCCTCTACTTCCCGGGCTTCACGAGCGCGGACGCCAACCCCGACATCGGGGACAGCACCATCACCGAGACCGCCGGGATCGGCGCCTTTGCCATGGCCGCGGCGCCCGCTATCGTCACATTCATCGGCGGCTCGCCCCAGGATGCCCTCAACGCCACCCTGGAGATGTACGAGATCACCGCGGCCGAGCATCCACACTTCACCATTCCCCCTCTCGGCTTCCGGGGCTCTCCGGTCGGGATCGACTTGAGAAAAGTGGTGGAGCTGGGCATCACCCCGCGCGTCAACACCGGCATCGCTCACAAAGAGGCCGGAGTCGGCCAGGTGGGAGCGGGCCTGGTCAGGCCGCCGATGGAAGTCTTCGAGGAAGCGCTGGTCGCATTTGCGGAGCGCTACGGGTTTTGATCTTAAAGGAGGCGCGATGTACGTTCCTTATGACATGAGCAAGGTGAAGGTCCTCGACCTTTCCCAGAACTTCAGCATGGATTCCCCGTCGTTCGCGTTCTACGAAGGTCCGACCGTCAAGTGGGTGAAGCGGCTGGCATTCGAAGGGGTCAACGCGCAGTTCATCTCGACCACGAACCACATCGCGACCCACCTCGACTCGCCTTATCACTTCTACGATCCGGGCCCGGACATCGCGGGCATCCCGCTTGACAAGCTCATGGGGCCGGCCTGCATCGTGGATCTCGAGAAGCTGGGAGTCGGGGATTACGAGATCTATGGGCCGGAGCACTTCGAGGAGTGGGAGCGGAAGACCGGCATCAAGATCGAGCGGGGCGACATCCTGATCATTCACACCGGCTATCACAAGTACTACAACGAGGATTGGTACAAGGTCCACAACCAGGAGAAGCCGAACCTGCCGAGAATGTTCCTGAAGCACCCCGGCCCCCAGAGCGTCTTCTGCGACTGGATTCTCGACCGCGGCATCCGCTGGCTCGCGGTGGACTGCATCGCCGCGGACCATCCCTTCAACACCAACGTGCGCAAGGCGCGGCCGGACCTGATCCCCGAAGTGGAAGCCGTGATCGGAATGTCTCTCGAAAAGGCATTCCCCTGGCCCGCGGACTACCAGTGCATGCACGTCAAGCTCTTCCCGCACGGAGTCTTCCACGCCGAGAACGTCGGCGGCCAGATCGACGAGGTTCTGGACCAGAGAGTCTGGCTCGGCTGCTTCCCCTTCCGCTTCAAGGGCGGAGAGGCGGCCTTCGCCCGCATCGTGGCGTTTGTCGAGGAGAAGTAAGTGACACACCCTCTCGGTGCACGGATCAAGCGCAACGAGGACCCCCGCCTGTTGACCGGGCGGGCTCTGTTTGTTGACGACATCACCCTTCCGGGCATGGTGCACGTGGCCTTTGTCCGCAGTCCCCACGCTCATGCCCGTATCCTCGGGATCGACACGTCCCAGGCTCTGAAGCGGGAGGGAGTGGTGGCGGTCTACACGGCCGCGGACCTTGGCGATTATTGGAAGCCCGGGCCGCTGCTGGTGCCGCCTCCTCCGGTCGAGGGCTTGATCTTCAACGAGCGCACGCAGGTGCCGCTGGCGAAGGACAAGGTTCGACACCTCGGTGAGCCCGTGGTCCTGATAGTGGCCGTGTCGCGCTACGTGGCCGAGGACGCGGCCGAGGAGGTCCTGGTCGACTATGAGCCGTTGCCCGCCGTGGTGGACTTGGAGAAGGCCCTGGAGCCGGGCGCTTCCCTGATCCATGAGGACGTGGGCTCCAACCTGGCCGCGCACGTGGTGCAGAAGAAGGGGGATTACGAGGCCGCCCGCGCCCAGGCCGATGTGGTGATCCGGAAGCGGCTCTGGTATGACCGCGGCGCCGCAGCCGCGATCGAGAACCGGGGCGTGGTCGCCGAGTGGGACTCGCGCATCCAGAAGCTGAGCGTGTGGGACACTACCCAGGCGCCGATCCCGGTGCGGAACGGGCTCGCGGCCATGCTCGGACTTTCCGAGCACCAGGTACGCCTGGTAGCTCCGTTCATCGGCGGCGGCTTCGGCCCCAAGATCATGATGTTCTATCCCGAAGAGGTGCTCATCCCCTGGCTCGCCATACGGCTGGAGCGGCCGGTCAAGTGGATCGAGGACCGGGCGGAAAACTTCTACGCCACCACCCAGGAGCGGGGGCAGCTCCACCATGCCGAGATTGCGCTCACGCGGGACGGCATCATCCTCGGCGTCAAGGACTCCTTCCTTCATGACACCGGCGCCTACGATCCCTACGGTCTCACCGTGCCGCTCAACAGCCAGTGCACGGTCATGGGTCCCTACCGGGTGCCGACCTACGCGAGCGAGTTCCGGGCGGTCTTCACCAACAAGACGATCGTCACCCCGTACCGCGGAGCTGGCCGTCAGCACGGCGTCTTCGTGATCGAAAGGCTGATGGATTTCGCGGCGCGCGAGCTGGGGATCGACCGCGTCGAGATCCGGCGCCGCAACTTCCTGCGGCCCGAAGAGTTCCCGCACGATCACGTGATCATCTATCAGGATTTCGCGCCGCTCTACTACGACAGCGGCAACTACGAGCCGGTGCTCAATCAGACGCTGCAGCGGATTGGCTACGAATGCTTCCTGCGCGAGGAGCAACCGCGCCTGCGGGCTGAAGGAAAAGCCGTGGGCATCGGCATCGTCGCCTACGTCGAGGGCACCGGTATCGGTCCGTTCGAAGGCGCCCGTGTGCAGATCCAGACGAGCGGCAAGGTGACCGTCGTCACCGGCGTCGGCACGCAGGGGCAGGGGCACTTCACCGTCCTGGCGCAGATCGCCGCCGAGCAGCTCGGAGTGGAGGTCGAGGACATCGACGTGGTCACGGGCGACAGTGACCAGTTCCACTGGGGGACCGGCACCTTCGCCAGCCGCGGCGCGGTGGTGGCCGGCAACGCGGTCAACGAAGCCGCGAAGAACGTCCGCGAGAAGGCGGTGCGGCTGGCGGCCGAGCGATTCGGTGTTGCCGAAGAGGAAGTCGAGCTCGCGGAGGGGAAGGCGCGGGTGAAGTCCGATCCCTCCAAAGCGATCGCGCTCGGCGAGCTGGCGAAGCTGGCCAATCCCATGCGCGGCGCGGTCAAGCCGGGCACTGAGCCGGGCCTGGAAGCGACGCGCTACTTCGGCCCCTTCCGCGGCGCTACGGCGAGCGGCTGCCATGCGATGATCCTGGAGGTAGACCGGGAGACCATGCAGGTGGACGTCCAGAAATACGTTGTGGTCCACGACTGCGGACGGGTGCTCAACCCGTTGCTGGTCGACGGGCAGGTCCACGGCGGCGTGGCGCAGGGGCTCGGCAATGCATTTTTCGAGGAGCTCGTGTACGACGAGAACGGCCAGCTCCTGAATGCCAGCTTCATGGACTTCCTGCTCCCCACCGCGCTCGACGTGCCGCGGGTGGAAGTCGGGCACGAAGAGACGGTCTCGCCGCTCAACCCGCTCGGCACCAAGGGAGCGGGCGAGGCCGGAGCCATCCCGGTGGGCGCGCTCTTCGCCCAGGCGCTGGAGGATGCGCTTGCGATCCCGGGCTTCGAGATTCTGGAGATCCCGCTCAAGCCAAGCCGGCTCTGGGAGCTGGCGCAGGAGGCATCACGATGAAGATCCAGGGAACCCATACCTTCGAAGCTCCCCGCGAGCGGGTCTGGAGGGCACTGCTCGACCCGGCCGTCCTGGCCCGCACGCTGCCCGGCTGCGAGAAGCTGGAGCGGGTGGGGGAGAACGACTATCAAGGCGCGCTCAACGTCCAGGTGGGGCCGGTCAAGGGGCAGTTCCAGGGGACGCTCCGTCTCACGGACGTCCAGCCTCTGGAGAGCTATCACATGAAGCTCGACGGCAAGGGACCGGCCGGCTTCATGAACGGCGAAGGTTACCTGCGTCTGACCGATGCTCCCAACGGCACCATGCTCTCCTATGACATCGACTCCCAGGTAGGAGGCCGCGTGGCCGCCGTGGGACAGCGGCTCCTCGAAAGCTCCGCCAAATCGATTACCCGCCAGGGTCTGGAAGGTCTTGCGAGGGAGATCGCGGTGATGGGGGAGTCCGAATCCGCCGCCGCTCCCACGGCACCCGTGACTCCGCTACCGCCGCCCGTCCAGCTCACCCAGACCGAGCTCGCCGCCCGAGTCGCGCGCGACGTCGCGCGCGATCTGGTGCCGCCTGAGCGGAGGCCCTGGGTGATCGGAGGAGGGCTGCTTGCGCTGGCCGTTGTTATTCTTCTGCTGGTAAGGGCCTGCGGAGCTTGAAACGATGAACCTGGTGGAGTTGGAAGAGAGGATCTCCCGTTGGGAGAACCTGCACACCGAGTTCAAGGAGTGGCCAATCCATCCCGACGACCTGGCGGCCAGCCTGGTCGCGTTCGCCAATACGGACGGTGGTCAGCTCATCCTGGGAGTGAGTGAGGGGCGCGAGATCAAGGGGGTCCAGGACCCGGACCGTGTCGTCCGTGACGTGGATAACGTGGCCGTGAACAACTGCGAGCCTCCGATCACGGTAATCCAGGAGACCCTCCAGCCCCAAGGAGGCGGAACGGTCGTCGTGATCAACATCCCCAAGGGGGACATGCGGCCCTACCGGACGAACCGCGGCGTATTTTACATCCGGACCAGCTCAGGCCGCCGTCAGGCATCCCGGGAGGAGCTGCTTCGCCTGTTTCAAGCCACCGAGAGCCTGTATTATGACGAAACGCCCATGCTGCGTCTGTCGTTGAGCGATCTCGACCTGTCGGCGTTCGCAAGGTTTCTGAACGAGACAGGGCAAGCCTATCTTCTCGATGATCAGGAACGCCTGCTGGAGAACTGGTCTCTGGTCGCCGGGGGTCATCCTACCGTCGCAGGAGTCCTTCTCTTTGGCAACAAGCCTCAGCAGCACCTGCCATTTGCGCAGATCAACGCTGCCCGTTTCCCTGGTACCGACTCCTCCTTCGATCCCCTTGACCGCAAGGATCTGACTGGACGGTTGCTCGAGGTCATCGATCAGGCCGAACGCTTTCTCTATCTGCACCTGCCAATCCCGCACGAGATCCGTGGCTTCGAGCCCGAGCCGAAGCCAGAGCTGCCGAAAGAGGCGCTACGCGAGGCGATCATCAACGCCGTAGCTCATCGGGACTACACCGTTCGCGGCCCCATCCGGCTGTTTATCTTCGACGACCGGATCGAGATCCACACGCCCGGCAGACCGCCCAATAGCGTGGACGCTGATGCCATGCTGGCCGGCGCGCACGTCGTTCGAAACCCCTGGATCTATGCTCGCCTCTCGGATGCCGGGCTCGTGACCCGGGCCGGGACAGGCATTCGTCGTATTGCCCGGTTGGTACGTGAAGCGACCGGCCACGAGATCGGGATCAGGGTCAGCGACTCCGAAGTGCTCTTGACCCTTCCAAGAAAGCCGAAGCCGTCCTGATAGTGCTCTGTCACGGCTGGATTGCTGGGTTCGGGGGAAGGGAAGCGCCTGACCCATGACGGGAAACCCTTGACCCGAGAACCCGAACGTCTGACCCGCGACGGGTCACGTTCGCGGTGACTTCCGGGCAGTACTCACTCCGGGACGCTGCGCAGATCCACCAGGGGCGTCCCCCGCATCAGCGCCCAATAGAGGACGAAGGCCACGCCGAAGCCCACGAACCAGGCGTAGTCATAGAGGACCCGCAGGCCGGGGACTACCAGTCCGATCAGGGCGACGGCGACGCCTGCCACCAGCGCGATCAGCGCCTTCGGGTTCCAGCGGCCGTAGATCCCGTTTTCCTTGTAAAGGTCGGGGAGAGACAGGTTGGTCTTGCGGATCAGCCAGTAGTCGGCGATGAAGATCCCCGCGATCGGTCCTAGCAGCCCGGAGTAGCCCACCAGCCAGCCGAAGATGTAGGTGCCGTAGTCGGAGAGGAGACGCCAGGGCATGATCGCCACTCCGATCACGCCGGTGATCAGGCCGCCGACCGCGAAGGTGATGCGCGCCGGCCAGAGGTTGGCGAAGCCGTTCGCGGGGGCCACGACGTTCGCGGCGACGTTGGTGGTGAGCGTCGCGATCAGCAGCGCGAAGAGGGAGAGCAGGATGACGAGCGGGCTCCCCAGCCGGGAGAGGAGCGCCACCGGGTCCCAGATGGCCTCGCCGAAGATCAGGACCGAGGCCGAGGTCACGGCGATCCCAATGAAGGAGAAGAGGGTCATCGTCGTGGGGAGCCCGAAGAACTGGCCGCGGATCTGGGCGCGCTGGTCCCGGGCGTAGCGCGAGAGGTCGGGGATGTTCAGTGCGAGCGTGGCCCAGAAGCCCACCATGGCCGTGAGCGAGGGGGCGAAGAAGGCGAAGAACTCACCCGCGGTCCGGAAGCGGCTGGGCTGCGAGAGGATCGGCCCGAGGCCGCCCGCCCGCAGCATGGCCCAGGCGAGGAGGGCGAGACCCGCCACGATCAGGAAGGGCGCGGCCCAGGCCTCGAGGCGCTTGATGGATTCGCTTCCCTTGACCACGATGTACATGTTCCAGAGCCAGAAGGCGAAGAAGGCGAACCAGACGCCGCCGGGCACCCGCTCCCAGGCTGGGAATGCGGTCACCAGCATGGTCTGGATGGCCTGCCCGCCGATCCAGGTCTGGATGCCGAACCAGCCGCAGGCCACCAGGCTGCGGAGGATCGCCGGGATGTGCGCTCCCACGGTGCCGAAGGAGGACCGCGCCAGCACCGGGAAGGGGATGCCGAAGCGCGTGCCGGCGTGGGCGATGAGCACCATGGGGAAGGCGACGATCACATTGCCGAGCAGGATCGTGAGCAACGCCTGTTTCCAGCTCATCCCGCCCTGCACCAGCCCCGCGGCCAGCAGGTAGGTCGGGATGCAGACCGACAGCCCGATCCAGAGCGACGCGATGTGGTAGGTGCTCCACGTCCGCTGCTCGACCCGGGTTGGGGCGAGGTCGGTGTTGGAGAGGCGCGGATCGGACGGCGGCTCGCGCAGCTCGAACAAGTCACCGCGGACGCGGCGCATGGCCTGCGAAGGAGATCTCGAATTGTCGGCCGGCATGGCGGGCTCTATCCTACAGCGTCTGTTAGCATCCGCGCCATGCTGACCTTCCTGCTCGCCCTCTCGCTGCTCCCGGCCGCTCCGGCGTCTGAGGCGTCTCCCCGCACGATGCGCGTCGACTATTACCACTCGGGGGACGCTTCCCAGGAGCACTTCAGCCTGGACCGGATCGTCGTCGAGCCCGGGGCCTGGCCGGGCAATCCGGCCCGGCCGGTCGACGACACGAACCTCGGCAAGTACCTGTTCGAGGTCTCAGACCGGAAGACCAACCGCGTCCTCTACTCGCGGGGCTTCGCCTCCGTGTACGGCGAATGGGAGACCACGGGAGAGGCGAAGGAGGCCTGGCGGACGTTCCACGAATCCCTCCGCTTCCCCGCCCCCTCGGCGCCCGTCCAGGTGGTGCTCAAGAAACGGGATACCCGCCAGGCCTTCCGCGAGGTCTGGTCCCTGCTCGTCGATCCGGGATCCATGGACGTCGACCCGTCGGCGCCACCTCCTCCGGGGCCGCTCTTCAAGCTGGAGCAGAACGGCCCTTCCGCCGAGAAGGTCGATTTCCTGATCCTGGGCGACGGCTACACGGCGGCGGAGCGGGGCAAGTTCGAGAAGGACGCGCGGCGGCTGATGGACATCCTGTTCTCCGTCTCACCGTTCAAGGAGCGGCGGCGCGACTTCAACGTCTGGGGGCTCTGCCCCCCGGCCGCGGAATCCGGCATCTCGCGCCCTTCCACCGGCATCCACCGCCGCTCGCCCGTGGGGGCCACCTACGACGCCTTCGGCTCCGAGCGCTACGTGCTGACCTTCGAGAACCGGGCCCTGCGCGACATCGCCGCCTTCGCCCCGTACGAGTTCATGGAGATCCTCACCAACACCCGCACCTACGGCGGCGGCGGCATCTTCGGCCTCTACTCGACGGTGGCGGCCGACAGCCTGTGGGCTCCGTACATCTTCGTCCACGAGTTCGGCCATCACTTCGCGGCCCTGGCCGACGAGTACTACACCTCCGACGTGGCCTACGAGCCGGCGGCTGAGCGGGTGGAGCCCTGGGAGCCCAATGTCACGGCACACCCCGAGAACCTCAAGTGGAAGGACCTGGTCGCGCCGGGCATGCCGATCCCTACCCCCTGGTCGAAGGCGGAGTTCGAGAAGCACGCGGCGGAGATCCAGAAGCGGAGGAGGGAGATCCGGGCGCAGAACCGGCCCGAGGAGGAGATGGACGCCCTCTTCCTGGAGCAGCGGGCGGCGGAGACGGCTCTCCTTGGGGCCGAGCCCCACGCCGGCAAGGTGGGCGCCTTCGAAGGAGCGAACTACGAGGCCCGCGGCTATTTCCGCCCGCAGGCCGACTGCATCATGTTCACGCGCAACGAGGTGCCCTTCTGCAAGGTCTGTCAGCGCGGCATCGAGCGGGTGATCGATCTTTATACGCGACCTTAGATTAGTGCCCGATGCACCAGTCGTAGAGCGCGTCGGTGTAGGGCTGGAGGTCGCCGGAGGCGTGGCCCGCCGCGACCGAGGCGCCGATGCGGACGGTCTTGGGCGAGTCCGGTCCCGTGGAGGTGGGGCAGCGGGAGACGTCGACCATCACGAGGTTGAGCTCATTTCCCGCCACATAGGCGTCGAGCATGCCGCTGATTGCGATGCCGCTGTCCACGCGGGTGGGGATGCCTGCCGTGGTGTTGTTCGTGACGGAGACGCCGCTGGCCGTGTCGGCCGGTGGACCGAACCAGGCGCGGGTGCCGACTGCGAGCCCGATGTCGAAGTGCGTGGAGGGACCGGTCCAGAAGGTGTTGTCATGGACCGCAGCGCCCTGGAAGTCGGGCTTGGTGCCCCTGCCCTGGAGCCCGTCGATCGTGATGGCTCCGTAGGCGGAGTTGCCGGCCGCGAGGATGCGGTTGTAGCGGATCTGCGATTTCTGGACCGCGGGATGGGCGCGGAAGAGGACGATCGCAACATCGGTGGCATCCACGATCTGGTTGTCCTGGACCACGGTGTCCTCGCACGAGATGCTCAGACCATCGGTCCAGGGGTTGTACTGGAGCTTGCCCCGGACGTGCTGGCTGGAGTAGGCCGTGATCAGGTTGCCGAAGATGACGTTGCCTTGGCAGGGAAAGCCCTCGGTCCTTCCGAACGCCTGCACGCTGGACCAGCCCGCGGCGTTGGTGATGACGCTGTCCGTGATGCCGGTCCCGTCGCCGCCGAGCAGACGGACGTTGACGCCGTCGTCCGTGAAGCCGACCACGCCGCGCTGGCCGTCCACCCAGACGTTCCGCAGCCGCGCTCCGCTCTGGAGGCTCACCGCCGCGGTCTTGAACCGGGCCGTGCGGACGAGTCGGGCCATCAGGGCATACCGGCCCGGGCCCGGGGTGTCGGTCGTGGCAAGGGTCACTCCGGGCGGGATGGTGAGAGGGGCGTTCAGCCGGATGACCGCCTTCTGGGCGAGCCAGACCGTCGATCTCGCGGGAGCGGCATCGAGCACGGCCTGGAGCTGGGTGCCCGTGCCCTGGAACCCGGGGCCGCTCACGGGGAGGTTGATCACCGGCCGGTCACCGAAGGAGTAGCCGGGCTCGGAGCCGCAGATCTTCTTGGAGAGCCGGCGCAGCTCCTTGGAAGAGAAGAAGGAGTCGACCGTGTCGCTCCATCTCTGGCCCCTCTGCCGGGCGCTCAGCCGCTCGCTGAAGCCGGGCGCGTCCGGCTCGCGGTTCAGCACGCCGCGGTAGAGGGTGAGCAGCTCAGCCGCCGGGTCGTAGCCCAGCGACACGTAGTCATTGGAAAGATAGACCTTGCGGCCCCAGGCGCCCAGCGTGGCGGCGCGGCAGCCGTTCGCCCGGAACCAGCTCACCGCACTCAGCCACTCCTCGGGATTGGGGGTGCGCCCGAAGGCCTCGGTGTAGGTCTTGGCGATGAACTGGGCGGGGACCCTGCGCTGCTGCGCCTGGGCCTCCGGAACAAGGACGAGGGCTGCAATCAGGACGAAGAGAAGGCGTCTCATCGGGTCCCTGCCTGGGCCGCGGCGGGTGCCGGGTCGAGCACGCCGAGAACGTAGCGCTCCCGGCTCAGGTACTTCCGGGCGGACTCCTGGATCGTCCCGGAGTCGACCTTTTCGATGAGCTCATCGTAACGCGGCAGGTCGCGCAGGTCGAGGCCTTCGGTGTCGTAGGCCTCGATGGCAGCCAGCCAGAACTCGTTGGTCTTCAGGTTCGTCTGCCGCTCACGGCGCTGCTTCTCGCGCACCTGCTGGACGTAGCTCTCCCCGACGCCGTTCTTCTGGATGGACTCGATCTCCTTGAACACGGCCTGGACCAGCGGCTGGACCTGCTCGGGCGCGCAGCCGAAGGTGAACGTGAAGGTGTAGCGCTCCCGCGGCCGGCGGTCGAGCCCGGCGTTGACGTTGACGCCGTAGACCGCGCCCATGTCCTCGCGCAGGACCTCCCGCAGGCGGACGTCGAGGACATCGGACAGGGAGGAGATCCCGTGCCGGGCCTCGCGGCTGAACTCGGCGTCGCCGGTGAAGACGATCTGCACCTGGCTCTTGGGCTCCAGCCCGCGCTCGATCTTGACCTCGACGACCCCGTCCGGCGGCCGGACGCCGATGTCCTTCCAGGACTCCTTGCGCCCCTGCGTGGGGAGACCTCCCAGCCAGGTGAGCACCAGGGGGCGGATCGCCTCGGGCTGGAAGCTGCCCACCAGGACAAAGGTGAAGTCACCGGCATCTGCGAAGCGGTCGCGGTAGATCCGCCAGGCAGCTTCGGGATTGACCTGGGCGATCAGCTCCGGCGAGACGGGCTGCCAGCGTGGGTGGCCTTGAGTCAGAGCGCGCATCATGGCATCGGCGAAGACCTCCCCGGGATCGGCCAGGCGGTTCTCGGCGTAGGCCTGCATCTTGGTCAGGAAGGAGCGGAACGCCGCCTCGTCCTGGCGCGGGGCCGTGATGCTCAGGTAGACGAGCTGGAGCAGGGTCTCGAGGTCGCGCGCGGACGAGCCCCCCTCGACTCCCTCTTCGAGCTGGGCGAGGTAGGGTCCGAGCTGGACGTTCTTCCCGGCGAGCGCCTTCTCCAGGGTGACCGAGTCGAACCGCCCGTACCCGGCTTCACCCACCAGGGCGGTGGCGAACAGGGCGGAGGGGAAGTCCTGGTCGGAGACCAGGGAGTGGCCGCCGGGGCTGTAGGAGGTGAAGAGGATCTCGTCGTTCTTGAAGTCCGTGGGCTTGAGGAGCACCCGCACGCCGTTGGAGAGGACCCACTCGGTGACGCCCACCTCCCCGATGCGGTTCTCGCGGAGGACGGTGCCCGGCTTCGGCGTCTCGGCCACGAGGGGACCCTCGACGGCCCGGTCCACGTAGGGCTCGACCTCGCGCTGCGCCACGGCCGCGAACAAGGCCAGGAGCCGGTCTTTGGCCGGCAGGGCGGGCAGGGTGGCCCCTTCCTTCTGGGGAGCGTTTACCTGCACGACGCGGCTGTGGTCGGTCAGCCATTCGTCCGCGAGGCGGTCGACCTCTTCCAGCGTGATCCCGGGCAGGAAGCGGCGCACCATCTCGACCTCGGCCGGGATGCCGGGGACCGACTCGCCGAAGGTGAAGGCGCGGACGAACTCCTCGGCAAACGTGGTGGACTCGATCTTGCCGCGCTCGCGCTCGGCCTGCTCGTAGCCGAGGAGCCACTCCTTCTTGGCCCGGTCGAGCTCGCCGGGGGTGAAGCCGTGGCGCCGGACGCGCTCGACTTCGGTGAGGAGCGCTTCGAGGCCGTGCTCTACGCCGCCATCCGCGACCCCGGCCGCCAGGGAGGTCACCTCGGCCGAGCGGACGAACCTGCCGGTGTCCGAGCCGCCCCAGAGGAACGGCGGGTCCGGGCGCTGCGCGATCTCGTCCATGCGGAAGTTGAGCATGGCGTGGTAGAGCGCCTCGACGATGGACCGGCGGTAGTCGACGATCCGGTCCTCGCGCCGCCGGGGCTGCTTCCAGTGGATGGCGACCGTGGTATCCGTGGCCTCCGGATCGGTGGAGAGGGCGAACAGGGTCTCCTGGTGCGCGGGCACGGGGAAGGTGTCGCGCGGCCGGGGCTTGTCCGGGTTCTTCAGGCCGCGGAACTGCCTGCGGATCTGCTCCTCGATGGTTTTCGGGTCGAAGTCGCCCACGGCCACTACGGCCATGAGGTCGGGCCGGTACCAGTCGCGATAGAAGCGGCGCAGGGCTTCGGGTGTGGCCTTCTCCAGGATCTCCTTCTGCCCGATGGGCAGCCGCTCGGCGTAGCGGGAGCCCTGGAAGAGGATCGGGAACTGCTGGTCGTCCATGCGCGCCGAGGCGCCGCGGCCGAGCCGCCACTCCTCGATGACGACACCTCTCTCCTTGGCGACCTCCTCGGGATCGAAGGTGATGCCGTCGGCCCAGTCCTCCAGGATGCGGAAGGACTGCTCCACGAACTCCGGACGGTCGGTGGGGACCGTCAGGGTGTAGACGGTCTCGTCGAAGCCGGTGTAGGCGTTGACGTCGGCGCCGAAGCGCAGGCCGATGGACTCCAGGTAGCGCACCAGGTCCTGGTGCTCGAAGCCCTGGGAGCCGTTGAAGGCCATGTGCTCGACCAGGTGGGCGAGGCCGCGCTGGTCCTCATCCTCCAGGACCGATCCGGCGTTGACCACGAGCCAGATCTCCGCGCGACCGGCGGGGACCGCGTTCTTGCGGATGTAGTAGGTCAGCCCGTTCTGGAGCCTGCCGACCCGGATCTCGGGATCGACCGGGAGCAGGGCCTCCAGGTTTTCGGAGACCGGGGCGGCCGGGGCTTTTGCAGGGACGGGAGCCGGCGTCGACGAGGTGGCGCAGGCGGCCCAAACGAGAAGCAGCGGGAGGAGTGGCGTAGATCGTCTCATCGGAGACGATAACCCGATCCTCACACAAAGGCTTCCTGGAACCTCGGATGCCGTCGAGCATAGACGTCCACGTACCAGCAGGAGGCCCGGAAGCGGTAGCCGCGCTGCACCGTCTCCTCCAGGGCGTGCTCCACGAGCCTTTCGGCGATGCCCTTGCCGCGGTGCTCCGGGGGGACGTAGGTGTGCGTGAAGTCGAGGAGGCCGTCACCGGCCACCCGGTAGGTGAGCAGGCCCACCTCCTGGCCGTCCTTCAGCACGGTGTACCTCTTCGCCTGCTCGTCGTGCCGGATGTCGAGATCCATGCTACCAACCCTCCTTCGTGGCCTTGGCCTGGTCCACCGCGGCCTGGTACTCGGGGTTCTTCTTGACGAAGCTCTCGACGTAGGGACAGGTGGGGACGAGCTTGTAGCCGCTCTTCATCGAGTCGTCCAGGGCATGGCGCACGAGCCTCTCGGCGATTTTCCGGCCGCGCAGCTCCTCCGGGACGAAGGTGTGCCGGAAGTCCCGCGTCTTGCCGGTCTCGACGTAGGTCAGCTCGGCTTTCTGCTTCTCGAACGGGATGTAGTACCGCTTCCCCTCTTCGTGCTGGATGTCCAGATCCATCATCCCTCCTCTCGTACCTGGGGACGCTTCAATCGCCGTGCCACCCTCCAGTCCAGGAAGAACGGGGTGAGGGCGAGGGCGGCGAGGACCAGCGCCCCGATGGCGTAGCGCGTCCAGTCGGAGTAGGCGACCCGGGGGACCTCGCCGATCAGCACGTATCCCGCCCAGAGGTCCGGCCGGCTCCAGCGGGGGTCCTGGCGGAAGCGCCGCTTCGTCCGGCTCAGGGCCTCGGCGGGGCGCCGGCCCTTGCCGAGCTCGTGGTAGAGCTGCTGCATGAAGGCGGCGGTGGCCTCGTCGCCCACCTCCCAGAGCGTGGCCAGCACGCCGGGGGAGCCGGAAGCCAGGAAGGCGCCGGTGAGGCTCGAGAGCGCGTCCCCCTCCTCAACGCCGGGAGCCAGGGCCGTGCGGCAGCCGGCGAGCACGGTCAGGTCGGCTCTGTAGGTCAGGTTGACGATCTCCTCGGGATAGAGAAGGCCGTCGTCGCCGTTGCCGGGGGCGAGCAGGATCGCGGCCCCGCGGCCCGGGCGCTCATCGATGACGGTGTGCGCGGCCAGGTGGACGATCCGGGTGCCGTTGGCCGCGATGCGCCGAAGGTTCTCCTCGCCGGCTTCAGGCCCGCTGAACAGGTCGTGCCGGCCGGGCAGGAGGCGGGCAATCTCCCGGATCTCGCGCTCGGCTCCGGGGAGCGGCGGCAGGCCGTATCGCGCGGCCAGGATCCCGGCCTCGGAGGACTGCGGAATCTCCGGCGCTCCGAAGGCGACCAGGGTGAAGACGGGCGGGGGGCCGCTCTGCAGGGTGCGCATCCAGCCCAGGGCCGAGCCGCTGGGGAGGTAGCTGACCGCGGCCTCGTCCACCAAGGAGGGCTCCCCGAGCAGCTCGAAGGGGAGGTAGCGCAGGGCGCCGTCGGGCGCGATCCTGAGCTCCGCCGAGGGGATCTCTCCCACCGGGCCGAGAAGGGTCTTCGCCAGCCGGGCGAGCCCGGCCGGGTCCGGAGGCTGGCGGCGGGACAGGGCTTCGTGGACCTTTCCCGCTTCCGCCAGGATGGGGCCGTACGGTCCCAGGTTCGCCATCCGCACCCCGTCCGCCCGGACGACCCAGAGGAAGAGGTCCTTCTCTCCGAGGAAGTATTCGAGGAGGACGCCGTTGCCGACCTCTTCGCGCAGACGGTCCGCCCGGAGGGGGGAGGCCGTGCCACCCCCGAGGGCGTCCAGGAGCTCCCGGGTCTTGGCGCGCTGGACAATGTCCAGGGCCCTCTCCGCGTGTCCGGCCTCCGGCTCCCGCGCCTCCATCCGGGCCAGCAGCTCCACGGCGGCGGCGTAGACCGGCCGCCGCTCGCCGAAGAAGTGGGAGCGCAGCGTGCTCCGCCGCAGGCTGGACCGGACCCTCTCCACCTCGCCCATGGCCAGCTCCAGGAGCTCCACCCCGCGCGCATCCTGGCCACGGGCAGCAGCGACCCTGCCCAGTCCCTCCAGGGCGGACCACCGCCCCTCGGCCGAGTCGCTCTGCCGGGCGGCCTCCAGGCTCCGGGTGAAGACCTGCCCGGCCTCGTCCAGCCGTCCCTGCTCCAGGAGGAGCCGGCCCAGGTAGAAGAGGTCCTGGATCTCCTCGGAGCGGTCGCCGCTCTCCCGGGCGAAGCGCAGGGCGTTGCGGTACGCGGCCTCGGCGGCCCGGGGCTGGCGCAGGTTCAGGTGGTGGACCAGGCCCAGGTTGAGCCAGGCGTTGGAGAGCCCGGCCCGGTCCCCCTCAGCCTCGTAGATGGCCATGGCCTCCCGGAAGTCGGCCTGAGCGCTCACCGGGTCCCCCAGGTTGCGGTAGACCACGCCGGTGTTGACCCGCAGCATGGCACGGCGGAGCGGGTCGAGCTCGCCTTCCTCCTGGAGGACCTCGCGGTAGATGTCGAGAGCCTCGCGGAAAGCGCCCAGCTTCTCCAGGATGACTCCCTGGTTGATCCGGCCGATGCGGGACTGGGCTGCGGCCCAGGGCTCCCCCTCGTGCCGGGCGGCGAGGCTCACCGCCAGACCGTGGAGGTCCAGCGCGCGGTTGTAGCGGCCCTGCGAGGTGGCCACGAGCCCGAGGTTCGAGAGGTTGATCACCTCGCCTTCGGCGTCTCCGCCGAGCCGGTTGATCTCCAGGGCCTCGCGGAAGCGCGACTCGGCTTCGCGGTATTCGCCCAGGTAGTGCAGGGACAGCCCCGCGTTGTTCAGGGTCCGGCCAAGGCGGGCGGGGTCCCTCTGCATCCGCCGCAGGCGGAGGGCGGCCTCGCACTCCCGGAGCGCCGCCCGGAAGTCCCCCAGCTCGTTGAGCACCGCGCAGGCGTTGTTGCGGGCGGTGGCCGAGGTGGACGGATTCGTCCCGGCGGTCGCCTCCGCCACGGCCCGGTAGGCCCGGGCCGCCTCGGGCAGCCGTCCCTCGGCGTGGAGCGCCCGGGCCTCGTCCAGGGTCTGGGCGGAGAGGGGGGTGAGGGAGACGGCGAGCATCGCCAGCAGGATGCCGCGGCTCCGGGCGTTCGGACGCATGAGGGGGCAGAGTATAGCGAAACCTCACCCCCTGTCCCCCTCTCCCATCTCCCACCCGGTCCCCCGCCGGGAGAGGGGGAACGTTGATGTGGCAGCCGTGCCTTGAACGGAGGCAAGATTGCCTGAGTTGCGTTCCCCCTCTCCCGGGGATGGGTGGATGGGAGATGGGAGAGGGGGACAGGGGGTGAGGTCTTAAGCTCCCTCTCCCCCGGCACGGGGGAGAGGGCTGGGGAGAGAGGGGACGGGATCAACTACCTGTCTGATTGCCGACTCGAGCTGCTCCAGGCTGACCGGCTTGGTCAGGTGACGGGCGAAGCCGGCCTCCCGGCTGCGCTCCACGTCCTCCTCCATGCCATAACCGGTCAGGGCGATGCCGCGGAGGCCGAAGCGGCGGGACAGCTCGGCCATCAGGTCGTGCCCGGTGCCGTCGGGCAGGCCGATGTCGCTGAGGACGAGGTCGATCCGGCTCCCGTTCCCGGCCGCCGACTCGGCCGCGAGCCTTCCTTCCGCCACGCTGCAGGCCACGGTGACCCGGCGGCCGGTGGCGCGGAGCAGGTCGGCCATGGCCTCGGCCGTGTCCGGATGGTCCTCCACGAGGAGGATATGCAGCGGCCGTTCCGCGGCGGGCGGCGTCGGTGGGGGGGCCGGCCGGACCTCCCAGGGGAAGCTCGGCGGAACGGCAGGCTTTCCGGCCGGGAGACGGACCGTGAACGTGGCCCCGCGGCCCTTCCCCTCGCTGGCCACTCCGATCTTGCCGCCGTGCAGCGCGACGATCCTCTCGCTGATCGCCAGTCCGAGCCCGAGGCCGCCGAACCTTCTTGTGATGCTGCGCTGCCCCTGGTGGAAGGCGTCGAAGACCCGCGGCAGGACCTCGGGCTCGATGCCGATGCCGGTGTCGGAGACCTCGGCCACCACCTCGCCCCCGTCGCGCCAGGCGCGGACGAGGACCCGCCCTCCGGGAGGCGTGAACTTGCGGGCGTTGCTGACCAGGTTCCAGAAGACCTGGGTGATGCGGGGGGCGTCCGCCCATGTCCAGAGCTCGGCGTCCTCGACCGTGATGGTCACCTCCGGCCCCGGCCTCGCGGACGCTTCGACAGCTTGGCTCAGCACCTGGCGCAGGTCGGTGGGGCCGCGCCGCAGCTCCAGCTTCCCCTGGGAGATGCGGGTCACGTCGAGAAGATCGTCGATGAGCCGCGCCTCCAGCTCCACGTTGCGGCGGATCATGGCCAGGCCGTCCCGCGCGTCGGGAGGGAGAGGCTCGGGCCGCGTCTCCAGGCGGGAGAGCACGGCGAGCACCGGGGTCAGCGGCGTGCGCAGCTCGTGGCTCAGGGTGGCCATGAAGCGGTCCTTGATGTGGCTCGCTGCTTCGGCCTGTGCCCGTGCCTCGATATGCCCCCGGGTGACGGCGAAGAGCGTGAGGCTGGTGAGCAGCCCGAGCAGGAGCAGGACCCAGACCTGGTCGCGCGCCGAGCCCGCCTCGAACACCGGGAGGGTGGAGTAGACGACCGTCCAGGGAGAGCCCGCCACCTCGAAGCGCTCCGTGTCCGTGAGCCGCGGAGCCGGGCCCACGACCTTCGGAGAGTGAGAGCGGTGCAGGAGGCTCCGGAGGGATGGCGCTCCGGCGTAGACCTCCAGCGCCAGGTTCGGGTTGCCGCCCCCCAGGATGCCCCGGAGCAGGTCGTCGGCCCGGAAAGGGCTGAAGACGAAGCCCGCCAGCGCGGCGCGCCGGTCCTCGACCGTGGCGAGCGGCGCGCCGCGGCGGTAGACGGGCACATAGATCAGGAACCCGGCCTGCTTCTTGGGATCGATCTCCTGGACCAGCTTCACCCGGCCGGTGGCGGCGGGCTGGCCGGTGTCGCGGGCGCGCTCCATGGCTGCCCGGCGCTCGGGGTCCGTGAGCATATCGAACCCGATGGCCGCCCGGTTGCGCCGGTCCATCGGCTCCAGGTAGAGGATGGCGAAGAGGTCGTCGAAGGACGACTCGGGCCAGATCGTGAAGCGCGGATCGCCGTTGCGCCGGACCTCCGCGGTCACACCCTCCTTCCAGGTGGCGTCGACGCGGAGGGCGAATCCGAGTCCCTGGATGCCGCGGTAGTTGCGATCGAGGTCGAGGCCCTGGACGAACGTCCTGAGCTCCTCGCGGCTGACGTCGTCGCTGGTGCTGAACAGGCCGTTCGCGCCGCGCAGCAGGGCTACGTACGTCTCCATCCGGTTCTGGAGGATGGCCTGGTCCCTGTGCACCAGGTTCTCGAAGCGCAGGCGGTCCTCGGCCTCGGCGGTGACCGCCGCGTACCAGGTGACCACCGCCGTCAGCAGCAGCGATAGCGCCAGACCCAGGTAGGGGCTCCACCGGCGCGCCTCTTTCATGATGGCCCGCCTTCGATCAGACTCCTGTACTCCTCGGGAGTGTCCACGTCGCGCACGGCGCCGGGGTCGTCCACCTCCAGGACACGCAGGTCCTCCGGATGCCGGTCGAGCAGCTCCCGCAAGCCGATGTCCAGGTGGAGGCTCTCGATCTCGGGGATCAGATCCGGAGAGATCACCAGGGGGTGGCCCCGCTGGCCCTGGTAGGACGGGACCACGAGACGGGATGGCTCCGCGAGCACCTTCCTGATCGTGGAAGGGTGCAGCGCCGGAAGATCGGCAGGGCAGACTACAAGAGGCTCGCCCCTCCGCTCCAAGGCTTCTGCGCCGCCGAGGGCCGCGATCCCTTCGAGGATCGTGGACAGCATGCCCCGCTCCGGATCGGGATTGATCACCACGCGCACCCCTGCTTCCGCGCCCCACGCCTGCAAAGTCTCGTCGCCGGGCGCGGTGACCAGGACGATCTCGGAAATCCCACCCTCGCGCAGGGCGCGGACGAGCGATCCCAGGATCGTGTCACCCCGGAAGGGGAGCAGCAGCTTCGGCCGGCCCATGCGGCGCGAGGCGCCGGCGGCGGGGAGGAGTGCTATAGCCACCCATGCATGATACCGAAGACTTCCTCTATCCGCCCCCCTCGGGTCCTTGAGCTTCCACCGGAATGGGAGGCGGCGGTGTCGCGCTGAGGCCCGCGCGGTAAAGCAGGCCGCCGATCGCAGTCACGACGACGAGGCCGAGAATCGTACCGGGGACGCCGGAGATCCAGGCGAAGTCGCCCTCGGCGAAGTGCCAGGAGGCGGGGAGGGTGAACCAGCGCCGGTCCTGCGCGAAGACGATCAGCGCGATCAGCACGCCCGCGAGCCCCTCGCCCGCGATCATCCCCGAGGCTCCGAGGACGCCGGGGTCCCCTTCCATGGGGCCTTCCTGGCGCCGGGCCTCCACGATGCGCCGCACCAGGCCGCCGACGAAGATCGGCGTCAGGCTCGCCAGGGGGAGGTAGATGCCCACCGCGAAGGAGAGTCCCGGCAGCCCGGCCAGAATGGCGGAGAGAGAAAGCGTGGCACCCGTTCCGACCAGGCCCCAGGGCAGTGAGCCGGAAAGCACGCCGTCGATGACCGTCCTCATGAGCGTGGCCTGCGGAGCCGGGAGGTCCGGCGAGCCGAACGTGTAGGCGCTGCCCAGGAGGAGCACCACGCCGGCCACGGCCCAGCAGGCGAACGCAGCCCCCAGGAACTGCCCAGCCTGCTGCCTGGCCGGCGTCGCCCCAACCAGATAGCCGGTCTTGAGGTCCTGGGAGATGTCGCCCGCCTTGGACGCGGCGATGCAGACCACAGTGCCCACCGTGAGGATCGCGAAGCGGGCTGTCGGGTCTGTCCACCCGAAGAGCACGAAGAGCGAGGAGATCCCCAGCAAGGTCACCAGCGTCATGCCCGAGGTCGGGTTCGAGGAGACGCCGATCAGGCCCACGATCCGGGACGAGACCACCACGAAGAGGATGCCGAAGATCCCCACGCCCAGGGCGCAGACCAGACGCTGCAGGAAAGTCAGGTTGCCGCTGACGAGCCCCGGCACCATCGCCAGCGTCAGGATCACAAAGAGGGGACCGGCGAGGACCACCCACCCGGGCACATCGCGGTCCGTGCGGGGGACGCCCGAGCCCGTCTCGACTCCAGCCCCCTCCGTACGCACGCCGCGCAGGACCGCGGTCAGGGAGTTGTACATGGTCGGCAGCGCCCGGAACACCGTGACGATGCCCGCTGCGGCCACCGCGCCCGCCCCGATGTAGCGCACGTAGCGCCCCCAGATCTGCCCGGCGGAAAGGTCGCGGATGGCTGTGGTCGCCTCGGGGAAGAGGGGAGCCGTCAGTCCCTCGCCGACCAGGGCGATCAGCGGGGTGAGCACCAGGGCGGAGATCAGGCTGCCGGAGACCATGATCGCGGACTGCCGGTAGCCGAGGATGTAGCCCACGGCCAGGAGGGCGGGTGCGATCTCCAGGCCGATCTCCGCCTTGGGAAGGACCGGGAGGTGCGCCGCCAGCTCCGAGGGGATCAGGACCGCGGCACCGAGGGCGAGCTTGACGGCGGCGCCCACGGCGAGGCCGATGAAGATCCAGCGTCCGCCCGAGCTTTCGACGGCGGTGGCGCGCAGCACCTCGGCGCAGGCGGTGCCCTCGGGATAGGGGAGCTCGTCAGCGCTCTTGACGATGAGCAGCCGCCGCAGCGGCACCATGGCGGTGATCCCGAGGATGGCCCCGAGGAAGGCGAGGATCGCCACCTGCCAGTAGGGCGGAGTCACCCCCCAGAGGAAGAGAGCGGGGATGGTGAAGATGGTCCCGGAAGCCAGGGACGAGCTGGCCGACCCGATGGTCTGGGACATGTTCGCTTCGAGGATGACGCCGCCGGCCCGGCGGCTCATCAGCCGGAACGCCGCGACCGTGAGCACGGCGATCGGGATCGAGGTCGAGACCGTGAGGCCCACCCGCAGTCCGAGGTAGGCGTTGGCGGCGCCGAAGAGGATGCCGAAGATGATCCCGGCAACGGCGGCGCGCAGGGTGAACTCGACGACCGAATCGTTCCTGGCAGGCGGCGGCTGCATGCAATCCCCTCCTCGGTCAGAGACGACCGGGGGAGGGTAGCACAGGCCTCCGTGACGGCGGCATCCTGTCGCGACCGAGGCCTTGCTGTCGCGACGATAAATTCCGGTGACGCGACTCAACCTCTTGTCACGTCACCGATAGCCTTTTCTGACGCGACTATAGACTTCGGTGACGCAACGATAGGCTTGACTGACGTGAGGCAACCTGTAGTCGCGTCAGCGCTAGACTTTGCTGACGCTGCTGTAGGTTTTGTGATGCGACGCTAGATTTCGGTGGCGCGACTGAAGACTTTTCTGACGCGACGAAAGGTCTGACTGACGCGATTCAGCCTATGGCCTCCTTATCGATAAACTTCGCTGACGCGACTTAGGAGTTTTATGACGCGACTGTAGATCTGTCTGATGCGACTATGGGCTTGGGTGACGCGACTTAGGCCCAAGTCGCATCGCCGGAGCCTGTCGTTGCGACAGAAAGGGATCGGCGCTCGCGTGCCGGTCCTTCGTCGCGGCACCAGGCAGTCCGGCTCGCGTCTCAACCTCCTGGCCGTGGAGCCTTTGGAGAGGGATGACGCGACCTGCGGCCTCCTGCGACGGGCTGCGTCTCGGCTGTCGCGACGATGAGGTCGGCGTTCGGAGGGACGACCCGGCCGATCCAATGGTCGGGTAGCGAAAGAGGGTTACCAGATTGTCTCGACGTGGGGATAGTCCAGGAGCTTCCGGTCGCGAGTGACAAGGCGCGCCGAACAACGGCGTGCTACTGCCACGATGATCCTGTCCGCCGGGTCTCTGTGGAGAGACCCGGGGAGCAATGTGCTGGCGATCAGATCCTCCGGTACCAGAGGCTCGATGACGATCGGACGGTCAGTGCTGGCCAACTCGTACCAGCTCAGAATATCCATCGGGAGCTTGAGCTTGCCAAGCTCGACCTTGACCGCGACCTCCCAGACCGAGATGGCAGAGACCCTCAGGGCGCGGAGGCCCTCGCTCTCGCGTAGAGCTTCCTGAGCGCGAGGGGAAAGGTTCTCTGGCGCATGGAGCCACCAGAGCCAGACGTGAGTGTCGAGGATGATCAATCGCTGAGAGCTTCCCAGAGCTCGGGGAGAGGCGCGTCGAAATCGTCAGCGATTTCGATCGGTAGCCCGCGGAGTGGATGGGCAGCCTTCTCGGCCTCCTTCGGTTGGAAGGGCACCAGCTTGGCCAGGGGCTCACCACGGCGGGTGATCAGGACTTCCTCACCGGACTTGGCTACCTCATCCACGAGAGTGGGCAGTTGTTGGCGGGCCTGGGAAACGTTGAGAGCTTTCATTGGGGGCCTCCGATGTACAACCCATCTTGTACAAGATAGGCGCCCGTGAGGGGTGCCGTCAAGTGGCTTCAGAGTTCGAACGGCTCGAACCCCGCGAAGGTCCGGCGGCGGCGCCGGATCTCGTGGGCGTTCGGCACCTGATCGACCAGCTTCTGGAGCTGGTCCAGCCAGTTGGGGCCGGGGCGGGGGCGGTTCTCGCGCAGGGCGCGGACGTCCTCGGGCGTGGTGGGGATGTCCCGTTCGAGATCGAGGAGGTCAGAGGGTTCTTTCGAGCTCATCGTAGCGGTCTGCCGGGCTCCTCGCGGTAATAACCGGCCATGCCCGTCGCTTCGATCTGGCGGTGGGCCTCCAGGGCAGTGTCGATCACGTCCGCCGGCCCCGGCAGTGTTCGCAGGACCTCGGCCGCCTCGGGATGGCCGGAGAGGCCCAGGCCCAGGATGGACATGGTGGCGAGCTGCCGG
>Ga0190265_10000231_pt1 | contig 49939 bp, 40 predicted proteins | sample Popmic124T_FD_133135 | JGI IMG/M metagenome (GOLD analysis project Ga0190265, IMG submission 133135) | Populus adjacent soil microbial communities from riparian zone of Indian Creek, Utah, USA - 124 T | ecosystem: Environmental > Terrestrial > Soil > Riparian zone | place: USA: Utah | collected... | reverse complement strand
TCGACGGTCACCTCGGTGCCGCCGTATTTGGAGTAGAGGACCTCGTCCCCCTCCGCGACGTCGAGCGGGATGCGCTTCTCGCCATCCTCGTCCCACTTGCCATCGCCGACGGCGACGACCTTGCCCTTCTGCGGCTTCTCTTTTGCCGTGTCGGGGAGGACGATGCCGCTCGCGGTCGTCTCCTCCTCCTCGATCGGCTTGACGATCAGCCGGTCCCCGAGGGGCTTCAGCTTCATCCGTATACCTCCGTTTAGGGATAAGAAGTTCTAAAACTGGGAGTTGGCACTCCTAGAGGAGAGTGCCAAATGGAAAGATAGCTCAGTCGCTGGCAAGAAGGCGGCAGCCGAGCAGGGCGGCGATTCCCTCCCCGCCACGCCTCATCACCCAGTCGTGGTTCCACTCGAAGACGGGACGCGCCACCGGCGCGAGCAGGTTCATCCAGGTCCTGGTCGTGGCGACGTTCCACTCGTAGAGGACCGCGGTGACGCCGTCGCGCTCAAAGAGGCGCCAGCGGCCGACCCCGGTTAGCTCGCCGACCGCGTCGGCTTCGAGCAGATAGGGGTGCTCGATCCGCGTCGTCGTGATCTCGAACTCGACCCGGTAGGGCAGCAGGCTTTTCCAGACCATCCGCGCGACGCTCCCGACGCCACCGTCCTCGCCCGCCCTGACTTCCTCGGCCTCCTCGACCCCGCGCCACCACTGCGGCCAGCGCTCCTGGTCATAGATCGCGTCCCAGACCGGCTGGCGCGGCGACTCGAGCAGCCAGGTGGTTAGGAAGGCGTAGTCGGCGATCGGTCGGTCCCCGCCTCAGCGTTAGTTGTGACGCGGAGTCTCGCCGTTGCCGAAGTGGGGCCCGGGCGGCTCGACGATCTGCGAGAAGCGGATCACGGTGACGATGTCGTCGGTGGAGATCTCGCGCCCGTAGATCTGCTCGAGGAATTTGATCTCCTCGTCGAGACGCCTGAACTCGGGGTTCTCGTGCTCGATGTCGCGGGGCGAGAGGTCGGCGACCTTCTTCACCTCGACGTCGTCGATCACCGCCGTGAAGATCTTCTCCCGCGGGTGGTGGCGGAAGCCGACGGTGACCCAGACCACCTGGCCGCGTTCGTACTTGCCGCTCTTGTCGCCGACCCGGATCGTCGCCGTCTTGCGACCCCGCTTGAGCTGGTCGACGAAGACCGGCGAGTAGAAGTTGAGAACGTAGATCCCGCCCCGCATGCGGCAGCGAGCGTATCTGACCGGACGCGTGTTGGAGGCGGAGGTGTAGGAATCGTGAAAACGGGTCGATGGGGAGGCATGACCCAGCCGCTGCCTGTCTCCAAGTTCAGGTTCTACGGCGCTTTGGCCTCTGCCATAGCGCTTTTCTCGATCGCCTTCACCGGAAGCGCGGTCGCGGCGAGCTGCGACGGCAAGCACGCGACAATCGTCGGCACGCCGGGCAATGACGTGCTCGTCGGCAAGCGGGCGAGCGATGTGATCTACGGCGGCGGCGGCAACGACCGCATCTCCGGCGGCCCGAACGGCAACGACACCATCTGCGGTGGCCCCGGCGACGACAGGATCGTCGGCGGACGCGGCTTCGACTCCCTGCACGGCGACGATGGCAACGACTTCCTCGGCGGTGACAGCGGCTCCGACCACCTCAGCGGTGGCGACGGCGCCGACCTCCTCAGCGGCGCCGAGGGCAAGGACGGACTCGTCGGCGGCCCCGGCGAAGACACGCTGCTCGGCGCCAAGGGGCCCGACCGGCTCACCGGTGCGGCCGGCAACGACTTCCTCGGCGGCGACAAGGGCAGCGACAAAGCCGACGGCGGGGGCGGCAACGACCACCTCGCGGGCGACAAGGGCAACGACCAGCTCTCTGGAGGACCGGGCAATGACCTGGTCGACGGCGGGCCAGGCGACGACCCCACTGTCGACGGAGGGCCCGACAGCGACCACGTCCTCGGCGGGACCGGGATCGACTCGGCCAGCGGCGGGGACGGCGACGGTGACGTCGTCCGCGGCGACAGCGGAACGGACACCCTTGACGGCGGCGCCGGCGCCCTGGACATCGTCTCCTACGCGAGCGCCACCCGCAGCGGGGTCGTCGTCAGCCTCGGCTCCGGCAGCGCCAAGGGCGACGGTCATGACGACCTACAGGGCTTCGAGGACGTGGTCGGCTCGCCGCAGGCCGACGAGATCGCCGGCGACGGCGGGACCAACCGGCTCGACGGGGGGGTCGGGGATGACGACCTGAACGGCGCGGGCGGATCCGATGAAGCCTTCGGTGGCGCCGGCAGCGACGAGTGCGAGGGCTTCGCCTCCACACACTCCTGCGGGCCCGAGCCCAACCCGCCCGGCGCCGGCACCCTCGTGATCCTCAACCAGGGACTCGACGGCGCCAGCCTGATCGTGCAGGGCGACGCGAGCGCCAACGTGATCCGGGTCGCCTTCGGCGGCTCCGGCTGGACCGTCTCGGACGAGCGTGGGGTCTTCGCTGGAGACGGCTGCGCGGGCGGCGGCACCGCGGTCGGGTGCTCAACCGCGGTCGCGACCAGCCTGCTCGTGATCACCGGCGGCGGCGGCAACGACAGCATCGCGATCGACGCCAGCGTCCCCGCCGGCGTCAAGGTCAGGGCCAACGGCAACGCCGGGTCCGACGCCCTCGCCGGCGGCCCCGGCGACGACGTACTTGAGGCGGGCGAGAACTACAACGGTCCGGACAATGGCAACGACTCGCTGGTGGGCGGCGCGGGCGGCGACGTGCTCTACGCCGACCCTGGCGCCGACACCCTCTTCGGCGGCCCCGGCAACGACCTGCTCGTCTCCTCGGTAGCGACCTGCCAGGGCCACGCCTACGAGGGCGGCCCCGGTCACGACACCGTCTCCTACGGACGCTCGAGCGACAACCTCCGGGTCGAGCTCGGCGGCAGCGGCGGGCCGGCCGGCTGCGGCAACGCCGACCGGGTCGCCGCCGACAGCGAGAGCCTCGAGGGCTCCAACGGCCCCGACGTCCTTGTCGGCGACAACGGCGAGAACAGCTTCCTCGGCCACCTTGGCGCCGACGTCTTCATCGCCAAGGGCGGCAACGACTACATCGACGCCGCCGACGGCCAGCGCGATCGCTCGATCCAGTGCGGCGGCGGGGCCGACGACGTGGTCACGGACGGGTCCGACCCGCAGCCCAGCAGCTGCTGAGCGCAAGCGCGGCCTCAGCTCGCGAACCCCTCCTCGCCGAGGAGGGGGACGAAGCGACAGGGGCCGATCTCCTCGCGGCGCAGCTCGTCTCCCTTGCGCCTGAAGACGCAAAGCAGGTCGTAGGGATCGAGCGCGATCGGGACGACGAGACGTCCCCCATCGGCGAGCTGGCCGAGCAGGGCCTCCGGCGGCGCCGGGGCGGTGGCGTGGACCGCGATCGCCTCGAACGGCGCGCGCTCGGGCAGGCCGCGGCTGCCGTCGCCGACGATCGTCTCGACGTTTTCGACGCCGAGCAACTCGAGTTCCTGCCGGGCTGAGTGGGCAAGCGATTCGTGCCGCTCGACGCTGATCACCTCGGCAGCAAGACGGGCGAGCACGCAGGTCGAGTAGCCCGAGCCGGTGCCGATCTCCAGCGCCCGCTCCTCGCCGCTCAGCTCGAGCGCCTGGCAGATCGCGGCGACGATCCAAGGCTGCGAGATCGTCTGGGCCTCGCCGATTGGCACCGCCGAATCAGAGTAGGCGCGGTGGCGGTAGTGCTCGGGCACGAAGCGCTCGCGCGGGACCTCCCCCATCGCCGCCAGCACCCGCTCGTCGCCGATGCCGCGGCGGCGCAGCTGCCGCTCCACCATTGCCGATCGGAGCGCAGCGAAATCCGGCTCCGCCCCCACCGCGCTAGTAGATGTAGTTCTGGAGCTTGGCCGGCGCGATCACCGTGACCCGCCCGCGGCCGGGACGGACGACTCCGGCACGCTCGAGGTCGGCCAGGAAGCGACTGACGCTCTCGCGCGAGGTGCCGGCCAGCTGCGCCAGGTCGGCCTGGTTCATGCGGATCGTCACCTCGCCCCCCTCCCCGGCGATCGGCGCCTCCTCGGCGACCAGCTGGGCGAGGACGCCGGCGACGCGGCTCGGCACGGTCTGGAAGGACTGGCGCGAGATCCGCTCGTTGGCGGTGCGCAGGCGCCGCACCAGCGCCGCGATCAGCTTCACGGTGATCTCGGGGTGGCGGGAGAGCAGCCCCCGCACCTCCCCCGCCGGCAGGGCGAGCAGCTCTCCGTCGCTGAGCGCCTCGACGCTGGCCGAGCGCACCTCGCCGTCGAGCATCGCCAGCTCGCCGAAGATGTCGCCGGGGCCGAGCGTCGCCAGCGTGATCGCCCGCCCGTCGGAGTGCTCACGGGTGACCCGAAAGCTGCCAGAGCGGACGATGTAGCAGGCGTCGGAGTGGTCGCCCTCGTGGAAGACGCGCGTCGCCGACGGGAACGAGCGCGGCACCGCGACCTGCGAGAAGCGCTCCAGCTCCCCCTCCTCGAGGTCGGAGAAGAGCGGCACGCTGCGCAGCAACTCGAGCGGACTCTGCCCCACCTCGCGGTCGTCCATGCACGGATTATCGCGAGTCCTGGGAAGAGCCCGCTTGCGCCAGGCTCAGCGCACGGCGACGCGCCGCCACAGCGAGACGTTGCCCGCCCGGTCGCGCACGCGGATGAAGACCCGGTCCGCGCCCTTTCGCCATCTGACCCTAGGCCTGAACGGCCTCCATGCCTTCGGAGCCGTCCCGCCCGCCGTGACCTGCATCGAGGCGACGCCGGAGATCCCATCCCTCGCCTGGATCAGCAGCGCGTCTTCGTCACGACGCACACTCGCGCCGGCGACTTTCGGTTTGGTCAGGTCGAGGACGATGTCGTCCTGGTAGGTCTCGCGACCCGCCTCGCCGCCCTGGAACCTGACGTAGATCGTCTTCGGCAGGCGCTCGGCGCCGGCCGAGTCGAGTTTCCACTGGATCGAGGCGGCCACCGGGAGCGTGCTCGCGCTGCGGAAGCCGCCGTCGTTCGAGACGAGCGCCGTCAGCGCAAAGACCGGCCAGACAGGAGAGATCGTGACTTTTCGCGAGTTGGTGAACTCTTCGCCTTCGTTGATCGTGACCCCGAGGTGGCCCGGCGGCGGCGCCAGGCGCACCGATACCTGAGCCGTGGTGGTCGCCTCCGTGCCCAGATTCGATTTGACCCGAAGAGTCACCGTCAAGTCTTTGACGTTGTTGTAGGTGCGGGTGGTGGTTGGGACTTCGCCGGTGTCGCGCTCGAAGGTCCCGTCGCCGTTCAGGTCCCATTCGTAGTTGGTGATCGACCCGGCTGCCGGCGGGACCGAAGCAGAGGCATCGAACGTGACGGGTGCGCCGGTAAGGGCGAGGACGGAGGGCTCCGCAAGCACCGCGATCGGCGGCGAGGCCACGATGAAGGAGCGCGATTCAGAGCTGCGCTCATTGCCTACGTTGTCCCTCGCGACCACATGCCAAGCATGCCCGCCTGGCGACAGCTCGGTTTGGGCGCCGAAGGACTCTTCACCCGGTGCTGTTTTGGCGATGATCTGACCGTCCAGTACCAGCCTGTAGCTTGCGAGGCCGGCGCCCGAGTCCGACGTCGCCTCCCAAGCGAACTGAGGCAGGGCGCCGGTGATCGCTCCATCGGCGGGTTCGATCAGCCCGAACGGATCCGGTGGGGTGGCGTCGACCGTGAACGTCCGGATTTCGCTTTCCCGCTCGTTTCCGAAGAAGTCGATCGCCTTCACCGACCAGGTATGCGGCCCCTCGGAGAGGTCTTCCTCGGGGGTGAAGAACTCTTGACCGGGGGGAAGTTTCGGGACGAGGACTTTCCCGTCGACGAGAAGCTCGTAACGGTGCAGGCCGCCGCCTTTGTCCGACGAGGCTTTCCAGGCGAACTGCGGGCGCCCGGAGGTGAGCGCATCGCTGGGCGGTTCCAGGAGGCCGAACGGAGCTGGAGGTTCGTCATCGACATTGAAGATGCGAGATTCGCTCGCGCGGACGTTCCCAACCCCGTCGATCGCGCGCACCTGCCATGAGTGGGGTCCGCCGGCAAGATCGCTGTTGGGCGTGAAAGTGACCAGTTTGCTTTCGCTTTCTTCGGCGGGGATTTCCGCCATCGTTTTTTCATCGACGACGAGCTCGTAGCGATCGAGGCCCGCTTTGCCTTTGTCGAATGCCCTTTCCCAGCTGAACTCCGGGCGGGCGCCGGTTGCGGCTCCGGATTCCGGATTGATCAGTTCGATGCCGTCAGGGGCGGCGGCGTCGACGAGGAAGAACCGTTCTTCGGCTTCCTGCCGGTTTCCTGCACCGTCCACGGCTACCACCGTCCATTTATGAAACGATTCGTCTTCGAAGTCGAATTTCAGTTCGGCTGACTCGATGCCCGCGGGGACTTCGGCGTGCACTTCCCCGTCGACGATCAGCTCGTAGTGATCGAGGCCGGCGCCTTCAACGTCATCGGCGGGCTCCCAGGAGAACAGCGGCCTCGGGCCGACCGCCTCGCCCTGCGCAGGTGAGATGAGGTCGAAAGCGGCAGGAGGGCTGCTGTCGACCGTGAAGCTGCGGCTTTCGGAGTCGCGACTGTTGCCCGCGTTGTCGAAGGCAATCACGTGCCATTCGTGGGGCCCGGCTTTGAACTCGAATTCCGGCGTGAAAGTCGCTTTTTTGACCTGGAATTCTTTGCCGTCGATGACCACTGTGTAGTGGCTGATGCCCGATCCTGAGTCCACAGCCGGCCCCCAGGCGAATTGGGGCTGAGCGCCGACAAGCGCGCCTTTGGCCGGTGATTTGAGGACGAATGGGTCAGGGGGAATCGAATCGACTATGAACTGGCTTTTGTCGATGCTGCTGTTCCCCGCCTTGTCGAAGGCCGTCACCGTCCAGGTGTGAGTGCCCTGGGCGAGCTCGTCTTCTGGGGTGAACGATTCAGTGCCAGCTGGAATTTCTTTGGCCAGCACTTTTTCATCCAGGGTCAACAGAAAGCTGTCCAGGCCCGATCCACCCAGGTTGTCGAGGGCTTTCCAGTGCAGGGATATGGGGGATTTCTGGGTTACGAGGCCATTGGCCGGCTCGAACAGGTTGAGATGGTCGGGAGCAACAGTGTCCCGGCGAGCGGCGAGCTGGAATTTGCCTTCGCACCCCTGCCAGGAGTAGATGGTGTATCCGGTGTGGGCAAAGATCGAGTCCTGCTCGTTCGCGCAGCCTTTGTCACCGAAGATGGCATGGGTTCGCGCTTTGGCTTCCCCAGGAGAGAAGCCGGTTTCCGCATCGAAATAGCGATAGTGGTTGTAGAGAGTCGGGCCGAACTTCACGAAGGGTGGATAGGCCGCAGTAGTCCCGCAGCAATCGCTGACTTTTTCGAATTCCCTGCTGTATTGCTCTTTGCCTGTACTCACGTCCAGGGCGATGAGATGGTTGACCTGAAACTGGAAGTCGGTGGAAGGCGTCAGGACGTAGACGGTCGATCCATCCGCGACCAGCTTTCGAGCTGCGGTCAGGAGCGGGACCGGGTGCGTCCAAAGGATCGCGCCACTGACGGAGTCCCGTGCCTCGATCGCTCCCTCAGTGGGGTAGATCACCGCTTTTCCGTGACCGATGATCTCGGTCTCCGAACCGCTCGCGCTCCACAGGGGTGTCCCTTTGGCGACGTCGTGAGCGTTGAGCGTGAAGGGGGCGCTTCCACCCGAGACGCTCACAACAGCCCCCGAAGCAACCAGCGGCGCGCGCTGGGCTTCAGGCGAAGGGCTGCTCCAGACCTCGGAGCCATCGCTGGCGTCGCGCGCAAAGATCCCGCCTTCTTTCTCGAAGAGCCCACCTTCTCCAGCGTGGACGTAGACGATCCCATCGCTTACGACGGGTATCCCGACTACGCCACCGAGGTCCTCGCTCCACGCCTGTTCTCCGGTTGAAATGTCAAGCGCGGTCAGATGGTCGCCTTCGGCAAAGTAGACACGCGAGGCATCCGCGGCGGGACAGGACGACGCTATATCTGTTTCAAAGGTCGATGTCGACCAGATCACTTTCCCGGTTTCCGCACCCACGCGGAAGAGCCGCTGGGCGCCGAAGTCCGTTGACAACGTCGCGACGGTGAAAAGAGACTCGTCGACGGCGATGACACAGGGTTCGTTTCGAACCGAGGAGATGCTGGTCCAGATCCGCTGGGGTTCGGTACCGGGATCCTCGGCACGGCTCATGTTCTGGGTCGGGCCGCCGCGGTAGGAGGGCCAGTCGGCGGCGGATGCTTGACCAGCGGTGACGAGAACGAGCAAGCAGGCAAACGAGGAGCCGATCGCTCGGCCGAGCCCAAACTTAGTCATATACCCTCCCGGACTTTTACTAATCAGGACGCGCGCAGCATAACTGCATTGCTCCTGACGTGGGAACGTAAGTTCCAGGAGGCGTTAGCGGGCCGCGAGCGTCAGCTTGCGGGGGCCGCGGCTGAAGCCGGCCTCCAGCATCGCCTCCTCGTGGCCGGAGCCGATCACCGGCTCACCGTCGAGCTTCTCGATGCCGAGCTTGGGGAGGCGGCCGGCAGCGACCGCGTCGGCGAGGGCACGCATGGCCGCAGCCAGCTCCTCGTCATCGAGCTCGATCAGGCGCACGAGGCTGCGGCCGCCGCGCTCCAGGTAGAGGACCGGAGCGCCGTCGCGGAGGAGAACGTGGGCGCCGGGGACACGGGCGGGACGGCGTTCGCTCGGCGGCTTCGGCCACGGCAGCGAGGCGCCATAGGCGTTGGCGGGGTCGGTGGCGGCGAGGAGGAAGAAGGAGCCGTCCTCGAGCGGCAGCGAGCGCAGCCGCTCGACCGCCCCGGGAAGCGCGAACTGGGCGCCGCCGAGGCCCTCGACGAAGTAGCCGCGGCGGGCGGTGCCGAGCAGCTCCAGGTTGCCGAGCTCGGCATAGAGGGCGGAGAAGCCGCCGGGGACGCCCTCGGCGAGGACCGACTCGCGGGTGACGATGCCGTAGCGCTCCAGCATCAACTCGGCCTGGGCGCGGAGGCGGGGTCCGGCGGCGGGCGCCTCGGCGAAGAGTGGCGCGGTCAGCGACCAGCGGCCCTGGACAGCGGCGCCGGCCGCCGAGCGGCGCCGGCCGAAGCGCCGGCCCTGGCGTTCCCGCGAGGGCGCCGCACGCAGCCGCGGCGCCCGCAGCGGCGCGAAGGCGTCGTTGGTCACCTCGCCCGACCAGGCCAGGTCCCAGAGCGCGTTGTGCAGCTCCTCGACCGGGAACTCGAGGTCGGCGAGCAGGTCGAGCCAGAAGGCCGGCCCGGTGGCGAGGCGCTCGCGGATTGCGTCGTGGGGGGCGCCCTCGACCCGCTCCAGCTTCGCGTTGGCGGGCGGCGGGCCGGCGAGGCGGACGTCCTCACGGAAGTAGAGGGCGACGCGCCCGTCGCTGCGACCGCGGGCGCCGGCGCCGACCCAGACCAGCTCGCCGCTGGTGCAGAGTTCGTCGAGCCAGCTCGGCGAGTAGGAGCCGAGGCGGCGCGGCAGCACGTCCGCCTCCCAGACTTTCGGTGTCAGCGCCACCCCCTGGAGGGGGACGAGCGCGTCGCGGAGACGGTCCGGCCCCGCCCCCGCCGGCCGGTGCGCGTCGACGTTCTGCCAGCTGGGCAGGAAGCGGGCGAAGCGGTCGCGGCCGGCGGGCTCGACCTCGCGGCGCAGGTGGGCGAGGCTGGCCCGCCGCACCCGCCGCAGCACGTCGGAGTCGCACCACTCGCGCTCGATACCGCCCGGCAGCAGCTCGCCGCGGACGAGCACGGCGTCGCGCTCCAGCTCGCGCAGGGCCGGCGTGGGGTCGATCCCGTAGCGAGCGGCGAGCTGCGCAGTCGGGAAGGGGCCATGGGTGCGGGCATAGCGGCGCACCAGCGCCAGCAGCGGGTCGGGGCGCTCGGCGAGGAAGCCCTCGGGCAGGCCGGGCGGCGGCGGGACCCCGAGCGCGTCGCGGTACATGCCCGCGTCCTCGCCGGCGATGTAGCGCTCCTCGCCGGCGATCCGGACCTTGGCGGCACGGCGCTCCGCCACCAGCTTCTCCAGCATCGAGACCGCCGAGTAGCCTTCGGCGACCCGCTCCTCGCACTCCTCGGCGGTCAGGTCGCCGACCCGGCGCAGGATCTGCTGGAGGGCGTCACGGTCGCCGGCGCGGGCCTCCTCGGTCGTCTGCTGGAGCTGCGCCTCTACCTCCTCCAGGGCCTCCGGGTCGATCAGCTCGCGCAGCTCCTCCTGACCGAGCAGCTCGCGCAGCAGGTCGCGGTCGAGGGCGAGGGCGGCGGCGCGGCGCTCGGCGTTGGGCGTGTCCCCCTCGTACATGTAGGTCGCCACGTAGTCGAAGAGCAGCGAGGAGGCGAAGGGCGAGGCGGTCGGCGTCTCGACCTCGACCAGGTCGAGCTGGCGCGAGTGGAGCTTGGTCAGCAGCTCGGCCAGCGAGGGCAGGTCGAGCACGTCGCGCAGGACCTCGCGGTAGGTCTCGAGCACGACCGGGAAGCGGGGGAAGTCCCGCGCTACCTCGAGCAGGCTCTGCGACTTCAGCCGCTGCTGCCAGAGCGGCGTCCGTTTGCCCGGGTAGGCGCGCGGGATCAGCAGCGAACGCGCGGCGTTCTCGCGGAAGTGGGAGCCGAACAGGGCCGAGCCCGAGAGCTCGCGCACGACCAGGTCCTCGAGCTCGTCGGGCTCGACCATGATCAGATCCGCAGCCGGCGGCTCGTCGGCGTCGGGCAGGTGGATGACGATGCCGTCGTCGGACCAGATCGCGTCGACCTCGAGGTCGCGCTCGGAGCGGATCTTCTGCGCCAGGGCCAGGCCCCAGGCGGCGTGGACTCGGCCACCGTAGGGCGAGAGGAGGCAGAGACGCCAGTCGCCGATCTCGTCGCGGAAGCGCTCGACCACGATCGTCTCGTCGGAGGGGACGACCCGGGTCGCGGTCTGCTGCTCGCGCAGGTAGGCGACCAGGTTCTCGGCGGCGCGGCGGTCAAGGTCGTACTCGGCGGCAAGCTCCTTGGGCTCACGGGAGACGGCCTCACGGGCGAAGGCGCCGATCGCGCGACCGAGCTCGGCGGGGCGACCGATCCCGTCGCCCTTCCAGAAGGGGACCGCGCCCGGCACACCGGGCGCCGGGGTGACGATGACCCGGTCGCGGGTGATGTCCTCGATCCGCCAGGTCGTCGCGCCGAGCAGGAAGGTCTGGCCCGGGCGCGCCTCGTAGACCATCTCCTCGTCGAGCTCGCCCACCCGGCGGCCGTCCGGGAGGTGGACGCCGTAGAGGCCACGGTCGGGGATCGTGCCGGCGTTGGTGACGACGAGCTGGCGCGCCCCTTTGCGGCCGTGCATCGTGCCGGCGGCGCGGTCCCAGACGATCCGTGGCCGCAGCTCGGCGAAGCGGTCGGACGGATAACGCCCGTCGAGCATGTCGAGGACGTTCTCGAGCTGCTCGCGGGAGAGGTCGTGGAAGGGCTCGGTCGCGGTGACCAGCTGCTCGGCCTCGTCGACGTTCCACTCGTCGAGGGCGGCCATCGAGACCAGGTGCTGGGCGAGCACGTCGAGCGGGTTTTGGGGGATCACCGTCTCCTCGATCGCCCCTTCGCGCATCCGCTTCGCGACAACCGCGCACTCGAGCAGGTCGGCGCGGAACTTGGGGAAGATGCGGCCGCGCGAGACCTCGCCCAGCGAGTGGCCCGCCCTACCGACCCGCTGCAGGCCGCGGCTGACCGACTTCGGCGACTCGACCTGGATCACCAGGTCGACGGCGCCCATGTCGATTCCCAGCTCCAGCGACGACGTAGCCACCAGGCACGGCAGCTGCCCGGACTTCAGGAGCTCCTCCACGACCGTGCGCTCCTCGTGCGAGAGGGAGCCGTGATGGGCGCGAGCGATTTCGATGGGGGCGTCGTCGCCCGCGGGTCCTGTCGGCGTAGGGGACCCCCCACCCCTTCCGGTAGCTAAAGCTTCCTCAGGGGTGGGCCCCCCTACGCCGCCACCCGCGGGAGAAACGTCTCCATTTCCCGCGTGCTCAGTCGCGGGCAGCTCTCGCGAAGGTTCGTCGGCTGCTAGCTCATTTAGACGCTTAGCTATGCGCTCTGCGGCTCGGCGATTGTTGACGAAGACGATCGTCGAGGTGTGCTCTTGGACGAGCTTCAGGATCTCCGGATAGATCGCCGGCCAGATCGAGCGGACGTGAGCGAGGGGCTCGCCGTCGGCTGGGTTGCCGTCCTCGCTTGGGAAAGCAGGGGCGCCCGGTTCGCTCATGTCCTCAACCGGCACAACGATCTGCAGATCGAGTTCCTTGGCGATCCCGGCATCCACAATCTGGCACTGCCTTTTCGGCCCAACCAAGAACTTGGCGATCCGCTCGAGCGGACGCTGTGTGGCCGAGAGCCCAATCCGTTGGAGCCCATGTGCCTGGCTCGCGGGGGGTGGCGCCGTAGGGGGTACCGCCCCTGAGGAAGCTTTAGCTACCGGAAGGGGCGGTGGGTCCCCTACGGCGACAGGACCCGCCGCGCCGCCCGCATGGTCCCTAACGAGGTGCTCCAATCGCTCCAGCGTCAACGCCAGATGCGAGCCGCGCTTACTCTGAGCGACGGCGTGGATCTCATCGACGATGACTGCCTCAGTCGTAGTAAGGATCTCGCGCGCCCCAGAGGAGAGGATCAGGTAGAGCGACTCGGGCGTGGTGATGAGGATGTCGGGCGGCGTTTTGCGCATCGCCCGGCGTTCTGCCTGGCTGGTGTCGCCGGTGCGCAGCCCGACTGAGATCTCAGCGCCGATGCCACGCAGCGGCGCCCGCAGGTTGCGCTCGATGTCGTAGGAGAGCGCCTTCAGCGGCGAGACATAGACGATCCGCACGCCATTGCCCCGGTCGGAAGTCCGCGAGAGCTTGTCGATCCCCCAGAGGAATGCGGCAAGCGTCTTGCCGGAGCCGGTCGGGGCGCAGATCAGCGCGTTGGCGCCACCCGAGATCGCCTCCCACCCGCCGGCCTGCGCCGGCGTAGGCCCCTCGAAGGAGGCCTCGAACCAGCGCCTTACCGGCTGGCTGAAAGGTGCGAGTGGGTCGGTCTCCGTGGCCAACCCACGGATCTTAGTGGCACTAGTTGGGACGACCGCCGGCGAAGCCGACGAAGGCAAACCAGGAGCGCTTGGGCACGAAGCCGGAGGCGAAGAGGCCCGAGCCGTCGCAGAAGTTGCAGCTGCCCGGCTGGTCGTCGACCGAGAACCAGTAGGCCCGCTGCAGCCGCCATTTCGCCTGCCAGCGCTTGAACAGGCCAAAGGCCCCCTTCAGCTGCTTGGCCTGGCCCTGCGGCCCCTTGGCGAAGGAGTTGTTGAGGGCGGGCGGCTGCGAGCTCCAGCTCACCTCGGTGATCCAAAGGCCCTTGCCGGCATCGCCGTGTTCTTTCATCACGCCGCGGAACTCTTCGATGTCTTCGCCCAGCTCCTGGTAGCGGGGGGTGTACGGATGCAAGGCGGTGCCGACGAACCTCGACTTTATGCCGGGGGTCGACCGGTACATCCGGTCGAGGAATTCGGTGGCGAAGTAGGCCTGGCGCGGTGCCCGTTTGAACAGCGCCTCGCGCGGCTCCGAGAAGAGGCCCGCGAGGACGACCTTCGCCCCGGGATCGACGCTGAGCAGGGCCGTGTAGGAGATCTTGACCAGCTTCCCGTACTCGGCCGGGTTGGGCCTGACGACGAAGTACTTGAAGTTCGGCTCGTTCCAGATCTGCCAGGTCCGGATCGGCCTCGGCGGCACGGTGGGATTCTCCAGCCAGAAGCTTCCGTTGGGGCCGTAACGGGCGACGGCGAGCCGCAGGAAGGCCTGCCAGGCGGCGCGCTGGGCCCCCGTCCTCACCGGCAGGTTCCGCGGCGCGGTTGCGGCTCCACCGGTCCCCGGAACGACCCCGTAGGGCACAGCCCAGCTCGGCGCCCCGTAGGCGAATGGCAGGACCTCTAGGCCGGCCTGCGTCGCTCCCCTGACCAGGGTGTCTACCCCGGACCAGTCGGCCGTACCCCCGGGAGCCGCCTGCACCGAGCTCCAGACGATCGGCACTCGGACGCTGTCGACACCGCCTCGCTTGAGGCGCTGGAACTGTTCCGCCGTTGGCGCCGCCTGTGGCACGACGCCCCAGAACTTCGCAGGGACGGCCTGCGCCGCCGGAGCCGCGGTCAGGGCGACGGCCAAGGCCATCGAGGTTGCCGCAAAGGCACGTATGGACCCGCTCATTCGCATCTCCCCTCCTAGCCGAAGGGTTTAGCTCGCCTCAGGCGAGACGGAAGTTCCCGAGTCCGTCCGCTGGCGACGCTTGTTCAGCACTACCGCGCCGACGGAGATCGCCGCGAGCACGAGGACCGCGAGCAGGATCGGCACCAGCGGGGAGCTGCCGCCGTCGTCCTCCGTGGACGTGGATGCACCGGCCTGATCGCCCGGCAAGGGCTTTGCCTGGCTCTTGCCCGAGCCGGAGCCTGGGCTACCCTGCGCAGTGCCGTTCTTGCCCCCGTCCGGCGCTCCCGCGCCCGAAGATGAACCGCCCGAAGAGCCCCCACTGGACCCACCGGAGCCGGTACCAGACTGCGCGCCCTGCCCCTCACCCGTGTTCGACGTGTCGGCTGGGCCAGATCCGGTTTTCTTGTCCCCGGTCGCGATCGGCGGCGCATCCTCGTATTGGACTCCGTAAGCATCCGTAGTCTGGGCGACAGCGGGAACGGGAACCAATGCGAGCAGAGCAAGCACAGACACCAAGCCAAGAACAAGCCGGCCAGGCGGGGCGGGGCGGAAGCGTTTCCCGAACATCGCGCGGAAGGTTAGACCAAACGGCGGCGCTACTTGCCCCGGTCGTTCTCCTCCTCGGCCTGGCCCTCGCAGGAGGCGGGTTTGACCTGGGCGACCGGCACATAGCCGGGCTGGCGACGTGGTTGGTCGCGATCGGGCTCCTGGTCTTCGGACTGGGCACGCGAGCGACGCTGGAGCGACCGCTCTACGTGACGGCTGGGCTGATCGGCGGGCTGTCTTTCCTCTGCGCAATTTCGTCCTTCTGGTCGGGCTCAGCCGAGCTGAGCGTGATCGAGGCCGATCGGGTACTGGCCTACCTCGGCCTCTTCCTTGCCGCGTTCCTGATCGCCCAAACCAGCGAAAGGCGCCAACGTTTCGCTGAAGGCCTGGCAATTTCTCTCGCCTTGATCGGGCTCCTGGCGCTGGGGACCCGGCTGCTGCCACACCTGCTGGAGTTCGGCGACGGCCTCGGGAACGGGCCCCGGCTGAGCTACCCACTGGGCTACTGGAACGCAAACGGGGTGGCATTCGGAATAGCGGTGGCGCTGCTGCTCTGGATGAGCCGGCAGGCGAGCGCGGCAGTCCTGCGGTGGATCTCCGTCGCCGTGATGCCGGCCCTGCTGCTGGCGCTCTACTTCACCTACTCGCGCGGCGGCCTGCTGGCGCTTGCGGTGGCGACGGGCTGCCTGCTGGTGCTCTCGCGCGACAGGCTGTGGCTGCTCGGAACCCTGGCGATCGGCTCGCTGGGGGCGCTGCCAGCGCTGCTTGCGGTGCAGGACCGGCGCAGCCTCGCCGACAACCTGGCGAACCAGGCGGCGGTCGACCAGGGCGCGACGGTGCTGGCGATCCTGCTCGGTGGAGTTGCGCTGTCGCTGCTCCTCTTCGCCGGGCTGCGCTGGCTGGAGCAGCGCGGCGGCAGCCGCACCGGCCGGATCGTCGAGCTCTCCCGCAACCAGACGCTGCTGCGCGGTCTCGGTATCGCCGCCGCGCTGCTCGCCGTCGGGGCGGCGATCGCAGTCGGCGGGCGTGCCTGGGACCGGTTCTCAGACCCCGACATCCAGTTCCCGCAGCAGCCGGAGCAGCACTTCTCGGACCTCTCCAGCGCCGGGCGGCACGACTTCTGGCGGGTCTCGATCGACGCTTTCGGCGAGAAGCCCCTGCTCGGCCACGGCGCGGGCACGTACGAGTTCTCCTGGGAGGAGCACCGCTCGATCGACCAGCCCCTGCACGACGCGCACTCGCTGTACCTCGAGGCATTCGCCGAGCTCGGCCTGGCCGGCGGCATCTTGGTGCTGGCCCTGGTCGGGTCCCTGCTCTGGTTCGGCCTCGCCGCCTGGCGCAACGCCGCCGGCCCCGATCGCGACCGCTACGCGGTACTGCTGGCGGTGATGCTCGCCTTCGCGGTGGGCGCCGGCATCGACTGGCTCTGGGAGATCGCCGGCCTGGGGGCGATCTTCTTCCTCGCCGCCGGCGTCGTCGTCGCCGCAAGGTGCAGCCAGCTCGCCCTCGATCCCCGGCGCGAGCGGCCTGGAGCCGAGGGCCGGCGCTACGGCTTCGTCGTCGCCGGGATCGCGATCGGGTGGATCGCGGCGATCGCGCTGATCGGGCCGCTGCTCGTCGATCGCGAGATCGACGCCAGCCAGAGCGCCGCCGCCGAGAACGACGTCGCGTCCGCCATCGACCATGCGGAGAGGGCACGTTCGATCGAGCCCTGGGCGGCGTCCCCGTACGTCCAGCTCGGGCTCCTCGCTGAGCTGCAGGGCGAATACGAGACCGCGACCACTCACTTCACCGACGCGATCGAGCGCGAGGACCACAACTGGCAGCTCTACTACCTGCGCTCCAGGGTCGAGCACGAAGCCGGCGACGAGGCCGCCGCCCAGGCGGACCTCGACCGGGCCAGGGAGCTGAATCCGCGCGCGGACTGTTTGAACGAGGGCTGGAACTGCGGGTGAACGCACGATGACCAGGAACGCACAAGAGGTCACGAGGAAAGAGACCGGCACGCCGGCGCACGCCTCCCCCGCCCCGCCGGCGAGCTCCGAGGTGGCGACGCGCCTCGGCCTCACCGGACCGAGCGGGTCGCGGCGCCGTGGCGCGCTGCTGCGCCGCCTGCTCGCCACCGGCGACTGGACCGCGATCCTCGCGGCTCTCTGCCTGGCCACCGCGGCCACCGCGACGACCGACGTCGCCGTCCTGTTCTGGGCGGTCCTCTTCAGCCCCGCCTGGATCCTCGTGCTGAAGCTGCACGGCCTCTACGACAACGACCACCGGCGGATCCGCCACAGCACGCTCGACGAGCTGCCTGCGCTGATCTCCGCCAGCGCGCTCGGCACGATCGCCCTCGACGGCCTGCTCGCGCTGAGCCCGGTCGGCCCGCTCTCTGCCAACAGCGCGATCCTGGTCGGGGTCGGGGGGTTGGTCGGGACCTTCGTCGCCCGCGCGGTGCTGCGCTTCTTCTGGCACCACCTCACCGGCGTCGCGATCGGCGTGGTGATCGGCCCGGCCACGGCCGCGAACGTGATCGCCCGGCGGCTCGCCACCCATCCCGAGGCCCGCCTGGGGCTCGTCGGCTACCTCCACCCGGAGCAGACCAGCGCCGGCGAGAAGGGATTGCCTTGGCTCGGCTCGATCGAGGACATCTCCCGCGTCGCCGAGGAGCGCCAGGTCGAACGCGTAGTCGTCACCGAGGAGGAGATGAGCGAGCCGGCCGCGGAGCGGCTGATCGAGGAGTGCAAGGCCGCCGGCCTCGGCCTCACCTTCCTCCCCCAGCACTACGGCCTGCTCGGACCGGGGATCGAGCTCAACCGCCTGGCGGAGCTGCCGGTGCTCGACTTCCGCTTCTCCGACCCGCCCCGCTCGACGATGGCGATGAAGCGATTCCTGGACCTCGTCGTCTCGGGGGCGTCACTGGCGCTCCTCTCCCCCCCGATCGCCGCCGCCGCCCTGCTGATCCTGGTCGACTCCGGCGGCCCCGTCTTCTTCCGTCAGCGGCGCGTCGGCAAGGACGGGAGGCCGTTCACGGTGCTGAAGTTCCGCACGATGGTGGTCGACGCCGAGGAGCGGCTCGGCGAGGTCGTCGACCTGGCCGAACTCGACCAGCCCGCCTTCAAGGTCCGCGACGACCCGCGCGTGACCCGTACCGGCCGCCTCCTTCGGCGCACCAGCTTCGACGAGGTGCCCCAGCTGATCAACGTCCTCCGCGGCGACATGTCCCTGGTCGGGCCCCGCCCCGAGGAGGAGGCCGTGGTCGCCCTCTACAACGAGCGCCAGCGCATCCGGCTCAAGATTAAGCCGGGGCTGACCGGGCCGATGCAGGTCTACGGGCGCGGCGACCTCACCTTCGAGGAGCGGCTGGCGATGGAGCGCGACTACCTCGACAACCTCTCGATCGCCGGCGACCTGGCGATCCTGCTGCGCACACCGCGCGCGATCGTGCGCGGCGACGGCGCTTACTGAGCAGGCGATGACCAGCGCTCTCGACCTCGAGGTCGTCATCGTCAGCCACGGTGCCGAAGAGCTGCTGCGCCGCTGCCTGCGCTCGCTGCGCGAGCACCCGGCCCAGGGGGAGACGCGGGTCACGGTCGTCGACAGCGGCAGCCCCGACGCGACCCCGGACATGGTCGAACGCGAGTTCCCCGAGGCGCGGCTGCTGCGCCGCGACAACATCGGCTTCTCCGCCGCCAACAACCTGGTCCTGCGCGAGGACGCCGCCGGCACAGTCCTCCTGCTCAATCCCGACACCGAGGTCTACGCGGGGACGCTGGACGCCGCCCTGGCGCGCCTGCGCGCGGACGAGCGGATCGGCATGGTCGGGGTGAAGCTGGTGACCGAGTCGGGTCAGCTGGACCACGCCTGCAAGCGCTCCTTCCCGACCCCCCTGGGCGCCCTGGCGCACTTCACCGGCGTCGGGCGCGCTGACGGGGCCGCCGCATCCCTGAGCCAGTACCGGGCGACGCACCTCGACGACGAGGCCGGAGAGGTCGACGCCGTCAACGGCGCCTTCATGCTCTGCCGAGCAGAGGCGGTGCGCGAGGTCGGCCTGCTGGACGAGGGCTACTGGCTCTACATGGAGGACCTCGACTGGTGCCGGCGTTTCTGGCAGGCGGGATGGCAGGTCTTCTACGAGCCGGCCGGCGTCGCCCTGCACGTCAAGGGAGCCTCCAGCGCCGGGCGCCGGGCGGCGAAGCAGGAGATCGCCTTCCACCGCGGCATGGGTCGCTTCTACCGCCGCTTCGAGGCGGAGGAGCGCAACCCCCTCGTCAACGCCGCCGTCTACGCCGGGATCGGGGCCAAGCTCGCCGTCAGCCTGGCGATCACCGCCGCGCGACGTAGGCGTCCTGCATGAGCGGCATCTTCGGCGCGCCAAGCCGGAACTCGTGAACCTGAGAGAACCCGGCTAGCAGGCTGTCCTCGACGTAGGAGCGCGGGTGGTAGGCCGTGCAGAGGTTGCGGCCGGCCATCCGTGGGCGCTGGACGACGAGCTCGCCGCGCTCGAAGCGCTCGCGCTCGCCCCTGCCGAGGCGCTCCTGAACGCGATGACCGAGCACGCTGATCGCGAGCAAGCCGCCCGGGCGGAGGAGGCGCCTCAGCTCAGCCACCCAGGCGCGCTGCAGCGTCTCGGTCAGGTGGCTGAAGACCGAGAGCCCGTAGATCAGGTCGAAGCTCTGGGGCTCATAGGGGGACGGCGGCGCCAGCTCGTTGCGCATGAGCGCCATGAAGGGCAGGCTCTCCTCGCACCAGCCGACCAGCTCCGGGTTGTAGTCGCAGCCGTGGAGCTCAACCTCGTCGACGCCCTCCCAGTGCCGCGCGACCCGCCCGCAACCGCAACCGAAGTCGAGGACGCGCAGTGGCGCCGCGACCGGCGTGCCGGCAGCCGCGACAGCGTCGCGGATCGACTCGAGCATCGCCTCGCCAATGGACAGGAAGCGCTCCCCGTCGGTGCTGCGGCCGTCGACCAGGAGGCGCAGGCGCGCGGGCGGTAGCGGCAGACTCGCCGGCGCCGTCGACTCCTCCCCGGTCCGCATCGTCAGCCAGCGCTCACGCACGCTCTCAACGGTGCCCAGGAGGCCCGCCCGCTCGAGCCCGTTCGCAACCCTGCTCCTCGCCCGCTGCACCAGCATCGCCTGCTCCAACAGCACTAAGCCGCAAAGGTAGTGGTCAGCCGCGCTTGGCAGTCAGGATGTCCTGGAAGCTCGGCGCCCCTGCAGCGTTGGCCCAGCCGCCGAAGTGGATCGGGTCGCGGACGTCGAGGCCGGCGTTCCCGAGCATCGCTAGCGCCTCCTCGAGGCGGTAGGCGACCGCCTCCTCCGGGATGCGCGGATCGGTGGTGGCGGCGCCGTCGATCTCGTGCTCGAAGCGGAAGGCGGCGCGGCCGGCCGCCATCTCACGCTCCGCCTCGGCGGTGAGCAGAAAGAAGGTGAGGAAGCAGGTCCCCCCCGGCCGCAGCACCCGCGCGGTCTCCTCCAGGTAGTGCTGGGCCTCGTCGTGGACGAGATGGGTGAAGAGCGAGGTGGCGAAGGCGAAGTCGAAGGAGGCGTCCGGGTAGGGGAAGCGGAACTCGGCTGCGGAGAGGTCACCGAACGGGTTGTACTTGCGGTTGTAGACGGGCGCCCAGGAGAACTCGAACTCGGGGTGACGTGGGGTGATGTGGCGGCTGCACCAGCGCACCATCTCCCTGCCGACGTCGAAGCCGGCGTAGGAGCCGCCCTGCAGGTGGCCGGTCAGCGGGATCGCCATGCGGCCGATGCCGCAGCCGACGTCGAGCACGTCGTCGTCGGGGCGCAGGCCCCCGAGCTCGGTGAAGTGGCCGAGGAACTCCTGGCCGGTCTGCTCGAAGTCGCCGCCGCCGACGAAGGAGAGCCCCCGCGGCGGGATCAGGCGGGCGCGCCGCTCGTGCCGGTGGAGCAGGTCGTAGGGCGCCCAGAGCGCCCTACGAGCGGCCGCCTTCAGCAGGTAGATCGCGCGGGCTCTCACCCGTGCCCGAAGGGGAGCGTCTCCGCCACCTCGGCGAGGCGCGGAGCGGACTTGTCGCGCTCGGAGAGGAGCGGCTCGGCGCCGGCGGGGACCGGCCACTCGACGGCCACGTCGGGGTCGTCCCAGGCGATGCCCGCCTCCGCCGCCGGGTCGTAGGTGCTGGAGAGCAGGTAGGTGACGTCGGCGATATCGCTGAGGACGAGGAAGCCGTGGCCGAAGCCGACCGGGACGAAGAGCTGGCGGTGGGCCTCGTCGTCGAGGACGTGGCCCTCCCACTGCCCGTAGGTGGGCGAGCCGCGGCGCAGGTCGACGGCGACGTCGAAGATCGCCCCGCGGGGGCAGCGGACCAGCTTCGCCTGGCCCGGCGAGGTCTGGAAGTGGAGCCCGCGCAGAGTGTTCCTCGAGGAGCGCGAGTGGTTGTGCTGGACCAGCTCGACGTCGACCCCGAGCTCGGCCCAGGCGTCGCGGCGGAAGGTCTCCACCACGAAGCCGCGCTCGTCGCCGTAGACAGTGGGCTCGAGCAGGACGACGCCGTCGAGCTTCGTCGGCAGCCGCTCCGGCATCAGCCGAGAGCCCTGCCGTACTGCTTCTCGTAGTACTCGCGGTACTCGCCGGAGCGGATCGGCCCCCACCAGTCCTCGTTCTCGCGGTACCACCGCACGGTGCGCTCGAGCCCCTCGGCGAAGTGCACCTGCGCCTCCCAGCCGAGCTCCGTCTTCAGCTTCTCGGAGGAGAGCGAGTAGCGGCGGTCGTGTCCGGGGCGGTCGGCGACGTACTCGATCAGCGACTCGTCCCCTCCGGCCAACTCGATCACCCGCTTCACCACCTCGATGTTCTCGCACTCGTCGGGGCCGCCGACGTTGTAGGCCTCGCCGGCGCGGCCCTCGAGCAGCACCGTGTGGATGCCGCGGCAGAAGTCCTCGACGTAGAGCCAGTTGCGGACCTGCTTGCCATCGCCGTAGACCGGCAGCGAGTCGCCGTGGAGGGCGTTCAGCACCATCAGCGGGATCAGCTTCTCCGGGTACTGGCGCGGCCCGTAGTTGTTGGAGCCGCGAACGATCGAGGCCTCGATCCCGTAGGTGTGGACGTGGGCGGAGACGAGCAGGTCGCCGGCGGCCTTGGTCGCCGAGTAGGGCGAGGAGGGGTCGAGCGGCGAGGTCTCGGTGAAGGAGCCCGACTCGATCGAGCCGTAGACCTCGTCGGTCGAGACCTGCAGGTAGCGGGAGACCCCGAGCTCACGGGCGGCGTCGAGCAGGGTGCCGGTGCCGATCACGTGGGTGCGGGCGAAGGCGTCCTGGTCGTCGATCGAGCGGTCGACGTGCGACTCGGCGGCGAAGTTGACCACCGCGTCGCAGCCCTCCATCGCCTCGCGCACCACAGCCGGGTCCTCGATCCCGCCGACGACGAGCTCCACGCCCTCGGGCAGGTTCTCGCGCCGCCCGGCGTAGGTGAGCTTGTCGAGCACCCGCACCTGGTGCTCGTCGCCGACCAGGCGAACGTAGGTGGAGCCGATGAAGCCGGCGGCGCCGGTGACGAGGAGCTTCACGCGGCGGAAGAGTAGCGATCCTCAAGCGACAAGACCCGCCGGAGCGGGTCGAGCCTGGTGAAGCGGGGAACCACCCCGCAGGTGGATGACGTCCGCAATTAGACTACCATGGTCCACCCCAGACTCATACCTACTCCGGCGATCTACATTGCGGAGGGCGCCGGACTCGAACCGGATCCGAGGGTTGTCGGACATGGTGGACGTCAACCACCTGAGGACACCCGTCCCCTTCACCCTCCTGCCGGCGACGCTAGCAGTGAAATTCGCACTACGACAAAGTGGTAGTGAATTGATCCACACACTTTGCACTTCTGTTTGAAATTAATGCAGTGTGTGTCACAAAGGGGAGGATCAGGCAGCCTCCCGGCCGGCGGGGCGTTGAGCCAGGTAGCCGGCGAGGCCGTCTCTCCAGGAGGGCAGCTCGATCGCGTGGCGGCGCTGGCTGACCAGGGCCGAGTAGGCCGGGCGCGGCGCCGGCCGTCCCAGCATCTCGGTGGTCGCGGAGAGCACCCGGCACTCGACCTCGGCCTGCTCGAAGATCTCGCGGGCGAACTCGTACCAGGAGCAGGAGCCGGCGGCCGCCATGTGGTGGATGCCGAACTCGACCCCCTCGATCAGGCGGACGATGCCGTAGGCGAGGTGCCAGGTGTAGGTCGGCGAGCCGACCTGGTCGCGCACGACCAGCACCTCGTTCTGGGTGACGGCGAGCCGCAGCATGGTCTCGACGAAGTTGGAGCCGCCGATCCCGAACAGCCAGGAGGAGCGGACGACGAAGTGGCGCTTGTTGGCGGCGGCGGTCGCCGCCTCGCCCGCGAGCTTGGTGCGGCCGTAGGCGGAGAGCGGGGCCGTCTCGTCGGTCTCGACGTAGGGGGCGCCCTTGGCGCCGTCGAAGACGTAGTCGCTGGAGACGTAGACGACGCTGGCGTCGACCGTGGCGGCGGCGGCGGCGACATGGCCGGCACCAGCCTCGTTCACCGCCAGCGCCGCATCCTCAGCCTCCTCGGCGCCGTCGACGTCAGTCCAGGCAGCGCAGTTGATCACCACGTCGGGCCGCTCGAGCTCGATCTTCGCCTTGACCGTCGCCTCGTCGGTGAGGTCGAGCTCGGCATGGCCGAAGCCGACCACGTCGTGGCCGGCGTTGCCGGCGGCGAGCACGATGTCGCGCCCCAGCATCCCGCCGGCGCCCGTGACCAGCACCTTCATCGCGCGCGCCCCATCAGATGATCTTGATCTCCGACTTGTCGCCGACCAGCATCCGCAGCGTCTTCGGCATCCCGTCGCTGCGGGTCAGCTTGACTTCGCGGCCGAGCAGGCTGGCCTCCATGCGCGTGCCGAGGTCCTCGACCACGGAGCCGGCGAGGACGATCGAGTGCTCGATTTCGGAGCGGCAGATGCGGACGTTGTCGCCGATCGAGGTGTAGGGGCCGACGTAGGCGGACTCGATGCGGGCACCAGCGCCGATCACGGCCGGGCCGCGAACGACGGAGTCGTTGACGACGGCGCCCGCCTCGATCACGACACGGCCCTCGACCCGCGAGTCCTCGTCGACCTCGCCCTCGATCCGCGTCTCGAGGTCCTCCAGCACCAGCCGGTTCGCCTCGAGCATGTCGGCGAGCTGGCCGGTGTCCTTCCACCAGCCGCTGACCACCTCCGACCGAACGGTGTGGTCGTCCTCGATCAGCTTCTGGATCGCCTCCGTTATCTCGAGCTCACCGCGCCAGGAGGGCTCGAGGGTTCGCGCCGCCTCGAAGATCGAGGGCTGGAAGAGGTAGACGCCGACCAGGGCCAGGTTGGACGGAGGGTCTTTGGGCTTCTCGACCAGGCGCACGATCCGTTCGCCGTCGAGCTCCGCGACCCCGTAGTGCTCCGGGTCGGAGACCGGGGTGAGCAGGATCAGCGCGTCCGGCTCGGCCTCGCGGAAGGTGGCGACGAGGCCGCGCAGGCCGTCGGCGAGCAGGTTGTCGCCCAGGTACATGACGAAGGGCGAGCCGCCGATGAACTCCTCCGCGGTCAGCACCGCGTGGGCGAGCCCAGCCGGCTCGTCCTGAAGGATGTAGGTGATCTCGGCGCCGAAGGCGGAGCCGTCCCCAGCCGCCGCGCGGATCTCCTCGCCGGTCTCGGGCGCGATGATGATGCCGATCTCGGTGACGCCGGCGTCGACCAGAGCCTCGATCCCGTAGAAGAGCACGGGCTTGTTGGCGACGGGCACCAGTTGCTTGGCGGAGGTGTGGGTGATCGGGCGCAGCCGAGTTCCGGCCCCGCCGGAGAGAATCAAGCCCTTGAGGTCTTGCACGGTCGGGAAGGCTATCGTCGCGTCGCGATGAGCCCCACCTCGCAGCAACCATCCGCGGTCGACGTCGCGATCGTCAACTGGAACACCTCGGAGGCGGCGGTGGCCGCGGCACGGGCCTACGCGGCCTCGACCGGAGTCGAATCGCGGGTGACGCTGGTCGACAACGCCTCGGCCGCGGAGCAGCGGGAGCTGCTCGCCGCGGCCGAGCTGCCGGGGGTGCGGCTGGTGCTGAGCGAGGAGAACGCCGGCTACGGCACCGCCGCCAACCGGGCGCTGCGCGGCGGCACGGCGGAGACGGTGTGCATCAGCAACGCCGATGTCGTCCCCGAGCCGGGGGCACTCGCAGTGCTGGCCGAGGCAGTCCGGCAGGACCCGCGCGCGGGTGTCGTCGCGCCGGCCTTCGACGATGACGCCGATTACCACGCGGAGCTGCCCGGCGGCCTGGCGGTCCTCGGCCAGACACTCGCGGGCTCCTTCATGCGGCGGGCGGTCGCCAGCCCCCTGCGGGGCGAGACCCTGGAGATCGGCCAGCCTTCGGGCGCCTGCTTCGTCATGCGGCGCGAGACATGGAAGCTGCTCGGTGGCTTCGACGAGGACTTTCACCTCTGGTACGAGGACGTCGACCTGGCGAAGCGGTCGCGGAAGGCGGGCTACCGCAACCTGGTCGTCGGCTCGGCCCGGGTCGGCCACGCCACCGCGACCTCCTTCCGCCAGCTGGACACCCGCACGCTGCAGGCCCTGCGGCTCGCCTCGCTGCGCCGTTACATCGGCAAGCACCATCCCGCTCTGAGGCCGGTCGCAGCGCCGCTGCTGCGCCTCTCAGCGGCGCTGCGGGCAAGACCGCGGAGAGATGGCTGAGGGCTCCGGTGCGACCGGCGATCTACATCCCCAACTTCAACGGCGAGCGGCACCTGCCGCGGGTCCTCGCCAGCCTGCGCGCCCAGACCCGGCCCGCCGACGTCGTCATCGCCGACAACGGCTCCACCGACGGCTCGCTGGAGCTGGTGCGGGCCGAGTTCCCGGAGGTCGCGGTGGTGGCGCTGGGCGAGAACACCGGCTTCGGACCAGCGCTCAACCGGGCGGTCGAGGAGCGGCCGGCCGACCCGCTGATCCTGCTCAACAACGACGTAGAGTGCGAGCCCCGCTTCGTCGAGGCGCTGCTGGAGCGGCTCGACGACACCGTCCACTCGGTGGCCGCGGTGCTGACCCAGGAACGCGCCCCCGAGCTGATCGACTCCGCCGGCGTCGTCGCCGACCGCACCCTGATGGGCTTCGACTACCTGCACGGGGAGCCGCTCGCGGCGGCGGCCGGCGCCGCCGATCCGCTCGGGCCGACGGGGGGAGCGGCTCTCTATCGCCACGCCGCCTTCACCGCGGTCGGCGGCTTCGACGAGCGGATCTTCCTCTACTACGAGGACCTCGACCTGGCGCTGCGCATGGCCGCCGCCGGGGCGAGGTGCCGCCTCGCCCCCGAGGCACGGGCGCTGCACTCTTACTCGGCGAGCCTCGGCGCCGGGAGCGGCGCCAAGTACCGACGCACCGGCTGGAGCCGCGGCTACATGCTGCGCCGCTACCGGGTGATGTCGAGGCCCGGCGCGGCCCTGCGCGTCCTCGCCTGCGAGGGCGCGATCTGCGCCGGCCAGCTACTGGCCGACCGCACCGCGCAGGGGCTGAAGGGGCGCCTGCGCGGCTGGCGCGACGGCGCCGGCCTCGAGCCGCGCCCGGTCGCCGCGCCCCTGCTCGAGATCTCCGCCCGCGAGGCGGTGGCGCTTCGCCGGCGACGCCGGGGCGGGCGCAAGGGCGTCCTGTAGCCTGCCGCCGTGCCCACTCCACCCCCGAGCGCCGGCGAGCAAGCACGGCAGGAGCCGGCCCCTCCCCCACCGTCGTTCCTCGACGCACGCGTCGTCCTCGCCACCTCCTTCCTGGCGGGCGAGGGGATCGAGATAGGCCCGCTGCACCAGCCGCTGGCGCTCCCGCCCCAGGCCCGCGCGAGATACGTGGACCGGATGAGCGTCGAGGACCTGCGCCGCGAGTACCCCGAGCTCGCCGAGTGGGACCTGACCCGCGTCGACGTGATCGACGACGGCGAGGCGCTGGCCACCGTCGCCGACGGGTCGCAGGACTTCATCGTCGCCAACCACTTCCTCGAGCACTGCGAGGACCCGATCGGAACGGTGAAGACGCACCTCGGCAAGCTGAAACCGGGTGGCGTCCTCTTCTACGCCGTGCCCGACAAGCGCTACACCTTCGACTTCCGCCGCGAGGTGACGCCGCTCGATCACATGGTCGCCGACCACGAGCAGGGACCGCAGCAATCTCGGCGACAGCACTACGAGGAATGGGGTCGGCTGGTGGAGACCAAGCCCGGCGAAACCGAAGCGGAGCAGATCGCCCGCGCCGACCATCTGGAAGGACAGCAGTACTCGATTCACATGCATGTCTGGACGCAGGCCGAGTTCCTGCAGCTGATCGTCGCCTGCCGCGAGCGGTTCGGCGAGGCCTTCGAGGTCGAGGCCGCAGCGCAGCATGGAATCGAGTTCGTCGTCGTCCTGCGCAAGGCCGGGCCGCCGCCGCCCCCCCTCGCGACGGAATTCTCCCCCCCGAGGCCGTCTCTGCCGCGCCGGGCCGTTGCCAAGGGAAGACGGGAGATCCGCACCCTGCTGGGGCGGCACCGAACCGCGGGCTAGGGACGACCACTGTCACAGCTCGTCAGCAACCCGGTCGCGATCCAGGTCGAGGGACTGTCCAAGGCCTTCCGGATCCCGACACACCGCGTCGACTCGCTCAAGGAGCGGGCCGTTCGCCCTTTCGCGGGCCGCGACTACCGCGAGCTGCGCGCCCTCGACGGGATCTCGTTCGAGATCCACCAGGGCGAGTTCTTCGGCATCGTCGGACGCAACGGATCCGGCAAGAGCACCCTGCTGAAGCTGCTCGCGAGCATCTACAGGCCGGACGCCGGGAAAATCAGGATGGCGGGCAGGATGGCGCCCTTCATCGAGCTCGGCGTCGGCTTCAACCCCGAGCTGACGGCGAGGGAAAACATCCTCCTCAATGGGGTGATGATGGGCCTGACGCCGGCCGAGACGCGGGCCCGGCTGGACAGCGTCCTCGACTTCGCCGAGCTGCACGAATTCGCCGACCTCAGGCTGAAGAACTACTCGTCGGGGATGATGGTCCGCCTCGCCTTCTCGATGATGCTGCAGGCTGACGCCGACATCCTCCTCATCGACGAGGTGCTGGCGGTCGGCGACGCCGCCTTCCAGCAGAAGTGCGCCGACTCCTTCCACCGGATGAAGGCGGAAGGCAAGACGATAGCCCTGGTCACCCACGAGATGAGCACCGTGGAGACCTACTGCCACCGCGCGATGCTGATCGACGACGGGCGGATCCAGCACCTCGGCGACCCGGCGGAGGTCGGGCGCCGCTACATCAAGCTGAACTTCGAGCGCGAGCGCGTGGCGGCCGAGGCGCCCGCCCTGGACAGCAGCGACCGGGTCCGCATCCTCGACGCCAGGATCGAGGGGCCGGGGGGCGAGCGTCTGGAGGCGGTCGAGCATGGGACGAAGATCGGCCTGCGACTGGACTTCGAAGTAACCAGCGAACTCTCGGACATCAACGTCGTCTGCGTGCTCGCCAACGCCGACGGAGTCGGGGTCTTCCAGTTCGGCGCCGAGGCGAAGGCGGCCTCGGGCTCGCGAGATCTGCACCCCGGCGAGCGCATCAGGTTCCGGGCCGACCTCGAGAACCCGCTGGCCCCGGGACGCTACTTCGTGCACTGCGGAGTCAACCACTCCCCGACTCGCACGGTTCTGCTCCACCTGCACAACTGCGTCGACTTCGTCGTCTTCGGCGGCAACGCCGGCGGGGTCGTCGAGCTGCCCCACGAGGTCACGGCCGAGGTCGAGAGCGGAGGTCCCGGGTGACGCCGGGGACGGGCTCGTCCGCTGGCGCGCCGGGAACGGCGCCCCCGCTCGTCGAGGTGCCGGGGCCGTCCGCCCTGGGCGGTGGCTGGCGGCGCTTCGCCGACCTGCTCTGGCTGGTGGCGACGACCGAGTTCAAGCGCAACTACTTCGGCACCGTGCTCGGCTATATGTGGTCGCTGATCCGGCCGCTGCTGCTGTTCGCGGTGCTGCTCTTCGTCTTCACCAAGGTGATCCGGCTGGGCAGCGGCGTGCCCAACTACCCGGTGCTGCTGCTGCTCAACATCGTCCTCTTCACCTTCTTCGCAGAGGCGACCCAGAACGCCGTCACCTCGGTGGTCAACCAGGAGAGCGTCGTGCGCAAGACCCAGTTCCCGCGCCTGGTGATCCCCCTGGCCATCGTGCTGACCACCTTCTTCAACCTCTGCATCAACCTCCTCGTCGTCTTCGCCTTCCTCCTCGCCTGGGGCATCGACCCAGCCTGGACCTGGCTGCTGTTCTTTCCCGCGCTGGCGCTCCTGGTCGCCTTCACGGTGTCAGTCAGCATGCTGCTCTCGGTGCTCTACGTGCGCTTCCGCGACGTGCTGATGATCTGGGCGGTGTTCTCGCAGGTGCTCTTCTACGGCACGCCGGTGATCTACCCGGCCGAGATCATCCCCGCCGAGTACCAGCGGATCATGTTCGCCAACCCGATCGCGCCGCTCTTCGAGCAGATCCGGGTCTGGGTGATCGATCCGAGCGCCCCGAGCGCGAGCGACGTCGTCGGTGGCGCGGCAGGCCTGCTGCCGGCGGCCGCGATCTTCATCGGAGTCTCGGTGCTCGCCGTCTGGCTCTTCAGGCGCGAAGCCCCCCGCGTCGCCGAGGACCTCTGACGTCGGTCAGCCGCAGACGCGGACCGGCTGGGACGCCTCCACCCCCAGGTACCAGGGGTATCGTGGAGCTTCGTCGCCGGGCACTCGCAGCTCCGTGACGGAACCGCCCGGCCCGCCCTTGGTCGGCACCGGGTATTCCCTCCTGGCGAAGCGGCGAAGGAAGAAATCGGCGTGCGGCCCCGGTGCAACTTCGATCCTCGTCAGTCCCGGCGAAAGCCGCACCTCCCGAGGCACGGGCGGATCGCCGGGCCTGACGACAGTGCACCCCGTTCGCGCACGATCCACATCGAAGGCGTCGCGCTGGATCAAGGCCGAGAGGGGTAGCGCCTGAGAGAGGACGATGTCCGCCCGGCGGCGAGCTTCGGTGGGCGCGGTAGTCAGCTCAGCCGGAGAGTAGGCAGGCGAGCCATAGTCGTCGACGGCCTCCAGGTATTTATCCGCATAGACGTTGATCAGAGATGGCGTCCCTGACACGTCTTCGGTCAATTGGAAGTCAGGCTCAACGGTGCGTCGGGCGATCTCGATGGCGGCCACGTTCGCTTTGGCGATCACCGACTGGTCGCGGAAGAAGTTGGCACCGTCCTTGAGCACGACGACGTTGACGGAGATCGCGATCAGCGTCGCCAGGGCGGCCGCGACCAGCGCCTGCCGGCCCCAGCGGAGGCCGACCAGCGCGTTGGCGGCCAGCAGGAGGACGAAGATCGCGGTCGCGTAGACGTAGCGGTTGGTGATCGGCGCGCGGCCGGGGAACTGGTTGAAGGCGGTGAGGAACCAGTTGGCCGTCGCCGCCGCTCCCACCACCCAGAACGCCGTGGGGAATGGGCCCTTGCGGGCCCGCAGACCGACCGCGACGAGTAGGCCGATAACCAGCGGATAGCCCCAGACAGGGGTCGGCGTCCCACCGTAGGGGCTAGTTCCAAGACCGGCCATGCAGGCCACGCCGAAGGCGACGAGATCGGCGACGAAGCGGGGTGAGGCGAGCACGTTCCGCAGCGAGAGGTGGCTTTCGGCGTCCGAGCCCCAGCCCAGGTACCAGAGACCGAACAGCAGGACCGGAACGGCGAAGAGCGCCGCTCGCTGCCAGACGCCTCGTTCGCGGTGCTTCAGCAGGACGTCGGCGGCAGCGGCAGCGACGAAGGGTATGCCGAGACTGGAGAACGCCAGGGCTGCGAGCAGGCACGCCGAGGCGATCAGGTCGCCTCGGCGGTCGTTCCGCTCGAGCGCGAGGAGCATCGCCAAGCCGAAGAGCATCGAGCCGATAAAGCCGATCTCGAACGGCCACAGGAGAACCTCCCAGGCGGGGCCGAGGAAGAGCACGATCGAGGTGGCGAGCAGCGCAGGCCAGGGCCCGATCCGGCGCTCGACGTAGACGAAGAGGAGGATCGCGACGACGACCAGGAAAAGCACCAGCAGGAGGAGTTCGGGGGTGGTCGAGCTCATCCCGAAGAGCGCCAGCTGGGCCCTCTGCAGGAGAACCTGCATGACGTTGATGTGCTCGTTGTGGGGGGCGAAGACCGTGTCGAAGCTGAGGTCGCGCCGCTCCATCAGCGTCGCCCAGGTGTCGCCGAAGAAGGTGAACTCGACGCTCAGCGCCAATATCAGGGCCGCCGAGCCGGCCAGGGCCGCCGCGAACAGGAGGTAGGGGAGGTGGCGCGGCAGCCGGTCCATTTCAGCGGGCAGTGTATGGACGGGAGCCGTCGTCGCCAGGGTCACCACGCAAGCACAGGAAGGCGAGCGCGGCGAAGGCTGTGGTCGCGAGCGCGGCGGAGAAGGGCGAGTACGAGGTTCCCTCGATCGGCATCAGCGACGGTACGCAGAGCGCCAGCGACGTCGTCGCGCCGATCGCTACCACCGCCAGCGCGAGCAGGCGCGAGACCGCGTAGAGCCCGATCGTGCAGGCGCAGATCGCGAGCAGCGGCAGGGCGAGGCTGCCGACGTGGACCGTCGCGTTGGACTCCTGCCCGCCGAACATGAGCAGCACCCAGACCAGCGTCGCCAGTACGCAGAAGCCGAGCATCTGGAGCGCGAAGCGCCACTCCGCCCCGCCGGGGCTGCCCCGGATCCGCGCGACCGCCATCGCCAGCGGCGCGAGCAGGAAGACGCCGAGCAGCGGCAACAGCGAGATAAAGCGCGGAAAGCGGAGCGCGGCCAAGGTGTTGCCGAAACTGCCTTCCCCGGCGTAGTCGAGCGCCAACCGCACCCCCTCCCGCGTTTCGCTGACGCCTGCGACCGAAGTCAGGTTGCGCCACTTGTTTTCGAGCGTCCCCCCCGCCCCGGCCTCCGCGTAGCCGTCGGCGATCGTCTCCAGCGCGCCTTCGTCGGTGACCTCCAGCATGCCGCCGAGCTGCCACTTGAGCAGACGGTCTCCCGGCGGGTCGGCGAAGCGCTGGTAGGCGCTCCAGGGCGCCAGCGCGACAAAGCCGACGAGCGCCGCGACGGCGAGCCAGCGCCAGCTAGGCATCCCGCGCCAGGCCGCGAACCCGAGCAGGGGCAGCAGGACGAAGGCGCTGGCGCCGTGGGCGAGCATCGCCAGCGCGCAGAGGGCGGCGAAGAGCGCGGCGACGGCGTTGCTGCGCCGCAGCTCCGCCCAGCTCGGCGAGACGACGATCGCGAGCGCGCCGAGCAGAAAGGCCGCCGCCAGCAGCTTCGGCCAGACGAAGAACCCGTGCAGGATCGCGAAGTCGCTGACGATCACGGCGAACATCGCCAGGCCGCGCGCCGCAGGACGGATGCGGGCGGCGCAGAGGACCGCCCACATGCCGAGGATCCAGAGCTGCTGCACGACGACGCCGGTCACCTGGTAATGCAGCCCCACCTCGTCCCAGCCGAAGGGCCGCTGAGAGAGGACGTAGCCAACCTGCAGCGGCGGCCGGTCGCTGGAGAGCCAGCTGAAGAGGGGTAGAGGGGACCCGTCGCGGCCGTGCTCGTAGAACCACTCGGAGAAGTACCGCGGGATGTCGTTGTCGACGGGCAGCGAGTGGGAGAAACGGGTCGCTGCCATCGCCACCGGTTCGTCCTGGCCGCCGTGGAGGAAGCCGAGGAAGAGGACGAAGGCGCTGCTCAGGACCCAAAGGGCGGCGGGTGTCGCCAGGCGGCGCAAGATCTCGCGGTCGAGGCCGGACCATGAAGCCCAGGCGATCGCCTGGACCGATCCCAGCACGAGTAGGAACGAGACGGCCTGCCCGACCATCGGATCGGTGTAGTAGGCCCAGAACGCCAGCATCGCCCCGGCGCCCGAGGCCACCAGCGCGATCCCGAGCAGCAGCGGGACGCTGCGCAGCCCGCCGCGGACAGCAACGAGCACGGCGGCAGCGGCCGGCACCGCCGTCAGCGCCAGGTGCAGGATCAGCATCCAGGTGAGCTCCAGGCCCTCGCTCACCCGCCCCGCCCCCTCAGATCGGCCGACATGGCCGAGTAGCCTGCCACCGCCGTCAAGTCGGAAACCCGGATCGCACTCCGGATAGACTCGCAACGATGTCGGAGCAAGTCACTCCAGCGCGTCCCGGCGGGGACGTTGCGGGCGTCGAGTACGGAAGCTCCTACTTCCGCCACGAATGCGGCGTCCCCTACGAGCGCAATGCGCACTGGCTCGGCTTCTTCGACCAGGTCGCCGAGGGCATCGTCAGGGACCTGCGTCCCAGCTCCGTCCTCGACGCCGGCTGTGCGATGGGGTTCCTGGTCGAGGCGCTGCGCAAGCGCGGCGTCGAGGCGTGGGGCGTCGACATCTCCGAGTACGCGATCTCCCAGGTCGACGAGACGGTACGCGAGTACTGCCAGGTGGGCTCGATCACGGACCCTCCCGGCCGTCGCTACGACCTCACGGTCTGCATCGAGGTGCTGGAGCACGTCCCCCCCGCCGAAGCCGACGCCGCGATCGCCAGCCTCTGCGCTTCCAGCGACCGTCTCCTGGTCTCCAGTACGCCCGAGGACTACAGCGAGGCGACCCACCTGAACGTGCAGCCGGTGGAGGCCTGGTCGGCGGCGCTGGCCCGCGAAGGATTCCTGCGTGAGGTCGACCGCGACACTTCCTACCTGACCCCGTGGGCCGCCCTCTACAGCCGCACGGAGGAGTCCCTGGAGGACACGGTGCGCCGCTACGACAGGTCCTGGTACCGGTTGCGGCAGGAGGCGGACCAGCTGCGCGAGTCCCTGCTCGCCGCCCAGAAGCAGATTGCCGAGCTGGAGGCCAGGGTGGAGGAGTCCACCGAGCGCGCGGACGAGGCGGCCCGCGACGAGCAGGAGATCCTCAGGCTGCGCGACCTGCTCGTCGGCAAGGACGTCGAACTCGGCGTCGCGCGGGGCAGGCTCGCCGCCCACGAAGCCCGGGCCGAGCGCCTGGCCGGGGCCGCCGCCACGATCCAGACCAGGATCCCGATGGTGGGCCGCCTGCTGGGCCCGTTCCTGCGCAGGCTCCGCGGCCCGCACTGAGCGCTCGTGCCCCCGCCGCGCTTCTCGATCCTCACCCCCGTCTACGAGACGCCGGCCCGCGTGCTGCGCCAGATGCTGCGCTCGGTCCGCTCCCAGAGCCACGGCGAGTGGGAGCTCTGCCTCGTCGACGACGGCTCGCGCCAGCCGCACGTTCGCGAGATTCTCCAGGCGGCCGGCGCCAAGGACCCACGCATCAGGGTCCAGTTCAGCGAGGAGAACGCCGGCATCGTCGCCGCCTCCAACGCCGCCCTGGCGATGGCGCGCGGTGAGTTCGTCGCCCTGCTCGACCACGACGACATGCTGCACCCCGACGCCCTCTTCCACGTCGCCGCGGCGATCGACGCCAACCCCGAGACGGACTACGTCTACACCGACGAGGACAAGGTCGACCGCACCGGCCTCCGCCACTCGGAATCCTTCTTCAAGCCCGACTGGTCGCCCGAGCGCCTGCGGACGCAGATGTACACCTGCCACCTCAGCGTCTTCCGCCGCGCCCTGGTCGAGGAGGTCGGGGGATTCGACCAGGAGTTCGAGGGCTCCCAGGACTGGGACCTTGTCCTGAAGGTGACCGAGCGCGCCCGGGCGGTGGCCCACGTGCCGAGGGTGCTCTACCACTGGCGCATCCTCGACACCTCTGCCGCCGGTGGCGAGGCGGCGAAGCCGTGGGCCTTCGAGGCCGGCCGCCGCGCCGTGCAGGCGCACTGCGAGCGCACCGGCTTCCCGGCCGAGATCGAGCGGGACGCCGAGGACCCGGGCATCCTCCACGTCAACCCCCGCCTGGAGAGCGAACCGCTGGTCAGCATCGTCATCCCCACCGCCGGCCAGGTGCGCGAGGTCCGCTACGAGCCGGTCGTCCTCGCCGTCCACTGCGTGAAGAGCATCCTCGAGTCCTCGACCTACGAGAACTACGAGATCGTCTGCGTGGTCGACGCCTCGGTCGAGCAGGCGGTCCGCGACCAGCTACTCGAGATCGCCGGCGAGCGGCTGCGCCTGGTCGAGTTCGCCGAGCCCTTCAGCTTCTCGGCCAAGATCAACCTCGGCGCGGTCCACAGCCGCGGAGAGCACCTGCTCCTGCTCAACGACGACATCGAGGTGACGACGCCGAACTGGCTGGAGCGGATGGTGATGTACTCCGAGCGCGAGGGGATCGGCGCCGTCGGAGGCAGGCTGCTCTGGGGCGACGGCCGTCTGCAGCACGTCGGCGTCGACTTCGGGGGCGGCCTCCCGGGTCACATCTACCGCGGCTACTCGGGCGACTACCGCGGCTACGCCAACGCGGTCCTGATCGCCCGCAACTGCCTTACCGTGACCGGAGCCTGCCTGATGACCCGGCGCGACGTCTTCGAAGAGCTGGGCGGGCTGACGACGGTGCTGCCGGTCAACTTCAACGACGTCGACTACTGCCTCAAGGTCCACAAAAGCGGCCGCCGCATCGTCTACGACCCCGACCTGGTCCTCTACCACTACGAGTCCTCGACTCGCGACGCCGAGGTCAAGCGCTGGGAGTTCGAACAGCTGGTCGACCGCTGGCAGCAGGTCGCCGCCGTCGATCCCTTCGGCAACCCCAACCTGAGAAACGGGCTGCCGCGGCTGACCTCGCGGGTCAGCTGGATGCGCCGCCGCGTGCCGCGGCCGAGACTCGGTAGTCGCCCCGGCTGAGCGTGTGCTCGAGCCAGACGTAGAGCACGATGAACAGGTAGCGGCTGCCCATCTCTTTCATCGCCAGCTTCGCCTCGCCGCTCGTCCGGTTGGTCCAGGAGGTCGGCACCACCGCGTAGCTGTGACCGCGGACGATCGCCTTCAGCGGCATCTCGACGGTCAGGTTGAAGTGCTTGGAGAGCAGCGGCTGGATCGTCTCGATCACCTCGCGCCGGTACCCCTTGAAGGCGTTGGTGGTGTCGTTGTAGCGGTGCCGGAAGAGGACCCTGATGAACCAGTTGGCGAGGCGGTTGATCGCGAGCTTCAGGCGCGGGTACTCGTGGACGACGGCGCCCGGCACGAAGCGCGAGCCGAAGGCGCAGTCCCAGCCTTCCTCCATCAGCCGGTGGTAGCGGACGAGGTCCTCGGGGTCGTCTGAGGCATCGGCCATCGCGATCACGACCGAGTCGCCCCCGAAGACGTCGAACCCCGCCCTGATCGCCATCCCGAAGCCTTTTTCGTAGTGGGAGCGGTGGCAGCGGACGCGCGGGTTCACGGCGCCGATCGCCTCCACCACGGCGGCGGTCGAGTCTTCGCTGCCGTCGTCGACGACGACGACCTCGTAGTCGATTCCCTCGCGCTCCAGGGCAGCGGCGATGCCCTCGACCGTGTGCCCGACCGATCCCTCCTCGTTCTGAGCCGGTATGACTACGGAGAGCTTCACGCCGCCGCCGCGCCCCAGCGCTCCGCGTTCTGCTCATACATCTCGCGCAGGATGTCCTCGACGCCATAGCGCAGCTTCCACTCGGGGTAGTCGGCTTCGAACGGGGCGAGGTCGGAGATCCACCAGCGGTGGTCGCCGATGCGGGCGTCCTCGCCCATCTCCCAGCTCAGCTCGCGGCCCGCGACCCGCTCGCAGATCTCGATCGCCTCGAGCATCGAGCAGTTGCTGAAGCGGCCGCCGCCGATGTTGTAGACCGCGGCGGGGCGCGGAGCGGCATGGAAGGCGGCGAAGGCGGCGATCAGGTCGGCGCTGTGGATGTTGTCGCGAACCTGCTTGCCCCCGTACCCGAAGACGGTGTAGGGCGTGCCCGTGGCGGTGCACTTCATCAGGTAGGCGAGGAAGCCGTGCAGCTTGGCGCCGGCGTGCTGGGGCCCGGTCAGGCAACCGCCCCGGAAGCAGACGGTCGGCATTCCGAAGTAACGGCCGTACTCCTGAACGAGCAGGTCGGCCGCCGCCTTGGAGACACCGAACAGCGAGTGCGTGCAGTTGTCGATCGACATCGAGGTGTCGATGCCGCGGTGGTAGCGATGCGACTCGGGCAGCTCCAGGCGCAGCTCCAGATCCTCGAGCGGCAGGAAGTTGGGAGTGTCGCCGTAGACCTTGTTGGTCGAGCAGAAGACGAAGGTCGCCTCCGGGCAGTGGGCGCGGGCAGCCTCCAGCAGGTTGAGGGTGCCGTTGGCGTTGACCCCGAAGTCCACCTGGGGATCGCTCGCGGCCCAGTCGTGCGAGGGCTGGGCGGCGGTGTGGATCACCAGCTCGATCGCCGTGCCGTGCTGGGCGAAGATGCGGTCGACCGCATCGCGATCGCGGATGTCGGCGCTTTCGCTGCGGAACGCCGGGTGGGCGTCGAGGAGGCGCTCGGTGACGTGCGCGGTCGAGGCCTCGGGCCCGAAGAAGCTGGCCCGCATGTCGTTCTCGATGCCGACGACGTCGTAGCCCTCGGCGACGAAGTGCTCGACCGCCTCCGAGCCGATCAGGCCCCCTGAGCCCGTGATGATCGCTACCGCCATGTTCGTTCGCTACTCCTTCTCCCCTGCGGGGACCTCGATTTCCAGGGCGGCGGCGATTCGGTCCCGATCCGCCGCCACCCACTCCTGGATGTCGGCCAGAACCTGTCTCGCGTCGCGCTGCGGACGCCAATCGTCAAGCCCGAAGAGCCGGGCGCAATCGGAGATGTATATCGGCACGTCCCCCGTCCGGGTCTCGGCGACCGGCTCGATCGGAACCTCGTTGCCGGTCAGATCCCGGCAGATCGCCGTCGTCTCCTGCAGTGAGAGACTGCACTCGCGACCGCCGCCGACGTTCACGGTGCGCCCGTCCCAGCTCTCGGGATCGAGCAGCTGGCGCTCGACCAGGTCGACCAGGTCCTCGACGTGGAGCAGGTCGCGCACCTGCTTGCCCTCGCCGCCGAAGCCGATGTAGGTAAGCGGCTGCTCGAACTCGTGGGCGAGCATCCAGTGGGTGAAGACCCCCTGGTCCACCTTCCCCATCTGCCACGGGCCGGCGATCACCCCGCAGCGGTCAATCACCGCCGGGACGCCCTGTCCCGCCCGGTACTCCTCGATCAGGAGCTCCGCCGCCAGCTTGGTCGCGCCGTAGAGCGTGCGCGCGCCCTCGAGCGGGAAGTTCTCGGAGATGCCCGCCGCGGAGGCGCCGGCGACGCCCTGCTCGTCGGCGAGCTCGAAGCGGGTTGGCGCCTCGACGAGGTCCAGCGAGAGCTGTGGCGTGACCGGGTAGACGCGGCTGGTGGAGAGGAAGACGACGAAGGCGCCGTCGCGCCGTGCCAGCTCGAGGCAGTTATAGGCCCCGGTCAGGTTGGTGTGGACCAGGTAGGACGTGTCGCCGTCGGTGCCGCTCATCACCGAGGGCTCGGCCGAGCACTCGATCAGCGCCGAGATCTCCGGCAGCCGGGCGAGGTCCTCGGGCTCGCGCACGTCGCCTTTGACGAACTCGACCCCAGCCTGCTCCAACCGCGGCAGGTTCAGCTCCGACCCGCGCCTGTAGAGGTTGTCGAGAGCGAGGATCTCCCACTCGGGGTGGCGGGAGGCGAGGGAGACGGCGAGGTTGGAGCCGACGAAGCCGGCACCGCCGGTGATCAGCAGGCGGCTCATTCCCGCTCCTCCGCCGAACCGACCAGCTCGGACGGGCCGCGCTCGCCGAGCTCCTCGATGTTCGCAAGCGAGACGGCGCGGGTCTGGGAGAAGAGGACGAAGAGGCTGACGAAGTTGCCAAGCGCCACCAGAGAGACGATCAGGGAGCCGAGCGCGATGTAGCTGGTCCAGCCCGGGATCGAGGAGTCGGTGAAAAGCTTCAGGCAGACCACGATCACGGCCAGTGCCGCGCCGAGGATCCCGAAGAAGACGAAGGTGCCGAGGGCGCGGATCGCGATGCGATCGGTGAATGGCATCAGCATGCGCAGGCCGTGCATCGCCAGGCGACCGTAGGTCATTTTGGAGCGGCCCTCGTAGCGTTCGCCGCGCTCGCAGGGGACGTACTCGACGGGCAGGTCGAGGGCGAGGATCGCGGAGGAGTAAGAGAGGTCGAAGGTCGGGTGCAGCAGTGCCCGCTTGGCGATCGAGCCGGGCATCGCCGCGAAGTTGCCGGAGCGGACGGTGGCCCCGGTCAGCGAGCGGAAGAGCAGGCGGAAAAGGCGGTACAGGAGCTTGAAGGCAAGCGACTCGCGCCGTTTGGTGCGCAGGGCGAGCACGACCTGACGTTCCCCTCGCGGCCTCCGGTCGAGCGCCGCCAGGAGGCGCGGGAGGTCCTCCGGTCGGTCCTCGCCGTCGGCATCGAGGGTGACCACGGCGTCGTCGTCGCCGATGCGGGGCAGGGTCTTGCGCAGCGCGTAGACCAGCGCCCGCTGGTGGCCGAGGTTGAACGGCGGCGTCAGCACGGTGACGTCATCGAGCTCGAGCAGCGACCCGATCTCCGGGTCCTGGCCCGCGGTGTCGTCGATGGCGACAAAGCGCACCGCGTGCGGGGCGACGCCCGAGGACGCGAGCTCCTCGAGCAGGCGCTCGCGCAGGATGCGGAAGGAGCCGACATCGCGATACACCGGGGTGAAGATCCAGGTGGTCACGGGGCCGAGCCGACTCCTTCCCGCCGCAGCAGCTCATAGGAGCCGAACGCGACCAGCGGCCGGAAGCCCCGGTCCAGGTAGCTGACCAGCGGCCCTGGCGGGATCGGGCCCTGCGACCAGCCTTCCGCGAGGCCGACGTTCCGCAGCAGGCAGAGGCCTCGGATCTCACGGGTGTCCTCGATCACGCGGCGCTGATGGGCGTCGTCGAAAAGGTTCATCCAGTCGGTCGCGTTATAGCCGGTGGGGGGTTCCTGGTCGGTCCAGATATAGAAGTAATTCAATCCGGGAAGGGTCAAGAATGAGCCGCAGTTGCGCTCGATCGCCGCGCTGATGTCGCGATAGAGGTTGACCTCTTCCTGGGGAAGCCGGACCTTGCGCTCGCCCGGCAGGTCGAGTGGGACCCTGGCATCGTAGGCGGCCCTGGCGGATCGCAACGGCTCGCGCAGCGTAGCGTTGCCGGTGAACAGCAGGAGAGCGGACCCGGCGACGGCGCCAAGCGCCAGCGCCGCATGGCGCTCGCGCTCGTCCTCGAGCACCCCGATCAGTCCGCGAACGCCGTTGGCGACGCAGATCGCGCCAACCGGGATCGCGAGGAACGTCCCCAGCATCAGCTGGCTGCCGGCGACCGGGAAGGCATGCAGCGCCTGCAACACGGCCAGCGGGGGCAGGAGCAGGCGGGCGAACGAGATGTCAGGGTCGCGGTCGCCGGGTCCAGGCGCCAAGGCCACCCAGGCGAATCCCAAAAAGGCCATCCGATGGCCTGCGAAGTCGGTGCTGCCGAACAGGACAGTCTCCCCGATCACGGTCAGCGCCAGCCCGGCCCCGACGAGGATCGAGAGCAGCGAGCCGGCTGCGACCAAGGCGCTGCTGAACTCGCGCCGAGCGCCGCGAGAGGCGTACCAGAAAGCCCCGGCGCCGGCCAGGGCAACCAGGTCGAAGGCCCAGGTGCGACCGGACTGCGCGAGCGGGAGGATGAAGGAGTCGGTCTGCCGGAGGGGCTGCTGGATCACCCCGTCGAAGAGCCCCTCGAGGCTGGTACCCGACCCGATCACGGCCAGACAGCTCGCGAGGCCGACGCCGGCGAGCCCGGCGAGCATCCACCACAGCTCCTCCGTCGGCCTCCTCCCCGGCACCCGAGCCCGCAGCACGATTACCACCGCCAGTGCCGCGATCGCGACGTGGACGGCGTAGTGGCGCGCCCACGCTTCGCCGAACTTGCTCGTCATCAGCAGCAGCGGCAGGATCACGAAGCCGGCCTCGACTGGAAGCCGCACCCAGCGACGCGAGGCGAGGGCCGGATAGCTCACCACACAGGCAAGCGCGAGCGAGGCCAGCGCGAAGATCCCGATGTTGACCTTGACCAGGAGAAGGGCCCCGACCACGCCGCCGAGCGCGGTCGCAGCTGCGATCGAGATCGGCTTCCGCACGAAGCAGGCGACCCCCGAAAGCGCCGCCAGAAGCAGGGCGATCAGCCCTACCGGGTGCATCGGCTCGTTGGTGAGGACAATGAGGGAGTTGAAGACCGCCATCTGCGCGGCAAGGCCGAGCAGCAGGCTTCGCGTCAACCGCAGCGTCACCAGGCCGAAGGCGAGGCTGGTAAGCACCCACACCACCAGGGTTACGACGCGCCCGGCGTCGGGGATGAGGGGAATGCCGAAAAGCGAGAAGAAACCGCCCCAGACGTCGTAGTAGAAGGGTCCGTACTGACCGAACACGTCGTCGTACATGCCGCCGTGATTGACGAAGGATTTGAGGATCGTGAGCATGTAGCCCTCGTCCTCCTGAAGGGTGCGGACGCTGAACATGCTGGGCCGGGCGACGAGCACGGTCGCGACGGTCACTGCGGCGAAGGCCACGATCGCGACCACGGCCCGCACCCGCGGTTCTTCCCGCTGCCTGCGCACGAACTCCAAAGAGCTCATCTCAGGTCGATGAGCCGCGCCGGCCTTTCACGCCTGAGCAGGCGGTAGTCGCCGATCGTGGTGACCGGCTCGAAGCCCTGTTTCAGGTATCTGACCAGCGGACCGTCGGGCATCACTCCCGCCGTCCAGCCGAGGGCGAGCGGTTCGTTTTCGAGCAGGCACAGGTTGGGGATCCGCCCCGTCTCGTCGATCACCCGTCGCTGCCGCTCCTCGTCGAAGAGCGAGGTCCATGCGGTCGCGTTGCTGCCGGTCGGCGGCTCCTGCGTGGTCCAGATATAGAAGCTGTTCATCCCTGGCAACGTCAGGAAAGCGTTGCAGTAGGTGTTGATGGAGGACGTGACCTGACGGTAGAGGCTCACCTCTTCCGGCGTGAGGCGGACGGTCCTGGCGCCAGGCAGGTCGAGCCGCGTGGCTGCGTCGAAGGCCGCTCGGTTGTCGCGCAGTGGCCGTCGCAGCGTCGCGTCGGCGACGAAGAGGACGAGGATCGCTCCGACGACCGCGCCCAACGCGATCGCGACCCGCCGCTCCGGATCGTTGCCGACGGCCATCAGGCCACGAGCGCCGTTGGCGACGCAGAGCAAGCCCACTGGGATCAGCAGGAAGGTCGACCAGGCCACCTGGCTGCCAGCGACGGGATACGCGTGCAGCGCCTGCATCACCGCCAGCGGAGGCAGGAGGGCGCGGGCGAAGGCGGTGCTGGCCTTGCTGCCAGGCGCGGGGATCAGAGCTACCCAGGCGAAGGCGAGAAGGCCGAACTGGTACCCCGGCGTGCCGATCGCGTCGAAGGGCAGCGTCTTGCCGATCGCCGCGAGCGCGATCTGGATCCCGACCAGGATGCTGAAAGCCGAGAGGAGGGGCTGCCACGGGGTGGCGCCGCGCGAGCGGTTCCTGGCCGCGAACCAGTACCCGATCGCGGTCGCCAGCGCCAGCGCATCGAGGAGGACGAAGCGGTCCGAGTACGGAAACGGGATCGAGAAGGCATCGGCCTGCTTCAGGGGCTGGCCGACGATGCCGTCGTACAGCCCGCCGATCCCGGTGCCGGCGCCCAGCAGGGCAACGAGGATCATGGCCGCGGTGAGAGCGAACCCGCCGGCGATCCACCAGAGCTCGCCAGGATCCCGCTGGGTCACCTCGCGAGCCCTGAGGGCGATCACGACCGTCAGCGCCGCCACCGTCACGTGGAACGCGTACCCGCGAGCCCAGAACTCCCCGAGGTCGCTCGCCATCAGCACGACCGGCAGGGCGACGAAGCCGGCCTCTACGAGGATGCGCAGCCACGATCGCTTCGAGAGCGGCGAGTAGCTGACCGCGCAGAGGAGCACCACGGCGGCGATGGCGAAGGCGCCGACGTTCACCTTGGTCAGGGTCAGGGCGGCGAGCAGGCCGCCGAGCAGTCCGACCGGGATCAGCGAGGGCCGGTCCCGAACCAGGCAGGAGGCCGCCACGATCAGGACCAGCAGCAGCGATATGAGCCCACCAGGGTGCATCGGCTCGTTCGGCGCGACGATCAGGGCGACGAAGGCGATCATCTGGGCGACGGTTCCGAGCACGATGCTGTCCGTCATGCGGAAGGTGGCGAGGCCGAGGACGAGGCTGGCCATGACCCAGACGACCAAGGTCACGACCCGGCCGGAATCGAGATCGACCGGGATGCCAAAGAGCGGGAAGATCGCGCCCCAGAGCTCGTAGTAGAAGGGGCCGTACTGGCTGAAGACCTCTTCGTAGAGGGAGCCGCCGTCGACGAACGACTGCAGCGCGACGAGCATGTAGCCCTCGTCGTCGTAGGAGGCGAAGCCCGTCAGCATCCGCGGACGCGCGATCAGGACGGTGAAGACCGTCACCGCTCCGAAGGAGAGCCCTCCCAGGAGCCATCGGCCGGGGCCGCGGAACCACGAGAGAGCAGCCCCAGAAACCCTGCTCGCCTCCGCCGGCGCCACGCCCAGCCTCAACCAGTCCGCCGCATCACCGCCAGCAGGGAGGTTCCCGCGGGCCAGCGTCGACGCATCCTCATGGATCCCCTGCCGAGCTTGTAGAGGCCGCCGTTGACCCAGCCGGGAAGATCCGGGAACTCGGCGTCGGCGCCGTTGGAGCCCTCGGCAGCGGTGCCGCGCCTGGCCCGGCGCAGCCAGCCCAGCGGCAGGAGCTCCGGAAAGAGGTAGCTGAGCTCGACCACCTCGAGCGGGCTGTCCCCCACCGCCGAGAGCAGCGTCTCCTTGCGATAGCGGCGAAAGTGGCCGAGGACGATGTCCCACTCCGACCACAGCGACGGCATCGCCGGGACGGTCAGGATCAAGGTCGATCCGGGCGCCATCTTCGCGGCCAGCTCGCGCAGGAACAGCCCGTCGTCCTCCTGGTGCTCGAGCACGTCCAGGAGCGTGACGAACCCCGCCTCACCGAAGGTCTCGCTCTCGCGCAGGTTGGCCTCGCTCCCGAAGCGGGCTTCGAGCGTCTCCTCCAAGCCCTCGAGCGGCTCGATGTAGCGATAGGAGATGTTCGGGAAGCCGGTCGCCAGGAGATCGCCGAGAAATCCCGGGCCGGCGCCGACATCGACCAGCTCGGCGGGCTCCGTCGCGGGCAGGCGGCTGCAGACGAGGTCCCAGCGGATTCGGTTCCAGAAGAAGTTCCGGGATCGTTCCGCCTGGCGATTCAGGTGCTCCTCGAGAGTGCTCATCTGCCCTTTCCTTGCGTGGCCGGGGCCTCTGGGCCCGATCGAGCTCGCGACCGTATCAGTGGCGCTCAGGGTCGAACTCGCCCGCCCGTGACCGCGACGAAGGCGCGCCAGGCCGGCTTCGGGCTGAAACCGGTTCCGGCGCGGAAGAGGCCGACCGAGTCGCAGAAGTTGCACGAGCCGCGCAGGTCCTTCCAGGAGTACCAGTAGGTGCCCTTGAGGTTGAGACGGCCCCGGTTGTCGATCAGGTAGCGGTAGGTGCCGCGCAGTTCCCGTACCTGCCCCATGATCCCCTGCTCGAAGGCGACGATGTGGGGGTCGTTCTGGGAGCCCCAGCCCATCTCGGTGATGTGGAGGCGGGCACGCGGGTCGCGGTTCTCGATCACGACTTCCCGCATCTCCTCGGTCAGTTCTTCGAGGTCTTCGACGTGGAAGGCGTAGGGGTGCAGGGCGACGGCGTCGAAGCGGGACTTGATGCCCGGCACCGCGTAGAGGCGGTCGAGGAAGTCGGGTGCGTCCATCCCCCGCCTGCCGGTCTCGTCGGGATCGCCGAAGAGGCCGGAGAGGATCACCTCGGCACCGGGGTCGATTGACTCGATCGCCGGCTGGGTCAGCTTCAGCAGGCGCGCGTAGCGGCCGGGCGAGACGGGGAAGGCGAAGTAGAAGAAGTTGGCCTCGTTCCAGACCTGCCAGGCGCGGATCGGCAGGGGGCGCGGTATCACCGGCAGGTAGTTGGGCCCGATCCCGCCCGCCGCCCGTTCCGTCCAGAACTGGCCTCCGGGGCCGTAGCGTTCGACCGCGGCTTTGACGAAGGCAACCCAGGCCGATCGCGCCCGTCCGCTGTCGATCGGCAGCGTCTGTTCTTTGCGCGCCAGCCAGCGCGGCGTGCCAAAGAGGAAGGGCAGGACGCGCAGGCCGTTGCGGGAGATCGTCTCCATCACGGGGTCGACGCTGCTCCAGTCGTAGGTGCGCTGCGGCGTCGGCTGGATCAGGTGCCAGAGGAACGGCAGCCGCACGACGCCGATCTTCCCGGCCCGCATGTACTGCACGTCGCGGTTGGTCAGCGGCGTCTGGGGCGCGATGCCGAAGAACGACGGCGAGGGCTTCGCGCTCGCCTGGGAGACGGGCGCGCCGCTGGTCGCGACGGGCAGGGCGACGATCGCGCAACCCAGCGCCACGACCAGCGCGAGCAGCAGGATCGGTGTCTTCTTCGCGGGCTTCACTCGGTATGGGCGGCGACGGTGAGGCGCCGGTCAGCTCTAACACCCCGGAGGGAGATTGGTAGCGCCGGAAAGTTAGCGGCTCGGATGGTCGCTTCCCGTGGGAGCCTCTTCGAGGGGCCTTCGAGAGCGGGATGCAATCGACATCGACTGGCCGCGTTGGACCGCAGCGTGGCGGCTGAAGGGCCGCGCGACTCCTGGATCAGAAGAACTGAAGTCGTTACAGAGATTTTGCTCCCTGCGCGCAAGCTGTGCGAGACGAGCAAATAGCGTGGCGACATGCCGAGAAGCGCAGAGGATGAGCCTCCCGGAGGGGGCGAGATCGTTGCGGAAACGACTGACCCCAGCGGCACCCGAGTCGTGCTGCTTGCCCGCATCTGGCAGGGAAAGGTGCTCACCGACCATCCAGAGATGCAATCGCTCGAGGATGAGGCGCTCAGTGCTGTCCGGTCACCCGATCACGTCGAGACGGATCCAGTGCGGGGGGATCGCACACGCTACTTCGCAAGCGGCGTTGGGCCGAGTCGATGGCTGGTCGCGGTCGTAAGCTATGAGCAGGCGCCGGCACGACTCATCTCCGCCTTTGCCCACCGAAAGGATCCACCGAAGTGGAGCGCGTGAACATCAAGATTGGGCGGGTCGTCTTCGACCACGCCGACTACGACGACGAGAATGACGTGCTGTACCTGCACGTTGGAAAGCCGGGGGGTGGAGAGGGAGAGGAAACCCCCGAGGGCCACGTGATCCGATACTCACCGGATACGAACCGGGTAGTCGGGCTGACGCTTCTGAGCCCGCGCTTCATCCTCCAGCGGGACGGGCACATCGTCGTGACCATGCCCGAGACAGTCGAGGCGACCGCCGATGACCTGGCGCCTGCGCTAGCCGCCGTCTGAGGTCCATCGCTCAGTAGGACCCGCCCAGCTTGCGGTGGTCCCAGGTGGCGACTCGCACTGGCTTGAAGTGGATCGCGACCCGCTTCGGCGCCTGCGCCTCCAGCGCCGTCTTGGCGTCGCCCTCGACCGAGGAGATCCCCTCGGCGTAGCGCAGAGTCAGCTCTTCGGCGAAGCCGAGCACCGTCTCGGGGTCGCGGTGGATCTCCGCCTCGGCCTCGACCATGACGCCGCGCAGCTCGCCGTACTCGTGGCCGGTCTCGACCAGCACGGTCGCCCGCGGGTCGCGCTCCAGGTTGCGCACCTTCTGCGATTTGGCGTAGGTCCAGATCCAGACCTCGCCGTCGCGGGGCACGAACCACATTGGCATCGAGTGCGGCCAGTCGCGGGGGCCGAGGCTGGAGACGACCGCGATCCGCTCCCCCTCGAGCAGCTCCAGCAGCTCGGCGTCGCTCAGCCTGATCTGGTCGCGGCGGCTCACGGCACTGATTCTTTCCTGAATCGTCTCGTCGTGCGCGCATCCCGTCGGAGGAGAGCCGGTAGCGTCGCCCCGATGACGTCAGGAACGCAAGTGCACGGGACTCACAGCCCCACCGTCACCGGTGGCTGTTATCGTACGTACTAATAGATCTGAATACGTACGTACGTCTCTTACGGAGGCCACCATGGCAGTCAGCGCTTCGAAACTGCGCGCCAACGTCTACCGGTTGCTCGACGAGGTTCTGGAGACCGGGCAACCGCTGGAGATCGAACGCAACGGCAAGACCCTCGTCATCGCCACGAAGGAAGAGCAGTCGATCTGGGATCGCCTACCGCGCCGCGAGGGCGCGATCGTAGGCGACCCTGACGAGCTGATCCACATCGACTGGTCCTCGGAGTGGAATCCTGATCCTTATTGACACCCATATCGCTCTTTGGCTGTACGCGGGCCTTGCGGAGCGGCTTCCCAAGCCCGCCCGTGCGCTAATCGAGGAACGGGCACCGCGAATCTCGCCCCTCGTGGCCCTCGAGCTGACATATCTGCACGAAGTTGGCAAGGCCCGAGATTCGGCATCCACGATGCTGGCTGCGCTGAGGCAGAGCATCGGCCTCGAGGTTGCAGACGCCTCGTTTGCCGATCTGATCGACAGAGCTGTAGATCTCTCCTGGACGCGCGATCCCTTCGACCGCCTGATCGCCGCCCATGCGATCGTCGCCGATGCCCCTCTCGTGACCGCCGACGAGACGATCAGGAAGCACCTCGCCCTGGCGACCTGGGACTGAGCGAGCGCTCCGGCCCACCACGGGCCGTCCGGCTAGCGGGCGATACGGACGAAGGCGTGCCAGGCGGGCTTGGGCTTGAAGCGAGCGCCGCCGCGGAAGAGGCCGACCGAGTCGCAGAAGTTGCAGGCCCCCCGGCGGTCCTTCCAGCTGAACCAGTGGACCTGCTTCAGGTTGAGCCGGGCCCGGTTGCCGATCAGGTAGCCGTAGGCGCTGCGCAGTTCGCGTGCCTGCTCCCTCAGGCCGACCTCGAAGGCGACGCGGCGGGGGTTGCGCTGCGAGCCCCAGCCGACCTCGGTCAGGTACAGGCCGGCGCGGCGATCGCGGTTGCGGACGGTCACCCCGCGCAGCGCCTCGGTCAGCCTGCGCAGCTCGGCCGCGCTCGCGGCGTAGGGATGGAGGGCGACCCCGTCGAAGCTCTGCTTGATCCCCCGCACGGCGTAGAGGCGGTCGAGGAAGTCGGTCGCGTCCATGGCGCGCGGCGGACGCTCCTTGGGGTTGCCGAAGAGGCCGCCGAGGATCACTTCCGCACGCGGGTCGGTCCGCACGATCGCCTGGTGTGAGAGTTTCAGCAAGCGGGCGTAGCGCCCCGGAGAGACGGGGGTCGCGAAGTAGAAGAAGTTCGGCTCGTTCCATACCTGCCAGCGCCGGACCGGACGGGGCGGCACGAAGTCGCCGGATGCGGGGCCGTGCTCGGCCCAGAACTGGCCGCCCGGGCCGTAGCGTTCGACCGCCGCGGTCAGGAATGCCTGCCATTCCCGGCGCTGCCGTGCGCTGTCGACCGGCATCCGCGTCTGGCGGCCGAGCCAGCCCGGGGTCCCGTAGAGGAAGGGCAGGAGGTCAAGCCGGGACCGCGCCGTAGTGGCGAGGACCCGGTCGACCTCGCTCCAGTCATAGCCCGAACGAGGTGACGGCTGAACCGAGCTCCAGAACACGGGCAGGCGGACCACGTCGAGACCACCGCCCCGCATCCGATTGGTATCCGCGGCGCTGAGCGTCGTCTGCGGCACCACGCCGAAGAAGTCACGCGGCAGGCGAGCCTGTGCCGTCGCCGTACCGGCGACCAGCATGGCTGCCAGAGCCAGCGCCGCGAGCGTTGTGGTCCTGGTCCGCATCGGCGATCAAGGAACACGGCAGGCCGGGCCGAGGCGCGGTCCCTCTCCGGAAGCAAGGCGGAATCGCAGATCAGGCTGCCGGCTGGAAGGAGCGGCGGTAGGCGGTCGGGGTGGTCGCGGTGGCGCGGCGGAAGTGGTCGCGCAGCGAGGCGGCGGTGCCGAAGCCGACTCGCCAGGCGATCGCCTCGACCGGCAGCTCGGACTCCTCGAGCAGGCGGCGCGCCTCGAGCACGCGCTGGGAGAGCAGCCACTGCAGCGGCGTGGTGCCTGTCTCCTCGCGGAAGCGGCGGGCGAAGGTGCGGGGGCTGACGCCGGCGTGCCGCGCCATTGCGGCGACGTCGAGCGGCTGGTCGAGGCGCTCTGCGGCCCAGCGGCGGGTCGGCTCCAGCGAGTCGGTCGAGCCGACGGCCCGCAGCGGCGGGCGCTCGATGAACTGCGCCTGGCCACCCTCGCGGTGGGGCGCGGCGACCATCTGGCGGGCGACCCGCTCCCCCACCGCCACCCCGAAGTCCTTGCGGATCGCGTGCAGGCAGAGGTCGATGCCGGCGCTGAGCCCGGCGGAAGTCATTACTTTCCCTTCGTCGACGTAGAGGGCGGCGGCGTCGACGTCGACCGCGGGGAAGCGCCTGGCGAGCTCGGCGGCGAAGGCCCAGTGCGTGGTGGCGCGGCGGCCGTCGAGCAGGCCGGAATGAGCGAGGGCAAAGGCTCCGGTGCAGACCGAGAGCAGGCGCGCGCCGCGCTCGGCGGCGGCTCGCAGCGCCTCGACCACCTCGCCGGGCGGCGGATCGAGAACCGCGAGGCAGGCGGGGACTACGACCGTGCCGGCGGCTTCCAGCGCCTGCAGGTCGCCCTCGGGCCCGACGGTGAACCCGCTCAAGGTGCGGACCTGTGCCCCGCCGGGCGAGCAGGTCGAGAACCCGTACAGGGGCGTCCCGTCCTCGTCGTGCGCCAGCCCGAACGCCTGGGCGGGCGCGGTCAGGTCGAAGGCGACAAGGTCCTCGAGGCAGAGTGCGACGACACGATGCATGGCAGAAATCTATCGAACATTGGCAATCCTGCCACTGGCGATTGCTGGTTCGGGCGGCGAAGATCTCTCCCATGCGAATAGCGATCTTGATCTTCGAGAAGCTGACGGCGCTCGACGCGATCGGGCCCTACGAGGTGCTGCGCTCGGTGCCGGGCTGGGAGGTCAAATTCGTCGGCCCCGAGAAGGGCCCTGTGCGCGCCGACAGTGGCGCACTCGGGCTGAGCGTTGACTTCGGGCTCGACGAGGTGACCGAGCCGGACGTCGTCCTCGTCCCCGGCGGCGAGGGGAACCGGCCGCTGCTGGAGGACGAGACGGTCCTCTCCTGGCTGCGCCGAGTCGACGAGAAGACGAAGTGGACGACATCGGTCTGCACCGGCTCGCTCGTGCTCGGCGCCGCCGGGCTGCTGCAGGGCAAGCGCGCGACCGGGCACTGGCTCTATCTAGAGCGGCTGCGCGAGTACGGCGCCGATCCGGTCGGCGGCCGCTTCGTCGAGGACGGCAAGACGATCACCGCGGCCGGCGTCTCGGCCGGGATCGACATGGCGCTGCACCTGGTCGGCC
>Ga0190265_10000230_pt1 | contig 50072 bp, 56 predicted proteins | sample Popmic124T_FD_133135 | JGI IMG/M metagenome (GOLD analysis project Ga0190265, IMG submission 133135) | Populus adjacent soil microbial communities from riparian zone of Indian Creek, Utah, USA - 124 T | ecosystem: Environmental > Terrestrial > Soil > Riparian zone | place: USA: Utah | collected... | reverse complement strand
GTCGAGGTTGCGCAGCGACTCCTCGGAGCGGTTCGGGATGTCGCGCGTGATCTCCTCGTCGCCCAGCTTGGTCGTGCGGGCGTCGATCTCGTACTCCTCGATGTGGATCGAGGTGAGCTCGTCCTCCTTGACGAGACGCTCGGAGATGATGATCGCGTCCTCGAAGTTGTAGCCCTCCCAGGACATGAAGGCGACCAGGCAGTTCTTGCCGAGCGCGAGCTCGCCGTCGTTGGTCGAGGAACCATCGGCGAGCACCTCGCCGGCCTTGACCTTGTCGCCGACCTCGACCAGCGGCTTCTGATGGATCAACGTGCCCTGGTTGGAGCGCATGTACTTGTAGAGCGGGTACTCGTCCTTGTCGACGACGATCCGCTCGGCGTCGACGAAAGTCACCTCACCGCTCTCGCGCGAGAGGACTACGTCGCCCGTGTCGATCGCGGCACGGGTCTCCATGCCGGTTCCGATCAGCGGGGCCTCGGTCTTCAGCAGCGGCACCGCCTGGCGCATCATGTTCGAGCCCATCAGCGCGCGGTTGGCGTCGTCGTGCTCGAGGAACGGGATCAGCGCCGTCGCGACGGACCAGATCTGGCCGGGCGAGACGTCCATCAGGTCGACGTCCTTCGGTGCGGCGAGCACGAGCTCCCCGTCGCGCGAGCGACAGGTGACCTGCGGTCCCTTGAGCTTGCCGCTCTTCTCGTCGATCTCCGCGTTGGCCTGCGCGATGACCAGCTCCTCCTCCTGGTTCGCGTCGAGGCGGACGATCTCGTCGCTGACGACCCCCTCGATGACCTTGCGGTATGGAGTCGTGACGAATCCGTGCTCGCTCACCTCGGCGTACGAGGACAGCGAGCCGATCAGGCCGATGTTCGGACCCTCGGGGGTCTCGATCGGGCACATGCGGCCGTAGTGGGTCGGATGGACGTCGCGCACCTCGATCGGGGCGCGCTCGCGCGTCAGGCCGCCGGCGCCGAGCGCCGACAGGCGACGGCGGTGGGTCAGGCCGGAGAGCGAGTTCGTCTGGTCCATGAACTGCGACAGCTGCGAGGAGCCGAAGAACTCCTTCTGGGCCGCTACGACCGGACGGATGTTGATGATCGTCTGCGGCGTGATCGTGTCCGAGTCCTCGGTCGTGAGGCGCTCGCGGACGACGCGCTCCATGCGGTAGAGGCCGATCCGGAACGCCTCCTGGATCAGCTCGCCGACGGTGCGTAGACGGCGGTTGCCGAAGTGCTCGTACTCGTCGAGGCGCTCCTCGATCGGCTCGCGCGGGTAGGTCTGGGCCTCCGCGGCGAAGTCCTTGATCGGCTCGCCCTCGTAGAGCCCGTCCTCGGGCATGCCGAGCGCCTTCGGGAGCGAGACGAGCTCGCGGATCAGCTCGACGATGTCACGCGGGGTGAGCGTGCGGGTGTCGAGCGACTCCTCGAGGTGCAGACGCGAGTTCAGCTTGTAGCGCCCGACGCGCGTGAGGTCGTAGCGCTTCGGATCGAAGAAGAGCTGGTTGAGCAGGTTCTTCGCGGCGTCGACCGACGGCGGCTCGCCCGGACGCTGCTTCTTGAACAGCTCGATCAGCGCGCCGTCCTCCGACTTGGTGACCTCGGTGTCGGACTCGAGCGTGTTGCGGATGTAGAGCGAGTTGTCGAACAACGCGAGGATGTCCTCGTCGCTACCGGTCCAGCTCGAGGCGAGGCCGCTCTCCCGGAGCACCTCGCCCATCGCACGCAGCAGCACGCTGACCGGCAGCTTGCGCTTGCGGTCGATACGGACGAAGACCTTGCCCTTCTTGTCGATCTCGAGCTCGAGCCATGACCCGCGCGCGGGCATCAGGTTCGCGATGAAGACCTGCTTCTCGCGGTCCTTCGGCTCCATCACGTAGGCGCCCGGCGAGCGGACGAGCTGCGTGACGACGACGCGCTCGGTGCCGTTGATGATGAACGTGCCGTACTCGGTCATCCACGGGAAGTCCCCCATGAAGACGGACTGCTCGCGGATCTCACCCGTCTCGCGATTCTGGAACGCGACCTTGACGGTCAGCGGACGCGCGTAGGTGAGGTCCTTCTCACGGCACTCCGAGATCGACGCAACCGGGTCGTCGAAGTGGATGTCCTCGAAGACCACGGCGAGGTTGCCCGTGTAGTCCTCGATCGGCGATACGTCGTCGATCGTCTCCCGCAGGCCACCGCTCTCGGTGTCTACGAGCCACTTGAACGAGCGGCGCTGGATGTCGATCAGGTTGGGAAGCTCGAGGGCGTTCTCGAGGCGCGAGAAGCTGCGGCGCAGACGGGAGGCATCAACACGTGCCAAGACGGCGACTCCTTCAAAGGTTCGGCGGGAGAGCGAAACGGGCGCTTTTCAGCGCGACCGCTCAGAATAGCACAGCGAGAACCGCCCCCGCTGGGGGCGGTTGCCAAGCCGGTTCAGCGACTTGGGCGCGGCCATCACGGACCCCGTCCCGAGGCTTCGCGATATGTGGGCGAAGCGCTGCTCGAGGGACGGCTACGGCTATAGGCCGAAGCCCAGGGTAGCGCGTTTTCGCCCGCTTCGGGGCGGCACGGGCTAGCGCGTGCGCACAGCGGACTGGAGCTCTGCCTCGGTAAAGCCCCCCACCGCCTGGCCATCCGCGGTGTAGCGATAGAGAGCGACGCCGAAGAGCTGGCGCAACGCCTGGGACACGACCGCGCTGACGGTGAAGAGCACGACACCGGCGAAGACCAGGACCGCACCGAGCGCGACCTCGCCCCCGTTGGCGTCGTCGATCCAAAGGGCGATCCCGGCGATCACCATCAGGATGCCCGGCAGTATCCCGAGCAGGCCGACGAGGCCGCCGATCGCGATGTTGCCCATGACCTGACCCCGCCACCGCTCGCGGAACAGCGACGCCGAGCGACGGATCGTGGCGATCGGACCGGTTCCCTCGATCGCGATGACCGGCACCGCGAGGAACGTGACCAACCCCCATGCCGCTCCGCCCAACGCCGCGATCAGCGGGCCGGCGAGCCCACGCTGGCTCTGGAGGATCGACATGAGGGCGCCGACCACGGTCGAGACGAACGCCCAGCCGGCGATCGCGCCGAAGCGCTGGTTGGCCACGGCGAGGCCGTCGCTCATCGTGACCTGCTCGCCACGGAACGCCCGATCGGCGGCCGCGGCGAGGGCGACGCTGAAGTAGGTGGCCGCGACCGAAGCGAGATACAGCCCAACGGCGACCAGGATCGCGCCGACGACCTCGTTGCCCGTGTCGAGCAGGTACAGGCCCGGACCCGCGATCAGCGCGGTCGGAACGAAGGCGAGCAGGCCCCCGGCGACCGGGAACGTGGACAGCCCGGGCTGCTCGCGGAGCAGCCGCCAGCTCTTCTTCGTCAGGTCCCAGCCGGTTCGAAAGCGTCGCATGCGTCTCCTATCGACAAAGGGTGGTCGCGTCGGAGAACCTCGCATAACATCTGGACGCGATGGAGGCCGGCACGACGCAGGAGCGTCTGGGCGCGGCGCTCGACCCACGAGCGCGGATCTACCGCGACCCGTTCAACGAGCTCGTCGTCTTCATCATCTCGGCAGCCGGTGCCGGCGTGGTGGTGCCAGCCGTGCTGCTGATCGTCGGCGCCTTCACCGGCGAGTTCGGGATCGGCATCTTCGTCGCCGCGAGCGTGGTGCTCGAGCTCACGCTGATCTTCGGCGTGGCTCGGCCCCAGATGAAGCCGGGGGAGCGGATCGGCTGGGCACTGCTCTGGGGGTTCGCCGCCGCGGTGCTCGGCGCGGCGTTCTGGGAGCTCGTCTTCAAGCAGGCTGTCTAGCCTGGAAGAGGAAAGCGAAAGGGCCGCGCGGTGGCGGCCCTTTCGGCGAAGCGGTTGCAGCTCGGTCGGGCTACTTGACCTCGACGCTGCCGCCGGCCTCCTCGAGCTCGCCCTTGAGCTTGTCGGCCTCGTCGCGCTCGATGCCCTCCTTGATGGGCTTCGGCGCCTCGTCGACGAGCGCCTTGGCCTCCTTGAGGCCGAGACCGGTCGCGGCGCGCACGACCTTGATCACCTGGATCTTCTTGTCGCCGGCGGCGGTCAGCACGACGTCGACGGTGCTGGACTCCTCCTCGCCGCCGCCGTCGCCGCCAGCGGCCGCGCCGCCCGCAGCGGGGGCAGCAGCAGCGACCGCTGCCGCGGAGACGCCAAACGCCTCCTCGAGCGCCTTGATGCGCTCAGAGAGCTCGAGCACCGAAATGCCCTTCAGCTCGTCAATCCACTCCTCAGTGCTGGTGGCCATTTCAGCCCTCCTTCTCTTGATCGCCCTCGGAGGGCTGGTCGGTATCGGTTTGCTCGGCATCCGCCGCTGAGTCATCAGCGGGCGCCTCGTCGTTCTGCTCGGCCTCGGCGGCTGGCGCCTCGGCCTCCTCAGTGGTGTCGACCTCGGCGGCGGGCGCCTCCTCGGCAGCGGGCTCCTCAGCCGGTGCGTCCTCGGCGGATGCCTCGGACGGAGCCTCAGTCTCCGCGGCAGGTGCCTCCGGCTCGGCGGCAGGTGCGTCGCCGCCGACGAGTCCCTGCTCGGCGATCTGGCCGAGCTGGACCGCGAGGCCCTGGATGAGCTGATTCAGCGTACGGGCGAGTCCCCCGATCGGGAACGCGAGCACACCCACGAGCTGTCCGTGCAACGCATCTCGCGACGGCAGCTTGGAGATCGCGAGGATGTCCTCGGGGGTGACGGTCCCGCCGTCCATCGTGCCGCCCTTGAACTCGAGCAGCTCGTGCTCCTTGCGAAAGGCAGCGAGCACCTTCGCGGCGAGCGCGGCGTCGCCGCGGACGAAGGTGAAGGCCGTTGGTCCGTCGAGGAGCGCCTTGAGGTCCTCCGTGCCTGCCTTATCGGCCGCGCGCTCGGTGAGCGTGTTCTTGACCACCCGCAGCGAGGCGTCCGCCTCGCGCAGGTTGGCACGCAGCTCCGCCGCCTGCGCGACGGTCATCCCGCGGTAGTCGAGGACGAACACCGCCTGCGACTCCTGGATCTGCTCGGCCACCTGCTCGATGACCGCTGCCTTGTCGTCCCTGTTCATTCCGTTCTCGTCTCTCTAAATCGAAAGAGCCCACCATGCAGGCGGGCTCCAGAGAACGGACTCTCGTCTCGGGGCTCCACCTGTCTCGGACTTCCGGCCGCTCATGCGGCCCGCCGAGGGTCTCGGGCAGAAAAACTGTGCCGCTCAGGCTACAGCAGCCGCGGCCTCCACGCTGTCATCCACCGTGGCGCTCGGGTCGACCTTGACACCTGGGCCCATCGTCGTGGTGACCGTCACCGAGTGGATGTAGCGGCCCTTGGCCGACGCCGGCTTGGCGCGGTTGACCTCGTCGAGCAGCGCTGTGTAGTTCTCGACCAGGGCGCTCGCCTCGAAGCTCGCCTTGCCGATCGACATGTGGACGATCGCGGTGCGGTCGGTGCGGTACTCGACCTTGCCGGCCTTGGCCTCCGACACGGCCTTCGTGACGTCGTTGGTCACGGTGCCGACCTTCGGGTTCGGCATCTTGCCCTGCGGTCCGAGGACGCGGCCGAGCTTGCCGACCACCGGCATCATGTCCGGAGTCGCGATCGCCACGTCGAAGTCGCTGAAGCCCTCCTCGACCTTCTTGGCGAGGTCGTCGTCGCCGACGTGATCGGCGCCGGCCTCACTGGCCTCACGCGCCTTGTCGCCCTTGGCGAAGACCGCGACGGTCATCTCACGGCCGAGCCCGTGGGGCATCGAGATCGTGCCGCGCAGCTGCTCGTCCGCGTGACGGACGTTGAGGCCCGTGCGGATGTGGACCTCGACGGTCTCGTCGAGCTTGCCGGTCGCGAAGCCCTTGATCAGCGCGATCGCCTCGGTCGGCGAGTACTCGTGCTCGCGGTCGACCTTGGCCAGGTTGTCGGTGTAGCGCTTGCCGTGCTTTGGCATGGCTATGAGACCTCCACGCCCATCGAGCGCGCCGTGCCCTCGATGATCTTCGTCGCCTGATCGAGATCGTTCGCGTTGAGGTCGGGCATCTTGCGCTCGGCGATCTCGCGCGCTTGGTCACGGGTGATCTTGGCGACCTTGTCGCGGTTCGGCTCGCCCGAGCCCTTGCTGATCTTCGCGGCCTGCTTGATCAGGACCGCAGCGGGCGGCGTCTTGGTGATGAACGTGAACGAGCGGTCCTCGAAGACCGTGATCTCAACGGGGATTACCGTCCCGTTCTCGCCCTGGGTCTGGGCGTTGAACGCCTTGCAGAACTCCATGATGTTCACGCCGTGCTGACCCAGGGCAGGGCCGACCGGCGGGGCCGGGTTGGCGTTGCCGCCCGGCACCTGGAGCTTGATGGTTGTCATCACTTTCTTGGCCATGTCAGATCTTCTTCACCTGGTCGAAGCCCACCTCGACGGGGGTCTCACGCCCGAAGATGGATACCAGCACCTTGAGCTTGGCGCCATCCTCGTTGATCTCGGAGATCTCGCCGGAGAAGTCCGAGAGGGGCCCTGAGACCACCTTGACGGACTCGCCGACCGAGAACTGGGCGCGGGTGCGCGGGCGCTCGGCGGTCTCGCGGTTGAGCAGTCTGTCGATCTCCGGCTGGCTGAGCGGAACCGGCTTCTGCGACGGTCCGACGAAGCCCGTCACGCCCGGGGTGTTCTTGACCAGGCCCCACGAGTCGTCGGTCAGGTTCATGTTGACGAGCAGGTAGCCCGGCATCGTCCGCTGCTCCTTCTCGATCTTCTTGCCGTCCTTCATCTCCTGCACCTGCTCGGTGGGGATGACGACTTGGCGCACGGAGGTCTGCTGACCGAGCGACTGCACGCGGTGCTCGAGGTTCTGCTTGACCTTCTTCTCGTGGCCTGAGTAGGTGTTGACGGCGTACCAGCGGAACATGACTTGGATCAGGTTGCTTTCTGGAGGGGAGCCCGGTGGGGCTAGACGATGGCTTGGATGAGGCGTGAGGCGATCGCGTCCAACAGGCCAAGGTAGCCACCCGCGATCAGCACGAAGCCCAGGACGACACCCGTCAGCGTCGTGAGTGCCTGACGGTCCGGCCACTGCACGCGCTGGAGCTCGGCCCAGACGGCGACCAGGAACTGTACGAGACGGGGCCGGTGCTTGTGCTTCTCGGCGTCGCTGCGCCGCTTGGCGCCGTCGGCGGTCAGGTCCTCCTCCGGCATGTCCTCGGCCGGATCGAAGTGCTCGCCCTGCTCCCCGTCGAGGTCCTGCTCGTACTCGAGCACCTCGGCAGAGCTGCCGACGTCCTCGGGCGGAGCGCCGGCGCGCAGGCGCTCCGACTCGCTGAGCGGGGACGGCGTGACCGGGTCGCCGTCGCCGACGACGATCCCCTCGCGCTCCAGCTCGTCGATGACGTCGTCGGCGATCGGGTCGCCACCGTGACGACGGGTCGGTCCCGGCTTGTCCGCGTTCGGATCGACGCCGCCCTTGAGCTGCTCCTCCTGCGCCTTGCGGCGGGCCTGACGCTCCTTGGCGCGCTGACGGTTACGAGCCACAGGGGCCTCGGGTCACTTTCGCGCGAGCGCGCAGGCGCTCAGCGCGTCTCCTTGTGCGGCGTGTGCTTGCCACACCAGCGGCAGTACTTGCGCAGCTCGATCCGATCTGGATTGTTGCGCTTGGACTTCTGTGATTGGTAGTTACGCCGCTTGCAGTCCTGGCACTCCAGGGTTACGGCGATTCGAACGTCTCCGCGAGCCATGGCTCCTGCACTGTCTTCCGTTTGTGGTCAGCGCGGCCAGACGCTCGATCCCAGAACTGCGCGAGGCGGTGAGCCTCCCTCTCAGCTCCCCTCGTAGGACAGCACCAGCCGCCGCACGAAGGCGACCGCCGGCCGCATCATCAGCGGTTGAGGATAGCGCGAGCCGGCTCCGCCCGCCGCTTTGGTTCGAGTCGGTGACGGTAGTCACGTTAGGCCAGCGGCCATCGCGGCTAAAGTCGTGACATGACGGGCAGCAGCCAATCTCCCCCTCGCATCTCCGGGAAGCCGGAGATCAAGACCGAGGTCCGGACCATCCACGGCCGGCGAGTCGCCTTCCGGCGCGGCGGCTCGGGACCGACGATCCTCCTCATCCACGGGATCACGAACAGCTCGCTCAGCTGGGAGCCCGCGATGAAGCGGCTCATCCGCGACTACGACGTCATCGCCCCCGATCTCCCGGGTCACGGCGACTCCGATCGCCACCGCGGCGATCACTCGATCGGCGCCCATGCCTGTGTGCTGCGCGATCTGCTGCACGTCTTGGAGGTGGAGCGCGCGACCGTCGTCGGGCACTCGCTCGGGGGCGGCATCGCGATGCAATTCGGCTACCAGTTCCCGGAGATGACCGAGCGGTTCGTGGTCGTGTCCAGTGGCGGCCTCGGACGCGACGTGAGCATCCTGATCCGCGGCGCGGCGCTGCCGTTCTCCGAGCAGGTGCTGCCACTTCTGACCGCGAAGCCGCTCGTCGAGGCCGGCGCGGCGGTCGCTGGGTTGCTCGGTCGACTGGGCCTGAAGCCGAGCGCCGACCTCGCGGAGATCTCGCGGGGCATCGCCTCGCTCGGGGACACGGAGCGGCGCGCAGCGTTCGTACGGACGGTGCGCTCGGTGATGAGCCCACTCGGACAGAAGGTCACCGCCAGCGACCGCCTGTACCTGGCCGAGGGAACGCCCACCATGATCGTCTGGGGCGACCGCGATCCGATCATCCCGGTCGCTCACGCGCGCGCGGCGCAGTCGCATCTCCCCCATGCGCGCCTCGAGATCTTCGAGGGGTCGGGGCACTTCCCCCAACTCGACGACCCGGCCCACTTCGCGGACCTGCTGGCCGACTTCATCGCTTCCAGCGAGCCGGCCGTGCACGATCCAGTGACGGTTCGTGCGCGGCTCGCCGCGGGCGAGTCGCAAGTGGCCTAGCTTCGGCGCCCGGGTAGCATCGGCCGCCGCATGTCGCGCGCAGCCCGCACATTCGGCCCGTTCTTCATCTTCGCGGGCGTGATGCACTTCATCATCCCGCGCACCTACGAGTCGATCGTCCCGGAGTCGCTGCCGGCTAGGCGCGAGCTGGTCTTTGCCAGCGGTGTCGCGGAGATACTCGGCGGCGCCGGCGTCATGCACGCGCGTACGCGCAAGGCAGCGAGCTGGTGGAGCGTGGCGACCCTGCTCGCCGTCTTTCCGGCCAACGTCCAGATGGCGATGAACCACGAGCGCTACCCCGTGCCCGGCGGGCGGGCCGCGCTGCTGGCGCGCCTCCCACTGCAGGCGCTCGCGATCGCATGGGCGCGCGCCGCCAGACGCTAGAGCGGATGGACACGACGCAGGCCTGGAGCAACTGGGCCGGCGATCAGCGCTGCTCGCCGACGGCGGTCGAGCATCCGGGCAGCGCAGAGGAGGTCGCGCAGGCGATCGCGCGGGCGCGCTCGGCGGGGCGCACGGTCCGCGTCGCCGGCGCCGGCCACTCGTTCACCGAGGCCGTGCTGACCGACGGCACCCTGCTCCACCTGGACAGGATGCGGCGTGTGCTCGACGTCGACCGCTCGAGCGGCCTCGTACGGGTCGAGGCGGGCGCGAGCCTGCGCGAGCTGAGCGACGCGATGTACGAGCACGGGCTGGCGTTCGAGAACCTCGGCGACGTCGACGTGCAGTCGATCGCGGGGGCGACGGCGACCGGGACGCACGGGACCGGCGCGCGGCTGCGAAACCTCTCCTCCGGACTGCACGAGATCGAGCTCGTGGACGGAGCCGGCGCGACGGCGACCCTGTCCGAGGCCAGCGATCCCGACGGCTGGCGCGCGGCACGCGTGAGCATCGGCGCGCTCGGCGTCGTGATCGGCGTGACGCTGCAGGCCGTGCCCGCGTTCACGCTCGAGGGCATCGACAGCACTGCGCCGCTCGACGAGGTGCTCGCCAGCCTCGACGAGCTCGCCGCCGCCAACGACCACTTCGAGTTCTACGTCTTCCCGTACTCGCCGCTGGCGCTGACGCGGACCAACAACCGCGTCGACCGGCCGCCGGCTCCGCCGTCGCGCCCGCGTGCCTGGATCGACGAGGTGCTGCTGCGCAACCACGTCTTCGGTCTCGCCTGCCGGGCGGGACGGCGAGCGCATGGGCTGATCCCCCACCTCAACCGGCTGCTCGCGCGCGCATCGGGAACGACGCGGTTGGTCGATCGCTCCTACCGGGTGTTCGCCTCGCCACGGCTGGTGCGGTTCACCGAGATGGAGTACGCCCTCCCCCGCGAGCACACGGCCGACGCTCTGCGCGCCGTGCTGGCGATGATCGAGCAACGGCGGCTCGCGGTCCCGTTCCCGATCGAGGTGCGGTTCGTCGCTCCGGACGACGCGCTGCTCAGCCCCGCCGGCGGACGCGAGACGGGCTACATCGCCGTGCACATGTACGAGGGCATGGAGTGGGAGCCGTACTTCCGCGCCGTCGAGGAGATCATGGACGGCCACGGCGGTCGACCGCACTGGGGCAAGCGACATTTCCAGAGCGCGGAGACCCTCGCGCCGCGCTATCCGGAGTGGGAGCGCTTCCAGGCGGTCCGCGACCGCCTCGACCCGGATGGGGCCTTCGCCAACAGCTACGTTGAGAGAGTGCTCGGACCGCCCGAGCGCAAAGGGAGCTAGATGACGACTGCCGTGGCCGATGCCGACCTGACCGTTGCGCTGCGCGGCTCCGCGACCGAGATCGCTGTCGCGATCCGCGGAGGTCGATTGAGCTCGCGAGAGGTGGTCGACGCGCACATCGCCCTGCTCGAGCGGGTCAACCCGACGATCAACGCGGTCATCGTCGAGCGCTACGAGGAGGCCCGCGCCGACGCGGACGCGGCGGACGCGCGGATCGCGGCGTCCTCGCCCAGCGACCAGCTTCCGCCACTGCTCGGCGTGCCCTGCACGATCAAGGAGTCGATCGCCGTCGCCGGGATGCCGAACTGCGGCGGGCTGCTGGCGCGCAAGGACGTGCGCGCCGAGACCACGGCGCCGGTCGCGCAGCGGCTGATCGACGCCGGCGCGATCCCGCTCGGGCTGACGAACACCTCCGAGCTCTGCATGTGGATCGAGTCCGACAACCGCGTCTACGGGCGCACGCGCAATCCTACGACCCGGACCGGATCGCCGGCGGATCGTCCGGCGGCGAGGGCGCGACGGTCGGCTCGGGCGGCTCGCCGATCGGGCTCGGCTCCGACGTCGGCGGATCGATCCGCGGCCCTGCGTTCTTCAACGGAGTCTTCGGGCACAAGCCGTCACTCGGGCTCGTGCCGATCACCGGGGCGTGGCCGCCCGCGCACGGCGAGGTGACGCGGATGGTCGTCAACGGGCCGCTCGCGCGCCGTGCCGAGGACCTGATGCCGCTGCTGCGAATCCTCGCGGGGCCTGACGGGATCGATCCCATCGCGCGTGAGATGGAGCTGGGCGACCCGGCGACGACGTCGCTCGACGGGCTGCGGGTGGTCATCAGCGAGCACTCGGTCAACCGGCCGACCAGCCGCGATCTGCTCGCGGCGCGCGAGCAGGCAGCAGGCGCGCTGGCGGCGGCGGGCGCGAAGGTCGAGCGGGTCTCGATGCGCTCGATGCTCACCGCCTACGAGCCCTACCTCGCTGCGCTCGCCGACGACGAGACCGGCCTGCACAACTTGATCATGGGCGAGGGAGCCGATCCGGTGACCCTGCGCGGCCTGTTGCGCCGGCGCGGACCGCACACAGCGCCGACGCGGATCCTGCTCGCGGCCGAGCGGGCATTCGCACGCTCCTCGCCCAAGCGGCTGCGCAAGATGATCGCCGCCGGCCGTGCGTTCGCCGAGGAGATCCAGGGCACGATCGGCGACGGCGTGCTGCTGCATCCGCCCTATCCCGCAGTCGCGCCGCGTCACGGCGGGACGGTCGGGCGGTTCTGGTGGGTGCAGCCGATGGCGGTGCTCAACCTCGCCGCGGTGCCGGTGACCCAGGTGCCGCTCGGGCTCAACGGCGACGGACTGCCGCTCGGCGTCCAGGTCGCGGCCGGCCCGGGACGCGACCATCTGTCGATCGCGGTGGCGCTGGAGCTCGAGCGAGTCTTCGGCGGCTGGGTGCCGCCGGACGCCTGAGTGCACGAGCCGCTGCTGCACGAGCGCTTCCCGGCGCTGCGCGAGACGCTGCCCCATGCCCGGCTGGGGTCGGGGCCAACGCCGGTGCGCCGGTTGGACGCGGCGACCGGCGGTGGCGAGATCTGGGTCAAGGACGAGGGCGCCTACGGCGATGGCGGCTGGGGCGGCAACAAGGTGCGCAAGCTTGAGTGGGTGCTGCCCGACGTGCGGCGGCGCAGGCGGCGGACGGTGCTCACGTTCGGCGCGCTCGCTACGAACCACGGACTGGCGACGGCCCTCTACGCGCGCGAGCAGGGACTTCGTGCGGCTCTCGCGCTCGTCGACCAGCCGGTGGACGACCACGTGCGGGCTCAGCTCGAGCGGCTGCGGGCGTCGGGGGCCAAGCTGCACTTCACCCGCACGCGCGCGCGCACGATCGCGGCGCTGCCGTGGCTGCTGGCGCGACACGCCGCGCCGTTGCCGCCCTACGTCCTGCCGGCGGGCGGATCCTCACCGGTCGGCGCGCTCGGTTACGTCGAGGTGGCGCTCGAGCTAGCGGCGCAGGTGCAGCGCGACGAGCTGCCTGAGCCTGCGTGGGTCGTGGTCGCCGTGGGGTCGGGCGGCACGGCGGCGGGGCTGACGCTGGGCCTGAGGATCGCCGAGCTGCGCACGCGCGTCCTGGCCGTGGTGGTCAACGACCTGCTGCGGCTCGACGAGCGCACGCTGGGCGGGCTCGCCGGGAAGTCCGCACGCTTGCTGAGGCGGCGCGGCGCCGATCTCCCGGCTGCGGTGACTGCCGGGCCGCTGGCGCCGACGGTCACGCGCGCGTGGCTCGGGGCGGGATACGGGTCGCCGACCGAAGCCTCGGAGGAGGCCGGGCGGATCGCGTCCGAGCAGGGGATGGCGCTCGATCCCGTCTACACGGCAAAGGCGTTCTCCGGCCTGCTCGGCGAGCGCGCAGCTGGCCGGATCGGCGACGGTCCGGTGCTGTTCGTTCAGACCCACGGCCCCCGCGGGTAGGGTCAGGAGACAACTACGCGGAGGCTTGTCAGATGGGTTTCTTGGAAGGGACGTCGAGCGCTGAGATCGACGCGCCGCTGGAGCAGGTGTGGAAGGCCGTCGAGGACGTGGAGCGCGCGCCAGACTGGCAGGGCGGCATGAAGGACGTCGAGGCGCTGGAGCGCGACGACGAGGGCCGCGCCACACTCGCCGAGACATCCGCCGACGCGAAGGTCACGACCGTCAAGACGAACGTTCGCTTCACCTACGAGGGGCCGACGAAGCTGTCGTGGACCCAGGAGAAGGGCGACTTCAAGTCGATGGATGGCTCATGGGAGCTCGAGGACCTGGGCGACGGCCGTACCCGCGCGACCTACTCGCTCGCCGGCGACACCGGGCGGATGCTGGGCATGATCATCCGCGGACCGGTCGAGGACCAGCTGCGCAAGTTCCTGGTGAACGCGCGGGCGGGTGAGCTGAAGGCGTACGTCGAGGGGAGCTGAGCGCCGGCCTACCGGTACTCGATCCCAGCGTCTCGGTAGGCGGCGGCCGCGCTCTCGGCCTCGCGAACGCTCGCCCGCACGTTGGGATCGAGCAGGTCGAGCATCATCAGCTTGCCCTTCAGCGCCGTGCCCAGGTCGCCCTTGTCGTTCTTGCTGATGGCCTCGATCCGGACGAAGCCCTCGCCGACCTCCTCTGCGAACTCGGCGAGGGCCTTCAGCTTGCCGAGCGCATCGGTCAGGTGGTGGCCGTGTGGATCCACTATCGCCGGCGCGATCTCGCCGTCGGCCTGCTCGACGAAGAAGACGAAGTCCGGCTGCATCGAGCGCCATCGGGAGCCGTCCTGCCAGGGGATCTGCAGCGCGTCCTTGGAGGCAGAGGACGGGTTGCGGTACCACGCGACGGTGTTCTCGCGGCCGATCTCGGTGTCGAGCACGGTGACCTCCCACCCGCCCAGCTTCCCGATCGGATAGCGGCCCTCCGAGTCGGAGAGGACATGCTTGTCCCGTGTGGGCAGCTCGGTCCGGGGGTCGCCGTCGGCCACGTACGTCATCTCGATCCGCGCGGTCGGGACCACGATGTCGACCGGTTGAGGGTCCCGCGCCTGGAGCTTGATCTCGTCGTAGGCAGAGCGCCGCTCCTCGGACAGGCTCTTGATCGCAGCATGCAGCGAGGCGAACCAGCCGGAGATCACGTGCTCGGCCTCGGACTCGAGCTTGTCGACGGTGACCGGGATCATCGCCAGCGCGGCGACCCGCGCCTTGGCGCCGTAGATGTCGACCGCGTCGTCGTCGCCGTCGGCCTCGCCGAAGGCCAGCCGCTTGACGTAGCCGTTGGCGATCGCGACGCCGAACGCACGGGTCGCCTTCTTGAAGGCGTCGTCGACCGTTCGCTCGTCGGCGAGGACCTGGCGAGTCGACTCCGTCGCCTCGTTGGCCAGCCGGTTGGCCGTGATGCGCTTGATGTCCGCGGTCAAGATGGCGTCGACGTTGTCGGCCACCTCGGCTTGGTGCTGAGCCAGCAGACCGTCGAGGACGGCGAAGAGCCGCTCGCGCGCCTCATTCGTCGGCGCTGGTCGGAGCTCGTCGAGGGCTATCTCCGCCGCCAGGTTCAGGAGGCGCTTGACCGGCTTGGCCGGAGCCTTCGGCGCTGCCTTGCTCGGTAGAGCCGCGAAGGCATCCTTGACCGTCATCGGGAGCGCCTCGTTCCACGTCATCGTCGCCGGCTCGATGAGAACCCGGGCAGCGAGCGGGGCATCTGGCCCATCGCCGTCCAGTGCGGTCCCGGTCATGATGTCCGCCACCTGCTTCGCGGTCGCGAGATCGAAGTGCGGGAGGAAGCAGGTCACGGCGTTGAGCCGCTCGTCGGACTCCACCCGCCGCGCGAGCGGTGTCCGCACGAGACGACCGAGCAGCTGCGTGATGTGCGTGCGGTCCTTGGCCGGCCGCAGCGAGACGAGCGTCTCAGCGCGGGGGCAGTCCCACCCGGTCGAGATCGCGTCCTTGGCGAGCAGCACACGGACATGCGTGGCGTCCTGGACGTCCTGGGGCGCGATGTACGGCACGGCGTGGGAGCCGTAGGCCTCATCGGCATGCTCGCCGAAGACGTTGGCGACGGCATCGCTCGGCAAGTCCTTCCACTCGTCGTAGATCGTGTCCAGCAACGACTTGATCTCGGCGGCCGACGGCTTGTTCGGCACCTGCACCACCAGCAACGGCTTGACGGCGTCGGCGAGCTGCTCCTGCTCCGCATACTCCAGCCAGAGCTTCGACGCCTCCCGGCATGCGCGCGCTGCCTCGCGGGCCAGCACCGTCGCAAAGGAGCCCGCCTCGTTGGGGATGTCGAGCGTGATCGTGTCCTTGAGCAGGCCCGACGCTTGCACGGCCGCGTTGTCGACGACCACGTTCGGCAGGATCGTCCGGTCCTGTGCGTCCTTCATCGCCTCGTTGAAGCGCTCGACGGTTGCCGAGATGCCCCAGACGATCGGCGCAGGAGGCGCGCCGTCATGGCCGTTTACGAGCCGCAGCACCGTCGACGACCGGTCGCTCTCCACGGCGTCCCTGCTCGCGTTCGTGGGACGCATCCCGCGGTGGGCCTCGTCGAGGACGAGGTAGAGCGTTCGCTCGGGATCGTCGATCGTGTTGGCGATCGTCTCCCAAAGCGTGTACGTCCGTCTGTTGCTGTGGCTCACGAAGGTCTTGCCGGTGAGCTTCTGCCGGTTGAGGAAGTACACGTTCCCGGCATCGAGCAGCTCGGCGTCGAACTTCTCCTCGATGACTCGAAGGCGGGACGCGCCCAGCCGGTCGCTCGCCTCCATGATCCGATAGCGCGTCTGCTCGTTGAGATTGGGATCGTCGGTGACCCACAGCACGACAGCGGTGGGATCGCCGTCGAACTCGAGCTCCTCCGAGCCGTCGAACAACGCCTCGAAGACCGCCGAGGCCATGACGGTCTTGCCGGCGCCTGTGATCGCGGACAGCGCGAACGCCAGGCGGCGGTCCTTGCTCCGATAGTCGTCGCGAGCGTCGTCGAGTCGCCGTAGGACGAGCCGTACGGCGTCGTCCTGATAGTCCTTGAGCTTGAACTGCACCGATCAGGCTCCTACCTGGGCGCGGAAGCCGTCGAGGTAGGACGCGTACAGGCGAACCGCCTCGACGCTGGCGGGCAGCTGGGCTCCCACGGCTTGGAACTGCGCCTCGTCATCGGTGAGCATGTAAGCGAGCTTCAGCATCGGCGCGTCTCGCACGGCGGCAACGAAAGCCGCGGCCGCGTCGAGATCGAAGAGCACGGCGTAGGTGTCGGCCATCTCATAGCCGTCGGCGACAGCCGCGATCAACCGTCCCTCCGCCCCGCCTCGCAGCCAGAGAAGCGGCGCGATCGCCTCGAAGGCGAGTCCATAGCGAACACGCTCGGGATCCTCGTAGGTGAGGTCGAAGAACGCTGCGCTCTCCTCGAACCCGTCGGCGATCGGGAACTCGTCGACGAACTTGTAGTCGCCCTTGATCTCGGCGCCGTCCGGCGTCTTCCCGGTGATCGCGGCCGTGACGCGCGGCTTGGTGATGTGCTCGCATATGCCTTGCGCCTCCCACGCCGGATCGCCGGGAGACAGCCCTTGTGCCCGCAGCATCGTCACCTCCTCGGCAGAGACCTCGTTGTTGGTGACGACGATCGACCGCCGACGCCCCTCGTCCTGCTTGTTCAGGCGCATGACCGCGTGCGCTGTGGTGCCCGAGCCGGCGAAGAAGTCGAGCACGAGCGCGTCAGGCTTGTCGGCGAGGAAGAAGCGCAGCGAGTCCTCGACGGCGAAGAGGGACTTGGGGAAGGGGAACCTCCGGCCCGGCAGGATCGAGCCGAGCAGGCGCGAGCCGTACTGCGTGGAGTCGTGCGAGGGGATCCGCCACTGGGTGCCCGGCACCGTACGGAACTCATCGCCGTCCGACTCCCCGAGCTTGAGCGAGCCGTCCGGGTTCCGGCCGAGGACCGGGTAGTCGCCCCGCACGACCTTCTGGTACTCGCCGCCCTTGATGTAGTAGACGACGAATCCCTTCTCGCTAGACCCCCCGAGACGCACACGCCCCTCCGCCACGTGCTTCATGAGGGCGCTTTGGCCAAGCTGCCAATTGCCCTCGGTGCCGTCCTTCCGAACGGGCCAGACGGCCGCGACGCCATCGGGCGCCTCGACCGTCGTGCGATCCGCCTCGAGCGATGGCGCCTCTCCCGTGCCGACGACGGCGCGGGTCTTCGGGTCGACGAGGATCGGATAGAAGAGCTTCGGCCGGTCCTGTCGTTGCGCGTTGGTGCCGGACCGGCGCAGGAGGTCCCACCGCACTGAGCCCATGAACGTTCGCCCACGGCTCGATACCCACTCGGCCCCCAATGGCACGCGCTGCGGCGCGGAGGCGCCCAGCATGACGAAGAAGGCGTACTCGTCGTTGCGTCCGAATCCCCCGCGCCGCGAGACGTTCGCCGGGTTGATCAAGACGCTGACCACCTGGATGCGAGCGCTCTCGAACGTCTGCTCGAGCAGGAGCCCGAGCCGGAGGTACTCCTTCTCGTCGATCGTGACGATGAGGACCGAGTCCTCGGGCTTCAACAGCTCCTTCGCCAGCAGGAGCCGCCGCTCCATCATCGCCAGCCACTTGCTGTGGCGGTAGCGATCATCGGCGTCGACGTAGTCGTTGTTGTACTTCCAGTCCTTGTCGCGAGTGTTGTAGGGCGGGTCGATGTATATGCAGTCGACACCGCCCTGGCACGCGAAGCTCAGGGCTTGGAGGACGTGGTAGTTCTCCCCGTTGATGACGACGTGGCACGGCTTGTCGCCGCCTTGCCCGACCATGCCCGTCGGCTTCAAGCCCGGGTAGATCGCATCGCGGAACTCCGCGATGACGACCAGCTCCGACAGCGGCGCCGTCGTGGTCTCCGAGCTCTCCGTGGGGGCGCGCAGCAGCAGCCGAGCCTCGCGCGCGGCGCCAGCGCCCTCGAATCCCGTGACGATCCACGTCCGCTCGTCGCTCGTGGCGCCCTCCGATTCGCGGAAGACGACCTTGTCGCCGCGCCGGATCCTCCGATTCGGAAGCTGGATCGACTCCGGCACGTGGCGCTCGAAGTTGAGACCGAACTGCCTGCGATCGCTGAGGACCCGAACCTCTCGGCGAAGGTCGGCCGCCAATGCCTCATCGGTCTTGGCGACCTGCGCGATCAGCTCGGTCAAGCGCGACACGGCGGGAGTCTCCCACGCCGACCAGCGGCCACGTCGCGACCACGGCACCTCCCCGCAGAGCCCTCGTCCGGACTCGAACCGGAGACCCCTTCCTTACCATGGAAGTGCTCTACCAACTGAGCTACGAGGGCAGGGCGAGGGAGCCTAGCGCGCGGGCGGCCTAGTCGGAAGGCGGAGTCTCGCCGTCCCAGTAGTCGACGGCGTCCTCGAGTCGGAAGATCTTGCGCAGGCCTCCGCCGTCGGGTCGTCGCTCGGATGCGTTGAGCTTGCCGGAGTCGGGATAGATGGCGATCTCGGGCTCGCCGTGGGTGCTGATCGCGAGCAGACGCACGATCTTCTCGGTGCGGTTGACGAACTGGTGGGCGCCGTCCTCGCCGGTCAAGAACGACAGCACCTCCCCCTGGGGGACCTCACACCAGCCCTCGGGCGTGCGCAGGCTCGGAGTGCCGTCGAGGATCACGATCAGCTCCTCCTCGACCAGGTGCCAGTGGTACGGGTAGGCCGCCTCGCCTGGCGGCAGCTCCCAGAGGCTGATCCCGAGCCGCTCGGTCCCGAGCTGCTGGCCGATCCGGGCGCGCAGCGCCCTGAACCCGTCGTGATCGCGCTGCTCGTCGAACTGCGGGTCGTTCAGGTTCGGCAAGTGGGGGGAGCAGGATTCGAACCTGCGTAGGCATAGCCAACGGGTTTACAGCCCGTCTCCTTTAACCACTCGGACATCCCCCCGAGCAGGACGGGGAGTCTAGACGGGAGCGCCGCGGCAGCGGCCGGTGGACCTGGGACGGGCGTCCGGCGCCCGTCCCGGTCCTCCCCGGTCCCTACGAGGCCTCGCGGAGGCGCTGGGCCTCCGGGAGGCACTCGAGCTTCTTGAGCGTGTTGTTCTCGATCTGGCGGATGCGCTCGCGGGTCACGCCGAAGGCGCGACCGACCTCCTCGAGCGTGCGCGACTGATGGCCCTTGAGGCCGTAGCGCATCTCGATCACCTCGCGCTCGCGCGGAGGCAGTGCCTCGAGCACCCGGCGCACGTTCTCGCGTCGCATGTTCTCCGATGCGGTCTCGAACGGCGACGGTGCCTGATCGTCCTCGACGAAGTCGCCCAGCTCGGAGTCGTCCTCCTCGCCGATCGGCTTCTCGAGCGACACCGGCGTCTGCGCGAAGCGCATGATGTCCTTGACCTCGCGCGCGGTCCACTGGAGCTCCGCCGCGACCTCCTCGGCCGTCGGCTCGCGGCCGAGCGACTGGACGAGCTGACGCTCGACGTGCACGACCTTGTTGAGCTTCTCGACCATGTGCACGGGGATGCGGATCGTCCGCGCCTTGTCCGCGATCGCGCGCGTCACGGCCTGGCGGATCCACCACGTCGCGTAGGTCGAGAACTTGTACCCACGGCGGTAGTCGAACTTCTCGACCGCGCGGATCAGGCCGAGCGAGCCCTCCTGGATCAGATCCAGGAACGACAGTCCGCGACCGAGGTAGCCCTTGGCGATCGACACGACGAGGCGCAGGTTGGCCTCGACCATCTGACGCTTCGCTGCCATGTCGCCCCGCTCCAGGCGCTTCGCGAGCGAGACCTCCTCCTCGGCGGTGAGCAGCTCGACGCGACCGATCGACCGCAGGTAGAGCCTCAGCGAATCGAGGCTCGGCTCGACGGTGAGATCGATCTCGGGCTTCTTGGCGGCCTGCTCGGCTGCCCGGGCGGCGTCCTGATCCGACGCCGTCTTGTCCTCCTGGGACACGACGTCGACACCAGACTCCAGCAGATGCGCGTGCAGGTCTTGGACCTGCTCCTTCGTGACCTCGACCTCCTCCAGACAGGAGGCGATCTCCTCATAGGTGAGATAGCCGCGCTCGCGACCATCGGTGACCAGATTACGCAGCTCCTCTACATCGGGAAACGGCGTCTCAGGCCGCTCCTCCAAGAGGGCTACTGCTCCTTCCACATTCTCCCTCAACCCCTACTCCTCGAAACGCAGTTGCAGTGGTTCCGACACCCGCCCCCACGCAGGGCTGCCGGTTTAGATCACAGCTATCGGCGAGTCATGTACGGCGTTCGCGACAATGCCGCGAGGGGCTGAGCCTTGGTCTGAGGGCCATCTGAAGGGCCGGCTTCGAGCCTTTGAACAAGATAGCAACTTCGTGCGGATCCGTACTTCCTTGGGCGGGGCCCGACGGACTGCTCGGAGTATCGTGGTCGACGCATGACTGACGTTGCTGTCCCACGCACTCTCTCCAGCGACGACGTCCAGGCCCGTCGCCCGACCACTCACGTGAGTCTCACGCGCGTCGGCGTGACCAATGTGGAGAAGGTCGTACGGATCGGAGTGGATGGCAAGGAGCAGCTCTTCTTCGCCGAGCTCGAGTGCTTCGTCGACCTCAGCCCGGACCAGAAGGGCGCGCACATGTCGCGCTTCGAGGAGGTCATCAACGAGGCGATCGATGCGGTCGTGCTCGGCGAGGCGTTCAAGGCGGAGACGCTCGCTCAGCACATCGCCGAGCGCGTCCGCGACCGCCAGGGAGCGCTGCGCGCCGAGGTACGGATCGCCGCCCGTTACCCGGAGCAGGTGGAGGCGCCGGCGTCCGGATCGCTAACGCAGGAGATCTACAAGCTGTTCGGCTCGGCGGTGGCATCCGAGCGCGGCACGCGCCGGCTGATCGGCGTGGAGGCCCAGGGCATGACCGCATGTCCCTGCGCGCAGGAGATGGTCGCCAACCGTTCGCGCGAGCGGCTCGAGGCCGACGGCTTCAGCGCCGACGAGATCGAGCGCGTGCTCGAGTCGGTGCCGGTGGCCACCCACAACCAGCGTGGCATCGGGCGCCTCTACATCGGCTGCCCCGAGGGATGCTCGACCGTGATCGAGGCGCGTTCGCTGCTGCGGATCGTCGAGCGCTCGATGAGCTCGGAGATCTACGAGCTGATGAAGCGCAGCGACGAGGTCGAGGTCGTCGAGCGAGCGCACATGCATCCGCGCTTCGTCGAGGACTGCGTGCGCGAGATGGTGCGGATGGCCATCGAGGAGCTCGGCGAGCTCGGCGAGGATGCCTTCCTGCTCGCGCGTCAGGAGAACCTCGAGACGATCCACCGCCACAGCGTCGTGGCGGAGCGCCACGGGTTGTTCGGCGAGCTGCGACGCGAGCTGACCGACGAGGTACATGTGCCCCATCACGTGACGGTGCACGACTGGCTGCAGGGCCCTGCCGGTCGCAGCGCCTGAGCCGGTCAGACCTGCCCCTCCCCCCGATCCGCCGTCGAACATCTGTCCGACGAGATGGCGTGTGCGCCCGATCGCTCAGGCCGGGCCCGGTCCCTGCCGACAGAGCTGGTAGCCCATGGAGACCTCGACGCACATCCCGCTTTCCGAGGAGGCCGCCCTCGTGACAGCGCTCGCCAGCACGGCGATGCCCTTCTCCCACTGCGCGGAGGACGAGGCGGAGCGCTGGCTGCGCGTGATGCGCCTACACGGCGACGTCGGGCGGGCGCTGCAGGCGCTCGGGGTGGGCGAGGGTCCGCTCGAGACGACAACCGACATCTGTGCCGAGCCCGCTTCGACCCCGCCGATGGGTCAGGAGGCCTTCGACCGATTGGTACGTGAGGCCGAACGCAATGCGGTGGCGCGCCAGGCGACGGCGGTCGGGACCGCTGATCTGCTGGTCGCCCTCTTCGACGTCTACGGCGACAAGCTCGATCATGCGCTCGAGGTCCGCGGCGCTTCGCGCGTCGAGGTGCTCGAGCGCCTCGACGAGATCGTCGACGGCGTCTAGCGGGCGCTCCTAAGGGTCGGGAAGGGCGCGCGAAGCGCGCTGCTGACGCGACAGCTCCTCGATCCGCCGGCGGAAGTTCAGGAAGTAGTCGGCCCCCGAGACGATCGTCGTCAGCACCATTCCGTAGACGAGCGCCTGGACCCAGACCACGTCGGGGTCGTTGACGGCTATCAGAGCCAAGACCGCAGCCGACTGGACGATCGTCTTGAGCTTGCCGAGCGCGCTCGCGGGAATGACGACTCCCTGCTGGCCGGCCGCGATCCGCAGACCGCTGACCGCGAACTCGCGCGCGATGATGATCATCGCGACCCAAGCGTCGACGCGATCGAGGCTGACCAGCGTGAGCAGCGCAGCCGCGATCAGGAGCTTGTCGGCGACCGGATCCATCACCTTGCCGAACGTCGTGATCGACTGACGCGAGCGGGCGATGTAGCCGTCGAGCCCGTCGGTGACCGCCGCGAGCACGAAGACCGCGGCCGCGATCTCCGACCCCCCGGTGGCCTCGGTGCCGAGTGCGACGACCAGGACCGGCACGAGCAGGATCCGCAGCAGCGTGAGGAGGTTGGGAACGTTCAGCGGGAACATCAGCTGACTTCAGCTTGCCTCACCGGGCGGCGGGCCATCCACTCGATGCCGATCGTGCTGCCAAGCGGTCCGGCGGGCGAGACGGTCGCGGCGAAGACGATCCAGGTGAAGACGCCGCGCGTGGCGCCGTATCCCACGAGGCCGCAGAGGACGATCCAGCCGACCCCGTGGGTCCAGCCGAGGATCAGCTCGGTGTGCTCGCTCCAGCCGCCGATCGCGAACGTAACTAGCGCGGCGAAGACGCAGAGCTCGGCGATCGAGTAGATCCGTACCGCGGTGAAGTAGCTCACTCGCTGCCGATGTCCTTGCGGCGCATCGACCACATCTGAGAGGCCCGCTCGAGATCGAGCGCGGCCGCCCACGGCAACGCGGGCGGACCGAGCACCGTTCGCAGCGAGCGGGCCGTGCGGCGGGCGAGCTCGGGATCGGCGGCGGGCACGGCCGCCAGCTCCCGCGCACGTGTATCTACGTCCGCATCGTCCACGGCCTGCCAGGCGAGCCCGAGCTCAGCGGCACGGGCTCCGTCGATGCGCTCGCCGAACAGGGCGAGCGCCGCGGTGGCCTCGCGTGCCCCGGTCCGGCCGAGCAGTGCGGAGTGGCCGCCGCCCGGGTGGAGGCCGATCGGCAGGAAGCCCGAGATCAGCTTCGCGTCGGTGGCGACGACGCGCAGGTCGGTGGCGAAGGCGAGGTTCATACCGGCACCGACCGCGCCGCCGCGCACCGCTGCGATCGTCGGCGGCTCGAGCTCGCCGACACGTTGAAAGGATCGGTAGACGTCGCCGATCCCCGACCATGCCTCCGGCGTCGCGGGATCGCGGCCGGCGTCGGCGAGCGTCTTGCGATCGCCGCCGGCGCAGAAGAAGCCACCGGCGCCGCGAACCACGACCGCGCCGACGGCCGGATCGGCGTCCAGGTCGTCGCAGACCTCGACCAGTGCGCGTGCCATCGGTCGGGTGAGCGCGTTGCGACGGTCAGGGGCGTTGAGGGTGATCGTCGCCACACCGGCATCACGATCGACCAGGATCTCGTCTGGCATGGCGCGAGACGCTACCGACCGGCCGTCGTCCCCGCAGGGCGGCAGAATGACCGGAGTGCACTCACGCGAGCACCAGGCCCCGGCGGCCCTCCGGGCGGCTGGTTACCTAGGCCGAGCGCTCGTGCTCGTCGTGATCGACGGGCTCGCGCTCTGGCTGCTCGCGAAGCTGCTGAGCGGGATCGAGATCCCGTCGCTGGAGGCGGGCATCACGACCGCCGCGGCGATCGCGCTGCTCAACGCGCTGCTCTGGCCTTTGCTGACACGTGTCCTGCTGCCGCTCACGGTGCTTACGTTCGGGCTCTTCTCGCTGGTCCTGAACGTGTTCGTCATCGATCTCGCCTTCCAGCTGGTCGACGGCTACGACCCGCGGCCGCTCGCGACGCTGTTCACCGGCCTCGGCCTAGCGGCGCTCACGGCGGTGGTGGCGCCGCTGCTGAACTTCGACGGCGACGCCTACCACCTGCTCGTGGTGCGCCGGCGGGCGCGCGCCAACCGCAAGCGCAACCGCACCGACGTGCCGGGCGTGATCCTGTTCGAGATCGACGGCCTGAGCGAGCCGGTGCTCGAGCACGCGATTGCCAACGGCCACGTGCCGACGATCGCCCGCTGGCTCGAGGAGGGCAGCCACCGCCTCGTCCCCTGGGAGTGCGACCTCTCCTCGCAGACCGGCGCCAGTCAGGCCGGGCTGCTGCAGGGCAGCAACCACGACATGCCCGCCTTCCGCTGGTACGAGAAGGACAGCGGTCAGCTGATGGTCTCCAACCACCCCAAGGACGCCGCCGAGATCGAGCGGCGGCGCTCGAACGGCGACGGGCTGCTGGTCGGCGACGGGACGAGCCGCGGCAACATGTTCTCCGGCGACGCGCCGCGCTGCTCGGCCACGATGAGCGTGATCCGAGACAAGCAGCGCTCGCGCTCGGGCGAGTACTTCGGCTACTTCTCCGATCCGTACGGACTGCTGCGCACGATCGCCCTGTCGCTGGGCGACGTCGCCGGCGAGCGGCGGGCGGCGCGCCGACAGCGCAAGTCGGGTGCCGAGCATGTGGATCGCGGCGGCTTCTATCCGTTCATCCGCGCGGCGATCACGGTGATCATGCGCGACCTCAACGTCGCCACGCTGATGGCAGACATCGTCGAGGGCGTGCCGGTCTCCTACTCGACGTTCGTCGGCTACGACGAGGTGGCCCACCACTCGGGCGTCCACGAGCCCGACGCGTTCGCGGTGCTGAAGCGGCTCGACGCGCAGCTCGTACGGCTCGAGCGTGCCGCGCTCCAGGCGCCCCGGCCCTACCACCTGGTCGTGCTCTCCGACCACGGCCAGACGCAGGGCGCACCGTTCCGCCAGCGCCACGGCGAGACGCTCGAGGAGGTCGTGCGGCGCAACGTCGCGGGCGGCGCGGTGCACGCGCCGGTCGCGATCGACGAGGCGTGGGGCGATCTCGGCGCGGTGCTGGCCGAGGCGCGCGAGCATCCGACCGTCGCCGGACGGCTGCTCAACCGGGCGACGAGCGACCGCGTCGCCGACGGGACCGTCGCGCTCGGCCCGAACCGGGAGGCGATCGCCGAGCAGGTCGCGCTCGAGTGCGACACCGACGCGAACGTGATCGTGCTCGCCTCCGGCTGCCTCGGCCTCGTCTACTTCAGCGCGCGCGAGCACCGCCTCACCGCAGAGGAGATCGCACAGGAGCACCCGGGCCTGCTGGCCGCGCTCGCGGGCCACCCCGGGATCGGCTTCGTGATGGTCCGCTCGGAGAGCGAGGGCGCGGTGGTGCTCGGCGGCGCCGGGCGCCGACGGCTGTCGGACGACCTGGTCGACGGCGAGGACCCACTGCTCGCCTACGGCGCGCACGCCGCCGATCACCTGCGCCGTCACGACGGCTTCGCCCACTGCCCCGATCTGCTGATCAACGGCACGTACGACCCCGCGGCCGACGAGATCCAGCCGTTCGAGGAGTTCATGGGATCGCACGGCGGCCTCGGCGGAACCCAGATGCACCCGTTCGCGGTCGTGCCGAGCGAGTGGGGCGAACCCGAGAGGGAGATCGTCGGCGCTGGGGCGATGCACGAGCAGCTCAAGCGGTGGCTGGTGGAGACCGGCCACCGGTGACGCTGCTCGAGCGCATCCAGTCATGGCGGATCATGCGCCCGGTGCTCGCGCTCGTCGAGCGGCTGCGCGCGATACCGATCGTCAACGCCTTCGAGCTCACGATCCGCCGCTTCCTCGACGACGGGATGCCAGACCGGGCCGCCTCGCTCGCGTACTACGGGCTGCTCTCGCTGCTGCCGAGCCTGATGACACGTATGTGATCGAGTCCCCGCCGGCCACGCCGCGAGCGTAGCCGGGCGGCCGAGATCCGGCTCTAGCCAGGGGTGAGCAGCGTCTCCGGGCCGACGACGAACCTAGCTTCATCGGCATCCGGACGCGAAACCTTTAGTGGACGGATATCCACGTTGCCAGGCACCGCTCCTGTCTCCAATCTGATCACGGTCAGGCCAATCCCGGACTGGCGGACTCGCAAGGAGAGACGGTGAACCGACGGACTTCAATCAGGGCGATCGTGACGGTGGCGGCGGTGGCCGTGGCCTGCGTGGCCGCCCCGGCCGCTCAGGCGGGACTGCTGGTGGCGTCTGCCCCGAGCTGCGCGGAGGGCGAGCTCGAGCGGCCGTTCCAGCGCTGGCTCGACCCGCTCTCCTACACGCTCGTCCCGGACGGCGGCTTCGAGAGCGGCGCCAGAGGCTGGACTCTCTCCGGCGGTGCCAAGGTCGTGAGCGGCAACGAGACGTTCTACGCCCACGGTGCGGGAGACAGCAAGTCGCTCTCCCTGCCGCGCGGCAGCTCGGCGACGAGTCCGGTGACCTGCGCAGGGATCGACAAGCCGATCATGCGCTTCTTCAGCAAGAGCTCGGGCGGTCTGCTGAACCTGTCGGTGCTGTCGGTCGAGGTGCTGTTCGAGACGGCGGGCGGCAAGGTCGCCTCGCTGCCGGTCGGCGTCGCTCTGCCCTCGTCGAAGTGGCAGCCGTCGCTGCCGCTGCCCGTGCTGGCGAGCCTGCTCCCGCTGCTGCCGAACGAGCAGACCCCGATCGCGTTCCGCTTCCGGCCGATCACCGGTACCTGGACGATCGACGACGTCTACCTCGATCCCTGGCGCCGCTAGGGATCTCCCGTCTCACGCCGGGCGACGCGGTCCGTGTCGCCCGGCGTGCTTGCAAAGCGTGCGCCCAGGCGCGAACCTCCCGAGCGGGGCCAGATGGCTCCGCTCCCTTCTTGAAAGGACGCACCCGTGGTAATCGCTGAGTTCACACTGGGCAACGCTCTCCTCACGACCCTCTCGATCTTCTTCTTCGTGATCTGGATCTGGATCCTGATCACGATCATCAGCGACCTGTTCCGAGATCACGAGCTGTCGGGCGCGTGGAAGGCGATCTGGCTGCTGTTCCTCGTCTTCATCCCGTTCCTGACCGCGTTCGTCTACCTGATCGCCCGCGGCGGCGGGATGCGCGACCGCTCGATCAAGGCCCAGGCCGAGGCGCGCAGGCACTTCGACGACTACGTGCGCCAGACCGCCGGGAACGGTGGGAGCTCGCCGGTCGACGAGCTCGCGAAGCTCACCGAGCTGAAGAGCAAGGGCGCGATCACCGACGACGAGTTCAACCAGATGAAGGCGAAGCTGCTGGCGTAAGGCGGCTCGCGGCCGCGGTCGCCGCGGCCTTCAGGGCCTCCGTGTAGCGGTCCTCGGCACCCCGGAAACGGGGCGTCGGGACCGGCACGGAGATCGCCGCGAGCGGACCGTCCGCCGTCACGCCGACCGCGGCTCCGACGGCGCAGATGCCCTCGGTGTGCTCCTCCTCGTCGACGGCGATGCCCGTCGAGCGGATCCGACCGAGCTGTGTGAGCAGCTCGTCTCGCTCGGTGATCGTGTTGGGGGTGAAGCGCTCGAGACGTGCGGGCAGCAGGGCCAGCGCGTCGCCCTCGGGCAGCGTGGCGAGCAACGCCTTGCCATTGGCGGTGCAGTGAAGCGGGAAGGCGGAGCCGACCGCCGACACCGCGCGTAGGCGGTGGGGCGCCGGGAGCTGCTCGACGAAGCGCGCGACGCTCCCGTCGAGCACCGCCAGATCGACCGTCTCGTCGAGCTCGGCGTGAAGCTGTTGCAGAACCGGCATCAAGTCGTGGCCGAGCGCCTGGCGCGTCGCGGCGCCTAGGCGGGCGAGCCCACCGCCGAGACGGAGCCGGCCGCTCGGCGCGGTGCCGATGAGCTCCTCGGTCGTCAGGGCCGCGACGAGGCGGTGGACGGTCGACTTCGGCAGATCGACGGCGGCCGAGAGCTCGTGCAGGGACAGTCCCTCGGGCGCACCCTCAAGCGCGCGCAGGACCGACCCCGCGCGGGCGATCGCCTGAACTCCTGATCTAGCATTGTCTTGCATTGTGGAATCTGGATTCTATATTGTGGAACGGCAGATGGCGATCGGTGCAGAGACAGCGAGCTTTGACGGCACACTCCTCACGCGGGGGGAGAGCGGCTACGAGGACGCTCGGCGAGCGACCGTCTGGAACGCGCGCACGCCCGAGCGCTTCCCTGATGCGATCGTGCAGGCGGCCAGCGAGCAGGACGTGGTGCGGGCGATCCGCCTCGCTCGAGCCGAGGGAATGCACGTCGGCATCCGGTCCGGCGGCCACAGCTGGGCGGGCAACCACGTGCGTGACGGCGGGATGCTGCTCGACCTGTCGCGGCTCGACGGCACGTCGATCGATCCGGTGGCGAGGACCGCCGCGATCCAACCCGGCTGCGTCGGCGACCGGCTGATCGCCGAGCTGGCATCCCACGACCTCTCCTTCCCCGCCGGGCACTGCGTCGGCGTCGGCCTCGGCGGCTACCTGCTGCAGGGCGGCTTCGGCTGGAACGGGCGCGTCCACGGGCCGGCGTGCATGAGCGTCGAGGCGATCGACGTGGTCACGGCGGACGGGGAGCTCGTGCGGGCCGACGGCGAGCACCATCCCGACCTGCTCTGGGCTGCGCGCGGTGCCGGCCCTGGGTTCTTCGGCGCGGTGACGCGCTTTCACGTGCGGCTGCACGACCGGCCGCGGATCGTCGCGAATGCGGTGTACCTCTACCCGATCGACGTCCTCGACGAGGTGTTCCGCTGGGCGCACGAGATCGCGCCACGGGTCGCGCGAGCGATGGAGCTGATGCTCGTCATCCACCGCGACGAGGCCGGCGATCTCGAGATCGCGGTCACCGGGCCGGTGCTCGGGGACAGCGACGCGGAGGTCCGCGAGGCGCTCGCGCTGCTCGAGACCTGCCCGGTCGCCGACCGCGCCAAGCTCGCCGTGCCCGACGTGCGCGGCTCGCTCGACGATCTTTACTCGGGTGTTCAGGCCGCCTACCCCAACGATCACCGCTACTCGGCCGACAACATGTGGACGAGCGCACCGATCGACGATCTGCTGCCCGGCCTGCGGCGGATCGCCGAGACGATGCCCGAAGCGCCGTCGCACATGCTGTGGATGAACTGGCAGCCAGGCTCGACGCCGTCGCCAGCGCGACCGGACATGGCTTTCAGTTGCGAGGACGACACCTACATAGCGCTCTACGGCGTCTGGCAGGACGAGTCGCGTGACGCTGCGAACGTGGCGTGGGTCGCCAACCGGATGCGGGAGATGGAGCACCTCGCGTCGGGGATCCAGCTCGCCGACGAGAACCTCGGCGAGCGGCCCGCGCGGTTCGTCAGCGAGGCGAACCTGGCACGGCTTGACGAGATCCGCGCGGAGTACGACCCGGACGGGCTCTTCCATCCGTGGATGGGGCGGCTGTGAGCACCGAGGGACTCGAGCAGTACCTCGCGCGATCGATGACGCCGCCGACGCCCGACGTGCTCGCCGCGGTCGAGGCGGGTCCGATCGAGGTCGCGGACACCCTGCCGTTGGCAAACGCCAACCGGCTGCTGGACCCCGCGCCGCTACCTGCCGAGACCGGCTGGTGCACGCTGCCCGACGGTTGCGGCTACGTCGCTGTGCGCACGCCGATGCCGGGCGTGACCGGCGAGATGATCGACTGGTGGTTCGACTGGCATCCACGTGAGGCGATCCGCTACCGGATCTGGCACCCGCTGGCGCACGAGGACAACTCGGTCGAGCCGGCTCACGGGGCCCCGCGAGCGAAAGCCAACTGGGGCACCGTCCATCACCCGCTCGAGGACGTCGGGACGGGGACGGTGCGGGCCCGGATCGAGTTCCTCGCGCCGACCGAGATGGGCCTCTCGACCGATGCGCTGGACGACCCGGCGGTGGCGACGATCGTCTGCGGCTACGCAGGCGACGACACGCGCCGGATGCGTCACACGCCGATGTTCCACGTCTTCCTGCATGAGGGCGACGGGGTCGTGCTGCGCAGCAGGTTCTGGCTCGGGGCAGCGATCCGCCCGTATCTGCCGGGCGCCCTCGGCGATGTTGCCGGGCGGGCGCTCAACAACCGCATGGTCCGCAAGGCGGCGCTTCCCGCTGGCCTCCCGGCCGGTCTCGCCCGACACTGCGCCGAGGAGTACGCGAACCTCGGCGCCCTGCTGCCCGAGCTGTACGGGCGCTACGGGCCTGCCTAGCGCGACCGGCGCTCGCGCGCCTTGTCGTCGAGCTCCTTGTCGTCGAGCTTCTTGTCGTCGAGCTTCTTGGTGTCGCGCATGTCGACGAACGGCTCGTCATCCTCGTCGACGTCGCCGGCCTCGATCCGCCGGCCGCGCTCGAGCTCGGCGTTGAACTCAGCACCGAGCAGGATCGCGAGGTTCGAGATCCAGAGCCAGACGAGGAAGACGATCACTCCGCCGATCGAGCCGTACGTCTCGTTGTAGGAGGCGAAGTTCGCGACGTAGAAGGCGAAGGCGAGCGAGGCGACCACCCAGATCAGCACGCCGAGCACGCCGCCCGGGCTGATCCAGCGGAAGCCAGGCTGCTTGGCGTTCGGCGCCGCCCAGTAGAGAAAGGCGAACATGAAGCTGACGAGGAACAGCAGGACGGGCCACTTGGCGATGTTCCAGACGTCGACGGCGGTGCCCTCGAGGCCGAACAGCTTGCCGATCTCCTCGGCGACCGGGCCGGTGACCGCCACCCCGATGGCAGTGGCGGCGAGCAGCACGAGCAGCACGATCGTCGTGCCGATGCGTACGGGCAGAGTCTTGTAGATCGGTCTGCCCTCGGGCACGTCGTAGATCGAGTTCGACGCGCGCATGAACGCGGCAACGTAGCCCGACGCCGACCACAACGCGCCGGCGAGGCCGACTACGAACAGCAGGCCAGCGGCTCCCTGGTCAGCCTGGAGGTTGCGGATCGCATCGGTGACGACGTCCTTCGCCGAACCGGGGGCGACCTCGCTGATGTTGTCGATCAGCGTGTCGGTCGTGGAATCGCCGAGCAAGCCGAGGACCGCCACGAGCGCGAGCAGCGCCGGGAAGATCGCGAGGACGCCGTAGTAGGTGAGCGCGGCAGCCCAATCCGTGAGGTTGTCGTCCTTGAACTCACGGACGGTCCGCTTGAGCACGGCCAGCTTCGAGCCGCTGCCGAGATCGGTCGGGCCCTCGGGCGCGCGGTCGTCGCTTCGATCGCGGTCGCGCTCGTGGTCGTCGTGTCCTCGCAGTAGCGCCATGTTGCCTCCTCAGTCCCCCGGCCAGGCGCCAGTGATCTTCTCGAACCCCTTCGCGCCGCCGCGATCGACGATCGTCTTGACGAGCGTGAAGATCGCGCCCTGCAGCGCCGCCGCGGGGAGCAGCTCCTTCCAGCCGTACTCGCTCTGCCGAGCCTTGGGCGGATCCGGCTCGTCGGAGATGCGCTTCCAGATCTGCTTGAAGATCGTGCTGGCGATCAGGCCGCCGAGCACGCCGGAGAGGATCCCGAACGGCGCGTAGAGAGCCTTGGCCATCGCTATCGCCTCCTGCGGCGTATGAGGAGCAAGAGGATCAGCGCGGCGATCGCACCAGCCGCGAGCTGTGGACCGCGCTGGTTGGCCTGAGCCGTGACCGTGCTCTTCGCCTGCTCGCCGGTCTGGCGCAGGGACTCCTTGCGCTCGTCGACGCGCTCCTTGACCTGGCCCTTGACGTCCGCCTTCCCGGCGAGCTCCTCGACGGTGTCGCCGAGGTCGCGGCGCGTGTGCTCGATGTCGCGGCGCAGCTCGTCTGGGTCGGTCTTCTGGTCCTTGGCTGCCTTCTGCTCAGTAGGGGTCTTGCTCTTGCTCATCGTGTGGCCCTCGCCTTGATCTCGTCGACGTCTCGCTTGGTGGTCTCGATCGCCTGCTCGGGCGCCAGCGGCGTGGCCTGCTCGACCTGCTTCTTGCCGGTCAGCGCGAGAACGCCGGACACGAGCAGCAGCGCCGCTCCGACGATCGCGACGGCGATCCACGGCTCGAGCGTGGTGGCCAGCAGCAGCGCGGCGGCCGCGAGCAGGAAGCCGACGCCGTAGAGCGCGACCAGCCCGGCACCGCCGAACAGACCGGCGCCGGCGCCCGCGCGCTTGCCCTTCTCCTGCATCTCGACCTGCGCGAGCTTCAGCTCCTGGCGCACGAGTAGGCCCGTCTGCTCCGAGAGCCGCTGTACGAGCTCGCCGATCGAATGGTCGTTCGCGGTCTGCACCGCCATGCCGGACTACCTCCGTGCTGTGCGTTTGGGCCGGGTGGCCGCCTTGCACGGAGTGGGTACCGCGGACTGGGGAGATGAAACCCTTCGAGACCAGTCACCAACGCGGATGCAGAAGATCCGCGCCCGAGCTCACCCTCCGTTATGTGTACGCCGCCCCAGTTCGTCCGTCTCTCGGTCGTCTGACGAGCCATCCATAGCGGTGGGCGCAGGTCTCCCCGGACTTACGAGCTCGTCCGCGGCCCGCACGACATCGCTGAATCGCCCTGCTCCGATGACCGCCAAGGGCCGCTCCATGTTCATGTACTCACGTCTGGTGGTGAGCCACGCGACTATCGCTGGCTCGTCGTAGCGCCCGCTCGCCAGCAGAAGGCCGATGATCGCTCGAACGTCGTCAAGCCGCTCGCGCCGCTCAGCTGGAGGACTGGTGGTGTCAGACGCGGACCGCCAGCGCCGCAGCGTACGTCCACTGACCCCCGGGAGCGCCCATAGAAGCTCGCGGTCGGCCAAGCCGAACTCCTTGAATACCGTGAGTTGAACCTGAGGTGTGTGCGCTTCGATGAAGCGTGTCCTCCATCTCGACGCCGCAGACGATGGCGTTGGCGGCAGAGCCCATTCGTCGGGATCCTCGCGCGTGCTCAGACGGTCGAATGCATCCAATTCGACCATGCAAGCCGCCATCGCCAGGCGTGCATCGATGACATCTCCGAGCAGCCTCTGCAGAGTCGCATCGCGCTCCGACTCCTCGGCCGCCCGCGGTCGACGGCCGCCGACGGTTAGTAGATCAGCCGCTGCGTGGAGGAGATGCGAAACCTCGACCTGGAGCTCGCTTTGGCGAGAGTTGTACATAGGAGTTCCCCCCTTCAGGAACCTTGAGTTGCGTCACGGCTGCCCAAATGGCCAGATAGCCGGACATGACTCTCCCACCGTACTGGGGGTGTGGTGAGTGGTCAAGTGTGTAGTGAACCCCCCCACCGGTTGGTAGAGCCCCAACGGTTCCCCCTTGACGTAGGGGATATCGACGTGTTCTTATCACCGGGCCCCGATCTCGGCGCGGCGAGATCGGGTGGCCACATAAGCGGCCAAGGGGAACATCCGGGCTTACTGGTGGCCCGGGCGCTTTCCCGACTCCAAGTGCGACGAGGAGAAAGCCTTGAACCACCCATCACAACCCAGCGAGCTCAGAGGCACCCGGACGATCGTCTTGGGCGCGGCAAGCGAACTTGACGATGTGGTGATGACTGCCTTCTACGCCGATCCCGGGACGTTGATGTCAGAGCAGCGCAAGATGCACCCTGGTGCCGGGACGGTGACGATCGAGATCGGCACCATGAATGTGGATGGGTTGCGCCTGCTGCGAGTGGCTTCGCATGGCGCGCTTACCGAGTCCCAGCTGCGACTTCGAGCGCCTGGCACGAGAGCGGAGCTCGATCGTCGGCTTGGTGAAGCGGACATCCTGCTCATACCTGGAATGGCAGAGGGCACCGAGGTAGCCGTCTTCACGCTGGACCCGACGAAGAGACAGCGGGTCACCGCGGACGGGGTGATCGAGATCCGGACCGATTCGGCTAGGCATCTGTCCCGCACCGATGAGGCGGTGAGACGAGAGCCGACCTCGCCCGCCGCCAAGCCCTCCGGTCCTGGCCACGCCCTGCTCGGGGCAGTCATCGCGATGGGAGCCATCCTAGGACTGACCAACGCCTCCGTCGCGCTAGTCGATGCGGTGTCATCTGCTCCGATCGGCGTCCGGTTCGGCATCTTGTTCGGGAGCGTCTTCGGGGCAGGGGTCGGTGCGGCCGTCCTGGGACGCTGGCTCTACAGGCGGTGGACGACATGTCCCATCGTCCGGCCGAAGGATCTGGCCGCCGTGACCGCCCAAGTCGACCATCAGAAGCAACGCAACAGGGCCCTGGAGCAGCGCATCGCGATCCTCGAGGCTCGCGATGCCAGTAGGAGGAGCTGATCCGTCCTCCAAGCCGACGCCCGGATTCGAACCGGGGACCCCTTCATTACGAGAGCATTGAGGAGGCGTGCAGCTAGCTCAGGTTGGATCGAGTACGGCCAGTTGGATCGGGTTCGCTCGGGTTAGATTTGCCGAGTTGGGGACATGGTTCGGGACACGTGCCGACCGTCGGCCGTCGGCTACTAGATGCTTTGCTCGGCCCAGCTGACCGTCTCAGCAACCCACCCCAACGCGACGGCAAGGTCTAAGTCCGGGCCGAAGATCGCGCCATAACGCATGTGAACCGCGAACGGCGTGAGGCGATCCACGTCGGCGAGCGCCTCCGGAAGCGGGGCGCCTGCGTCCTCACAGAGCTGAATCAGCAGACCGATGTCGTGCGTGAACGGGAACTCAACCGAACGAGCCGCGAGCACAGCCTTGAGCGCCTTCTCGACCGCCTGCTGGCAGTGAAACCCCACAACCGAGTCGGGCGACTCTGCCTCGCGCAGCGTCCGTGCAGCCGCATCGTCGTCACGGGCTACTCCCAACAGCTGTTCGGCAAGATCGCGCTGGTTCGCCATCAGCCTGCGAGCACACGGCCATCGCCGAACGCGGAATGCACGATGCTGCCCCGAACGTTCCGCCAGGCATCCACATAGCCACGACTGACGACAACGACGTCTACCGGCACCCGCAGGTCGCGAAGCTCGCGGGACAGCCGAACGGACTCCTCCGCCTCGTTCTCGACCTCCGGCTCGACGACCAAGAAGTCGAGATCGCTGCGAGCGCCCGCGTCGCCCCGGGCATGCGATCCGAACAGCACCACCTGGGCCGACTCGCCAGCCGCGCGCGCCAGTCTGCGGCCGGCCTCCTCGATCACTGCCTGATCGACCATGCGAACACCCTAGCCCGTCACACGCCCCATCACCTGATGGCGCACCACGGATCCCACAAGCTCGGATCCGCGCTCTAGGTCCGCGCCTTCACGAAGCGGCGGTGAAGCGCAGGCGCTCGCGGTCTGCCTGTCGCGCCTGTCGCGCCTGTCCGGCCAGCTCCTCATCCGACGTAAGCACCGTGCGCAGCGCGTCGAGTGCGTTCTCGCGCGCCTCTTCGCGAGTACGTCCCTGGCTCATCGCCCCAGGAACCTCAAGCACACACGCGACGATCCAGCCATTCGCGTCGGGCGGCTCGAAGGCGATCGTCAGGTCGATCGAGGCCGCCATCGAGAGCCGACGCCCGGATTCGAACCGGGGACCCCTTCATTACGAGAGCGTTGAGAAGGCGTCGAGCTGGGTCGATTTGGCTTGGGTATCGCCAGCTCGGTCGGGTTGGCTCGGGTCAGATTTGCCGAGTTGGGGACATGGTTCGGGACACGTCGATGCCAATTCCGCGAAGCCGGAACGCCGAGGACAGAAACTCAGCACCTGCCGACACCCCCCCCCCTGACGATTCATCGGGCCAGGTATGCCAACAGCCGGAGCGGATCTGTCGGACAGATTGCGGATCATCGGCCAATGGGTCTTGGCGTGTTGCTTATCGGAGTCGGGGCAGTGCTCGAGGTGGCAGGGTTCGTGCTAATCGCGCTTGAGCTAGAGCGGCTTGAGCGGATTGAGTTAGGCCGCCCCGGACGGCTAGCCATGCTGCAGAATCGGCTACGGCGCTTGCTCGGGCTACGAGGCAAAGACATCCTGGTCAAGGTTGGCAGCGCGAAGGTAACCGCTGGCGGTTCCGTCAGCGTCCGAGGCAAGATCACGTATCCGCCCGCCGTCCTCCTAGAGGACAAAGTGCGCCGTCTAGAGCGAGTCGTGGACAGCTTGGCAAACGGCCTAGAGCAGGTCGAAGACTCTATCGATGCACATCGTGCTTCGGTGACCGCCCAGATGAAAGATCTGACGCGAAAGCAGGCCGACCTTGACCGCCAGCGTTTAGAGGAACGCAAGAGAGCTGCCGAACAAGAGATCAGCGTGCAAGCTCGGGCAACGGCGTGCTTCGCGACGGGAACCCTCATGAGCGTAGTTGGCAGTCTGTTGACGCTCTGACCGGCACTCAACTACCACCTACACGCTCGCAGACACCCAGCCTTGCGCGACTAGATCATGTTTCACTCAACGCGCCCGCACTCTAGTCTGCCGACGATGGACCTCACACTCGACGGATACTTCTGGCACGACAAGAGCGAGCGAGTACGAGGAACGCTGACTTGGAGCGCACTGAGCGGGGGCGATCTAGTGCTGGAGGGCGCGCTAACGCCTAACAATCAGCTCGCCGGGGAGGCGGAGCTACTACATGGCCGCGCCCTTGATGGCCGGCCGATAGCTCTGGTCAATTCGTTCGTGCGCCGCTTCGACGCGAGCACTCAGGTGGTCCAGCGTTGGCGGGTAAATGCGGGGTTCGTCGGGATCGACGCCCCCGACCCCGCCGTGTCGACGCTTGCCATCTCCGTCGACGGACTAGAGCGGTTCGCACCGATGTCGAACCTATCCGTGACCGGCGGCGCCTCCGCTCAGGACCCGGTAACGCTTGCCTGGGAGCCGAGGCAGGGTGCTCCCGACCTAGAGGTCGCAGGCGGTCGACTATGCCTGGTAAGTGGACGTCAGGTGAGCCTGGGTGAGCAGCGTTTTTCACTAGAGGAGACGGCCCATATCGAGCTTCACCTCGACGAGGCAATCCCGTGGACCACGGCGACAACCCCCCTGCGCCGATTCGTCGCGCTCACCGAGTTCTTCGCCAATCGACCGATGGCGGCGCAGCGTGAGTGGTCTTTCGAGCACGATCTCCTAGTAGACCACCTGTACCAGCCAATCGTCGGGGTCGCACCAGACGATCCCGACAAGTTCTGGCTTCGACTCCACGACATCTCTGGGAACTTGCCGAACGCATTTGACCAATGGATCCAACTCCTTGATGACAAGCCTGAGCTCGGGGCTCTCCTTGTCGAGGAGGTCAGGTTTTCTCTACGGACGAACCCAGTGGATCGCGTCTTGAGACTCACACGGATGATTGAGCTACTTCATCGGCGGCGGCATCCTGACGCCCAGCCCGAGGAGAGCCCAGACATCGAGAGGCACCGAGAGGTGATCGACTCTGCGCCCGAGAGGTTGCGTGGCTGGCTCTCCGACCAGCTCGGACTGACCCGGGTAAAACTGAGGCAGCGGATCCGCGACATCTTGTTGGATCTCGACGGGGGGCTGGACGAGTTTGTGCGCGATCCCGACGATTTCGCACGGGTCGCTACCAAGACGCGCAATTGGCATACACACTACGGCGATAGGTCTGGCATCGCGGACGGCGAGTACGTGACGTACCTAGCGATGCGCTTGTGGGTGGTAGTGCGCGCGACGTTCTTGCTCGAGTTTGGGTGGTCTCCCAGCGATGCCGTTGCTCTCGTCTATCGCGACGGCAACACCCAGTGGGTCCAAGCGACCCCGCTTCGGCAAACCTAGACTGCCCAAGGGCCAGAGACTGCCCTCCGAACCGTAAGAGCCGAGGCGCCCTGGGTGGGTTCTAATCGCCTTGCCCCTGGGTCGAGTGCCGGCCATTGGCAGGGTTCCTACACCCGATAAAGCTACGCGAGCGGCGGTACTACGTCCTGCGGCCAACTAGCCGAAACCAAGCCCTTGACCCAGCCAATTGTTTTCAGATCATCCCACAGCCACTCGTACATGTATTGCGCCGCCGGCGCCACACCAAAGATATCTAGTGCACTGCTTGAGCTGACGGCAAAGATCCAACGTGCTGCGTCTGGGCGCGCGCTTCTAAGCTGGTCGCGCCGCTCCTCAAGGCGATGCGTGGGCCGCTCACCTAGCACGAATTCGGCGCGCGACGCGTCACAACCCAAGGGCAGTGGCTCAAGATGCCAAAACAGCATCGGGGCACCTTGATAGTCGGGACGATCAGAGAACATCACACTTCCACGAGCGACCGCAGGCGACGTCGCAGCCACCCGCATCCTCGCTGCCAGGGACGCCAGCAAAGTGTTGGTGAAGTGGTCGTAGCACTGAAGTGCGGCGGAGAAGATCGCCTCAGCGCGCTCACGTACTCGCTCGGCGCTGAAGTCGCTCCACACCCAGCTTCCGCTGGTCTTCCGATCCGGCCCAGGCCACGGGGGCGACAGCATTCCGTTCTCATCGACGTATCGGTCGAGCAGCCCCCGCAAGCCGGCAACCGGCACGACAGACGCTGGCATGACCGACGACATACGGGAGCGAGCGATATACACGTCGGTTGCTGGATCCATTTCGAGTAGTGGTCCGACATCAAGCGGACCGGGCACGTGTGCGCCACGCCCCAAGGCACGAAGGGCAACAGTCCATACCGCCTCGTGCTCAAGCGGCGTACCAGCGAGCACAAGTTCACGATTGGCAAGAACCCGCTCAAGGCTGTCCGCTAACTCATCCCGTACCCATCTCCATGACCACGCCGAGCCGCCCGGGATCGTCCCCGAGCGCGCCGGCCCAACACCTTGAGGAACGGAGAGTGGGAAAAACCCGGGCTCTAGCTCAAAGAGCTGGTCGTCACCTTGCGCCGTTCCGTGATACCACGCGGTACTGAGTTGATTTGATCCGTCTACGCGCACACCGAGCGCAACGAGATCGCCGTTATGCAGTGGGGCTACTAGCTGGGCCAACGGCCCGAGACCCTGGGCCCACGCGCGTGCGGCATCCAGAACCGCCTCCCCAGCCTCTCGCCATGTCCCAGGATGGGCGTCTCCCTGCGAACCGTATTGACGGACGCTCTCGTTGACGACGACGGACGCAAAGGCGGGATTGCGGGTGGCGATGACGCGCAAGAGGTTGGCCGCCTGTACCTCGCTGCCGCGCGCTACGGCAATTGCCAGCGGATACCTCCAAAGCTCAAGATCACGCGAAACATCAAGGAGTGGATCGATTTCGACCTCACCACCGAGAACCGCCTCTGCAGCGAACCATTGCGCAAAGATGATGAGCGGGAACCGGACTCGACCTCGCTCCTCCACGACTAGCCGCGTAGCTAGCAGTGACTCAAGTCGGTGGGCAGGTACCACCTCGGCTGTGCGAACTGAGCCGCCGCCGCAGCGCAGAGCCGCAACGGCGAGATCAACCAGCACCCCTCGAAGCTCTTGCCACGCGGTGCCAACCGCGATCCTCACAATTCGATCGATCAACTCTGCCGGCGCAGCGGGCGCATAAGTCGGCTCGTCGGCTAGGAGCCTTCCAAAAGCAATGGCAAACAGCGGTCTCCTAATTGCGTCCTTGACTGAAGACGTATACGACCACAGCGAAAAATGTCGATTGCCGCTCATGCGGGCTATCAAGGCAACGGCATCCTCCTCCGAGAGCGGCGGCAATACGACCCGCTCGTCGTCGTTGCCAACCGCTTCCAAAAGACGGGTTGTCGTAACCGCGCGAGATCCATCGCGTGCGTGGACGAACTGCCGTATGTCCGACAACAGTGCGCCGGCCGCCGCAGGCCCAGTCTCGTCAAGACCATCGACTACGAGGTGAACCCCCGTTCCGGCGGGATCAACGCCGAGAACCCGCAACGCATCGTTAACCGCACCCTCAAGCCCTCCGCGCGCATCTCGCGCACGCAGCCATACCGGGACCAGCTCCTTCGGATCAGCAAGGGCCTTCTCGACAGCGGCCTGATGCAGACGCTCACCAGCTAGCGACTTACCGCTCCCGACGTCGCCGACCAGGACAACGACCGCCTGAGCGGCCTCCTCAAGCTCCGCTCTTGCGCCTATCGTCCGATCCGCCGCCAAGCTCCTGGCGTCGTCGAGTGGGAGACCAACGGCCTGCCACCGATCAATGCAGCGTGCCAGCGATTCACGCCGCAAACGCGTCAGCCCTTCAGACCACTGTGCAGCGTTGCCGGCGCGAGCCCCCTCAAGCGTGTCAGCGACCCACTGCTCATGATCTTTCTTGACCGCTACGAGTCGCGCCACCGGGTACACCTCAGGCTGGTCATCGATCAGCTTGTGGTCGTTGGCACAGAGCAAGATCAAGTTGGCGTAACCGTCTGATTCCCCGCCCGGCGGGTCGAGTCGACCCCGTGGCCCGCCCGCATTCCGGGCCACCACATGCGCCTCCTCGCCAACGACGGTGTGCGATGACGAGCCGGTAGGAGTCCGCGTTAGCTCTTGGCGACAGATCGCGCACCGGTTGCCTGCACGCCCCCAAAGCAACTTTCGAGTCTTGTCGCTGACAGCCATACCGAGGCGATTCTGCCAACCCGCCGACACGACCCGCCGTTGCGCGGGTCCAAAGCGCTAGTCGATCAGCCGGGGCGCGCCGAAGTAGCTACCGGTCAGTTCGAGGTAGGTGACCAGCAGAGCATCGACCCACTTGCTGAACGCGACCGCCCCATCGCTGGTCAGTTCGAACTGCTCGCGGGCAATCCTGTCGTCGGCCGAATGCTTGGCTAGCGCCAGCGCGAGCGCAACGTCCCTGGCAAAACTAAGCGTGACTACTGGATCCTTACCGCGATGGTCGAGATGGACCTCGCAAAGACGATCGCCCATAGTCGCGAGCACGTCGCGCAGTTGCTCGTCCGATGACGGCCTGTAGTTCTTAGCCGGCGACGGGAAATGAAACGTGTTGTCGCGTATTTGCTCAAGTGCATCGTCGCCAACCTTCTGGATGACGCTACGCGCCTTCCTTAGCGCGGCCTGGTGCTCAGCAGGCACGCGGTCCATCAGCTTCCTGACCTCGGCCGACTCCTGCGTGTACGCCATGAGGCTATCCAGCGCCTCAATCAAGTGGGACGTGGCAAGCCGAACGCGATACGTGAAGTCCTCCCGGTCCTGCTGGGCGGCGGCGACACCATCTCGAAGTGCAAGCTCAATGTCGTTGCGAGCTATGGCCATCGCCACGACGAATCGCGCTTCAATCGTATCCGCAGGGAAAACCGCGGCGATCGGGTCCGCAGCTTGCTGGTCGTCGGTCATCCCTCAGCGAGGACTAGTCGGTGCAGGAACACCGAGCTGGACGCAAATCGATCGAGCGAGACCCGGGCCGATCTCTTTATGGCGCGGAACAGCCGAAACCTGATCCTGGGGTCCACGCCACTTCGCGTGTTTAGTACCGCCGATCTCTCGGCATCCATGCGAGCGCAGATGACGTTCGAGGTCGCGCCGCTTCACGCGGCGGCGGTGAAACGCAGATGCTCGCGGTCGGCTTGCGGGGGTCCGCCCGCTAGCTCCTCGTCGGGCGTGAGGACCGTACTGAGAGCGTCGAGGGCGTTCTCGCGGGCCTCGTCGCGGGTCCGGCCTTGGCTCATTGCGCCTGGGACCTCGAGGACGCGGGCGACGATCCAGCCGTCCTCGTCGGGCGACTCGAAGGCGATCGTGAAGTCGATTGATGCGGCCATTGGGGACACGGTACTGGCTGGCTCGTGGGGCGTCCAGGAGGTCGCCAGAACCGTCGCATGGAAGGGGGCGCGCAACCCTGGGTGCAGGTGTGTGGTCCGCTGGGCGGTGGATGGAGACAGGAGGCTGAGGGCAGGCAGTACGGATGGGCGCGGGGGTCGGGCTGGGGTGCCGCAGAAGGGGTTGGGACGGAGCTAGCGAGTGGGACGGAGTAGGCGGTAGTCGGGATGAAGGAGATCGGCGGGATGACGCGAGAAATCGGGCGGGGTTGCGTCTACGTCCTCAGAGCCCATGAATTCGCCCGATATCTCCCCCACCGACGCCGCCGCTACGACCTTGCGACTTTCCGAGCCGCTGCTCGATTCCGATGCTGCGGCAGCGCTGCTATCGGTGCGACGAAGCTGGATCTACGAGGCCGTGCGCGACGGCCGACTCCCGCACGTCAAAGTCGGCCGCCACATTCGGTTCCTGCGCGCTGACCTGGAGAGCTGGGTGTTCGCCCAGCGGAGAGGCCGGCTGTTCTAGGCGAGCGCCAACTCAGTTGCCTTCGCCGCCGCGCGGGTGGCGAACACGAATCCGTTGAGTCGGTGGACGAGCCCTTGAGCGGCGAGGCGGTTGATCGAGTCGGTGACGGCGATGCTGTTGCCGATCTCGCTGACGATCTCGTCGCGCGACCAGATCGGTGCCTCGTCGGTGAGAAGCAGACCGAGAACGGCTTGGTCGAACTGGACGTCTTCGGCCGCTGGCTGGATACGCTGATCCTGCATGGGAGCTGATACCTCCTGTGCCAGGCCCCGGGGCGTTTGCGCGTCGCCGGGGCCACTTTGTTTGGTGGCCGAGATACTAGCGGTCTATCAGTAGCTGTCAATCCGCTGGACTGAAACGCTTGTGATTGGCAACGTTCAATAGGCAATGGGTCGTCTTGACCAACCGCAGCCCGCCCTCGGTGCCGCAATCCGCCAGCTACGCGACAAGCGCGGCGTCACGCAGGAGGACCTGGCGCATGACGCCGGCGTGACGACTGGCACGCTCTCGCTGATCGAGCGCGGCAAGTCCAACCCCGCCTGGGGCACGGTCAAGAGCATCGCGGCGGCCCTCGGCGTCTCAGTGGCCGACGTGGCGAAGCTCGCAGAGAAGCACGAGCGCTAAGCGTCGAAGGCGCTCGCGACCAACGCGGCGTCGTCCTTGCGAGGCGCGTAGTGGAGATAGCGCATGGTGGTCTTCACGTCGGCGTGGCCCATCCACTCCTGGACGCGGCGGATGTCGGCCTTGGCGATGACGCGGGTGCCGAAGGTGTGGCGGAGGTCGTGGAAGCGGAGGCGGCGGAGACCGGCGCGATCGAGGGCGTCTTGGTAGCGGCGGCGTAGGGCGCGGCCGTCGAGGAAGCTGCCAGAGCGGCCCACGAAGACCAGATCGTCGTCAGCGGTCCACAGCGGGCGCTTACGGAGTTTGGTCAGGGCCTCGGCGACGTTGGGGGCCATCGGGACCGAACGGACCTTGCCGGACTTGGGAGTGGCGAGCGCGCCGTCGGAGTAGCTGGCGCGGACGCGGATGGTGGACCCCGGCATATCGACATCGCGCCAGCGAAGGGCGATCAGCTCGCCGCGGCGGAGCCCGCTGAAGGCGGCGGTGAGGTAGATCGCGGCGTCCTGCTCGGAGGCGGCCGCGTCGACCAGGGCCATGACCTCCTCGGGCGTGAAGACCTCGATGTCGCCGCTCGCCGTCGGCGCGGGCGGCTTCTCCACATCGGTGACCGGGTTGAACGGGAGGCCGTAGACCTTGCGCGCCCGCTTCATGATCCCGCCCATCAGCACGTAGGCCTTGGTACGGGTGGCCGGGGCGACCTCGAGTCCGGCTAGCCAGGACTCGACCATCGGAGTCGTGATCGACTCGACGGGGAGCGAGCCGAACGCCGGGAGTAGCTGAGCGCGGACGAGGGCGCGGTAGCCCGCGACCGTCGAGGGCTTGCGGGCTCGGTCCTGCTCGATGTAGCGCAGGTACTCGTCGGCTGCCTGCTGAAAGGTCGCGCCAGTTCGGACCATGCCGGCGTGTTGGCCGCGCCGGATCTCGTCGAGGATCGCGTCGAGACGGCCCTCGGCGGTCTGCTTGGTGAAGTAGCCATCGGCAGGTCGTCCGCGCTTGGTCCAGGCCGGTCCCAGCTTCTTCTGGACCTGGCGGCCGTCGGGCAGCCGGTACTTCGTGTACCAGACCGGTCCGCGCTGGCGCTCGACTCGGAATACGTGGCCGCTGACCGGCCGGCTGAGTTGGCTCTGCATCGGGGACCTCCCAGGCAGCCCGATTGGCTTTCTAGAGCCGAAAGGCTAGCAGCGCTTCGGGACATATTCGGGACACGCGGCCCGTCGGGCGGAAAGCCGTTCAGCCAAAAAGTGCTGATTTCCAGGGCTTTCCCAGAGCCGACGCCCGGATTCGAACCGGGGACCCCTTCATTACGAGTGAAGTGCTCTACCAGCTGAGCTACGTCGGCGAGAGGGCGCATTGTAGGGCGCCAAACGAGATCGCGGTGGGGGAGTTCCCGCTGGGGGTTCCCTGAACGAGGGTGGTACCGAATCGGCTCGCCGGCCTGGAGGAGCTCGTCCTGCCAGAGTGCTCGCGCACCTTCGTCGCGAGCACGTTCTCGTCGCGACTGCTCGGCCTAGCCTGGATCGCCGAGCTCCCGTCCGACTGCGGTCTCCTGATCCCTTGCTGCCGCTCGGTCCACACCTTCGGCATGCGCTTCGACCTGGACGTCTACTTCATCGACCGCAGCTGGCGCACGATCGCGATCGTGCGGGAGCTCGGGCCGTCGAAGGTGTGCTCGCGTAGAGGCGCTGCCGCTGTGCTCGAGCGGCCGGCGGCACGCCGCGACCGAGCACGCTAGCTCCGATTCGGCACGATCCGGCGGAGCACCTTGCAGAACCCAACCGCCAGCGCGACCACGACACCGAACGCGATGACTCCCACCGCCAGCATGAACGCAAGCGTCCACGATCGGGAGCCGTCGAGCTCGTTGACCGCCTTGACGAAGTTCTGCATCGCATCGCCTTCGGCGAGGACCGAGAACAGGAAGCTCGCCACGACCCCCAGCAGGGTCAGCGCCACCAAGAAGGAGCCGAACTCGGCCACCATCTCCGTCGTCGAGCGAGTGCGCTCCGCTGACGTCTTGACCTCGCCGAAGTCGTTCTCGATCTTGGTCAGGTTCTCGAAGAACGCCAGTCCTTGGAAGTCCACCTCGACGGGATTGACGGGAAGGCTCGGATCGGTCTGCGCCACCTCCAGGAACTGGATGCCGATGACGTGATCCCCACTCGGTCCCAGCTGGATCGAGATCGTGTTCTTGCCGACGTTGGTGACCATGAAGCGCAGCCGCGCGCCGGTCGGCTGCAGCGCACCGTCCTCACCATTCGCGCCCCACCCGAAGCCGGGGTCTACGAACAGACCGGGCGAGACGAGCAGTCCCTCGACCCCCTTGCGGAACTTCACTCCGATGTTGCCCGCCAGGTTCCAGGGCATCGCGATGCACTCGTAGGTCTCGAGCACGGCTCGTTGCCCGGTGTCGAGATGCAGGAATCGCCCCTCGAGCCTACCGGTGTGCTTGAGCTCGGGGTCCTCGCGGATCCGCAGGTCGTAGGCCGCCGCTCTCAGCGCCGTGAGGTCGAACGTCCCGTCCTTGAAGATCTCGTCGCTGCGACTCTCGATCGCAGATCGGCTCAGCAACCCCATGCGCTTCCCCCCAGCTCGTCGTGGTGATCGGTCAGGTGACGCCCAGCTGGCGAATCTTCTCCGCCACCTGCCCCGCCTCCTGCAAAGGATCCATCCGCTCGCGCCGGTGACGCACGACGCGCGTGCCGTCCACCGGCGCCCGCTCGAGCGCGGTCGCGACGAACAGCTCCTGGGTGGAGTGGCTCTTCAGGAACGGATCGTGGCGATCGATCGTGCGGCCGCGACCGCCCACCTGCTCGAGCCACTGCTGCTCGTCGATCTCGAGCACGACCACCACGTCGGCTCGGGGGAGCAGCTCGGCGTCCAGCTCGGCCATGTTCCGGGCGACCTCGAAGTATGGATCGTCAGGGGAGATGAGCCACTCCAGCCCGGGCTTGCCCAACCACCCGATGCACCACTTGTCGTAGTAGGAGTCGAGCACCGCGACGCCGCCATCGCGCCGGACTCCGTCGGCGGTGTAGTAGAGGGGGGCACGCTGGCTGCGAAACCACGACAGCCGCGTGAAGTCCCCGTGCTCATGCGGACGCTTCACGAAACCCGGCCAAGAGGACTCCTCCGGCTCCGCCAGCACGGTGGCCTCCATCACCTCCCCGAGGGCGTAAGCCAGGGTGCTCTTGCCTACTCCGGGCAGTCCCAGGAGCGCGACGATCACGTCAGATGCCGGAGGTGATCTCGATTGGCTGGTGGTCGACCAGCCCGCGCGCGTTCAGCACTCGCATGATCCGCGCGTGCACGTCACCGGGGTCGAGACGCTGGCCGTACTGCTGACAGTCGATCCTCACGAGGTCGTCGTGCGTCTCCGCGTAGCTCCGGAAGGTCTCCTCGACCCTCGCCTGAAGCCCCACGTCGCGCTCGTGGATGTCGTTGGAGATCGCGCCCTGGTCGCCGCCGTTGACGGCAGCCCGGGCATCCAGGCGCTCCAGCCGGTCCTCTTGGTGGACGTCCAGGTAGATCGAGCACCCCGGTGCGGGCAGGGCGTAGTGGCCGAACTCGAGCTTTCGGAGCCACCGGCTGAACTTGGCGATCTCCGAGTCATCCCGGAACTTGGCCGACTGGTAGGCGAGATTGGAGTAGAAGTACCGATCGCAGACCACGACCTTGTCCTCGCATAGCGCCTGACGGAGGCTGGGCGCCTCGGCGGCACGATCGCCGGCGAACAGGAGGGCGACCAGGCGCGGGTGGACCGACTCGACCGGACCGAGGTCTCCCCGGAGGAAGCTCCGGATCAGGTCTCCGAACATCGGATCCGCGTAGCGCGGAAACGAGACGCTGTACACCTCGCGACCGAGGTTGGCGAACGCCTCCTTGAGCAGCGCGACCTGCGTCGTCTTGCCACAACCATCGACGCCCTCGATCGCGATCAGCATGGCTTGCGGTGCCGGGAGTTGAGAGAGGACATACGCCGAGACCTACGATAGTCGGCCCACGAGACGCCCATGCCACCGGGTCGAGCCACTAGCCGTCACCCCCGACCAGCCGCCTGAGACGGAAGCCGAGCGCCTCCAGCGCCAGGTCCTCCGTGACGTTGAGCTCGAGCGAGAGACGGGTCGCCTCACAAAGCTCGGCAGCCATCCGCAAACGGCGCGGGTCGCGTCTGCTGCCCTCGCCGCCGGCGATCTCACCCGCCCCGACCGGGTCGAGGACGGCGTCGCCGGCGCCCTCGGCCAGGCAGATCAGATCGCGATAGCGCAGGCCTGCGAGCGTCAGTCCCAGGTCGAGGATCTCGGTCTGCGCACGCCGGCCCTCGCGCTTGGCAGCGTCTTCGAACTGCTTCTCGATCGCACCGCGCTCCCGTCCCTTGGGCTCGGAGCCCACGCGCGCCGCCCCCGCCTCGGCGACCTTCTCCTCCGCGGCGACGCGGCGGCGCTCCGCGCGGTCGAGCAACCCTCTCCACGGCTCGGGCTCGACCGACGAGGCGGAAAGCGACGCCCCGACGAAGCGGTCGACGTCCGCGCACAGCTCTTGACCCTCGCCCGAGGCGAGGAAGCGCGCGTTGGCGCCGTTGCCGAGTGAGAGCTTTGCGCACGCGGTCGCCTGCTCTGCGGAGGTCCCGTCGCCGACGAGCTCCGCGGCGATCTGCGCGGGCGGGAGCCGGTCGAAGCGGACGAGCTGACAGCGGGAGACCACGGTCGGCAGCACCTGGCCGAGCGAGTCGGTCAACAGGATCAGGTGCACGAACGGCGGCGGCTCCTCGAGCGTCTTCAGCAGTCGATTGGCGACCTCGTCGTTCATCGTGTCCACACGCTCGAGGACGAACACGCGCTTCGAGGACTCGAACGGGGTACGGGTCGCAGCGGCGACGACGGGCTCGGCGACGTCCTCGGTACGCATCACGTGGGCGCCGGTCGGCCTCACCCAGGTCAGGTCGGGATGGGTGCCCACCTCGACGCGGTGCCTGGCGTTGTCCGGATCGGGCGAACCGGCGACGAGCAGCTCAGCGGCGAAGGCGCGTGCTGCGGTGCGCTTGCCCACGCCGGACGGCCCGTGGAAGAGGTAGCCGTGCGTCTCGTTCCCGGCAAGCGCGGACGACAGGATCATTCGCGCCTGGGGGTGATGCTCGGTGCCCGGGACAACCATGACTCGCGAAGCTACCAACGGTGGCGGCGACTACCATGCCGCGCCCTATGCGCGCAATCGTTACAGGTGGATCTGGCTTCATCGGCTCCAACATCGTCGACGGGCTGCTGGCCCGCGGCGACGAGGTGACCGTCCTCGACGACCTCTCGACCGGCCGTCGCGAGAACCTCGACGGGGCGCTCGCCGACGGCGCGGAGCTCGTCGAGCTCGACGTCCGCGATCAGCAGGCGGTCATCGCCCTCGCCGAGCGCGTCAAGCCGGACGCGATCTTCCACCTGGCCGCGCAGATCGACGTGCGCCGCTCGGCCGCCGACCCGGCGCTCGACGCGCAGATCAACGTCGGCGGGACGATCAACGTGCTCGAGGCGGCGCGGCGCACCGGCGCGCGCGTGGTGAACTCCTCGACCGGCGGGGCGATCTACGGCGAGGGCAAGGTGATCCCCGCGCCCGAGGACCACCCGGTCGCGCCCGAGGCGCCCTACGGCCAGTCGAAGTTCGCGGCCGAGGGCTACCTCGAGCTGTTCCGTCGCCTGCACGGGGTGTCGACCGTCTCGCTGCGCTATGGCAACGTCTTCGGCCCGCGCCAGGACCCGCTCGGCGAGGCCGGCGTGATCGCGATCTTCTGCGGCAAGCTGCTCGAGGGGGGTACGCCGAAGGTGTTCGGCGACGGCCTCCAGACGCGCGACTACGTGTACGTCGGCGACGTGGTGCGAGCGAACCTGCTCGCCGCCGGCTCGGACGCCTTCGGGGCGTTCAACGTCGGCACCGGCGTCCAGACGAGCGTGCTCGACCTGATCGCCGCGCTGGCACCCCAGGCCGACGGCCCGTTCGAGGCCGAGATGGCCCCCGAGCGGCCAGGCGAGGTGCGCCACATCGCGCTCGACGCGACCCGCGCGCGCGAGAAGCTCGGGTGGTCTGCCGAGACGGGTCTCGCGGACGGTCTCGCGACCACGCTCGACTCGCTCCGCTAGCGATCGACTGCATCAAAAATCCCGCTGATTGCGGGATGATTGCCCCTCTACAATGGGGTAGGCAGGCTATGGTCGGCAGCGCTGCGCACTTCCGTCCGATGGCAGCGGCACTATCGCTTCCCGGCCTGCGGTAAGCCGCCTTTCGCGACTCTCCGTGACCGGGTTTCCGGACGCGAGAAGATCGAGGAGAAAGCATGTCGAACCGCACCGCCACCACACCGAGCACCGAGGGCGTCGCCATCGAGCGTCGCTATACGGAGCCCGGCGTGCATCCCTTCGACGCGGTCGAGTGGGAGATCCGCGATGCGGTCATCGGCAACCCCGAGCAGCCCGCGTTCGAGCAGCGCGGGGTCGAGTTTCCCAAGAGCTGGTCGCAGAACGCGACGAACATCGTCGCCCAGAAGTACTTCCGCGGCCGCCTCGGCTCGGACGAGCGCGAGCACTCGGTCCGCCAGATGGTCTCGCGCGTGTCCGGCACGATCTCCGGCTGGGGCCGCGAGCTCGGCTACTTCGCCTCGGACGAGAACGCCAGCGCCTTCGAGGACGAGCTGACCTACATCCTGCTCAACCAGCTCGCCGCCTTCAACTCGCCGGTCTGGTTCAACGTCGGCTTCGAGGAGCAGCCGCAGTGCTCGGCGTGCTTCATCCTCAGCGTCGAGGACACGATGGACTCGATCCTCGGCTGGAACACCAAGGAGGGCAAGATCTTCCGCGGCGGCTCGGGCTCGGGGATCAACCTCTCGAACATCCGTGGCTCGATGGAGCATCTCTCCAAGGGCGGCACCGCATCCGGTCCGGTCTCCTTCATGCGCGGCGCCGACTCGTGGGCCGGCACGATCAAGTCGGGCGGCAAGACCCGTCGCGCGGCCAAGATGGTCGTGCTCGACGTCGACCACCCCGACGTCCTCGAGTTCATCTGGTGCAAGGCCAAGGAGGAGCAGAAGGCGGGCGCGCTGCGCGACGCCGGCTTCGACATGTCGATCGACGGTGACGGCTTCACCTCGATCCAGTACCAGAACGCCAACAACTCGGTGCGCGTCACCGACGAGTTCATGCAGCGCGCCGAGCGCGGCGAGGACTGGGAGCTGACCGCCCGCCAGGACGGCACTCCGGTCGCGACCCACGACGCCGCCGACGTCCTGCACCAGATCTCCGACGCCGCCTGGCAGTGCGCCGACCCGGGCGTCCAGTACGACACGACGATCAACGACTGGCACACCTGCCCGAACTCGGGCCGGATCAACGCGTCGAACCCGTGCTCGGAGTACATGCACGTCGACGACTCGGCCTGC